>Ga0304729_1000009_pt1 | contig 148970 bp, 221 predicted proteins | sample C_131016_MF_Meta_FD_190475 | JGI IMG/M metagenome (GOLD analysis project Ga0304729, IMG submission 190475) | Freshwater microbial communities from Lake Croche, Canada to study carbon cycling - C_131016_MF_MetaG (v2) (version 2) | ecosystem: Environmental > Aquatic > Freshwater > Lake | place... | reverse complement strand
CTAATCTTGTGTTTACATCTGATTGATTGCGAGCAGAGAATTCAGTGTCGGGAATTACCTCACCAGTGCGTCTATCGAACAGTTCATAGGTTCCTGTGCCGGTCTGTGTTGCGCCAGGTTTGTCTGGTTGTTCATCGTAGGGCCGTAAAACTTCAGCATCCATTTGAGCCAGAGTGTTGACCAAGAGCGGTTCGCCCCATTCTTTTGCAGCCTTCTGTTTGGCTTCTTCTTCTGAGGTAGCAACCACTTCCACTGTGTAACTATATTGGCCAGCATTCTTGCCGTATTTGTAAACTTTCCACCACATTTTTTGGCCGTCATGCTTGCCACGCTTGATATTGCGTTGTAGTTGTGCTTGTTTGACAAAGCTTCTCAGTGCAGCTTTGGGAATCTTGCCAGCCACATAGTCACTGAAGTATCGGATAGTGTCAACATCTTTGTTACCGTCGCTCAACAACTTGTATAGTTTAGTCAAATATTCTTGGCGGTATGCATCAGGATCAAGTGCCGCACTCATAGCCACTGTGAAACGCAATAGAGTGTTTTCAATTTGATCAAAGTTCTCATCCAACCAGTCACCGCCGGGTGAGCGGAATTCAATGTGTCCGTCCTTGGTGTTGATTGACGTATACTTGCTGGTGATACCTGAGTGTATGGCCTTGCTGGCCAACTGGTCCATGTTGCCCTTCATCTTGTCCAACAGTTTGGCCGCATTGTCAGGATTGTCACGTACGGCTTTTTTAACAATGTCCAAGGCTGACTTGGCATAGGTATTGCCGGCACGCCCAAATGCATCCAACACATAATTGTCGCCCATGAGCAAGGCCAGTTTCACAAAGTCTAGTTTCTGTCTACTATAGTCGGGCACTGAGATGTTGATGTGCAAGCCGGTTGAATCATTGGTATAGCAACCATATTCTTTGGCCCAGGCCCGGACCTTGTTTAGGTCACCTAGTATTTCATCAATGGGCAAGGGTGGTGATACAAACTCCAAGCCTTGGTCGCCGGAATTGTCCGGTTCTAAACTGCCATCGGGTTCAACCACATAACGCAACTGTGTAGGACTGGGTCTGATCACCGAGCCTGAATGATAGTTGCCACTGGCTCTAACATCACGCCCAATGGCATTTTCAAACTCTTGTGCCACATCTTCAATGTTAGCTTCGCCACCGCCTTGTGATCGCCAGTGCGGCCAATTCATACTGTATGAACCTTCAACATAACTCATGCGATCTAGATCTGCATCATCCAACCAGTCGCTTTCATCATAACTTTCTTGATTTTCTTCACGGAACTCTTCATAGGCTGATTCATAGTCTCTACTATCAGGGTCAGCATGAATATTGGCTGCATATTCTTCCAAGGCTTCGTTGCGAGCATCACCCGCCAAATCGTCGGGATTCCATACAGATTCATCCACATTGTTCTTGACCCATTCAGCAATGTATTCCTCACCACCTCGTGTCCAGTCCGTGGCTATTTTGTCATCCAACCACTCTAAATAGTCCTCGTGCATTTTTTCACGCATACGATCACAATCACGGCGACTGTTGTAGTCACCATCATAGAAAAAGTCATAGGCATCCTGTATGCTACGGCAACGCTCGTCCATGTCATAGTCAGGTTCTAAATCTTCGTCCCCACTGCCTTCAACATTGGGCACAATCATTTCAAATTCCATGCCTGCAATGGCACCGGTTTTAGCAGCCTCTCTGCGCAGGTTCTTGCTCCCCATGTTGATTTCAAATAGATCTTGCTGTTTGAAATGATCCAGTTCTGTTGCCAACTGTTCAAACAGACCATTGGGGTTGGCTATCTGTGGATGACCTTGACTGTCGGTCTTGAGTTTTAATTTATTGGCTTCTCGGCCCACTTGTCCTGGTTTAATGTCCACCGTGAGCGCCATACTATAGCGTGGATCTTTAGCCTGCCGCTTGGTAGGAATATAACCTGATGCACTTTCGTGAACTTCGTCGGCATGTAAATCATCGGCTTGGCCCACAGCAAAGTATTCTGGATGCATTCTAGCATAGTCACGCATGAGTATGCCGGCTCTGGCATTGGCTTCATTTTCCCATGGTGATCCAGTTTCGCCAGCAGTGCTATCCATGCGCTTGCCATCACGCTCGTGTTGATGTTTGTGTGTGAGTTCATGTGCCACAGTGCGCAGCACATCCATGATGTGACGATCGCCCCAGGCCACTTCCAACAGGTGTTGATCATTGATGTAGCGGCCAAAGGTGGTGTGTGTCACAGGCCATTGCGGATCTCGACGCAGTTTGATTGTGGGCATGGATTTGATCTTCAGTTCAGCAACACAGAAACCAATAAAGTCTTTGAGTATTGCTTCATCTGACGGTACCGACGCTTCTTCAAGCGCCACTGTATCAGCTTCGACTACAGTAGGAGTGCGGAAGCCATATGTTGTTCGTGGTACAACTGCTTTTTCTTTGAGACTAAATTCTCTATCCTTGGCCGTATTGCGGGCATCGTATAACTGTTTAATCAAACCCTGACTACGCAACATTTTAAATGCTAAATTTTCTGGACCAAACTCACCGTGATTTTCCAATCCAGTCTGACGCATCTTTTTAATTTTTTCCGCTAAACGTGTTATGCGTTTTAAATTACCGGACTTAATGGCCGATTCAATTTGCCGGCCAACTTTTTCAAACTTGTTGCGGGTGCTGGTATCATCCACTACACTCCGTACTCTACGTGGAACCTGTAACCAGTCGTTGTTTAGTATAGAATATATGCCCTGACTGACGTGCGGCTTGTCGGCATCTTGCACATATAGTTCTACATCGGCGCCACCAATTTTAATATCGTGTTGTTCGTTATACTGAAACTTTTTGGCATCAAACAGTTCACGGTAAACAGGATTATCTGGCATGTCTACTACCAAGTGTAGGTCGATATCACTGTTGGGCGTATATGTATAAGCCGCATTTGATCCGCTGATGGTAATGTCCTTAATTGCTAGATCTGTTACACCCAAAAACTCACGAAAGTCGTCGGCTATTTCCAGCAAGCGTTCGCGCACTTCGGGGCGCAAATGCTCACGATTGTCCCACAAGCGTGGATTCAATTGATCATTGAATTTAACAGCGTCGTCAAGATTATATGAGTTTAATTCCGTGATGTTCATAGATAGTATTTACCGGATAAACAAAAGCCGCTAACTTAGCGGCCTGTGTAGAACAAACAAAAATTAATTTATTTTTTCTTTTTCTTGCTTGAGGCTAGCACTGTGGCTTCAACTGGTGCAGGCGGTGTATTGCTTAGGGCTTGTCCATTAGACATGGCCAAATTATGCAGATCTTTGTAAAGTTGATCCTGTGTCTGGAAGTCAAATACGTAGGTTCCGGTGTGTTTAAGCAGGACACGTTTGTCCACCCAAACTTTACCGCCGATGTCACGCCAGTTTTCACAGAATGTCCAGTCTTCACTGTAGTAGCGATTTTCGCGCACTGCTGTGTCAAAGTAAGTTTTCATGTAAGGATTGAGTTCTGCAGGCAAACCAATGTCGTTGATAAAAGGTTTGGTAGCAGGATGAGCATTTAGTTTCTCAAATACATCACGCTTGATCAACATGAAACCTGTGCCAGTTTTGCTGACTTCTTGTAAGGTGCCGTCTTCTGACACTTCTGCACCATCAAATCCGTTCACACACCATTTGACCGGCAACGATTTCATTGGATATAATCCACCAATGACATCTTTTTGTGCGTTCAGCATGACCAGCAGGTGCCAGGGTTCCCAACCAATGTCAGCATCAACAAACATCAAGTGAGTGCTTTCTTTGTTGTGCAGGAACTTGGCTGTGAGCGTATTTCTAGCACGACTGATCAAACTTTCATTGGTCATGGTTTCCATGGTCCAATCAATGCCCAATTGACGACAAGTGTTGGCCCACTTGATGTAGCTCATAAATGTCGATTCTGTTAGCATGCCACCATAACACGGCATACAAATATGCACACGGGTAGTTTTTAAATAGTCAACGTTGACTTGGATCTGTTGTTGACCTGGCTGTAATGCCGGTGCTTGTGTTGTTGGTGTTGCGTCTTGGGTTTCAGCCATAAGTTCCTCTATTAAAGTGTATGATATTTAATAGAGTATAACACACACGGCTATTTTTTCCTAGTCTTGCGTTCGTCAATATAGTCTTGACCGTCCTTAACGGTTTTGATTTTGCTCTTTAGCCATTGAATATTTTCTTGTATTCGAGCCAACTTGTGCTCACGCATCACACTCACAGGATTATCGCCGGCGAATACTGCTTCCTGTCCGTATATGACACCTTCTTCAGGTTGATTTACTCCTAATCGTTGATCAAACATGTCTCGTAGCTCTGGATCTGGTGTGCCATATAGGTCTGTTATAATTTGATCACGATCACTATCGTTGCCATCCAAATACAATTTGCGAATTTGGCTAGCACTATTGGCATCTACACCTCGTACTCGAAAGTTCACAGTAGGAGTCACCACAACATACCCATGTTGAGTCATGGGCATCATGCCTTTTTCGTTGTCGGGCAAAGGTTGTAAGTAACTAGCAGATCCGTCTTTTTTAGGAGCAAAGTTAAAACGTTCGGCATCCTTGGCGCTGACAGCAAATATCAGTGCTGTGTCGGCCTTTTCTTCGGCCGACAAGCCGGATGTAATTTCTACAGCTTGGTACGGGTTTTTGACATTGACCACATGCCCGGGCGGAACACCCAGTTTGGTCATCATTGCGACTTTGTCACCGAAACTAAACGGACTTGTGTCTGCGGCCTGCACACTACTACTGGCAATATATACACTGTTTTCGCCAAACTTGTTGGTCAGCCAATCGTAACTGGCCATGTGGCCCAGGTGAAAAGGATGGAAGCGCCCAGGATATATTACAAGATAATTCATTGTAATATATTTATGGTTACATGTTTTCTAGCAACCACAGGTATATAGGCGTGGTAAATCGTAAACCAACTACACCGTTACAACCCATTTCGCCATAGAATTGATCCTGTACCAGTTCTTTTGTACCGTTAAAATTGTGATCATACGTGGCCAACTTGGTTACCATATGCCCAAGTTTAATTTCATCAAATGCCAAATTGGAAATAGACAATGTTGCATCTGACACAATATTACCTTGCTCATCTATTTTAGTATGCGTTTCCGTTTTGTTCTTTAATATCAGCCGCAATTCATGATCACCGTCGGCGTCGTTGATGTCTATTTTGATCAGTTGCTGGCCTTGCACATGATTGATATCAACAAATTTTTCATCGTCGACCCAGGCTTCGAACCCCAATTCAGCTCGACTGTCAGAGGTGTTTAAATTAAAAGAGATACTGATAGTGTTTGTCATTTAATACGCTGCAGTAACGGTGTTTATATTGCCGGCAGCAAAATCAGTAATGGTTGCTCGTAGCCAAGTAAAATTGCCAATTACAGTGTTGCTAGTAATTTGGGTCGCCACATTGGCCGCAATCACATTGGCTATTTCAAACCAAGGTGCTGAATCTTGAAGATCATTTAAAGTAGCTTCCACGGAGATATTACCTTGAAAACCTGCCACATTGGCTGTTAAAGTTTGAATAGCACCTTGTCCACCGTAGTAGTTGGCAGCAGGAACTGCATTACTAACAAACGTATTGCCACCAGCATAACCATTGCCCGGTATGCCTTGTTGCAAAAACGGCACTAGTGTTTGTGTAGTATATGCGGTCATACTTGTTGAATTTCCACAATGATGTCTGACCCAGCCAGTTCTTCTGCTATTGCTTGCAAAGCAATTAACATATCGTCTGTAGAAAGTTTACCACCTGGGGCAGCATCTTTAATCAATTTTGATAGTTTGATCACAACTAATTCTTCGTGTATTTTAGCCATAGTCAACTATTTAGCCGGGATTATTTCTAATGTTTTTCTTATTAGTCCCGGCACCACCAAACTCAACATGGTCAACCAAACGGGTTCATTATAATCAATGAAGAAATAATCTTGTGTTCGTGTATATTTAAAATTGATCCAATTTTTTAGTGCAGGACTAATTCTAATACCGGACTGATTTGCTAAAAAGTTTTTTAAATGAGTTTTTTGCTCGGCAGTTAATTTGCCTACTTTAAAATAACTGCGCCATTGATATTTGGGATCTCGTAATTGAATTGTATTTCTAGGGCGACTCACAACAGCTTGACTATATTCAACGTAAGACACGCCTGGTAATTTAGCCACTTGATCAATTAACATTCGATCGTTAGCGTAAACATACCCAGTGAACGCACTAACTACCAACTTAAAATTTGCTGGCGTAGTCAATAATACATCAGCCAATACGTGCAAATTTTTAACTGTTGTTTCGGTAATTTTATTTGACTGATTGGATAATTGTGTCACAAGTGGTCGGTTATTCATAGTTTGACTTATTGACCGCCAGGCAATCCTACGCTCAATCATACTGTCAATGTGTGCATGTTCCAGAGTTCTTAAACAACTAACTTCTTCCAAATGAAACCTTACGCAATACTCAAATTGACTGTAAAATAATCGATCTTTGACAACAGGTTTAAACATTTGCGCCTGTTTGGTTGAGCACGATGTATCCGTCTTTGTCTACTGTAGGAGCCAGCACCAGAGGTTCAATATCAAATTCAACAGTATCTTCGACCATTGTGGCAGTTATAGTGCAGTTGTCCAGGCGATCAAACAAGATACGCTTACTAAGCGGCACACGGATTAATTCGTCAATTTTACGGCCCAGTGGTCTAGCACCCATTTTGCTGTCGTAACCTTTGTCAGCCAACATGTCAATCACTGACTCGGTCAAGTTTAACCGGATGTTTTTGTTTAACAAACTATCTTTGAGTTCGTCGACAAATTTAAGCACAACCTTCTTGATGGCCAATGTATCTAACTTGTCAAACTTACACACACAGTCAATACGGTTGCGTAGCTCGGGCTTAAAGAACTCTTTCATGGCTTTTTCTTCACTGCCAGTGCGTTCTAAACTTTGTCCAAATCCAATGTTGTTGTTTTCATTGTCTCTGGCACCCAAGTTTGATGTCATAATAATGATACAGTTTTTAAGATCCACTGTTTTGCCACTGCTTGATGTAATACGTGCTTCATCCAACATCTGCAACATGATGTTGATCACGTCAGGGTGTGCCTTTTCGATTTCATCAAACAGCAAGATACTAAACGGATTTTTACTTACATCACTGATCAGTTTACCGCCGCCCACTGTGCCGGACTCAAAACCCACATAGCCTGGAGGAGCACCAATGAGACCCGACACAGTATGACGTTCTTGGTATTCACTCATATCATACTTGAGCAGTTTCATATCTAGATGCTCACCGAGCAATTTAGCCAACTCTGTTTTACCTGTGCCAGTTGGGCCCAAGAACAAGAAACTGGCAATAGGACGCTTGGCATTGCCGATGCCACTGAAGTTGATATACACACGTTCCAGCACACGATCCACTGCCGCATCTTGTCCATATAATTTTTGCTTGATGTTGGTTTCTAAATCAACAATCTTGGCACTGCGTTCATTCTCCAATCGATCCAAAGGAACCGCGGTAACTCGACTCAATTGCTCCATGATCATTTGCTTGTTGACAGTTACATTGCCCGCATCTCGTACACGTTCCTTGGCACAGGCACCGTCTAATAGATCAATTGATTTGTCGGGATTTTTACGATCGTGTATGTAACGTCCACTCAAGTGAACTGCGGCTGTGATAGCTTCGGTGTCAATCAACACATTGTGAAACGATTCCAATCGTGGGCTAAGTCCAATAAGGATTTGCTCTGTTGTTACTGCATCAGGTTCATCAATGCTGACCCGATGGAAGCGACGCATCAACGCACGATCTTTTTCAAATGATTCGTAGTATTCTTCCCAGGTGGTTGACGCTACCACTTTGATATTGCCTCTAGTGATGGCAGGTTTAAGCATATTGGCCATGTCTAAACTGCCTTGACTGCTGGCACCTGCGCCTTGCATAGTGTGTGCTTCGTCCACAAACAAGATACAGTTTTTCTTGGTTTCAAGTGCAGTAATAACGGCCTTGAACTTTTCTTCAAACTCGCCGCGATACTTGGATCCAGCCAACAGGCTTCCTACTTCTAAACTCCACAGTTCGTGTCCTTTAAGGAATGCTGGAACACGGTTGGCCTGCATTTCCTGCGCTAGGCCTTCGACGATGGCAGTTTTACCCACACCAGGATCGCCTACCATCAGCACATTGGCTTTGAACTTGCGGGCCAACACTGTGATCATTTCATCTAGTTCGTCGGTGCGGCCAATCATGGGCTCTAATCGATCTTCTCTGGCCAAGTCAGTCAAATTAACACAGTGCTCGGCCAGTATTTCTGTTGCCTGTTGGTCAGTGAGTCGAACATCACTTTGTTTATAATTGGTTTGATAAAATTCTGCAAATTCTTGTTTTTTCACTCCAAATTTAAGCAAGAAATAGTGTGCATGACTATTGGTCTCGCTCATTATGGCCAAGTATAAATCCAAGGTGCTAACACTTCTGCGACCAGTAAACAGCACCTGTGTTAGTGCGCGATTAAACACACGTTCCAGCGCATTGGTTTTCTTGGGTGGAACTGGAGTTGCTGCAACTATTGTGACTATACCACTGAGATAAGATTCTAGCTCTTGTTGTAGTCGTCCTGTGTCAGTGCCGAACTTGTCTAATACACGACAGAAAGGATCATGTTTAATTAACGACAACAACACATGTTCAGTCATTACATATTCATGATGACTATCACGTGCCATTTTGACTGCGGCATCGACTATTTGTTCAATTTCGGGATTGTTTTGCATGTATTCCTTTTAATAATACGCCTTACAGTTATTATACTACCGTTAGAATAGAATTGCAACCTATATGGTTATTTATTGGTCACGACTTTGGACAATGGCCGCCATCAATGATTCAGGAATATGTGCAGGTATCACAGCATTAACCCGCACAAACATATCGCCAGGTGCATTGCCTTTTTGCCCAAGTCCTCGTCCTTGTAATCTAAACGTGGTTTTGGCCTGTGTTCTGGGCGGTACAGTTAAGGTAAGTTGATTGCCCAAAACGTCTTGAATTACAATATCCTTACCTAAAATGAGGTCCCACACGCTTACGTCTTGGTCTACAGTCAAATTCGGGCCTTGACGATGCCATTTGGGATTGGGGTGAATTCTAAAGGTTATTACTAGGTCAATACCACCTGGGCCTACACCAGCGTATTGAACACTATCACCATCATCGATATTGGCAGGTATATCTATTTCTATAACTTGTGTGCCTTGAGGAGTGCCTACACTGATAGTTTTGCGGCCAGCTACGGCCACATCGTTTAGTGTAATCCACAAGGTCATTTGTGCTCGATTCACCCGTTGATGTGGCTGTTGGAACCTGGCACCGAACACATCAAATATAGTGTTAAAATCAAATCCGCCTGGCCCCTGATGTTGAAAATTAAAACCCTGCGGACGCGGATTGTTGTATTCGGCACGTTTTTGCTCGTTGCCTAGTATATCGTATGCGGCTTGAATTTCTTGAAATCGTGCTTTGTCTCCACCTTTGTCAGGATGATGCTGACTGGCCAATTTACGATAGGCCCGTTTGATTTGGTCAGGAGTAGCGTTGCGGTCAACGCCCAGAGTTTGGTAGTGGTCAGTCATGTCAAAAAAAAAGCAAACAGCATATTAATTATACTGTTTGCCTGGAGTGATTACAATTACTTCTTGGGTGCTTTTTCTGGAACCCGGGTTCCGTCTACCTTTTTATGCACTTTGATTTTTTTGCACGTCTGTGTAGTTTTTCCACTTTTGTCTCGAACCACTTTGCCAGCTTTGTCTACTTTGTCTCTACAGACTTCTTTGGTGGTTACTTCAGCATAGGCCGGGTTGGTGACAATTAACACAATCAAAGCGATCATTGATATTATGTAATTCATGATTACCTCCAGAAAAATAACACAACTTTAAGTTTGTCAATATATTTTTGCAAATATTTTGCTTGTATGTTTTTTGCAAAGTCAGGTTGTGGAAAGTTCCAACCTACAAATGCTCCTACTGCGATCCAAAATACAGTGTCTAACATGATGTTTCTCCTTATATTATAATGCTGGGAATGATTGTGCTGGCCCGGTGGGCTTACTGCCAAATGCTGGCGGTGTGGTTGTTATGGTTGGCGCAGCTGCAGTCGCTCCTGCTCCAAAGCCTGCACTGCTACCAAAGCCGCTTGCGGCTGGTGTTGGTGTTGCAGTTGTGCTTCCAAAGCCGGTGGGTGCTGTGGGCTGGATTGGTGTCGGCGGCGTATATGTTGTTCCTCCGCTTGTTGGCAGGGCGATGCCCCCGTTGTTGGCTCCATTTAGTTTCTCCTGTGTGCGACCATAGGCCGCAATACCCAGCACAGCACCCATGGAGATGTGGAACAATCCAGCACCTTGTAGAGTGAGTGGTTGCCATTGCACATTAACACCACCGTGGAACATGGCCTGTGTCAGGCTCCACAAGATAGGTGCAATAACAAAGTCAAAGAAGCAGACCAACATATACATCCAGCCCATCATTGGACGCCACTTTGAATTCATCCAATCTTCTTTTTTCTTTTCACTTGCGCTCAGTGTTTCATCTGCCATGGTTTGCTCCTTGTTGTTATTTTACTTCCTCAAAAGTTTTCTTTTGAGTGTTATACCAGTCGACCCATCCCCGTTGTAGTGTAGCACATTCGTGGTATGTGGTGTAGTTTGACACAACTGTTTTGGTCAACACACTGAATACTGTTGTTTCAGTATCAATAGTTTTCAATTGTGGGCATGTTTCTAGCAGTTGCGTTGGAGCTTCAGGAAACCGGCGTGCCACTGGAACTGTTGTGCAACCTGCCAGTAACATGACTAATAAGAGGTATTTCATCGACGGTCTCCGGCTGCATCATTGTGTGCTTTGACAACTTCCTTGGGCACCGGGCAAGTGTTGTCATATTTTGCAACTTCACGATCTACGTATTGAACAATATCGTTGCCTTGGGTCCTGTAATACTCACGCTTGGTAACAATTTTGGTTACAATTTTTACATTTTCTGCTTGGCTCCGGGCTTCGGCCGCTGCCACTTGCTGTTCCAGATCAGCCACGCGGGCTAACCATGCATGGTTGTCACTGATGGCACCGGTCATATACAAACCAAATGCAGTTATGATGGCCGCAATCCATTGAATAGGCGCACGATACAGTGATACCAGTGGAACAAATTTTAGAACCGAACTTGCCGCAAGACCCGCCAGTCCGGTCAACAGGACCAAGTAAAATACAATGTCAGGCAACCACTTTAAAATCCACACATCAAGCTCCGAACACTAGTAATGCGTGGTTATAATGTTTTTGGCGATCTTCTAGGCCAATGGTGCCACCGTTGATGCGTTTGGTCATTGTCAGGATATCACCCGAGTCGGCGTATTGATTCAAGTTGTTGCTTTCCCAGAACCAGCAGGCACTTTGTATAGCACCTTCAAATGTTTGTAAGAAGTCAGGAACAGCTTCTACTGGCATTTCTAAACTGTCGGCAAAGGCTTGATAGTTGGCTTTGCCGGTCAACTGAATAAGTCCACGACCGCAGTAACGGAAGCCGTCACCTGACGCTTCGTCACCATTGCCCATTCTGTTGGCATAGACCCGATTGGCAATCATTTCGGGTTGATGAGCAAACTGTTCTGCACTGGAGTCAGTGAAATACTTGGGGAAAATTTTTCTCAGTGTTTCGGCCCGATAGTTCAAGTTTTCGTGTAGTGCAGTAAAGTTACCACTTTCGTGTGCCGATTGAGCAATAAAAGCAGCCACACGCTGTGGTGTGTTGATTTCATAATCTGGTAGTATTTTGTTTAAGGCTTCGGCCCAGTGCTCTAAATATGGGTTATTGCCAATGCATTGTTGTAGCTGTTGTGGTGTAATTTGCATAATATCAGTACCTTGTTAGATACTAATATTTAGTTGGTCCTGCCCCATTTGACCCTGTTCCACACTCTTTCATGCGCCCAAAATAACCCTACTTTGGTCAAGATTTCTGTCAAGGCAATACCACTGGCTAGCAGTGCCTGTCCTGTAATCAACCAACTGATAAGGAAAGTATCTATAGTGCCAGTGATACGCCAGCTAACTGCCTTGGCAAGGCTACGAACTGGCGTATCATTCATGATGTTATTTTAATCCTAACTCTTTACGAATCTTTGTAGCACTGATGTCAGTGACTGATTCATCAAAAGTTTCCTCTCCGGCAGTGTAACCTACACCTCGTCCCCAACCTATGTGAACAATATTAGGCACTACTTGTATTTCGTATTGTCCTTGATAGATAGGATCTAGATCACGCCGAATAAACTTTTTAACCTGTTCTACTTCAAATGGATTTGACCCTTGCCAACCTTGAACGTCACGTATTTGAATAACTACCTGGCCGGTCTTGGCAATCAATCGTTCAAACAAGGCACGGTGTCCATCATGCCATGGTTGCCAGCGACCCAACATCTGCACAGTTTCTCGTTTCCAATCAAACACAGGTCGGCGACGCTGGTCTATAATGTGCTGGCCAATAAATTCAGCCCACTTTTCTGCATTTTGTTCCGTGACACGGAAGTCATATACTTCAGGTTCAACAAAGGCTGCATTGGTATCTGCATAACGGCCTTCACGAATTGTATCGACCCAGATAGTCCAGTCGGCTTTGAAATTGTTACGCTGTTCGACCAAGGGTGCAACAAAGTCACAGATAACATAATCGCCACCGGACTCGATACTGAACTGAAACATGCGTATACTTTGACGAATACGTCCGTCATTGCTGAAGTCCCAATCGTTGTATTTGCGACGAATATCGTCGGCGTTGAACCAAGTGACGTGTGGTCGGAATCCGGTGATGGGCAACATTTCAGCATTGCTTAGATCTGCTGTTCCGTGCAGTTCTAAATAGCGTTTGAGTTCTGCAGCCAATGTTGTTTTGCCCGAACCCGGTAATCCCATTATCAATATACGTTGGGTCATCGCCATTTCCTTGAAGTGTGTCTTGCTAAATCATCTGTTGGATGATGTGCTACCGGTTGAAAGTATTTTTGATTAGTGTCATCTTGGAGTATTTCCGCAATGTAAGCATTGTTGTAATCTATTGGAAACTCTAATAGAATACTTAGTTGCCTCAAATAGTCACAAGAATACAATTGCAGTAACTCGTAGCTGAGATATACAGGATTCCATGTGGCCAATCGTTGATACTGTTCTACAGCTATATTGTATGTGGGCTCACCACGCAACCGAGTTTCTTGAAACGACAAGATATTACGATCTCGCCCGATGATAGCAAATCGTACATTGATGCCACAGCCCATGGCCTGTGCTGCAAAGCCGATTAAATTGGGCACAGTGCGTTCACCATTGTTCATGTAAGGACAACTTACACCGGTCACATAATAATCGCTTTGATTCCAATCGAAATTTTTCAATAGATCGGTGTTGTTCCAACAGTCAGCAAATGGTTCTTGATCATGCCCGATCCAATAGGTTTGATTCAATTCTTTCCACCCATACACTGCTGGATGCAAGGCAAGTATTTTACTCCAGACATGATTACCAGATCCTTGTGGACCTGATATAATCAACAACTGTTTTTTCATACTAGATATTTGACCAACGGTCCTGCTACGGCCATCATCTGACGAGTTTTCTCTGTTTTAAGTCCTGTGACCTGTAGTGTTGGACGCATGTAGCGACTGGCATTGGCCGTGGCATGTGGAACATTGGCCCAGTCGAATATGTGAACATCTCCGGCTTGCCAATGCGAATATGTGTGAGTACCAAATAGATAGAATTGTCCAGGGCGCCAATCATCTAACATTACGGTCATACGCACTACCTGTTCTGGATCATCGGGACAGCGTTCTTGTAATTTGTCTATGTGCAGATTAAACATTTGACCAGGTTGTTGATAATGCATACGTATCTTGGGATCTTCCAGCCCAAAGTATTCACTTATTCTAGTCAACGTAGGATATGCACTGATATCAAATACCGCATCGGTTAACTCAAGGTCTACTGGTGCACCTGTTGTGCGTAAATCATTTTCTTCTTGTGCCAGCATAGGGCTAACTGTGTTGTCATCGTTGCCGTAAAATTTACGTGTGGCCCAAGTTATAGGTTTGCCCTGTGCTTGAGCGACTTCATCTGACCATGTGCCTACAAAGCGGCCCAACACTTGGAACCACTCACCTGGTTGATCCTTGCGAGAATCATTGAAATGATAACGACTATGGTCTACACACCACTGCCAACTGCTGTCATAATCTGCTTGATTTTTCATATTACTTTTACCTCTAGGTCAGACGCCATATAGTCTTGCTGATATTCTTCTGGCGGTTGTGGAATACCTAATATTTCTGCTAGTTCTTGATTGTTGCGAACAACAAGGCCATCATAATTAGCCCATGCCCGGCCTATGTCTCGATTTTGCCAATCAATGATTTTACTCATTTCACGCAAATTCTTATAATACTTATCGTAGCTGGGATAGGTAATATTAAAATGTCCGCAACGCACCCACCAGCCCAGACAAGCATCGTTGTCACGCAGGGCTAAAATAATAGGACAGTCGGGCCACGTAGATTTAATAAAGTCTACATGGTGTGCAAACACATGACTTTTGATAATACGTGTACCTTCGCCTGAAAAAGGCCGATCAAACTCTGCTTCACATTGTTCTTTTGTATAGTCACTGAGCTTGTCAAAGAAATCGCCAAACTCCATTCCAGGATCAAAGTATACTCCAAGATGCATCAGGTCTAATTTGCCCGAAGCATCGTGGTAGTAGGTTCTATCTTCGGTATAGTCAGTACGATCTATACTGGGACTATAGTAGATATTTTTAATCAAGCTCGACCATTTACTGCCTGGAGCACCGGCACAAAAAATATACTTCATTCTTTACTCAAATCAATTCGTTGTAGCACTGGCAAGAATGTTTCACGTAAACTTTCCATTTGTTTTTTCAAACCTGCTGGAGTAAGTTCGGCCTCTTCATAGAATACTACGTTTTTCTCACGCCATTCGGCATATTCCTTGCTGCGAATTGCGGCACTGAATGTTTTCTGATACCATGCAACAATTTCTTTGTCTGTGTTGGGGGGCAATTCAATTGACCAAGCTGCGTATACATTAATTCCCGGTGCCACAGTGTTCAACAGTGGCACATCCGGATACTGTGGCATTGTGCGTGTACCAGTAAATCCAATGGCTTTGACTTTGCCGGCTTCGACCAATGGCCTAGCCACAGCAATAGGCATAATACCAAACTCTGTGCCTACTTTTCCATCGTACTGTGCCACGCTGGTCACTGCTGGCAATGGACCGTTGAATTTGATTGGCTTGATCAGATCACGATTGCCATGTGCTTTGTTAATCAAATATTCGTATGCTGTTCTATGTGCTCCGCCGCCTACAGCAATATTAATAGGCCGAGTAGACTTAGCAAGATAACGCACAAAGTCAACTGGTGTTTCTACTGTGCTTTTTGGGCTGGCAACCAATACCAGCGGACTCTTGCCCATGGTCAATACATCAACAAAACTGTCCCATTGATATTTTTTAATCTTTGCTTCCCAAATATCATTGGTGACATAGCTGCTCATATGGCTTGGCAAGTTGATGGTATAGCCATCTGCAGGTTGTTGTATGAAATGGTTGTTGGCCACTGCACTGTCGGCACCCGGGCGATTTTCCACCACATAAACAAACTTGGGATTTTTCTTCTGCACAATTTCGGCCAGTTTACGGAATGCTATCTCGTTTCCGGCACCGGGTGTGTTGCCCACAACAACTGTGACTGTTTTTGTAGGTTCCCAAGCATGGGATACCGAACATGCGCCCATTCCGGCCATGGTAATAAACAATGCTGCAAATAATCGTTTCATTTTATTCCTTAAAAGTTAAATTTAAAATTTCATCTGGTAACCAAGGCGTTTTCATACGTTCCGGGTGCCAGACCACTCCTGCTGTTTGACCATCAATCCACGCTTCACAATTGCCTTCGGCGTCAGTGGCTAATACCGTACCAGACCGATGCAATTTTTTAATTGCCAAAGTATGATAGCTATTGACCGCTATTAGCTCACCAAAGTAATTTACGTTGTGCGTGGTATTATGATGTCCTGCTACTTCTTCTACTCGACCACCTAATACATCAGTTAACAAAAAACAACCATGACAAACACCAACAACTGGTTTTTTACGCAAGGCCATTTGTCCTGCTAACTTTAATTCTACTGTGCGGCGAAGAGCAGTGTCGTCTCCACCTGTGATGATTAATACATCTAATTCTTGTGCTACTGCTTCAAAATCTTGATCTGTTCTATTTGCTACTGGAACAAGCGTATGACCCTGTAAGTATGAATACCATCCATGCTGGGTGGCATCATACGCTTGACCGTTATGATATAGGATTCGTTGTGTTAATCCTATATTCAAATTACCAACCGTATGCGTCTGCTACCAATGCTTTACCAGCATCTGCGGCAACAGTGTTCTTGCATGAAATTTCATACAAGTCTTTACGCATGGCGGCAACCAAAGTTTCAACTTTGGCAGCAACGTCTGCGTCTGTAACCAACTGCTCTAACTTGCGAGCACCGATCTTGCTGTGGAAGCCTTCGTCGCGAGCAATTTTAGCATAGCTCTTGGAGATAAATGGATCTTCGATGCAGTCGGCCATTTGATCCCACACTGCTTCGGCACGGCCTTCGGCTACCAACTGGTAAGCTGCCAAGGCAACTGGATCATTTTCTGCGCCGTATTTGGCCAACAAACCAGCGCCTTTGGCAGTGGGTTTGGCAGCTTCTTTGGCGATAGCAGCTTCAACATCAACCGGTGCACCAGTGATGTGTTCAATTACTTCTTTGACCATGCGGAAATGAACAGCTTCGTCGTGTGCTTGTTGTGTCAACAACTGCAATTCAACTGGATCTGCATCAGCAGGCATTGTTGCAATAGCTTGGCTGATTTCAACCATGTTCATACGCTCGTTGACCATGCGGCCAACAAAGTGCTCGACCAACTCTTCTTGAGCAGGCTTGCTGTCAAAGTATGCTTTCACATTGTGTTGACTAGCTTGGAATAATGCTTGATTGTCTGCCACGATCTTGGCAACAAATTCTTTACTGTTCATATAATCTCCTTAAATAGTTATGATGAATTTACAAGGGAGGCAAAATTTTTTATCTCTCTTGTAAATTTATTTATCAAAGAACGGAAAATTTCGTATGAACACTAAAATTTTTAACCTTTTTAAAGAAATTTTAATGAACACCAAAATTTTTAACTTGAACTGGAAAAACTATGTTAATTAACCCCTATTCACCGAACACAACATTTAAAAATTTCCCGGACCTGAATGCTAAATTATTAAAACACTATGATCGACTGTTTGATACTGTGGGTGATCTTGAAATTAGTCCCAGATACCTTTATGAATCAGGGTTGAAAATAGGATTCCGAGACATTTGCTATTACATTGATCAGTTATATAACAATCAACCCGAATCGGTTATTGACGTAGGCTGTGGAGAATGTGTTTGGAAAAACTGGTTCCCGAACATTGTGGGATTTGATCCTAATACAAATGAATTTTCAAAACAAGATTTTGTTGATTTTTTTGATGAGGATTTCAGTCGAGGACATGCAAAGAATTGGACTTGCGGAATGGCGCTGAACAGCCTTCATTTCATTAAATGGAGTGAGGTGCCCAAACAAATTGATCTAGCAATGAATATAGTAAAAGATCAATTTTTATTTACATTTAATTTTAATGTTTTACCTAACAAGCCTAATGTTCCAATGGAACAATTGATTTTATTATTTGATGATATACTGCATTCAACAGGATACAAAATTAACTTATTAGATTATCCCACACTTCAAGGATTTCCGCAAAGTAAAATAGACAAATGGGCACATATAAATGGACATGTGCGTTTTATATTGCAACACAAACAATGAAAGATATCAATGAACACCAAAATTTTTAACCTGATTAAAGAAAATTTAACTACAGCCTTTAATTTGCCCAAGTATGCCGACATCGTAATTGACGCCGATACTATTGTGCAAGACCTGCCCTGGACTCCGGCACGTTATAGAAAGTTCAAAGATGCTGTGGAAGCAGAGTTGAGTTTGCCTTGTGAGTATATAGGCACCGTACGGGATATAACACATGACCTAAGTGAGCGTTATATCAATCGCTTTTTTGGCGAAATTTGGAAGCCTAGAACAGGCGATTATGATTACACAGGATGGGAACTAGCAGATGAAATTAATAAACAGAATCCTCGAAGCGTTTTGGACGTTGGTTGCGGGTATCACCCATTTAAGGGTAGGATTAACAATTTACTTGGTATCGACCCTTACAACAACTGTGCTGACTATATGGTTGATATTTTGGATTATGTGGGGAGCCATGATGTTGTTATTGCACTAGGATCAATCAACTTCAACGATCGTGATGAAATAGAAAGTCGCTTTAAAAAATGTGTGGATATACTGGATGCAGGCGGTCGATTTTACTTGCGGGCCAATCCAGGTATTACACACAAGACCGGTCCGTATGTGGAAATATTTCCGTGGACATTTGAAATAGTAAAAGAGTTTGCTGAAAAATACAATTTAAAATTGTTAGAGTTTAAAAAAGATACTAATGATCGATTGTATTTTGTTTATCAAAAACTTTGATCATATAATCACCAGCGGCACAGTGTGCCGCTTCTAGTGGGTGGCCGCCAGACCCAATCGGATGCCCGTTGCGTTTGGTCCACTCTAGGAAATTTTGTCCATCGAAATCAGTTATAAAAGGTCGTATATAAGCCTGAAGATCCAATATGGCTGGCGAAACATGCCAGCGTTGATCAAACAATAACTCGTCTAGACTGGTCATAATAAACGGTATATTGCGTTGTTGTAAGGTATCGATTGCTAGTTTTATGCTGGTTAAACTCACTAACTTATCACGAAATTCAGAATGTAGATCTCGATAGTATATTTGTGCAACTGTGCTTTGATCCGTTGGGCTTATAGTATTCCAAGGGTCTATGGCTTGATCACCGTGATTGTCAACGTAATAATCAAAACGTTCAATCCAAGTCCATCCAATTACAAATACATCTAAACTGTCGCTACTGGCTGCTTGATCTAATACTCGTGTTAATATTTGTAAATTTCCAGACCCGCCATGAGAAAAACATCGATATTGTCGGTTGAGGTGACGTGCCAAGTGTGCTGGCCAGGTGGATTGACTTGGCATATCTCGTACGCCAACAAATGTTTGATCGGATAATTCTGTTCCGTGTATGAAACTACACCCAAAACTTTTTAATCGCATAGGCAATTATATACCTATATTACGCAGTTGAATCAGAATTTTTACAGTATGCCAGCGGCTGATTGAATGGCTTGTAATGCTCGATCTCGTTTATCATAGTTACTGACCACTGGTATACCGGCAGCAACACGCACTTCATTTAGATCTCGTTCATAACGTTCGCGGTAAGCTCTTGGGCTCAACGGAACTAACCGATCGAACTCATCTCTACTAAAAGGAGTTTCTTTACCTTTATAGTGCATGGTCCACGCCGAACTGTCGTCAAATTCAGTCAGGGTATTTAGATCATCCAACAACTGTTCTACATTGCCACCAGCCGTTGAGCGACGGCGAATTTCCACATAGACCAAATACCGATTGGGTTTGATTTCACCTGGACTACGATCAGCATCCAACACAAAGTCGTAACCCTTTTCAAACCAATTCATTAGGTCTTTGGCGGCCTGTTGATCACGCACAAAGAAGCTGATGACTATGACATCGTCGTCATCGCCCATTTTGCTTGAAAATTCGTCCACGTGAACCGTGGGCTTCATCATGCCGTCAAGGTCTTTAAACCCTAGGCTTTCAGAAAGCAGGTTGTTGAGGTTGTTGGAGTTGTTGTTGTGCATTTTGGGCCTGTGAATCACTTTGATAACTTTCTTGATCTAGATCCTGCTCGTAGGCATCATCTAAGTCAGCTAAATCAATATCTTGATCTTCTAATTCTACTGAGCCTGTGCGTATATCACTCATCAAGGCTTTGGGCATGGATATTTCTACTAGCCATACGGGTTTTTCTGTTATGCGAGCTTTATGGGTGCCTGGACGATAATCACTAGGATCTTCAATCTTGATCGGCACTTTCATTTGTGTTTTTTTGTATTTGACCACACAATCAAACGGCAATAATCTACGCCCGCCTCTTGGATCTGGCATTAGCTTTTCTGGCCACATAAAAATGCAAGTCACACGGTATTTGCTGATCTCAGGGCCAGATACCAATTCGCCAATTTGCCAGTTTTTAAAAGCATACAAATCCAGCTCATCCAGCACACGCTCAAAGTCCAGTAGGGTCAGGAGACTGCCTTCACTGAGATAGATATCCTGAATGTTTTGGGCTATTTGCCAATAGTCGGCACCGTCTTTGAATATAGCTTGATCAATGGTTTTGCTCATACGATTATTTATGGTGATTTCGATCTAAGCAGAGAGTTTGAATATCTGGAGTGTAGCCTAATACTTATGCCGTTTTTGAATCATTTACTACCCACACTAAACTCAAGGAACTAGATCCGTAAATACTTGGACAGCAAAAGGTGCTGTTAGAAGTAACTCAACTACAATGGAGTATAAATTGAGTAGACAAAGAGCAGCAAAATCACAAAAACGTCATGACATGACATATCAAGAAAATACAATCCGCTTCGATCAAGTAAAACCAGTAAAACAACGACCCATTGATATTGTGCCACGCACAAGAAATCAAGAACGTTTGGTGCTGGCTTTGCAAGATGCAGATCAGCCGATTGTGATCACAGCAGGACCAGCAGGAACAGGAAAAACATATTTAGCCATGCTGGCAGCAGTAAAGGCATTTAGAGCAGGTGAGGTCAATCGTATAGTATTGACGCGGCCCGCAGTGGGTGTAGAAGATGAACAGCACGGGTTCTTGCCCGGTGATTTAAATCAAAAGATGGATCCATGGGTTCGTCCATTGACTGATATACTACGTGAGTATTATCGTCAGCCGGACATTGCTGCCATGATCCAGGAGCAACGAATAGAGATAGCTCCATTGGCCTTCATGCGCGGCCGCACTTTTAAAAATGCGTATATTATCGCTGACGAGATGCAGAATGCAACTCCCAATCAGTGCAAAATGCTAATGACCCGTATTGGCCAAGGTAGTAAAATTGTAATCACGGGCGACGTAGAACAAGCGGATCGCAACCGCGGCAATAATGGTCTAATGGACCTGTGCCAAAGACTGGGGGAAGGGGGTGTAAAAGGAATAGCTGTTTGCAATCTTGACAATCAAGACATACAGCGGCATAGAATCATTGATTCTGTGCTACGACTTTACTCCGATTAGGAAACCAGTAGCCCAGCAACTTGTTGGGCTAGTTTTTTATATATGTCTGCACCAGGATGTAGTAAATCTCTAGCTGTGCCACCAGGCCATGGATAATCCATGGCGTTATCTCTGGGCAAAATTATACTCTGTATACCCAAAGAATTGCATAGCTGTTTAAATGCCAAGGCGTTCTTTTGAAGATTCAACTGTTGATTAGAGGGCGACGTGAACCAAGTTTTAATAAAGAAATCGTTGGCACAGGGATTTTGAGTATCACTAGCTATAATATTCAAGCTCATTGGAAATGATTCATCCAATAGCTCAATACGATGCATATCTGTTTGTAGCCATATGGCATACTGAGGGCGTAGCAATGGCAAATAATGCAATGCAAATCTAACGGCTGTATCGTTGCTACTGCCAGCATGTCCAAGATTGGCCACCGACAGACCGGTGATAGCAGACAACTGTTCAGGCCAGGTATCTCGACTGTGAACTCCGGTGCCCATGGTAAAACTACAACCAAAACACACTGCATCAAATGGCTGATCAAATTCTTTTGTTCTAAACCCGTGACTATTGTATTGGTAGTCAATCTGTGTATTTATAAATCCAAGATCATGTAGTCGTTGATATGCTACTGGATTTTGTAGGCTCTGAATATAGTTATTTTTATTGTCGCTGGTATCCCAGTGTAGGGTTCGACCTGCTACTTGTGAATAATTGTGTATCAACGGCGTCATCCGGTAACGATCTCGTAAATGTGCTTCCAGTTTTTAACTACAGTAATGCCTTTGTGATAATAATGCATGTTATGCCCGTGTTCTACCAGTAGACTTTGTAGGCCTACATTGTAGCCAGCTTCGGCATTTTCTGGTTTGTCCTCAAGCCAATAGCATCCAGAGCCTTTGTATTCTTCCAAGGCCTCTTCTTTGTCAGCACCGGTGTCCAAGCACACAATACGTTCAAATACCGACGTCCCGAACAATTTATTTAGATTCATTTCGCGAAGTTTTTGTGCATTAGGATCCAAACTCAAACTGGTGATACAGTGAAATCTAAATCCGTATTCTTCATGCAGTCGCTTGACATAATACATGGCATCACGTAGTGCAGGTAAAAATCCAATTGCGGCCGATTCATTAAAGATGCGTATCAGTTTTTTAACTTGCTCTTTTGGTATACCGTAACGCACACTCATATCATAATTGAGTTTACTGCCCGAGACTTCTTCAAAGCCGTGTTCTTGCATCCAAACATTAAATGCCCATTCCCAATCTAATAGCACACCATCAGCGTCGGTTAGAATCAGTTTGTTTAAATTTTGATATTTTGATTTCATACTGTTATTATACTACAAAGCACAGTTTTGGTCAACCGGCTGTGTTTGGGCAGTTGTATTGGCATCCAGGATGTTGATCCAGTGTTTGATAAAACTCTATGGTCTGCGGCTGTTGTAAAATTTCAGACAGGGTATGTTGACGAATATCGTATTGCGGTTTGTTTTTACCAAATGGTGTTTTGTAATAAAATCTATGGTCGGCAAGATAGCAACATGGAATATAATGTCCGCCGGCTGTAATAAAATGCTCATGGCCGGTATGGCATTTGGGTGTCAATGCTGTTGCGGCATTTTCTAATTTCCATTTGGCCTGCACAGCGTAACGAGAACTAATCAACGACTTGTCTGGGATCAAGTGCTGAGTTTTTTCGTCAAATCGGTCACTGAATCCCACATAGAAATTCTTGATGCCAATTGTCTGACTGAGTTTTTCTACCTGTTCAATATCAGTTTGATTGAACGCAAAAGGTATATATTTCCAATGACTATTGCAATTGGAACCAGCAACAACATCTAGTCCAACTCGAATTGAATCCCAATCGGCGTTGATTCGATATTGGGTAAAATTTTCAGGAGTACCGTCGATACTGAACGTTATGTTGTCCTGGGACGATAACATATCAACTAACTCTTGCCACCAGTTATGTGTTTTATAACTGCCATTGGTGGTGATCATCACCACAGCACCTTTTTGTTTTAACCGCCGGACAAAATTGATAAAATCATAATGATATATCGGATCACCGTAGTCGCCGCATAATTTTATACCTATATTGGTCAAATCAATATCAAGAAACTGCAACAATAAATCAATATCAAGACTTTGATTTTTCCAGTGCTGTGGCCACTGTTCAATAAATTGAGTTCTTGCACAACCAGGACATTTTAGTGTGCAAATATTAGTAGGTTCAATGTGAAATCCAGTAATTGATTCAATCATGAGTCATTATGGTTGCATTGCGACTGCCTTGGGTAATTCATGACCGTTTTGTTGCAATAATCTTTCCATGATGTTGGTATAGAACGGATAATAGTAGCCAACAATTCGATCCCAGTCTTTAGGAATAGCAGTATCACGCAGGGCAGCTTTGAGAACTATTTGTTCTTTAAAGTCCAAAATTACACTGGCAGTTTGCCAATCTTTATTTTTGACTCGAGTTGCCACAGTCATGACTTCGTCGATTTTACCAGAGGGCTGGTAATAATATGTTAGCATCAGGTATCTCATGTGATGTGATTTTTTTGATATTTTTTTATGATTGAATGATATGTGTCTAGATTTTTCGCTTTAGGAGCGCAAAGACCACAACGACATACGGGTATTTTACATTGTATTACAGGCTGTCCGTTATTTAGTTGTGTTTTTAGTTGGTTGATGATTTTGTCAGGCTCATCTAAATTTCCAATTGGCCCAACGGTTCCATCAAATGTCATTTTGCAATCTTTATTGACATATACTTCTCCATTGACCTGTTTGATAAAAAGAAAAAATTGATTCACACTACAATACCAGTCTGGAAATTTATTATCGAGAACGTAATAGTGGCGTTCCTTGTAATTCTGATCTAGACAACTTTGTCTGCCGCCACAACAGGCTCGTCCGACCTGACTGAGATTGGAAGACGCACCAACATCAGTATTGATAATTTCAAAGATTTTTGTTCCGTATGTTTTATTTTGATATATTGAATTAAACCATTTTATTTGTTGTTGATCATACGATTGATTTAAACTGGCGCCGTCGATTTGTTTGGGCAATGAGCGTATTTGATTTTCATCAAGCCATAATAAAAAATCTTGAGATTGTTGAAATAGTTGCGGATTATCATGCAGCATCACAATACATTTTAATCTCTTACCCGAGTCTCTAATAGACAATAGATTGTGTTTAAACTGTTGTTTTTGACGGTCGGTACATTCCACATGAGAACTCACGGTGAATTCATCAATATAAGGAATTATTTTTGATAATTTTTTATCGGATATTATGGCATTGGTTGTTGTAGTAACTGTTAATTTCCAACGGTCTGCGTATGGTTGATATTTTTGTTGTATTTGAGATAATATTTCTACTATATCAGGGTGGTGTAAACTTTCTCCACCATACACATTGAGCACAACATACCGTAGTCCATTAGGCTTGAATTGCATGTATTGATCCGCATATTCAAACATAAACTCTAGAGCTTGGATACATTTGTCTTTTGGAGGATGTTTGGTAGAGTTATCGTGTCCTCCGTTTAATCCTGAGTCACAATAACTACAATCAAGATTACACTTCATTGTGAGTTCCCAATCCAATAGAAAAGAGATTCTATTGTTGGGATCTATTGCAGGTTCAAGAACCTCATATGCCGGCATTGTTACAGCCTGCTTAGTTCACACAGTGTGGCACTTAAATTGATTTCTTGATCAGCTACCATTGGCATTGCAGCCATGCCGTTGCGAATAATAATGATTGCTTGGTCTTGACGTTCTACATCAGTGGTCCAGAGATCTAAATTGTCATACATCCAGCGAAAAATATCTTCGGTTTCTTCTGGAGTGCTTTGCTGACAAATTAGTGTTCGGGCTTCACGAATTTTGCCCGACTTAAACAACTGAACACAATCCAGTTTCCAATCGCCTACACTCTTGTCTGCGCTGTTGGGTGCATTCAACACGCCAGACTGACTATTTTGTTGTAATAACTGTAAGCACTTACGCAGATCTGGATAAGTGGCACGGACATAACTATCTAAGGTATCAATATCAAATTCAATTTCTTCTGTCACTAACACCGTGGCAGCGCGGGCTGTAAATTCAGTATGATCACTTTTTAAGATATGTAACTGTTGCAGTCTTGAATGTAGCGGCGGAATAATTTTATTAGGATAGTTACAAGTTAAAATGAATCGAACGCTGTGACTATAGTCTTCCATTAAGTTACGCATGGCAGGTTGAACTGAATTAGGATTCAAATAGTCTGCTTCGTCAATAAACACAACCTTAAACTTACCAAATGGCATAGTCTGACAAAAACTGATCAGTTTATCTACCCATTCAATCTTACGACCTTCTTTTGATCCGTTAGCATATAGGACATCATACTCATCAACACCTAGTTCATTGATCAGTAGTTTTCCTAATGTGGTTTTGCCTGTGCCAGGACTGCCGCTAAACAATAGATTTGGAATACTTCCATCTCGAATCCATGACTCTACTTGTTGACGTTGATTATCATCAACAAACACATAACCATCTACAGTTTTTGGTCTATATTTCTCTATCCAAAGTTCTTTCATTCAATACCTTTAATCAACTGTTTAAATTAATTCTTGGGCCACACCCAACAGCTCTGCTACTAGAAACAAACAGGCTGCAATTTGTATGTCGTAATAGGCTAAAAATCCACAGGCCACAATACGCAGTCCGCTTTTGGTAAAAGTAATAACACGATGTTTGATGATGTTTGGATTTTCTACTTGTGTTTTGGTAGGTCTAGTCAATGCCATTTTGTTTTTCCTTTGATGTTATTGTTTGAGTATTTCTACTAGTCTGTCTTGTTCCCATTTTTCTTCGCCTGAAAAAGTTGGTAGCTTTTTATACTCGGCGTCTAACCAACATTTTAACATATACAATTCTTGTTTGCAAGCTCGTCCGGTAAAACCGTCGTTGTAAGGACTATGTATTTCGCCTAGACTCTGGCGTATAATAGAATACGCTGACGCTACATCGGGTTTACGAAATCCCATACCGCTTTATTCGTTGGATTTGTTAGGAACGTAAACAGCATCGCTATGTGTGTCATCGCGTGGACGGTCTGGCTCGTCTGAAACCAACAAGATATCATTGGGATCAATTTTACGAATGGTTATTTTATGGTCAGCGGTGCCATCGTCAATATCAATGCCCCTTGTCCAACGGCCATGTGCTACCATAATCCATTGACCCACAACGACATCCGTTTGCTTTGGACCCACAGCATATACACGACCCCAGCGTGGGCGAATACCCAGACTGGTTCCATTATCATTGGGTATAATAATACCGCCCTGACTTAATCGAGTATCAAACTCCATGTCTGCTACTAATATGTTATCATTTAAAGCCTTGAGTTGGCTTTGAGAGATTCGGTGTGGTTCAAATGCTAATTTAGTCATACGGTCCTTTTAAATCCTTCTTACGCCTTGCGCCTGTGCTTGTTGGCGACGTGTTTTTTCCAATTCTTGTTTGACTTCTCTAGATCTAGCAATAGCGCCGGCTAGGCCGCCGCCCTGGGCCGGTGTCGGAGTATTCTGACGCTCTGGAGACACTGGAGGAGGTGCTGTCACTATAGGTGTGGCTGGTTCTGGAACAACCACTGGTTCTGCAGGTGGCTCGTCTATTGGCAGATCTGAAAAACTATCGGTGGGGTCAACCACGGGCTGTTGAACTGCTTCTTTGGCCGAACGTGTGCTTGAATGTGCTGGTCCAGCAGATACATTGGTTTGCTTTTTATACCTACGTTGAGCTTGTTGATTTTTTGGCTCAACTATTTCGTTATTACTGTTCAAACGATCGCCGCGAGCATTTACATTCATGTTGCCCACAGCTCGAACTCTTTCGTTTTGCAATAACAATGATCCCATGTCTACTGTTTTACCCATGGCTGATTTATAAACGTTGCGTGTCATTTTGATTTCCTTAGCATATACCTGTATTTAACGCAGAAATTCACGGCAGTCTAAATTATAGAATAGGCTGTCAATTCGATGAACGCCCAATTTGTATAAAACATAACTGGCCACACTCGATCCACGTCCTACTCCCCAAATGACACAATTAATGGTCATAACATCCACTAGATATTTTAAATATCGTAACAGGTCAAACAGATTGCGTTCTTGGAATAGCAATAATTCTTCCCCGCATCGCTGTAGTTCAGCTTCAGATTTACAAAGTCCAAGTATATGTTCTGCAATATCCAACTGCTTATATTCCGCAGGCATGTGCCAACTATTTTGTTGTGTCAAATGAAACTCTGGAACTGCTATGTCGCTGTTATGAGGGAAGCTCCAACGAAACAATGATTCTGGCTTTTCAATCAGCCCGACTAAATTTTCAAGATCAACCGTTTCATCAACTGTCATGCGTTGTAAAGAATCGACAGTGCGCCCTTGCATCAACAAGTCACAAATGTCATCTTCTGAAAATACTAGTTCACCGAATTTATTTTGTTTCATTGGGCTGTTTAAAATCTGCAAACACTACAACATTTCCTGGAGAGTTTGCTGCAGGTTCGTCGGACCAGGCCAATTCCAACTCTCTCCAATCTGTGCTGGTTGGTATAGATAATACTTTTTCAGATTTATTAGCGAGCACAAAATCACTGTGAGCTAAGTCGGGACTAGTCCACCAGTCGGGTTGTTTGAATCCAGAAGTGTTTTCAAAATCAGAATGTAGATACGTCATATTAGCACCGTATGTGCTGGATATTTCAGTTTCCATAATAATCATACGATCTTCTGTAATGGCATTTAACTTGTAGTATAACATTATTCCTACCAATTGGTCAACAGGATCATTTGGCATGGTTGTAATATCGAGCCCAGCTTTGGAAAAAAGAGTGCATTGTGCTTTTTGGTTACTGTTGATAAAAATAGTATTGTCGATTTGAGTGTAGACAAAATACTTAATTCGTTCAAATGAAATACTTTGGTCAACAGAATTTTCACTGTTGGTGGTCATCCACAATCTAAGAGTGTAGTTGTTCATGATCAGTTTATTGTCATGGTATATGCCCGCGGTAAATTGTATGTCGTGTTTAAGTCTAACGTTCATGAGATGTCGATTACTCCATCAAAGTTGGTGTCGGTGTTGCGGCGAATTTTTTCTTGGTATTTGTTTTGATGGCTTTCAATGGCCATTCTGAGTTGATTGCAAAGATGGCCATTGCCCATGCTGTAGGCTATGCCCAATTTGCGACTTAGTTCGGTAATTTTTTCCAGCAGTTGTTCGGGTGTAAAATCTTCCAAACTACCAATTAAAGGATGTTCCATATACTGATTGTATATGATCTCGTGACAAAAGTCAATGAGTTTTGGTTAGCTAAATGTGGCGCCGTTGTTGCCAATACAGAACCATTTGCTTTGAGCTATGTTGGCCACATTGCTGTTGATATATTGTAGTGTGCAGGCCTGGCCAGTTGCAGTGAATAGGATATTTCCGGTGCCTGAAGTTTTCCATCCGGCATTGGAAACAGTGATTCTCATGTTGCCCGAAGCTGAATACATGGCCAAAGTTTTAATTTGTCCAGGAACACCTGCAAGCAATTGAGCTGTAGTAGAAGTGACTGTGCTGAAATAACTGGTAGTTACTGCTGCATTAACGTTTGCAGTGTCGGTTAAATTTTCACTGCTGTTGTTGAATGGCTGTAACACTTTGTTAACTTCTCTAACTGTAATGGTACTTCCACCATTGCTGGTTGAAAATTCAAAACTATAAACACCAGTGGCAGCAAACGAAATAGTATTGGTTGAAGTATTAAGACCTTGTATTCCTGTGTTGTTTACTGTGACTGCGGCCGGCAATACCAGTGTATGAATTGTGCTGGCCACTGTGACTTGAACCACTACAGATGCGGCCGCTCCAGCTGCTGGAAAATTAGTAAAACTTAGACTTACAGCACCGTTGGTTGTTAGGGTTTGATAACTGGCCAAGGCATAGTTGATAACAGTTGTTCCGCTCACTGTGTTTAACACAACTACATTTTCGCTCATGTTAGATAATAGTGCATTGGATAAAGGACTGCCCAACATATCGTTGTCAAGTGTAGTTCCAGTTAATGCTGCTTTTAACACTGCTTTGCTTTGCAGATCTGAAATTTCGTCAGCTGCATATTGAAAGTTCGTAGAGGTATTTGTGAAATTATCACGGAATCCTTGCGAATTATTGTCCTGCCCGGCTACTGGGTAAGCACCGTTAATGTTGTTTGGGTTAATTGCACTTGTCATATGTATTCCTAATTTATCCTATAATATTTATCAAACTCTAATAAGGCTAAGAATAATAACTTAAAGTTACAATTCCTTGGGCACCTGCACTATTAATGCTGCCGCCATTTGATCCAGCAGATACAACACCACCGGTGGGCACTAAACAATTGCCGTTTTCTCCAGAGTATGCGCCATTGTCGCCACCGGTCACAAGTCCACCTGCACCACCAAATTGGCCACCACCTCCACCACCTCCACCTGCGCCGTCTCCGCTGCCTTTGCCTTGCCCATACCCACCATATGTGGTACCAGCATTACCCGGAGTGTTTTGATTGGGGAGGCCAGCACTATACTGCCCGCCACCGCCCCCGCCACCACCACCACCGGCCACAGCTAGTATTACGGTGTTTACAGAAACTACCGAAGCGGCACCGCCACCGCCACCCCCTCCGCTATATCCAGAGCCCCCAAAACTTCCACCTAACCCCCCGTAATAATCTGTAATGGCCATATTTTTTCCTACAAACTATGTTTCCAAGCGGTGTAGGCTTGAATAATTGGACTATCGTCAACCGGCATACCGCTTATGATACTGACCAATAAGGGTGCGTTTGGTATCACTTTTATCAGAACATCAGCATTGTCGGACAACATGCGAAACACTTGGGCCTGATCTGTTTTGTTTAAAGTTAATATATTTTGTGTTAATAGATCTATCATGGTTTTTTTCCTTCAATCAATCGTCCTAGTTCGGCTACAAGTTTAAGTAAGACAAATACAGGAATCAACATCAACCCTTTTCCAAATCCAGCTGGTTTGTTGCTTGGCCCAACGACTCGTTGCCATACACCGACTATTTTACATATCGGTGTTCCGATGGCCATAATGGCTTTACCTGTATTGTTGGGCAACATACTTTCTGACATTTGATAGGCCATTTCTTCGGCCCACGGTGTAGCAATAGCTTGTGCCCATCGAGTAGACCAAGACCGGGCAGCATTGCTAAAATCTTCATCTGACATCCAAGGCATCATTTTAGGTCCGCGTCCGTCCATCCAGTCCACTACTATTTCAGCCCAGGCGCGATAACCATTGTAGATATCTGGATGAGATTTAACTAACTCTGCACCAAATGCTTGATCTGCAAGATATATTTCTTTGCTCATTAGTCCAAGTTCATATAGTTTGGTGCAAATAATCTTGCCACCCCCACCGCCACCGCCGCCGCCGGATCCACCTGCGCCACCTCCGCCTCCAACATAGGCGTTGATTACATCTCCTGGGCTTGCAGGTATATTTCCACCGGTGATAGTTAATCCAGGATACCCTACTCGCCCTGGCTGGCTGTCTGGGCCACCTCCACCACCTCCACCACCAGTCATTGTAACAATGGTCAAATTACCAGAAAAAGTTGCTGGAAGAATTATAAAATTACTTCCCACATTATTAAAACTAACAGTAGTTAATCCTGTGCGTTTAGCTCCATAAAAATCGCCAAGGCTAATAGGACCCGACGCTGGTACATTTGGTGCATAATCAGTGTCTAGCACATAGGCACCACCACGATAATAATTCTCTAACTTGATTGGTGTTGGGCCGCCAAACTCTGCCTGTATGTCAACGAGACTTATAGGTCCTGAAGTAGGCAAAGTCATTACAAGGTTCCAGATCCAGTTATATTGCCGATGGTGGTAAAGTTGCCACTTGAATCTAACTTAGCAATATTACTTCCGCTAAAACTAAAAAACAATGTATTTCCACTAGGAGTTATAGACCAGCCGCCAGATAAACCAACTGCTGACACATTGCCAATGGCGCCACCGGTGATTGAAACAGCATTGGCATTTTGGCTAGACATAGTTCCCAGACTGGCACTTTGGAAGGCAGTTATTTGATTGTTAACAAAAGCCGCGGTGGCCACTTGATTGTTGTTTGTGCCAGTTGATGCTGTTGGTGCTGTAGCTATTCCAACCAATTGAGTTGTACCAGTAACTGATACATTAGCCGCCACTGATAAATTACCACCCGTAGTAATATTGCCCTGTGCTGATATTGTACCTAGCACACCCAATGCATTAGATCCTTTGTTATAGGTCAATCCGCCAACAGCATCAACGTTGCCAGAGGTATTGAATAAAACTTGCGAAGTTGATCCAGGTGCACCTGTGATGTTTCCAACAATGCTGCCCTGAAAAGCTCCCACAAACTTGCCAGCAGTCACAATGTTACCAGTGGCTGACACAATACCTTGTGCCAGCACATTACCTTGAGTGCTGATATCACCAGTGGAAGTTATGTTTCCGCCAGCATTGACATTACCAGTAATTGACGCAGTTGAACCAAGGCCTAAGATACCTGTGACTGATATGTTGCCAACAGTGGCATTGCCGGTGGCACTAATCGATCCAGCTGTTAATAAGTTACCACCTGTAACATTGCCTGTAGCACTGACACGCCCGCCGGTGGCAATGTTGCCTACTGCAATATTACCAGTGATTGATACAGCGCCATTGGTTACCAAGTTCCCACCTGTGACATTGCCAGCGACTGACAACGAAGTCAACGTGCCAACACTGGTAATATTTGGCTGTGCAGCATTGGCAACATTGCCTGCTGTGTTGGCAAATGCTATTGGGGCAGCAAAATTTGCATCTAGCTGACTTAATGGAATTGGGCTGGATTCTGTGCCGAATGTGAATGGAACTGTCATTTTTTATCCTAAAATATTGCGTCGGGGGAATACGAGATATTTATCGTATACATTGGTGTTAGAATACATGTCAACTGGCGCAGTGAACTGCATACTTCCGCCGTCAAACGTAGTACCCGGTGGTGTTGCATAAGTCCAATTGGTCAGTGTAAAATAGTCATCTTCCCAGGTGGTTATTGCATCTGCGTCGTTGATCCAGCTGCCGATATTTTGACCATTTTGATTCCAATATGCAGGATCAGTGGGCAACGTTCCTGGCACAGTCGCTTGTATACATTCGTATATTTTATTAATTCTGACGTCGCCGCGTATAGTTTGATATTCCACAACCTGCCCAACTTGGTATGATTCAGTCGAAGAGAATATAGGTAATCCAATAAGGTCAAACGTGGTCAAGCTAGCTGGGTACGGGATCGCTGAATTGTCGGAATAGCCCCAATGTTGATCGGCTCTATTCCAATTCCGGGTTAATAGATTGTCTAATTCGTAACGATCAACTTCAAAGTCAATCACGTTGAGTTGGTCAATAAAATCTTGACCAATATAATAGGCCAATTGTTCACCGCGTCCGGGATTGGCATAGGCTATGACCCAGGCCGGAGTAAAGCCCAAAGTTTGGCCATTGGCCTGTTTACAAATCATCCACAAGGGCAATGTATTTGAAATTTGTCCTACTACATCAATAACTTGATCTCGCATGTTGATCAAACTGTTAGGATATACTGTGCTGACACTCACTGTTGAGTTTTTAGGATACGGTAATTCGGCAGTGACAGGATAGGGTAGTGTGACATCTTTACTGACACTTTGGCCTTGTGCGTTGACCAGGTCATCAATGATTCTACTGTAGACCACTTCGTAGATGACCGTTCCTGAACTATCAATGGCCTGTGCAACTTCGATAGAACCCAGCACAAGATTTTTCCAATAGTGGTTAATGTCTAAACTGGCTACATATTCATCCAATGTGGCGGCACTAAGACCATACGCATGATAATAAGTTACATTTTTTGCCACACCAAAGTTGGGATCGGTTGGGCGATATAATAAGTTTTGTTGAAAAATATCACTATTTTGTAGCAGACTATTGATCACGGCCCGATCATTGAGTGGTGGCATGGCCTGAATATAAAGATTGTCGTAAGGCTCGTTATAGGCTCGGTTGACTCGAATTGAAAATACTTTGTTAGAGCTGATTAAACCATCAACACTATAAGCGGTAACTGTAAAATAGTAAACCAAATCAAATGTAGTAGTGTTGTTGTCAAATGTAGTTGTGCCCATGTCCAAGGCAAAAGTATTAAAACTTACTCGCCCGGCAATTTCACCCGAGGGTAATAATTCTAAACCTTGAGGTAATAAACTATCACTGCCTGACAGCAGTTGATATTGTAGTGTTACACCACTTCTATTTACAGCCGCTACATAAAATGTGCTAGTGGCACCGTTGTCGATTGTTCCAAGATTGTCAGGAACCAACCAAGTTACATCAGCACTTACTGGTCCGATTACAGTTAATGAAAACGCATATGGAGGACTAATGTAGTCAGGGTAGGCAACTAATTGCAGATAAATGTTAAAAGAATACGTTTGATTGTTTATACCCAATGGAGGAATGTTTCCATAGAACCAACCTGAATTGGGATCTAATGTCAGTCCAGGTATGTCGGCGTCAGTAGAATACTGAAATTGATCACCATTTAAATCTACACCATTGAATTGATAAGCAAAGAAATTGTCACTACGCACAGTACCAATTGATCCGGGAGTATTTAATAATACTGGCACAAGTATAGGTGTTCCGTCGGCAGTAATAAATGTGTTGTCTGAGGTGATATATGTATCGTCAGCCGAAAGACTATTTCTACTCCATACATATATACTGAATGATCTATTAACAGTTCCGTTTACTGTGCCATCGGTCAGTTGTAGTGTAAACGCATAGTCAGTGTTTGCGCTACTAAGGCCAATTAAACCAGATATCAATCCGGCAGTGCTGATAGTTAAACCAGGAGGTAAGCTGCCTGCTATCAGTTTAACTATGGTATTATCCGGGCCTGTGTATTGTATTTGCAAATCTGTAATTAAACTGGCATCATACAACTGAGCCAGTTGCCCTGCCGGTGTAACAAATGCAGGAATCGCGGTATTGGCCACTTCAATGGTAAACGTTCTGTCGGCCAGTCGATTGATTACCATACCGGTTCGTGTATACGCTCTTACGGCAAACTTACTCAGAGTGTCTACTGGCACATCAAGTGGAACGCCTTGAATTGTTGCCCGGGCGTTTGGAACTCCGGTGATAATTCCTGTTTCATTAATCTGCATACCGCGAGGTAATGCACCAGCTATTAGCTGATAATATACAGTATTGTCAGCTGTGGCCAATAAAGGAAGACTGTAAAAGACTCCTTCGGGTATGGTCCCTAGGCTACCAGCAGGAGTTTGCCAAACCGGTTGTGACATATTAAATTATAACAGCGATAATAACTTTTTTGCCGTCCTCAAGATTGGTTTCAAGAGCCTTGGCAAACACAGCCTGTCCATATAAACGACTGCGGCCAACGCTTTGAGCATGTCCTGCAGTCGAACTGGTTACCAGACTGTCACCCTTAACTACAGACCCAACGACATTGACCGGCACTCGTCCACGCAATGCCACTGGTAATCCTGGCATGGCGGCATTCATTAAATGCGCCGGATTGGTAGATATTGCACCAGCTACCCGTTCATCAGCAACGTCGGTGCTGATAGTTATTTCTTGCTCGCCACCAAACACAACCACAGTGCCTGGTGTGTAATCTGTGTCAGCTAGATAATTTTCAGCCAAGTCAGCATATTGAGCACTAGTGGCTTTAGCAAACACAGTGTTAAAATAGCTGCTCGAACTACCAATATTGCCAACGGCGTTGCTGTTGTTGTTTGTTATGCTGCCCACTGATACAGTGCCAGTTGACACGGTTATATTGCCAGCTGTTATGTTGCCGGTTACACTCAACGAGCCAATGGTGCCAATTCCAGTGGCAATCACACCAGTTAGTGCAGATCCGTTACCAACAAAATAGTTACCAGTTATGTTGCCAACAGCACTTACCAATCCACCTGTTACTACGTTGCCACCAGTTATGTTGCCAACAGCACTTACCAATCCACCAGTTAATACATTGCCACCTGTTACATTGCCGGCTGTGATTGTGCCAGTGGTTAATACTGTATTGGACCCCCACGCGGCCAGCAGTGTGTTGACATTGCTGTCGCCATAATTGCTGACGCCGGTTAGTGCAGATCCGTTACCAACAAAATAGTTACCAGTTATGTTGCCAACAGCACTTACTTGTCCACCAGTTAATACATTGCCACCTGTTATGTTGCCAGTGACATTGACTGCGGTTCCGGTATGTGCAGTAGCCGATACATTTCCGCCGGCATTGACGTCAAGGGTAGCACGAAGATAATTGCCCGAAACATTGCCTGCAGAACTGACATTACCTGTGGCGCTGACCACACCGCCAGTTGATACATTAGCACTTGTTACATTGCCCGTGACACTGACTGCGGTTCCGGTGTAATTTGTAGCACTGATATTACCAACTGTGGCATTCCCGGTAGCACTGATCACACCAGTGGTCAATACATTGCCACCTCTGACATTGCCAGTGGCACTTACTTGACCACCAGTGGTCAAGTTTCCACTTATAACATTACCTTGGCTACTTACAACTCCTAATACTATAAATGTGTTAGAATCTCTGTTAAAAGTCATACCGGCGACGGCATCAGCATTGCCGTTGGTATTGAATATAACTTGAGTATTGCTGCCAGGGACTACAAAGTTACCGGTGATGTTACCAAAAAAGTTGCCAACAAAATATTGATCTGTTACAATGTTGCCAGTGGCACTAACTTGCCCACCAGTGGTTAAATTTCCACCTGTGACATTGCCGACAGTAACACTATTATTAGTTACACTTAGATTACCACTGGTAATATTACCAGTGGACGAAATTGTATTTGATCCAAATGTGGCCAACAATGTGGTAACATTTGAATTGGTGTAAGTTGCTGGAAGCCCAGTTAATTGACTACCGTTGCCTAAAATGTAACTGCCAGTGACATTGCCAAGAGCACTAACAACACCTTGAACATATTGTCCAGTGGCAGCAACCGTTACAACATTTGAGAATCCGCTGACTCCAGTAATTACATTACCATTGATGTTGGTAATGGCTACATTACTGGTTCCATTTTGAATGGTAGTAACGGTTACATTGCCAATTTGACTTATCTGTGCCCAAATAACACTGGTTCCATCATAATCTGCAAAGCAATAGTAAAAATACGTGCTGTCGTAGGCATACCAACCGGCTTGATCACCTATCTGTCCAACTAAAGTAGTAGGAGGAGAGACCTGGGCACGAGCATAAAGTTCTGTAAAATTTTCATTGGTAATGATAAAAGAGTTGCGTAAAGGGGTGCCCTGCCCGTCATTTGGTTCGGCTCCTACTTGGATAACTTGTTGGGTCATAGATAATTGTCCTCTTGCTGTATTTAGCAGAGGGCCAATTCTAGACTACGTGGGGTATTTTATTTAACCTGGGCTAAAACTACTGCCGCAGCCACAGGTGGTTTGTGCTGTGGGATTTTTGATACTAAAAGTAGCACCGTATTGGTCTTCTTTGTAGTCTACTTCTGCACCTTGTAGATATCCGCCGCTCATGCTATCAACTAGCACTTGAACTCCGTTATAGTTTAAGTCCCAGTCATCTTCGTTTTTTATTTCGTCTAGGGTAAAACCGTATTGCATTCCGCTGCAGCCGCCGCCTTGGACAAATACACGTAGTTTAAGTTCGGGATTGTTTTCTTCGGCAATGATATCTCGTATTTTTGCCACTGCGTTGTCGGTAATTGTGATCATATTCTTTCGTTGCAAACGTTCCAGTCAATAATTTTCCAGATGTTATCTAGATAACGCTCTTTGTCCCATTGGTAATCTAGGCTCCATGCGTGTTCCCACCAGTCCACTAGCACACAAATATCTGTCCTAACCTGATGGTTTGGAATGGTTTTAATTGTGCCCGCGGTGCTGAGATATACCCAGCCTGATCCTTGAATCTTCATCGCGACTTCTTTGAACGCCGCTTTAAAATCTTCGTAGGTTTCGAAGTTGGTTTCAATTAGTTCTAGCACAGCGCCTTTGGGGCGATTAGCTCCTTTGGGTTCTCGAAGTTGTGGAAAAAATTTATTATGTAAAAAACTACCAGCACGGTTAAAATCTGCATTGCCTTCACCCGCATTGTAGCGTTTGGCATAGCCTTTGGCCAAATGCTCGTAATGGTATTCAATTGTAGCCGGGCTCATTACAGGCTCCAACGCCTTGTGTGTGTAGGGCAAAGGTGTGGTTTCCAACTTGGCTGGCCGAGTCGAAGCTTCTAATAATTCAATATCTTGTCTTATACTAACATGCATAGGGTATTTATCTACGGCGAGTAATACGACCACGGGTTAGATCGTAGGGACTAAATTCCATTTCTACACTGTCGCCCATCAGGACCTTGATGTTGTTTTTACGCATACGACCACTGAGGTTGGCCAGCACAGGCTTTTCAAAGTTTTCCATTTTGATACGAAACATGGTATTGGGTAAAACTTCTGCTACAACCCCTTCCATTTTTATTACATCTTCTTTGCTCAATTAATAAGTTCTTTCATTTTAGCGACGCATTTTACTTATATCTTTGGCTTCCTCATCTGAAAATACCGGAACAGCATTTGACTTGTGCATGGTAGCGATCCCTTTGACTTTGGTACCTGTGTAAACTTTGGCCGGTGCTAGAGTAGCATTGCCACCAGTGTTGCGACTGGGAATATGATGTGTGGTAAAACGGCCGGCGGGCGCGGACAATTTATAATCGAGTGGCTCGGCCTTTAAGGCCCGGCTACGTTTTTTCTCGTCTGCGTCTACTTCCCACTTCTTTTTTAACTCTTGCCATGATGCATCGAGCTCACGTGATTTACGAGCTTCGTCGGCGTTGCGAAATTTCACTCGGCCTTTCTTTTTGCCGTTGAGACTAAGATACGGGCCTACTAGGTGCATGGTCATTTTTGTAATAACTCCATAGTGTATTCGGTATCACGCATATAGGCCACAGGTTTGAGCCAACCGTGACGAATGCATTCCTGTATAAGATCTTGATAGTTTTCTGGACATCGCTGACTGATTTCAATTGCGGCTCGTGACACCAGTGTAAAGCCATCAGGCGAGAATGTAAAATCTGGGTCACTTGGACGCAAAGTTTTATAGGATCGACCCTGAGAAATCTTAATCATACTGTATTATAGCAGATAATTGGGCGCAGGTCAACCGTTTATTTGAACAAGATCACAGCCATTATGACGGCTTGTATTATAAACCCAACACCTATTGTGACAATGTTTAAGGTGTCCTTGAGCACAATGGCTCGACCAAACAACAACAACAGGCCGGCCCAAATGAACAGCACAATATCTAGGCCCGGAGTGCGATCACTTAACCCGGTTAATAACGCTATCAAAGAAGGAATGGTAGCGGAATGCATTAAGATCACAGCCAACCACCCTAGCGTATCGGCACTTACTTTGGGCAATTGCTGATCTAACCATGCTCTTGCACACTTGATCCAACCGTCGAGTTTTTCCATGTTTATATCCTCTCTGAATAAAATACGTGTCGACCAATTTTGGCCACTTGTGGTTTGCCCCATTGAGCTTGAACATAGTCTGCATGAAAATACAGAGCATTCTTCAAGCCGGGTAGTCTAAAACCTTCTAGTAATACTTTTTTAGCCACTTCTTCTGACTCTTTCCAATAGGCTGGATAAATGGGTCTAATTCGACTGGATCCGTCACACATCCAACTGAATTGGCAAACTTCTCGGCCTAAGACCATGTTCTTTTGATAAACCACACCGCAAATATCGGATGCAAATTTGCCGCTGTCTACACGGTTAATAGTGACTTGGGCTACAGCGACCTTACCTTCAAAAGGTTCGCTTGCACTTTCCCAATAGATGTTTTTGGTTAAACAGGCCAGTTGTCTGGTTCTGTCCTCGACGCTGATAAAACCTTGTCGAGCTGTTTCGTTTGTTACTTTTAGGATATCTAATTTATATTGTGTTACTGTGATTACAGCAAACATCACAATCATAAAACCACAAAATTGAAAAATTTTGTTACCTACGTCAGTTATCGAATTTAATTTCAATGCCTTCTCCTCATCACAAGACTGTGCGTGTCAGCGGAGGTGCCCAGGATGAGCGCATTGACGGTGGCTGTAGATTCGACAAAAGACCTCGGGCCTCAGTGCCATATTCTCCGAATTGACTGTTGTTGCTGGCCAATTCGGACCGTTTGTCAATGAAGAGGATTTCCGAAGCCCTCTCTAAAAAAGACCAGCTTTGCGGCACTGGTCCATCCGTTGTGGAGTAGATCTAAGATTATAATCCTACGCTAAACATCTGTTAGCTTGGTTGTGTATTCTACTCTCTAAAATACTTATTATTATACACCCTATGCCGGCAAAGATCTACGATTTTTGATAGGTTTTTGCCGTTAACTGGGCATATTACTCTGTCACTGGCGGTGGCATGGCCTTCAAACGGTCCCATGTGGCCTGTTTATCTTTGATGTGCTGTTCAAGTTGACGATACTGTTCGCCCAGAGCACGGAGTTCTTCCCATTCCTCTTCCAATTTGGTGTTAGGTGTTAGGATGTTCAATCGTTCCTCAACCCGTTCCATCCAATCTCGCATACTTTTTTCGCCTATCACAAGATCGGCATTATCGCCTTGAATAACAACTTTACCACTTTGATTCATGGTGTAAGGACTGTTAACAGTGTATGGGCTAGTAGTTCCGGTGGTCCAAACATGCCCAGCAGTATTACTAAATGTAAACGGACTTCCGGTAAGACTAATGTTGCTGTAAGTGGTTCCGTTGATGTTGCCATCAATATTGCTCACAGTCAACGGCGGAATAGCACCATATTGTGGATCGGCCCATCCGTTGGTTTTTTTATAGTAGCCGTCTAACGATATTGTGACAGTATCGTTAAGCTCAGAGACGAGCTCGTCTAAGGTTTTTTCTTGCGTAAGGTCCATGTGCCGTCCTTGTTATCTATCCACTCTAGAACATCACCTTCCGTCCACTCCATGTGTTCGCAGAGCTCATCACCCAGGAGCAATAACATTTCGCCTGGGTGATCAGGGTCTTCTACTATAGTTGTAATAGAACTATACCGCATGTTATTTTGCGGCTAGAGCTTCTTTTTCTACTGTGATTTCTTTACGACGTTCTTTGATTGCTTTGCTCATTTCTTGCAAGGCTTTTCTAGCACGAGCCGCGGCAGCTTTAACACCCTTGGCTGTGAACTTTTCGTTTTCGGTAAGATAGTTATCAAACGCTGTTTTGATTGCGTCATGGTTTTGTGACATTGTATTTCCTTTATAATAAAGTGCCTAAGCACCCTTTAATTATACACTATAAAGACACGATGTCAAGAAATATCAAAGACTAATATGCCGTTTTGTCCAGGCATCCCAAATGACCATGTTGTCCCAACCATGTGTCCAAGTGACCATAAACAGGCTCAAAGTATTTTGATTATAGATGTGCATACGATTGTCGTCAACACGAGCCCGTATGTTTCGGCTAGTATTGATCCATCGAGTCAGTTGGCTTTTTGCGTCAGGTGCCCGTAAGATTACCGTATATAGGGCGTCCCCATTTTTATTTGAAGGTGCAGTCATTAATGTAAAGATTGATCCGAAGATCTTGGTGAACCAAATTCACTCACATGTTTAACAAAGTCGTCATCTAACAGTATACGCTCATCGTCATACTCTTGTGAAACTTCGTTTGGAACTCCTAACAAGCGCATGAGTCCGCCTGTGTGAATTTCCGTAATACCTTGCTGATACAAAACCAACAACAGTTGGTTAATGGCCATCCTAATGGGATAATCAAGGTCGTCTAACATACAACATACTTAGCTCAAATGATCAAGTTATTGACGATATCTCAACTCAATTTCGCTAACTGTAGATGGCTTGGTGCCAGTTGTAGTTAATTGTATTTTGGTTAATGCAGGATCTTGACAAATGGATTGATTATTGAGTGCCCTAGGAAGTCTACAGTCTTGTTGCGTTACTGCACTGGCAGTATGATCAGCAATGCCTTTGCCTGTGGTTTCGTTAACGACCACACTCGACACGCCTAGCCCGGTCCACACCAATGGAGCCGCACAACCGGATAACAAAAAAAGAAAAGATACTGCAAGTATCTTGTTCATGGTATAAGTTAGGGGACTTATTGGCACTGCCCCTGGTACCTATTAAGCCGTTACTTTGGCTGAAGTTTTTGCAGTGGCCTTGATACTAGCGCCTGCTACTTTGACTTCGCCTTTCTTGGCGACCTTGGTCTTCTCAGCCAATTTGTTGGCTACAGCATAACCAGCATCACCTTCGGTAATGCCCAAGCTCTGCAAATGCTGGAGAGCTTGCAATTTGGTCATTGGGCTTGGGAGCTCAACCAAATTGATGTTGGTGCATCCTGCTTTGTTCAGGATCTTGATACGAGCCACCAAGTCGTTAGCGAAACGAGCTTTCACTGTTCCGTTAGAATTAGTTGCGGTACCTGCTACGGTAAAAAGTTTATCTTGCGACATAAGTTGCCTTTCGTTGTTGCCTGTTAAAAAGTTGATTTAAAATACACATGCTAAATTGTTTAGCATATCCATATTATAGCGGACTGTTGTTTGAATGTCAACCATAATGTAGATTCCGGTTAACCAAAAGTATCACTTTTGATTAAATTCTTTTTTGCTGATTTTGTCTTTGGTCCATTCTGCGCTGCCGGACAGATCTTTACCAAGACCCGACACGGTGTTACACGCGGTCAATAGACCAATCATTGCAATGACAATTAAAGATTTCATTGTGCTGCCTCTTTGGTTACTTGTTGAACTTTGGATACACCGTTATCAAACATCCGAGCAATGCCCGAAAATCCCACGGTGCAGAGAACGATACCAAAAATGGCACCAATGATAAATGTTTTCATTCGGAAACTCCTAACACTTTGACACGGTTGAGTTGAGTGGCCAGGTTATTGTGTCGCTTCACCGTGCCACGAATAGTTGTGTGAGTATCGGGTTCGATTGACTCACGATACGAAAAGTAAACTGAATGATTGTTGTCAGTAATGGCTGTGATAAACCAAGTATTAAATTTTTCACTGTAGCTGCTGCGAACCACTTCTACTGTGAGCTCAACCTTGTCACCTACCTTGCCAACCAGGCCATCACAACGAGCAAGTCTAGCATCTACTGATTCTTTTCTTAATTGTCTAGCATAACCGTGCGGCATGGCTGTGATCACACTCATATCGTAACGGCTGGTAATCTCATCCAAACTGCACACTCGAGCAGTTATCCTAGCCCATTCGTTTAGTTCGGTTCGCAAGGCCTGCAAGGTAACAGCCGAGGCCAAGTGTCGACGACAGTCCACACCCATAGTACGATCAGCATCAGTAATCATACTGGCGTCAGACAAAGCTCGCTCAACAATAACACGATTGGGTGAACGCACAACCTGATCACCGATCATTTCGGGTTGCTTATAGTAACCGTTGTTGATACGGAAGGCAGTGCAAGCCGCAGCCCAGAGCAAGTTGGCATCAACTGCGGCCATTGTATCGCGATTCGCTTTCATGCCATTTCCTTTGCGGTGTTCATAAAAAATTTCAATGCCTGACGAACTTTGGGATCTAATGTACGATAGTTCTCGACCATGTGCTCAATTGCCTCTAGATCTTCTAAATCTTGTTGCACAGCATAGGCTTCCATGATTTCGCAGGCTTGATCTATGTTCATTTTATTTCTTAAATGAAACGCCAGTTGTGCCGCCTACAACACCGCCTAGGACCAGTGACGCCATCCAGGTATCAAATGTCACGGGTATTGCCAAGGCAGGAAACAAGGTATTCAAGGACCAAATGGTTGCAATTGGTGCAAGTATAATAAGCAATATCACAAATGCCACGATAAGAAAAACTTTATTCATATGTTACTCCAATTAATCTAAACGGCTACCAGCGTAGGCTGTGAACCCGTATTTCTTAAACACTTGAGCGGCTGCTTCTGCACCGGCTTCCAGTGTGTCCACGTTCTGAACATACATGCCTGCTGGATTCCAAATTTGGAAAGCACCGGTATGGCTCTTGCTGACACCGGCTTCTTTGAAAGCCCGGCCTAATTTGGTATTGCCTTTGACACCAAAAATGTCAACCCAAGCAAAGCCACAAGCAAACTGATCACGGCCGCCTAGTTTATCTTGGAAGAATCGTTCAGCGGCTTCACGAGCGGCTGACTTGGCTTCGGCTACAATTGCATCTACTTTGATACCGTTAACTGTAACTGACATCTTGAACTCCTTTTTAGTTTCTATACAAGTATTATACAAAAATGGGTGTTTCTGGTCAACCGTTTTATGCGGCTTCCAACATGTTGGCCGGCACCTTCCACAAGCCAGATGGAGTGCGAACTGTGACAAACTTGATGGCAATTTTGGTCACATCACCTACCATGACCTTGCCGGTACGGCTTGATGTAAACTTGACCATTTGACCCGGCTTGATTGAATTCTTCACGTCCTTGGTCAATCGGGCACGGTTAAACTTGACAGCATCGATCATGCTACTCAGTTCTACATTGGTCCAATTACCGAACATGATTGCTTGGTTGACTTCTTGAATGGTTTTCATTCTGGGCTCCTTTTTAGTTTCTATACAAGTATTATAGCAAATCGGGCATTTCTGGTCAACCACCCTTTTTTAGGGCAAAAAACACAGCATCTACGCTGTTGCGAAAATACAACACCAGCTGCGTGTCTAAGCGACCTTTTTTGCGCCATTCTCTATCGTCGAGTAACCTATAGAACCAACGACGGTCTGCTTGAGTACCACCGGGGCCAAACAGTTTGGTAGCCTGTTCAACGTCATCATTGCTCAATGTCCAAGCGCCACAGTTGATCCTGGTGGTTTTCATGCAGGTACTTCTTCCTTCACTGCTTCAAGTGCTTCTGCCAATGGTGTTAACTTATTGCTTAAGGCCGTTGAGCCATAAGTGTCACCCACATACCATGTACCATCTTTCATCACATAGTAAAACTCAGCACCGCAACCCTTGGTACGGTCCAAAAAGTCTTCAAATGAATGATCTACTGACCAAGTGCATTCTGTTTCGCCGCGATCGCGATCGTAAAAGGTACACATGTTGCCATAGCGTTGTTCATAGTCGCTACCAGCCTCAGCATCCAAGCAACTGAAAGGATGCTTTACACCAATCTCAGGGCGTAGGCTACTCAAGTCGCCTAGGGCAACCAGTTGGTTGGCTTTGCTTGAGTCATAATGCTCTTGCAAAATAGCACCATTGTGTTCCAGATAGCCGTCCCAATGACAGTAGACAGACTTTGCGATTGGACCATGCATGACTGCGATACGTGAACGAGTTCCCATTTTTATTCCTTAGAAGTAAAAGGCAGAGGTAAAATTACAACGACTATAAACGATTTCACGCACTTCAGTGTCCATGGCTTCACCATAGATCTCAGGGTTAGACTCGCTTAGGATTCCTAATATTTGATATGTTTCGGGCCAAGTCAATTCTGCAGTCTTGGCAAAGTTTACCAAGTCACCAATTGCGGCATTGCCGCGATCTGTGAACATACCATAATCTCTTACTGCAATCATTTCTGACTCCTTGTGTATCAATTATTAACCTATTACTACCACACGACGGACTTCTGTCTTGTAGTCGCCTGTTTCTTCGTCATAGACATCCTCATCGTCTGTGACCAGTTTGTCCATACGGTGATAGTCGCTGAACTCCACAATGCCCTCAGACACTTGGTTAACCGCAGGGGCTACTTCGGTGCGCCAGTGGTCGCCATAGTTGTAGCTGAAATGCACTTCGGCATCAGGGTTCATATAGCCCAGGGATTCAATAAGTTCTCGAACTTTCATATTACATGCTCCAATAAGATTCGCTTGCGGGTGAGCAGAAGTAAGGCGTATCATAACGCTCTTGGAATTCTTTACCACCTATTAGGTTTTGCTTGGTGACAAAAGTTTCAAACACTTCAACAACAAAACCCAAACCGCGTTTAGCATCGGCCACGGCATTGATGTAGTCCTTGGTGCTAGGTGCAAAATCCTGCTTGGCATACAAACGACGACCTGCTTTGACACGTCGATCAGTTCGGTAAATTTCTAATGTGTATTCTTTTAGTTGGGACATTTTTCTGCTCCTTTTTAGTTTCTATACAAGTATTATAACCGAAATGGCTTTTTTGGTCAACCTAAATCAATGTGTATTTAGAGCTGGCGCATATTCGCGAATCAGCTCGCGCTCACGTGCATGGGCTGGCTTGCGACCGCGGACTTTTTCAACAAATTCAACAGTATGCATCTCAGCACCATATTCACGGATACTGTTGCATAAAGCCCACACTTTTTCTTCAGTTACTGCACGGCGAACGTGCTTCTGAAAACGCACTTTTAGGGCCCGTTTTATGCTACCTGAGCACACGGTAATACCAATGTAGTAATCGCCTGTGACCAAGTTGGTTATGGTATAGACAGCATGGTTGCTGTCTTGACGGCGTTTTCGGGTTTGCTTTTTAACTTCCATACAAGTATTATAGCAAATGGAGTATTTTGAGTCAACCGAATTGTGGCCACTGAGTTAGTGGGCACTGACCACAAAAAACCCTACAAAAAGTAGGGTTTTTGGGTGTTGTTTTTACACAACAGATCAGCTGTTTAGCACTCGAGCCACTGAATTCATAACTGACGCGATACGGCCAATGTCACGAAGTTGTTCCACAGTATAGCCTTCTTGCTTCAATGTTTCATAGTGTGCTTTTACACAGAAATGACACTTGCCCACAATGCTTGCGGCCAAACTAAATGCTTCAAAATTGCTTTTGGTTGTGCCGCCATGATTAGCAATAGCGTTCATACGTAAACCTGCTGGCAAACCTTTTAATGCAGGATCATCGGCCATCTCAACATAGGGGTACCAAACGTTGTTTTGGGACATGATGCTGGCCGCTGTCATTGCTGACTCGGCATATACCGGAGAATCTGCCAAAATTACTGATAGGATTTTACCATTGCCAGTTGCGGCCAGTGCGGCCACAGCACAACCCATGGCCACATCTGCATCTAATGTGCTACGAAGTAATACTGCATCCAGATTCAATTTTGTATCTTTGGCATAGTCTGGCAAAGCACCTTTTACTGATTCAATAAAACTCATTTTGTTTTCCTTTTAATGTTATTCATTCATCAACTCCGAAATGTTCTCTAATCTCTACAGCACAATCCTGCCTACCTGACCTAGCATCAATGTTATCTTCGCCATCTACATCTTGACAAATAGAAACACATTCTCGCACAATCAACTCGGCGAACTTTTCCAAATCAATAGACGCATACATCTTATCACCAAGTTGTGGATAGACATTGTCTGACCATTCAACTCTGCCCCAATTACCAATAGTTGCAACAGGACTTACCTGTTCAGCAAGTTCGTTTATTCGTTTGTTCATTCTTCAACTCCGAAATGTTTCTTGTTTAGTATAACACAATCAGCAGGTGTAGTCAAATCAGACTTAACCAAGTTTTCTATAGTTCTTCTAGACAACCCAGTTTTTAATCTGGCTTCTGACATTGATGAATAAACTACACCATCGATTTCAATAGATTTGGCATTGTGTGGAAGTCTTCCATACATAGGATTTTTTGATCCTAGTTTTGACTCAACTTTTAACGCACTTTTCTTTTCTATTTTACCTTTATACCATCCTTCGGGGATGTTATCTAGATTATTACAGACAGAATTAGTTGTTCCGTTTGTGATAAAAAATAATCCAAACATTGGATTAAGTTCGCCCGGTTGGCTAGATTTTTCTTTCTGATAATCTGCCTGTCCCCAGTAAAATCCTTCCGGAAGAATATTATGTTTTATTTGGTATGACACATTCCCATCAGTAATCCACTTCTTCCCCTTGTTGCCGGCACCGTGCTTCTTAATGGTAAGAGGTGAAAATCCCGGATAAAATCCTTCAGGAATACTATCACCTGCGAATATCGCTTTGTCAACAACTCCATTGGTAACTGGAATCTTTCCGAGGTGTAAGTTACTCATTCGTTCGGCTAAAAGTTTTTTAGTAGAATCATAAATCTTACTACCGTTCTTACCAGACATCAATACTAACGCAAATGCCATTTTACCTCTAGACTCACCTTCAGTCATTCTTACTAAAAGTTTATGACAGATAAAATGTTCTCTAGCAGTTAAGTTAACTAGATTACCAGAAGAATTATCCCCGCCCATCGAACGAGGAATAATATGATGAGTTTCTTTGTAATGGTCTTTTGATAGCACTCTTGATCTAGCAGTTTCTATTATAGAAAAGTAGATACGAGTGTATCGGTTGGTGATAAATATCATTGCTGATTGCTCCTTTGTAGCATTAGAGTAGTTGGGGATTGCCGTCCCGTGAACTACACTATTATTTATCACCAATCCTTCCATTTACTTGCCTAGTGTTTCTTGACCCACTTGTCTATTACACTGACACAATTCTCCAGTTTGGCAAGAATCCAATACACGAAGTGTTTCTTCTGGTGAGCGACCCACATTCAAGTTGTTGACTGTAACGTGTTGGATCGTGTTGTCTGGGTCAACAATAAATGTTGCACGAAGTGCGGCACCTGCTGGCGCATAGAATACACCCAGTTGTTCAATCAAGCTCAACTCACCACGCTGTGTGTCTGCGAACTGCATGTGGGTAATTTTCTTTAGATCGGCGTGTGCCGTTTGCCATGCCACTTTGCAGAACTCATTGTCTGTGCTACCTGTAAGCAATACTGCGTCACGGTCAGCAAAGTCACTGGCTAGTTTATCGTAGGCTACGATTTCTGTAGGACATACAAATGTAAAGTCCTTTGGATAGTAAACGATTACTTTCCACTTGCCAGCAAAGCTCTCGTCTGTGATTTCGAAGAATGCATCTTCTGGTTGTCCTGGCTTAACACCTGTTACAGCGAATTTTTCTAATTTATCACCAACTGTTTTCATAATATTTCCTTTAAAGTTTGTTTGATATCTTGATGTTTGACGACAATAAAATTCTTTACTTCGCCATTGATTCGGATTGGTAAATCCAAGTGAATAGTTATTTCTGGGCCAGCAGGACTGACTACGCGATCGTTTCCAACTGTTCCTACAAAAGGAATGTCGTTGAATCGACCAAATACTCTATCGCCGATTTGATATGTTGATTGGTAACCTATGCGGTTGAAATAATCAGTTTGATTGCCCATAATAACTCCTGCAAGTAAGTAATTATACTAGTTTTTCTGGAAGATGTAAATTCCTTCTGACTTGTAAGCCTTCTCAAGTTTGCCGTTTCCGACCCCTGGGCGCACATTTAAAATCATGTCCACAGTTTCTACGTGTCGAAATCCTACAGATTCAGCCAATCGAATCCAGCGGTCAACAATTTTAAACTCTTGCTTGCCGTTCTTATAATCAGCGATGTTCACAGCATATAGACTGTCTGCGGCCAAAGCCTTATGTGTCATTGCAACAGTCTTGGCCACGTAGTCATCAAACCATTCATCTAAGGTGGTATAACGATTCATACACTGAGTAGGCTCGTCCGTGTAAGTTTCCAAATTGAAGTAAGGTGGACTTGAAAATGCTGCATCATAAAAACCCGGTTCAGGCTCAAATTCTTCGCTAGGAACACAATGCATCCGATATCCGGCACCATGCCCTTGTTCGTCTAGTAATGCACCCAGGGCTTCAAGTCCTTGAAAGGTTCTGGTGTTGGGATCTAAACCCGTATAGTGATAACGTAGATTGCTGGTCATTGAGCCAAACATGCGTCCGCCATAGCCTGAACTAAAGTCCAACAAGTTGCCACGGAACACAGGGCAAATGTGTTCCCATACTGCACGAGCATTCATGGGCTTGAAGTTTTGTATAGTGCCACCATTGACTAGTTCCAATGCTCTGCGTATGTTTTTGGGTATGACTGTGTCTTCACCTTCATCTCTGTGAACATAGGCCAACTTAATGGCACGTTTGAGTTTGTTATCGTGATTGAATCTAGCACGAATGCTCACTGTGGCATTGTCGTTCCACTTGGCGTCCTGCATGTTAGGAAACCAAAAGCGACCAAAAGCTAGACCTTCGTTGTTGCCCACACCCAGTTGACTGTTTCTAACTGATTTGGTTTTGGTTGCCAAGTCATTGACCTGAGCACGACATCCATCTAGGCTGTAGTAAGTAATAGGAACTATGCCCACTGATCTATAGATGTCAAATACTTCTTGTTGGATAGATTCTTTGCCAGCATCGTCAGCCTTGGTCCATACATCTTTGCCCAAGGCGCGAAGTCTCGGCATAACCGGTTCGTAGCCCGTGCAGACATCAACAGTAGGTGTGTATCCCCACTCGTCACATAGTTGTTGGTAGTATTGATCAATCAAACTGTCTTGGTCCACTGGCTTGTTCATATGGAAGTTGGATGCCTCGATATGCTGTTTCATATTTACGATGCGGAATTGCTTGTGCTGTAATCAGATCTTTGATTCTAAAACGACCTTGAACCCTGCGTTGTCGTTTACTGTCAATCTTGGCATCAATTTGACAAAGTCCTTGACCGTAAGTTTCATAAATTTCCTTGCGTTTTTGTTTCCACAGCTTCCTATGCGCTCGTTGTCCTTCTGGTCCGTGCGGCACACTCTTAACATATTCAACAAATTGTTCAACAGTTTCTTTGTTAACATTGGCCCATAACAGATTGTAATGAGCAGGAGTGACGTCAAATTCGTAGATGCAGGTATAGCGTTTGACTGTGGGCGTTATCTGTTGCCATACACCAACCACCATAGTAAATTCCGTGTCTCGACAATGGTCAATAAATCTAAGTATATTAGCACAGCCAATGTCTCGGCCTTTGCTGACTTTGATACTGTAATTGACGTCGCTCTCAATGCCTTTGACCACATCCATAGTGGCAAAGTAGGCATGAGTTAATCGGGTTTGATATTCGGCTTTGCTCAGGCCAGTGATAGATCTGACTACACTGTCCTCAAATACCACACCATGGCTTTGAACTTCCATGTTAAATCACCAAGTGTTTAAAGTAATCAAAATGTCGTTCCAAGGTCCAAGTAGTTGGATCTACTGCTGTTCCGTCGTGTGTTTGATACGTAGCCTCAAATACATTAGTGTATCGACGAAACGGCAACCACATGTCTGGAGTCTTGCTGGCCCATCCAGCATCTTTCAGTGCCATGTGTTTGGCACGACTTAAAACTACAGTAGGAGCATTAAGAGCTTGATCCACAGTGATACAGTCAGCTAACAACAGATCGCGAATACGGGCCGCTGGTATCAAGTGTTCAAAGTCACAGTCTTCATCGGCACCAATTTCGTGATAGTGTGCTTTCATACCATCACGTTGTTGAATACAGTATTCGTGATATCTACGTAGGTTATCATCAATGTCGTTGCGTATTTCTCGTAACTCTTGCTGGTTATTTTCCACGCCGTGGTACTCTTCTACTAACCTAGTGAGATTTCTACGGCAACGAGCAGCTACTGTACGATATGTTTCAGGACTGCGTTGAGTCTTACCATAGATTGGTGCTGTGAATTGGTCCAAGGATTCTTTAAGCATTTTCCGTTAATACCTGGTTAGATGTTTTAACAAAAGTTTCAAAGATTGAGTCAGACCAAGTGCTTTTAGCATTATTGGCCCAGTGTGTTAACAGTCTTACATTTCCTTTGACATACCCTCTGGTGTTGTCGATGCGATCAACACTAGCACGATATGGATTTTTATATTCTGGAGTGCCGCTGACATGATCCAACCATTGGCCAGTTAATGAACATTTTCCATTTTGAGCAATCCATAATTCAGCCAGGTAAGGCAAATCCAAATTGCAGTCCCATTTAAATTTTTTTGCTCGTTTTTTAGAATTTGATAAGTTTTCACTTAATCCCATCACGACCTGATACCAGGCCGGAACTTTTTCAAACATGACTTTATAATTTGTGTCGTATGGATGTGTGGGCACCAACGACATTAACTTTTTTTTGTTGTTCAACAACTCAATAAATTTTTGCTCGTTCATTTCAATTCTCCTCAGGAAACAAGCCAGGAGCCGTATTACCATCTTCGATACCAACCTTGGCGCCAGCACCGTGGAATGGTAAGTTTAAATCGCCACCATTGCGTAGGTGCAATTCACGCAGGAAGTTACTCATGGCAGTTGGAGCGACCCAACCTGCGCCAGGGTGACTGTGCTCCCATTGAATCTTTGCTTTGGCATGCATCAAGTGACTGCTTCTAAACGTCTGCCTACAAGATTCTAATAGTGTTTTCATCCAGTCTGCGGGTAACTGAACTGTGCCAGCAGTGCCAGCCAGTCGTTGCAATTCATAGAGGCCAATAAAAACACCTTGATCAATTTCTTCTTGTAATGGATACACAGATTTAACAGCCGCAAGTATCTGACTCAAGATCCGACCAGTCTCGTCTAGCTCAATGCCTTTTTGTGCATACTTAAAGTGACTAAAGAAGTAGTCGTTGTCACCACGTAGGTTATCACTGGCACGGCTACCTTTGTCTTGCAGGTCAATACCGTTGTTGTCAAATTGATCTTGCATAGTTCTGGCACGAACGTTCTTGATATCACGACTGCCATTTTTGTAACGCACCAAAGCATTACGATGCAAGTCGCCGGGATTAAGACGCTTGACTCCAGTGTCGTTTAACATTTCAAACGCATACGAAGCAAAGTTTGGGTCATCAGTTTCTACTACAGCACAAGGAATTTCTGTATAGCCAAGGATGGCTGCGGCCAAGGTACGATGTTGAGCATCATACAAATAGATATTACTGCCCTTAATACGGCATGCACTTCCTGGACTACAAATACGTGGATCCCATTTTTTCATAATGTTGATAACATGTTTATGAATAACGTCACGTTGGACTTCATAGTCAATCCAAAGATCTTCTATGGTAATCATGGTACTATGTGGGAATGTATGAACTAGAGCTTTTGCACGAGCTCGCCAAGCCGCCAGATCTTTTTCTGTGACTTCGTAGTGTGCTTTGAGCTGTGATTCTACTTCTGCGACAACTTCCGTAAATTTACGGACAAGGCGTTTTGCGGCCATTTTACTTTTTCCTTCGTTACCCGACACAATGCGGGATTAGTTGATAAATTGTTACTACAGCACTAGTATAACATCATTATAACTTGGTGTCAACCTGTAGGTTAGTGCCCACTAACCCTGCGAGATTCGTTTACCAATGGTTGAAATCGCTGGCTAAATGCATCCAACAGACATGAGTATTTTTGCCCGGTAGTGGCATTATTATAGTAAACCCACAGTTCCTTTTCAACCTGTCGAACTTCTTCTACTACAAATATCTTACCATCCGGTGATGTAAATCGTGTTGCCATTGTCATATTATACCTCTTTTAGTCCTGTTGTAGTGATGCTAACTAGTCGTTCTTTAGGAGCCGCCAGCATATTTTGATAATCAACCAAATAAAAAACATAGTCATCCAGTTCAGCCAAAGCCGTTTTAATTGGATCCGCTCCGGTGATAAAATATTCAACCCAAATCCACGGACGGTGTTGCTTTATGGTTGCAAGTGCGCCGGTTAGTGCTGGAACTTCGTAGCCTTCTACGTCCAGTTTAAAAAAATCCAGTCTGGCCAATGCCATAGCGTCAATACTGGTGATGTTTACCACACGGTCGTTCATCCAACCATCTTCATCTACGGTAGTTTCATCTGTTAACGACACAGTACCAAAATCTTGCACTTCACTGTAATTGACCTCGGGCAGTTGGGCTATACCGGGTTCTGCACCAAGTCCGCAATTGTGCAGATACACATGGCGATATCCATTCAGTGCCAAACTGCCACCCAAGGCTTGGAATAATTGACGCTGTGGTTCAAAGCTAACGATCCTAGTGCCGCGGCCTTGTGTTCTATGGGCCACAGGCACAGTAAAGAATCCAACATTGGCTCCACCATCCACAATGACCGCATCTGCAGGCAAGGTATCAATAATGGCAAAGATATTGGCCAGTTCTGACTCGATATGGGTACGTCCAGTTTTGACCAATGCTTCTGCTTGAAACAAACAGGTCCTAGCCACAATGAATCGACCATATACACTGTCTAACACTACAAAATTATCTACTGTCACATCAACTCCATTTCATTACAAATGCCAAGTAATCACGCTCGCTATCAAAATAGAAAATATATTCCCCGGGTCGATCGTTAGAACTCACAGTGACCAGTTGCCATCGCCATTGGTCTATCAATGATTTTTTGGACCAGTCCAGGATCTCTTCCAACACACCATAGTTTTTTTGAATTCTACAGGCATGATCAAAACTGTCTTTGTCCCGCATAAACTGCATGGGACTTTGTAACAACTGATCAGCAGATTCAACTTGGACGTTAGGCATGTGACTGCAAGGACTCGGTTAATAACTCGGTAGGCAATTGCCAAAGTGCATAACTTTCTGCAATGTCAGATACATATCCTGCACCAGGCCGGCCTGATTTAGGACTGGTCATTTCATAAAAGAAAAATTCTACTCCATCTTGTGTCCAAGTGCGTTTGGTGTAGTAGTGCGGATATCCTTCAAATGCATCCAGACTACGTTCGCAATCAGCAGTAATGTTCCATAAGACTCCGGCTACTTCTGCACCTCTGCATGGCTCAACGGTGGCGTGGTTGTAGAATTTCAATTGCCAATCCTGCAGAATAAAAGCACCATCGGCTTGAGCTTTAGGACAACGCCATGACATGGCTTCTGGATGCATGTTGGCACCATAAGCAAAATATAAATTCTTTTCTAACATACGACCTCGCTGAATTTCAATTTAAAAAGTAATGCATCTTGTTGGTCTCGAAAAATCCAATCCATTGAGTTGCCACCAATATCAGTTATGTATCTACCACCAGGCAAGCCGAACAGATCAATGGCGTCAATACAGATTTGATCCCACCTCAACATGTCATCTTTGTTGTCCAGGGCAACCGTGATTGAGTGGATATATTCAGGGTCGTGCAATGTAGTGTTTCTTTATGTAAAGATCAGCTTTGGCTGGATCGTCGAAGGTATAAAACAGAATATTATCAGTAATACCAAAGTGATTACAAAAACTTTGCCCGTATCTAATGCCGTACAAGGCATCAAAACTGAACTCCTGGCGCCATTGCTCGAATTGTTGTTGAGAGATAGATTTACGAATTTTACTATCTTGATCGGCAAAGGCCACTATCTGTTCAAAAGGGTTTGTCATACTCTATTTTAACACGCTTTCTCTATTTGTGTCAATCTCTAACCAAGTATGATCTCCTATATATTTGACCTGCGTCAGGTATTCATAATCTTCGGGTACACCGGTATTCCATTCTGTAGGACCGGTCATGACCAAGAGAGTTCGTTCACGTCTCCGGTGCCATACCAACCAATACGAGTTGCCCATCACAACTTGAAACTGATATTCTGCGGCATGCACCCGGTCAGTGACTTCTAGTCTACGTCGAATATCTTCGGCTTGTTTTTGTAGCACTGCGACCAATTCCATAATACGATCATATTCCTGCTGGGCATACATCCTGGCATGATTGATCATGAGATCTTTTTGTTTTTCTACCGGCACTAGATCAAATGCGGGTCCTAGGGTGCTGGTAGCGTAAGGCGTTATGTTTCGATTGAAAAAGGCAACTAAAGTGTTGCCAGTAGAAATATCAAAACTGTCTCTGCCTTTGGCAATGTTGGATTCTTCTGTCATCAGTCCCAAAGATTCTGGTAGTATTTTCCAAACAGCACAAACCCATTTTTGATACGTTTCTGAACCTTTTCTATACCTTTGTAATCACATTGGTAAGTGTGATTAGGGCCGTCTTCCCATTTATACATGGTGGCCTTGCCGGTTTCGTCCCATGCACAAGCCACTGTTTTCTGATCAAACTCGCCCGAACGAAACTTCTCTTCCCACGAGTCATCTGTTTTACATTCGAACGCAAAAATCATTTCACCCAGCACCCAATCCCAACGTCGGAAGTGGTTGGCATCAGTATCCCACTCGTTTTCTTTGGCTGGTGCTTCTGTGCTACGCAAGCCTAAGCCTTTGGGCACATCTTTGTCATCCACATACGGAGCACCGTGTTTATCTTTATTCAACTGTCGAAGCATGGGCAGAACAATTTCAGCCAAAGTGTGATCCATGCTCCAGGTATCCCACCGATCAATTTTGACATACGTGATTCGAGGATGCACAACGTCTAAAAACTTACGCACGGCAACGCAAATGGGATTTAAGAAGTTGACCCACTTGACATATCGGCCTTGGCCTGTATCTTCGTGGTCGTAAAATACACCCTCATCCTTTTCCCAAAAACAAACAGTTTTTAAGATGGTGTATGGTGAGATCCAATGATCACGATATTTGCTAATGTAAACTTTCATTCTAATCCTTTTTCCTTTACACCATCTTTGTACCATTCGGTAAGAGGTTCATTGAATATTTCTCGAATCTTTATCATCTGCCCATCCATGAACAAGGCCTTGTATTCTATCCAGGCATTGCTTTCCCATGATTTCTGCGGGGTTTCTAATGCATGCCGATAAAAACGTATTTCCCCATCAAACTCATTACAGCATATCCAATGCTGGTTTGACTGTTTTATATAGCCGCCCAACAATGCTGCATCATCCTCAACCCACTCGGCATCGTATTCTTCATGCCATAGATACCAATACCCGTCATCCTGATTCTGTTCTATCTTGTAATTATCCAACAACTGAGCCGGAGTATCTTTTGTTTGATACTCCTCGCCTCGATAACGGATATTATCAAACATGCCCATAGTTCAACGACTACCAGGTGCTTACATCAGTGATATCAATTGTGGTGTCAACATCTTTGTCGTTATCGTTGAACAGATTGAATGTAACTACCAGTCCTGTGCCAATGCCACTGGTGTGATCCACTTTGATCGTAAACCATTCTACTTCTTTAAAATGAGTATATATCTCGGTTAACTTGCCCAGCTGTTTACGGTTAAGTGCCAATTCAGTCATTACCAACTCCCATCATCAATCCAAACACTAACAGTTAAAAAAAGAAATCGAACATACCAGCCCTTTTCATTGGGTCCGGCCCACTCACCTCTAAACTCACGACCGGCGCCGCCCAAATAAGACCAGTGGAATGGATTTAGATTCAATCTAACTGTGATGCCACTGTATCTTAGCCAGTTCATCGATACTCCCGATCTAAACTAACGTTGGTCAAGCCAGCCACTGTTTGAAACTGATCCCATGCACTTTTTGCCGCAGGATTACTTTCCAGTTCGCTACTAGGCAAAACAGTTTCTAACCAAATCTCTGGACGGCGAGCAGGTTTTACGCCAAACTTGCGTGGCTGATGTAGTCGACCAGTTTCCCAAAGTTCAATGCTGACACTACGGAAACGATCTTCATCGTGGTAGCCGGCCCATTCGGGATTGCTGTGGCTAAAAAATCCACGGCTGTATGCATTGTCTGTGCCACCACCGTAGCCAATCCAAATACCTGACCATTGCTTGTCATCATGCGGATCGAAATCGGTACGAGTAATCAGCACTAGCACATCCGCAATGTCTACCTTGCCGTCCACAATGTCTCGAACGCATCGACTATAACTAAGTCCGATTTTCATCAATCAATCTCCATGGTTGTTTCATTGTCAAACGTAAAATACTCCGAAATTTCCAACAACACAGCATCAGCAATCTGTTCTTCAATGTAGGCCCGTGTGGGGGTTTCTGAATATTTATATGCACGGTTCATACCGTATTTGACTCCGCGCTCGATACAATCTACCAACACTGTATATTCTTTTACTTTCATTCGACCTCCAAATACTTTAGTTCAAAGTTGTTTGCACATGTTTCATAGCCAATGTATCCACGTGGGTTACACACCACTCGGGTCTCACCAATCCGGTAGTCACTGGCGTTGTGCATGTGACCATGCACCCATAGTCGGATACGTGGACGATCTGCAATAAATTCATCCAGCTCACTGCGGAACGCACCATTCATCACTGTGTCGGCACGATAATACTCTGCTACACTGCGACTGCTGGGTGCATGATGCCCGACCACAATGTAGTTGCCGGGATCCTGAACCACGGTATTGATATAGGCCAACATCTGCTGATGCTCTTCTACAGTATCTTCTGGGCTCCAGTTGGCCGGCTCTTCTTTGCGTTTATGCCCAATGACAATCATTTGACCTGCTTCATTTGTGAGATACCGCCCACCATTCTGGCCATCTTCAGTCCACAGTGGGTTGGGTTCGTAAAGTGGTACTTTACGTGCTATGGTCCGACGGCTGTTCACCACTCCACGGAAATCATTCATGGCCGTTTTGGTATGCATCAAGGTTATCGGGTCCTCACGATTCATATCAGTCCACAAGGTACCACAGATAAAGGTATGATCCTGATGACGCCATGTTTCTTTTTCAAGAATATGCAAATTTCCAAAATCCAAATGCTCTCGAAGAATACTATAACTTTTAGCCGCGTCACCGTGATAGTGTTCATGGTTACCCAGGATGTAAACCACGTGCGGAAATTCACTGCATGCCTGCTCAAAGAATTTACGATACTGTTGTGCCTGTTCTTGCTTGAAACCACGTGGACTAACAAAGTCGTCGGCCACACAGATATCTCCGGCCAGGATCAGCACATCAGCTGCTTGATCATTGGTTAGATCAATTGGACCAAATTCCAAATGAATATCAGACGCTAGAGCTATTTTCATTGATTTCTAATTCTGCTTTGAACTGTGCTACGATTACAGGATCGCCGGCTACCAAGTAGGCCGCTTTGCCCGGAAAACGAGTTTGCAAGGTTTCGCGGATTTCGGTTGCTGTTTTTCCTTGACAAACAAACTGTTTATCTTTGTTATTGTAGCAGAAATACACGCCCTTGTCAACTTCAATTTCCAATTCAATGGCAGACTTTTCTGTGATTGCCTGATCGATTATGTGATCGATTTGACTTCTAAGAATTTGAAATTGGTACCATGCATACAGCAAGACCAGGCCAATTCCGATTACAACGCCCAGTAACACATTTAAAACGTCATCAAATTCCATTTGTCAATCCTTTGTTCTTTACACCTTCTTTATACCATTCAGTCAAGGGCTCCGGGTCGTCCCATTCAACATAGCCCCACGTCTCTGCTGCCAGTTCTCGATAGCGTTCTTGATCTGAGTTTGCATCAACGTCATCTGAGTCTAGGTATTCGCCATCGTATGTGGTGGTTCCTATAAAACCCACACCAGACTCCCAATAGTCCAATTTAAACTGCACCCGTCCATCACCAGCGGCCCAGGTATGAAACGCTTCAATAGGTGGTGCCCAGGCTGTAGAAAACTCAAATGAGATTGAATCTTCCTCTGTGTCATCAAGGATACCAACATCACAAATGTCCCACTTGGTTCCCCAGTTATTTACATTCCACTGGTACCAATCTTGATCGCCTTCAAATCGAGGCTGTGGCACCATCCAAGCCAACAATTCAGGATCATTCTGGGCCAGGCGCTGTTTGATTTCAGCGATCACCGGCGCTGGACCTGTAATAACGGCACGATTTGAACACCAATTGGGCATAGTTACTCCTTAAGAAAATCGACGGGTTCTTTAAAAAACATACAGGTTAACACTACTCTTGGAAATGATTGACATTTAGACATGTCAATCGTGTGTGGAATTTGACTGTTAAATACCACTGGTTTTAAAACTTCTACCGAAGCAAGTTGTTGGCACTGGCTAAGATCAATTGCACTTAGATCGTAATAGGCTGCACCAAATTTGTTTACGATCGGTTTCACTTGAGACATTAATTCCGCCGGAACCGAATACCATAAATTTCGACTGTCTTGGGTATTCAAAATAGGAAAGTTAATTTTAGCAGTCACTGGTAATTCATCAATGTGTAGATTGGCATTTTCGTTACTGACACAAATTGTAAATGCCACTTCTCTTAATTGCAACTTGAGAGTTTTGAAATATTGTGCTAACTCCGGAACTGCTCGAACAAACTCTACTGTGTCCAATTTGTTCCACAGCGAGGGTTTTGTTACATTTAAAATATCATGTTTTGTTTTTAAAAAATCAATGGTTTTTTCAGAAATAGTTTTCTGCAGATCGTCTGGACAATCAAGTTGATGATAGGGTTTTAACGTCATGCTGTTATTTAATGGCTTGTCGTTGAGCAAAATACTGTTCATGTTGTATCCAGCGATTGCGAACCAAAAAGCCCCAATCACGCTGTTTGGGTCCTGGCATGAATAGGGTCCAGGTAACAACACTAGGGTCTAGTTCGATTCGATGGTACGAGTCAGCACTGCAAATGCGAACATGACCGGGTCTGCGCCATTTGGCAATTTCACAAATTTTGTGACCGTTTGCATCAAATTGCGGAACCCATTCCCAGTAGCCGCCACGCAAAATTACGGTTGCATAGGGCCATGGATGATCATGCACATGGTCAGGATCACTTTTTAAAAATTTGTGTAAAAACACATTGAATGGAAACCAAGTACGATCTCGAAGAAAAAGATAATAGCGTTCCAGGTATGGTTCGTTGTTTTCGCGATCCATAATAACCCTATATCTTCCCAGGCGTTTGAATAGATGTTTTAGCATACAAGTATTATACAGGAAATGAATTTAATGGTCAAGTCAAGAAAAAACCCCGCATTGCACGGGGTTTGGGCTCAGTGTCCAGTCTGAATTGGACAGCGGAAGGGTATTAGATACCTAATGCAAGAGCGCGGTAGCCAGCGGCTACTAATTTACGGCTTGGTTTGCCCAACACGTATTCGGTTACAGTAACACCGTTGCCTGCTTTACGAGAATTCGTATAGACGGCAAAACCGTTTGAACGGATTCTGCTCACTTCAGCTGACAGGTTTTTTACGCCCATTTTACTGGCTTGACTAGCAGTCAAAGCCTTGCCGGATTGCAATGCTGTGAATACTTTGAACGTCTTGGTTTCTGGATTAAAATGTTTCATTGTTTTTACCTTTCAATGTTAAACGCTGTTTAACAACAGCTGATGCTAGTATAACACTGAATTGCACATTGTGCAATGCCGTCTGGATAGCTATTTTACCATAAATAACTAAAAAGGCTAACTAGACTCATGACCACCTATACAGTAACCGCTACAGCCACCAATGCTACCACCGATACGATTACCGTCAGCTCGGCGACCAACATGTTTTCAGGCATGCCCATTGTGTTTTCGGGCACCACATTTGGCGGAATAACCGCTGGTGCTACTTATTATATCGGCACCGTCGTTCCGGGATACCCAACCAGCACCATCACAGTGACCAGCTTGCCCGGCGGTGCTGTCGTTGGGTTGACCACAGCCACGGGTGTCATGACTGGCACATTTAGCTCGGGCGGACAACAAATAATCAACATTGGCACTTTGCCAAACGACGGCACAGGCGATCCGCTACGCACAGCTTTCAATGATACCAATCTAAACTTTGACCAAGTTTTTGCGGCAGGTCCGGTTGGTAGCAATATCCAAATGGTCAGCAACACCATAAAAACCACAAATACCAACGGTAACTTGGTGTTGGCTCCTAATGGAACGGGTATGGTCAAGAGCAATGTCAACATTGTGCCGGATCAGACTCATGTCCGTAATTTGGGTGCTCCTACTCTGCGTTGGAACACAATTTATTCCTACAACTATTCAGGAAACGGATCTGGGCTAACTGGAATTGTGGCCTCTGCCAACATTGGAACAGCAAGCAAACTGATTAACGAATTCAGCGAAGTCAACATTCCAGATCCTAGTGGCAGTATCTATGCCAATGTCAACAGTGTGAATATCACTGTGACCACACCGGATGGCTTTTTGGTCGACGGCAATGTCACTGTAAATGGCGCCATTGCACTACCAAACACACCAAGCGGCGCCGCCAATACTATACAATACGGTCTTGGCAACTTGATCGGCTACCTGGACGGTCAGTGGACCATTGGTGAATACAACGGTGCCGAATATGGTACAGAGGGTATTCGTATCAATCCCGGTATTGAAGGTGCCGCAGATGTCTATTTGCCAGCAAATCAAAATGCCAACGTAGAAGCATTGACAGTCAGCAACTATGCAGGTAATGTGGCAATCAACACAGCCACAGGCACCTGGACCTTTGGTGCGGATCGTAGCACCATATTCCCAAATATAACAGTGCAACGTGGTGACAATCCGTCGGGCACAATTAGTGGTCAAACCCTGTTGTTTGGTGATGCCACACAAGAAGCCATTATCTCAACTCCAGATGGTAGCAATGCAGATGGTATTAATAGCCAACGCTTGGTAATCAATCCTGGCAAAGGTGAAGACAGCAACGGCGGAGAAGGTGGTGACATCTACTTATGGGCTGGTCGTGGTGGCAACAACAACGGTTCGGGTGGTGACGTCAAGATCCGTGGTGGTTATGCTCCAGCAGATGGCACCGGCGGTTATATCCGTATGGATGGTGGTGAATCGCAAGGCAATGGTGCTCCTGGCTTTATTGAAATCACCGGCGGTCAAGGTGGCACTACCTCGGGCGGATATGTTCAGATAACAGGTGGTGTTGGTGGTAGCGGCACCGGAGGTGCTGTTGATATCATTGGTGGTTTTGGCCAAGCAGGTCCAGGTGCTGCTGTAAGTATCACCGGTGGCGGTTCGGCCAACGGCCTAGCAGAATACGGTAATGTAAACATTGGTTCCGGTGCAAGCACTTGGTCATTTAGAAATAATGGAACTACAATATTCCCTACAGGTAACATAACTTCTGATACATCATTGCAACTCACTACAACATTTGGAAATTATAGAACAGTAGAGTATCAAACAGCAGGTGTTTGGGATGTATACGTAGAAGATGTTGCTACTGGACCTAATGATGCATGGTCTTGGATAGATGTAACATTCAAAGATAATTTAATAAACAAACCTCAAGTATTCATTGAAAATCAGAAAGCAAGTGATGGTATACCACTTCGTTGGACCTTTGATGAAAACGGTAACTTAACACTACCCAGTAACATTGCCAGCATCAACTATGCCAACGGCAATCCTTACGGTGGATCAGGTGGTGGAGCAACCAATCTCATTGCCAACGGTAACAGCTATGCCAACATAGCCACAGCAGACGGCAATTTGGTAGTCAATGTGGGCACGGATGGCTACGGAACTTGGACATTTGAAACAGGTACAGGCAACTTGATTGGCCCAGGTAATGCCAGTCAAGGTGCTGGCATTGTGTTCAGCGCAGATCAAAGTGTTTACATCCGTGAAGACCAGGGTCAACTAAACATAGATGCTTTCGGTACAGTAATCACAAGCAATTCTGGCAACGTTGGCAACACACAGGCTTGGGACTTTGGGTCAGGTGGTGACTTAACGCTACCCCAGGGCGGTGTCGTATCAGAAGGACCAGTCACAACTTATTCTGGCAATGCAGTGATTATTACCCCTGCCGATGGTGGCAATATTGATCAACAATTGGCAATATACCCAACTGGCAATGTTGTCGAAGGCAATCATTTACATCTTACCACAGGCAATTTGTATAACACTGAACTGTATCTAGGCAGCGACAATCTTTATGTGAAATTGGCCAACACTGGCAATATTGTGGTCAACAGCAATGATGCGGTAGGCAACTCAGCACAATGGACATTTGGCACAGATGGCAGATTGATCAATCTAGAAGGGTTAACCTTAACAGCCGGTGGACAATTTAATATTTGTACCATTGTTACTGGCGGTAGTGGATATAATACTGGAAGTGCTTTGAAGGCAACCACTGGTGGTTCAGGCACAGGAATGACGGTAGGCATAGGCTATGGACTGAGTAACCAATTAGCAAGTGTCACTGTAGTAAATCCGGGCTCAGGATATGTTAATGGTGATGTTATTACTGTGTCTGAAGGCACCGGAGGCACATTTGTTATCACCCAATATAATGTGCTGGGCAATCAAGGCAACAACAATTTTGTTGAGTCTAACTGGACATTTGACACTGCTGGTAACTTGACTGTGCCGGGCGGTGGTGCTGTATGGACTTTGGGAACAGACACAGTAGGTTTGACTGCCAACATAGCGGATCCATATCAAGTAAACTTAGGGCTAGACTACGCCGCTAACACAGCAACCTTGGCTGGTAATAGCAGTGTTTATATTCAAACTAACTCTGGTGCTAACTCATGGGCCTTTGGCAATACTGGTAATACCACGTTCCCAAATGGTGCAGTATTCACTGGTTACGATCTTTATGCCGCTGCCAACAGTTACGTAGAGCTTGCTGGTAGCACTGGCAACACTTACATGGGTGTTGGCAACGATGGTGCGTTTATCCAAACGGACTGGAACGGAGCACAACGCCAATGGAGCTTTAGCGAAACCGGTAATTTGACTTTGCCAGCAGGTGGAAATTTAATTGTATCTTCTGGGTCGGGCGGTGATATTGTCCTGACCAGCGGCAACATCCTTGGTGTTAATAATATCAGCACCAGAACTGTTACACTGGCCAATGGAACTTTGATCAAAGACAGTAGTAATAATGCTCTGGCAATTGGATATTCAGGAGCAGGTGCCCAAGGCGACGGCGCTATTGCAATTGGCACATTGTCAGGAAATGTTGGGCAAGCGGCAAGAACTATTGCCATTGGATATGGCGCTGGAGAAATCAATCAATCATTAAATAGCGTAGCAGTGGGCAATTTTGCTGGCGCTGTAAGTCAACAAGTTTTTTCAGTGGCCATTGGTAACGGTGCCGGCTATGTTAGCCAGGGTTCTTATTCTGTGGCAATCGGTGCTGGTTCTGCTAATAACAATCAAGGCAATAGTGCAGTGGCCATCGGTAAAGAAGCCGGACAAACTTTACAAGGTTTTATTTCAATAGCAATTGGAGCAGGCGCTGGTGGTAATGGTCAAGGCCAAGCTGCAGTGGCCATTGGCACAGATACTGGAGCTAATATACAAGGTATTGAGGCAATAGCTATTGGCTTTAAGGCCGCTAATCAAAATCAAGGTCAGCAATCTATAGCAATTGGTAAAAAAGCTGGTTACAATAATCAAGGCAACAATTCAATCATATTGAATGCCACTGGTGATGCGTTGGATCAAACCACTGCCAACACATTCACAGTAGCCCCAGTTAGAAATGATAATTCAAACATTGCTGAAGTCATGTTCTACAATACCTCCAGCAAGGAAATCACCTATGGCAATACTATAAGTGTAGCTGGCAACATCACAGCCGCTAACTTCATTGGTAATGGTGCAACATTATCTAATGTTGCAACTCAAGTAACAGGATCGTGGGACGTGCCTGTGGGCAACAGCACCCAGAGTTTCACTGTGAATAGCGGCACATATAGCATGTGGGTTGATTGCAATATCTCTAATGGTATCTTGGTTTGGAACGCCACTGCCACTGTGACCAATACCAACGTGCCTGTGATAGGACAACAGTTTGCCTGGGTCTACAACGGTGGCGGAACGCCCATTGACTTTACCAGCATACCCAATCAGTTCGTAGGAACATCAAATACTATTGTGAGAAGCAGTGTGGCTCCCAGTGCAACTACCAATAGATTTGACTTTGGTATCCGCAACACCAGCGGCGGTAATGTCACTGTGCGTTACGGTTGGACCAAAATAAGTTGAACAGAATACTAATATGACCATAACAATCGGACCCGGAATTGCAATAGGAGCTGGTGCAACAGTTACTTCCTCATCAGCATCCCCGTTGACCAACCAAGTGCTGAGTCTGGACGCTGGCAATCCTGCCAGTTATCCCGGAGCAGGAGGCTACTCGACCTGGACTGACACAGTTGGATCAATGACATTTACACTGGTAAACGGTCCCACATACAACAGTGCCAACGGTGGATACATACAGTTCACGCCCAGCGCAGGACAGTATGCAGCCAGCCCCACAAACTTGGGCACCTTGGCCGCGTGGTCAATCGAAGCATGGCATTACTATGATGGAACCAATGTGGGTTCTGGACCCAACATATTCACAGAATACCCATACGGCGGTGGCACTATCAATCTTGGCCTGGGTTCTACTAATAATGCGTCTGATTTACAGACCTGGTGGTATGGTCCAGGATTCCAAACCACTGACCCATATACACTAACACCGGGAAACTGGTATCAGATTGTGGGCACATTTGATGGCACCACTCTCAACCTGTATGTAAACAACACCCTGGTCGAAACTACCAATAGGCCACCTGGTGGTGCCGCCAATCTCTCAATTGGATATGGTTTAATGACACGGTGGGATTCGGGTGGGTTCTGGGGCGGCCGATTGGCCATTGTTAATCTTTACAACTCAGCACTAACTGGCACAGAAGTCACGCAAAACTTTGAATACTATCGATCAAGATTCGGCCTTTAAATTACTGCTAGATACGTAATCTAGCATAACTATTAGCATGACTTGGGAAAAAAATCTAGTGGCCTTGCGTAGTCTCCGCAGCGAGCATCACGCCAACAACATTGAACCTCAAGTGGTTCTGGTCAATTGGAATCTAGGCAAGAGGTGCAATTACGATTGTAGTTATTGTAGCCCGTATGTGCATGACTGGGTAAGCCCACATCACCCAATCGATCACATAAGAAATTTTGTTGGCCAAGTAAATGACTGGGCTGCTTTGCAGAACAAAACATTCAACATGAGCATAACCGGTGGTGAACCATTTGTGCATCCTGACATACTGGAGATACTCCGAACAATTCATCAGGCCACAGCATTTGGTGATCAACTGTCGGCAATAACCAATGGATCTATGCCGTTGAAATTATACAAACAATCGCTGGAATATCTAACTCACCTAACTGTGAGTTTGCACTTAGAAAAACCCGAAGCTGAAACACAGACAACTCTACATAAAATTATCGAACTGCATCACAAATACCCCGAACATTGGATCAGTGTGCAGGTCATGTGTGCGCCGGGAAAACTACAGTTTGTTGAAAACGTTGTGATGCCAATACTGGAATCAAATGGTATAAAATTTACACTGAGGCGTATACGACCATGGTTGAATGAAACCCACGAAGAGTGGCAAACTACACCCAAAAAGGAAATACTCAAACAAGTATACACCCTAGAACAACAAACACAACATAAAAAATTAGAAAAAGATACGTTGGATCGTCGACTCTACCAAGTGTATGCCGAAGAAACATTCTACACTGCTGACGAACTTGACTGGCTTGCGACCCATATACCGGCCACGGCTTGGCAAAACATCGGCGTCTGGGACCAAGATCTCAACTACACAGAAACCAACTCAGATACTATGGTATCCAACAATGCTAATCAATTTCATGGCTGGCGCTGTTTTGTTGGTGTAGACAGTTTATTTTTGGATTTCGACGGTCTAGTGTATCGCGGTCCTTGTCAGAATGGCGGACCTATTGGACAACTGGGTTCCAAAATTGCGTTTTTAAACCAGTCTGTTGTGTGTGAGCGGCAGGTGTGTATATCAAACCTGGATCAAACCATAAGAAAATCTCGGCCTGAATTCTTGCATTTGATAACCCGACCTTAACCTTTTAACTGCACGATATGTTTGCAGTCGCCCTTTTGCCATTTTGAAGCCGGGCAAGTGCAAGTCCACGATCCACGATCGTTTGTAACTGTATAAACAGAACCCTTGCTACCTGCAACCCGATGAGTTTCTCCAACTGACTCTAATTCTTCTCTAGGAAAGAATCCCCAGGTGTTGGCAACTTCTTTAAATTTACGGCCCTTGATATGGAATCGGTAAGGCGTCTTTACTTCGTCAATGCGACCTTCCTTATTGATGTAAGCATACATCTTGTCCTTTGAATCCGACAAAAAGTAGATGTGATTTTTAGCACCTGGAATGCCCCACTCTGTGGTTTCTTGGAATACTTTCATGCGCCTTGATACCCTCTAATCATACTGACCAGTTGGTCACGATGCATGGCAATGGTGTCCACGACACGGTCTACAGCCGCTTCAGAGTGGCCGCCAATGTGCCACTCGTATTCACCCATTGGGGTGCGGTTTGTTTTCCAATCATAGATAGTGGCAATGGTGCCGTCTTCAAACGTCAACGCCCATTCACAAGTGACCTTGTCTAAGTCAGCATTAGGGCCATGATCAGGTCGTCCAAAAATTTCCGTCAGTTCTGCAAAAGTAATTACAAACTCACCTTTGAGGCTGGTCATGTTGGCATTGGCTTTATTTGTAAATTTCATCTTGTCTCCTTAAACGGTATATTCGTGGCCGGTTAAAACATTTACTACACGAGCACCAGAGCCAAATGCGGCTCGCATTTCAAACAGGTCTTCTTGGCTTGGGCCTTTGTAGTTTTTAGCATAAGCCTCAAGTGCGATGCGGTCTTCGACTTTACGCTGAGCCAAACTGTTCTCAACCGTTTGCACAGAAATCCAACCAGCATGAGCAAACTCTGCCAACATGTCACCAAACGGAATACGATCGTTGCTGTTCCAACGTACCACAGGGCCAGACTTGCTGTTGGTTTCGTCAACATAAAAATCTTCTTTGCGTTTTGAGTCGATCATTTCCGCTCCTTTTTAGTTTCTATACAAGTATTATAACAAAAGGGCTATTTTGGGTCAACCTGCTGATATTACAACTTCGCCGTCGTCATCCATCTCCACTAGAGGTGCAGTATAACCCCAGTCGCTGTCATGTGCGATTACCGTGGCGTCAGCAGGCATAGTGCGGAGTATTTCGATCAAGTCTGCTACAGTCATTTTGTTTTTCATCCCGGACTCCTTTTTAATTACTATACAAGTATTTTAGCAAATGGGCCATTTTGGGTCAACCGTTATTTGGGCCCAATTTATACAGGCAAAAACTGTTGTTTTTTAGCCACATTTTGTTGTTTAAAAACAACAGGTTAACAGGGCTATAAATACACCAACATGAAGCCCACAATAGCATTATTCATTCAAGATCCAAAATGTTCGGTTCAATCGGGCAATGGCGTAATGCAAGCCCTGGGCGATTATTATCGTTTTAAACTGTTCAGCAAGAACTCAGTTGAAGACTCGTTTTTTGACGACGTAAGCATGGTTGCGTTTCCGGGTGGTATAGGTGATGCTGACAGTTTTGCTACCTTACTAAAAGCCAACCAACGCAGGGTAACTGAATTTGTTCAGCAGGGCGGACGCTATCTAGGCATCTGTATGGGTGCCTACTGGGCCGGTAGCAATTACTTTGATATACTAGATTCAGTAGATGCTGTTCAATATCTTGCTAGACCTGGAACCGATACTCGTAGACCACATGCCAAAAATATTGCCATAACTTGGCAAGGAACACCCATGTCAATGTTTTGGTATGATGGCTGTGCCTTAGTGGGCGATCCTGATCGATTTGAAACAGTAGCCACCTATGCCAATGGTGATGCAATGGCCATATATCAAAACAAGATTGGGCTAATAGGATGTCATCCCGAAAGCGAACAGTTTTGGTACACAGGTTATTCGTGGATGCGACCACACTGGCACCATCGTCAACATCATCAACTGCTATTAGAATTTGTAGATCAATTGTTTGTAACAAAATAGTAACACATTTCTGCCTAAATACTAGATGCAAAAAACGTATCGCAGTATATTTGTGTCAGACATCCACCTCGGGACGAGGGACTGCAAAGCAGAAGAACTAAACAACTTCCTCAAACACAACACCTGTGATACCCTGTATCTTGTGGGAGATATCATTGACGCTTGGAAGATCCAACAAAACCGGTGGAGATGGAAACAAAGCCACACCAACGTTGTTCGTCGCATTCTTGGTCACGCTAAACGTGGCACTAGGGTCGTATACATATCTGGAAATCATGACGAATTCTTGCGTCCGATGATACCCTACGGATTTTCGTTTGGACTGATAGAAATTGTAAATCAAACCGAACACATAGGTGCCGACGGGCGGCACTACCTTGTGGTTCATGGCGACATGTTTGATGGCATCACAAGATTGGCACCGTGGTTGAACTTTTTAGGAGACCGAGCATATGACTTTATCCTGGGACTTAATAGCAAATTTAATTGGATCCGCCATCGTATGGGTTTTGGTTACTGGAGTCTTAGCCTGTATCTCAAGCATAGGGTCAAAAAGGCAGTGGACTTTATTTTCCACTTTGAACGGAACCTCGCAACCTACTGTAAGAAAAGAGGATTTGATGGCGTGGTCTGCGGTCACATACACCACGCAGAAATAAAAGAAATAGATGGCGTCACTTACATGAATGATGGCGACTGGGTTGAATCATGCACAGCACTGGTAGAACATCACGATGGCACATGGGAGATTGTAACATGGACACAAAAAAATGACAAAGAAGATATTGATAATAACAGACAACTTACCGGATCAGATTAATGGCGTGGTCACCACTTACAAGAACATTGAGGCTTGTGCGGTACTGGATGGTTATCGGGTTGATTATATTGATCCCGGGCGGTTCCGCTATGTTGATTGTCCTGGCTACGACCAAGTCAAACTTGCCATTCCGCGGGCGATGGGCAAGAAGATTGAAGAAATTGACCCGGATCATATCCACATCGCCACAGAAGGTCCTCTTGGTTTGTGGGCTAGAAAGTATCTTTCAATATGTGGTTATAGGTACAACACCGCTTATCATACTAAGTTTCCTGAAGGGCTAAAAAAGCTGTTTGGCATTCCCGAACTAGTGACTTGGCCCATGGTGCGCTGGTTCCACAAACACTCAGGCAAAGTATTGACCACAACGGATTCAATGGTGCAAGAATTAAGATCACACGGGTTTAAAGGCGAGATTGTGAGTTGGACACGCGGTGTTGACCGTGAAACGTTTAATCCTACTCATAGAAAAAAAACTATCAGTCGATATATCTTGTGCGTAAGTCGTGTCAGCAAAGAAAAAAATCTTGAAAAGTTTCTCGAAATGGACTATCCGGGTTTCTTGAAAATCATGGTAGGTGATGGACCCATGCTAGAAACCTATCGTAAGCAATATCCAGATGTGCATTTCACAGGATTTAAAACAGGAGTAGAATTGGCTCGCTACTATGCCAATGCTGAAGTGTTTGTATTTCCTAGCCAGTGGGAAACATTTGGCATTGTGATGATCGAATCTATGGCTTGTGGTACACCGGTGGCAGCCTATCCTGTTCAGGGGCCAGAAGATGTCATTGACGAAGGTGTTACCGGCTGTATGAACACAGACCTGCGGCAGGCCGTAACTGATTGTTTGTTTTTGAATCGACAACAGGTATGGGCGGGTAGTGCTCGCTGGAGTTGGGAACGTGCCTGGGCGATATTCCGCGACAACCTGGTGCCAGTGACGCCAAAGAAAAAGGACCGGTAGGTCCTTTAGCGTGGATTACGGATTCCCACGACACCTTATCTTGTGCCCGGTCTTTTATTTAGCGGATATAGCATTACACTTTTATTACTTAAACATAATATAGCAAAGGTTGTATATCACGTAGCGGTTGAATCGAGTCCTGATCAAACCATGCCACATATTCAAGAAATTTTGGGTAAAGTTCAGACTGATCCGGGATAGTGTCAATTAACTCAATTATCTTATCAATTGACAATAGATCGGTACTGTCTGGAGAATTTATAACGTCAACACCTGAACTTTTGCGTAAATTATCAACAATACTGTTTCGAATTTTTTTGGGCAATACTGACACAGCAAGATGACCTGGATAATCTAATACACCAAACGATATCGGTATTTGATTATTGGAACACCATTTTAATAATTCATGTAAATTTAACACCGACATGGCCTGTATAGTATAATTAACATTGACGTGTATGCCATTCTGTTTTGCGGCCAATATATTTTTTTCAATGGTAGGCCAGTGGCTTCCTTTACGCACATAATCTTGTATGTCTCCAACGCCTTCAAGGCTGATTGTGTAACTTACTGATCCGTAATCTTGTAATCGGTTAGAAATTTCTATTAGATCTTGACTGCCATTGGTAACTAGCTCTATATGTATTTTTGATTTCTTGTCAATTGGTACTTGATCTACTACACGAAATAAGTCTTTATCTAATGTTGGTTCGCCGCCAAGCACTTTAAGATATCTCAACGGATGTTTTAATATATCTTTAAGATGTTGATATCCCCGTTTACTTTGATAAGTCGATGCAATATCTTTTAAAAACGTTGGTTGCTGTAGTAAACGTTCTTGCACAAATTTATTATCTAAATTAGATTGCCATTTGTCATACACTTTTGAACTGTTAAATGGCGAACACATAGCACAGCTAAAATTGCAAACATTTGACAATTTGACATCAGCTGATACTATCTGATAATTTTGATAATTTTGATTTTTGTCTACAAAAAGTTTGACCCAGGTATTGTCAAGATTGCTATTTTGATTTTTAGTAACAATATTGTTAGCATCATGTCTAAAACTTTTGACATTGTGTTTTTCTTTTTGCCAACAATTATTGCATTCTTTTAGCTGTATACCTTCTGTTAAATTTTTTCTTAGATACTGTGAATACTCGCTAGACATCCATTCATCCACGGTGGTGTCTTTTATTGAGTATTGGGTTCGACCTTCAAACTCGCTAGCGTTTTCTGTTAGTCCGCAACAGGGTCTGTAATGACCATCCCAATCAATTCTAGTTTGGAACCACGGAGCTGAACAAAAAGTATCAGATAAGGCCATTAATCTCTCTTGGTAACTATCTTGTCTGCAAGACCATAGGCCACTGCTTGTTCGGCACTCATAAAGTTATCTCGTTCCATATCTGTAGTTAGCTCTTCAAAAGTTTTGCCGGCTGTGTTGTGTCGAACATAGATCTCAGTTAGATTTTTCTTCATAGCTAGAATCTCTTCAACTTGAATCAGCATGTCTGTTGCTTGTCCTCTGGCACCCCCAGATGGTTGGTGAATCATATGACGTGCATTGGGCAAAATTAATCGTTTGCCTGCAGCACCAGCTTGTGCCAATAGGCTGCCCATACTACAAGCCTGACCCATGACAACTGTGCTGACATCGGGTTTGATAAACTGCATGGTATCGTAAATCGCCATGCCTGCTGTGACTACACCGCCTGGACTGTTGATGTAAAATAGGATGTCCCGGTCCGGATCTTCGCTTTCTAAAAACAGCATCTGAGCCACAACCAAACTGGCTGTGTGTTCGTTAACATCTGTGTCCAGCATGACAATTCTATCACGCAGGAGTCTACTGTATATATCGTAACTGCGTTCTCCATTGGCGGTTTTTTCTACTACAATTGGCACTAAATTTGACATCAAGGTCTCCAGATAAATGATAAGTAATTATAACAAATTTTTTAAAGAAAAGCAAATGCGTGATATTCTAAATTTACTCGATACCGTTGTTGTAACTGAAGGCGTAGGGCTTACCAATCGGCGCCCGGGCGAACAGTTTAAAAACCCCGAAGGTGATGTTATTACATTTCAGGGCGTGGATTTTTATCCAGAATCTGGTGCTGTCGACACAGCCAGCGAGTTGGTTGGCCTCAAAGTCGATAATGTGGACAAGCCGGGTCTTAATGTGCATTGGGTCAATCAGGCCAATGGATCGACCCGTGCATTTATGATTGCGTCGTTTACAGGCGAAGACGGCCAGCCTTATTATTTAGGAAAATGGGTAAAAGAAATCAATCCAAATCGTGCCTTAAACAACTTTGCTCACAGTGACATTCCGGGTGGATTTAAATTTGCATCCAAAGCCGGAGCCAAAGAAAATACTGGTTACAAGCCCAGTGAAGTATTAACACAATTTCAGGACAATACTCCTGAAACCATAATGAATCAAATTGTGGCCAAGTTTGGCAAAGGCAGTGATGAAGTGGTTGCAGCCGCTACATTCATGCAGGCCACCAAGTTTCCTGTTACATTCCCCAAAGGTTCGATCAACTTCACGGCCTTCCGTGATTATTTTTGCGAAATGCTACAACCTGTTGCGCTAGTTATGAACAAGCCAGTCAAGGGCAATGCACAAGAAGCAGCCACTATATTCTTTGGTCCTACCGCAGGCGGATACGGTGATGCCACTATCAGTTTTAACAACAGCGTAACTGGTGGATTGTATGACAGTTTACTTGTGAGTCCCGGCGGCAAACAAATTAAATTAAGTAGCAAAGGTAAAAGTGGTGCCAATGCATCAGTGGTCAACTTGTTAAAAAGTATTCAGGAATTGTCAGTGGCTCCCAAAGGTAAAAAATTATTAGAAAAGCACAAGGATGTGGTTGAGATTCTCAACGTCATTAATAACCGTGGTCACACCAATGCTCCGTTAGATTTGGCTGTGGACTACAAACTGATCACCCCGGATGAGGCCAATGAAATACGGGCATTAAAAGGACGTGGTCCCAACGACCCAATCAAGTTTAAGAATGAAAAGTTAAACACATTGTATCAAAGTCGAACTCCTAGAGATTGGTCCAAGATTATTCCAATAGAGCACATGCTCAGTGTGATGGCGTATAACACAGCCGATTACATCAACGAGCACACCAATTTTGGACAAGCTGCGTCAGAGATTTTAAACAACTCGGCTCTGGTGCAGATGTATACCGAAGCAACAGAAACAGCTGACACTATTTCAATCACCAGCTTCCGTGCTGTGTATCCCAGTGACACTGTTAGCGGTGTGCTGTTAGATGCTTCGAAGGCCTACATGAGCACACAGGGCAAAGGCAACTTTACATTTAAGATCTTAAAGAACGGTGCCAAAGAATCAGACTTATTGGATCCGATGGCCAATGACGTGGCTGATCAACCCAACGTCAAAGCGTCCACCAAAGATCTAGATCAAGTTGGCAGTCAGCGTAGTAGGATCAAAGCCGCTGCGGATGAGAAGTTAGGCACCGAAAAAGCACTAGGACGTAAACGCCAGCGTTAACATTTTACGCTGACACAAAAAAAGGCTCCGAAGAGCCTTTTGTGTGAATCAAATAATGGTTAACCCATTGTGTTATCGTGTTTTTCTTTTGGATGGCCCATTGCTCCGACTTGCCCTGTTCCTCTTCCAAAAAATGTATCAGCAAACATTAATAGTAATATTCCGATTGGAATAAGAATACCAGATGCTACACCTATATCTGTGCCAGCCACACCCGGTTGTGCTCCTAGATATCCTCCAACGGCTGTGCCTGCTAAACCCAAGGTATATATAAGTTGAATCAATTTACCTTTCCAATCTCCTGCTAAGCCCCAAGTAACTTCATCAAGTTTTTGTTCGGCCACTGCCTTTTTTGGTGCAATTTTGTCGAAACCAAGTGCTTGTGCCACTTTGATAGCATTTTCTTTACTGGGTGTAAAATCACCACCAGTAACTTGTTTCACTTGCTGTGCAATTTGTTGAGCAGTATCACCGCCCAAAAGTTTCATCACTTTGGGTATTACAGACTTGATTGTGTCCATCATGCCTTCATCCAGTTGAACCCTGGGTTGACTGTTCTCATTGATAAGGTCAATGTAGTTTCTAAATAATTCTGTGCTCATGATATCTCCTACTGATTACTTTTATTTATGCTAATAGGTTAAATGTGTAGTAGTCTTAAACGGCCGGCCTATTGCGGCGTATTCCAATTGTTTAAAAATCTTCTGTTGCATCTGACGCACTTTGGCATGATCTAAATCCCAATCAAATGCAGATAAAAATTCATACCAGCTTGAATGCTTATGGCGCTTGGCTCGCATACTATTTAAATATTTTTTTATTTCTTGTGTATTGTTGCCAAAACGATCTATCATGTCGCAGGCTATATTAAAACTAAATGCACCCATTTCATCTCTGTTGCCGTAGTATTGTTGCGTTATGCGTTGTTTGTGATAGTATGCTGTGCTTTCGTAGCCAGGAATATCTTTAAAATTTCTACTGCGATACTGTCTCATGTGTATAACTTCATGCAAGATAGTATCAGCAAATAGTGTGCAAAGTCTGGTCCAACGATAGTCGGTTATTCGAATTGCCTTAGTATCAGGATGATAACTCAATACTATTTCTATAAATCGACTGCGCTGATGCCGGTCTAGATCACTATAGTAGGCGCCACCCATATAGACAGTATTGGGCTTTTGTTTCTTGTTGTTTTTAATACGAACTACCCGCACCGGCAAGTTAGATTTGATGTATGAGCTTATGTGTTTTTGTAGGACATTCACTGGCATTTTTTTGCCAACAATATCACGTCCGGCTGTATACAGCATGGTATAAAGATTATCGCGATCTAGTTGACTCCAGTTAAAACTCTCACGCATTTTACTCTCCGGTTAGACCAAGTATTTAGTGAAAAAATAAGCAATAAAAAAGCCCAGTTACCTGGGCTTGATAATCCTATATAGGATGTGTTACTATTACTTGCCTGCTTTAGCAAAATACTTAGAGTAGTCAATACTCTTAGTAGCTTCAACTACTTGCTTAGAAAGCTCTAAACCTGTGTCGTATGCAGTTTTAGTAAAGTCTACATAAGCATCTACTAGAGTTTCTAGGTTTGCGCGAATTGCTTTGTCTTCAACATACATCAAAGGTGTCTTAGTTGCTGTTGCTACTTGGTCTACTACGGATTTGAAATTAAACATGGTAAATCTCCTTAAATTAAGCGAGGGTTTGTGTTAGCCCGACCGTCGGCACTAACTTCTTTTCTCTACTGTATTTATCTATTATACATGGCACTGCCGCAATTTCCTAGTGGTTTCTACTAGTGAGTGGTCACTAATTTTATGCTCGTAATTTGGCTAAACCTAACCATTTTAATAGGCAAATGTAAAACCAACCTATATCAAATTCAAACCAATTCTTGCTGAGCCGGGCACTCGCTGGGTCCAAGTGGTGGTTGTTATGAAGCTCTTCGCCACCAATGACAATGCCCCAAGGACTAATATTACGACTATGATCTTTAGTATGTCCATTTCTATATCCTATCCAATGTCCTACGCCATTTACAACTCCAGCGGCCCAAAAAGGTATCCAAATCATTTGTATACCCCAAACCAGTAAACCCCACCAGCCAAATATCACTGTATTGAGCACAAGGAGAAGGCCAATGCCAAGTCTACTGTGAGGCTGGTATACGTGAAGCTCCATCCAATCAGCAGGAGTGCCACGACCGTATGTGTCAACCATGACCGTATCTTTGCTTGCCGCATGATATAACACTGCTCCTTTAAAGAACACACGCCCGATCCCATACACATGTGGGCTGTGTGGGTCTCCCTCTTGTTCTGTGAACCTATGATGCTTGCGATGCACAGCTACCCATTGTTTGGTAACCATGCCTGTGGTCAGCCAAAGCCAAAAGCGCATAAAATGTGCTATTGCAGGGTTAAATTCCACAGATCGATGCGCCTGACTACGGTGCAAATACAGGGTAACACAGGCTATGGTGATGTGTGTCATCACCAGGGTTGCAATAATTGTCAGCATCAATTACTTATCAAAAGTCTATTGTGCAATAACCAAATATATAATCATTGCCGCAATAGTCCAGGCAGCAATCTTGTTGCCGTATTTCTCTCCAAATGCTTCAATTGTGTTCATTTGTATATTGCTTTGGCTTCTGCAATACGGCCGTTACGGGTTAGATATGCTGCTGCTCTAGCCTCACCCCATGATTCTAAAATTTTCCAAATAATTTTCATCATACACCGCGACTCCAATGTTGTGCTTCGGTTTCATACTGCCGTTGCCAATAGTCCACTTCTGCTGCATTGGTTGGATTTTTGCTGTTGATATACTGTTCTAAACGGCTCTGATAAGCCTGTTTAGGAAACATTTCTGCTAGACGTTCTAATATTCTTTCTAAAGACATTTTGTGTTTTTCCTTAAATTTTAGTAGAGGCTCTTGGCTTCTACAAATTTATTTATGCTGTGGTGCAATAATAGTCAGTGTTTCTACTGAGAGAATTCATTGAAATCTAATAGATTTGTAATTGAATAATATGCCCATAAATAATCGACAAGGAGATTTATTATGCTATCGTTTTTAAAGAAAATTTTTGGTACAAAACCAACTGAAGCAAGCCCAGCACCTTACAAGGTCGAAACACCTGCTCCGGTAGCAGAAACTACCCCAGCGGTTAAAAAAGTAGCCAAAACGCCTGCTGTTAAAAAAGCCGCGCCACGTAAGCCACGAACTCCCAAGGCTTAATGTAACCAGTATCGTACAAGACCGATACTGTCGATAATAACCAAAAATGCAGAGTTGGCCATTAGGCCAAAGCTGCGTCTAGTCCAGCAAGCCCAGCAACTGGCACAACACCCGGAAATAAAGATAGTGTAAAGTGGCACTACCGGAATATCAGGAATAGTGACCGCAAATATCACAGCAGATATTACACTGCAGGCCCAGGCAAATGCTTCGGCACAAAATCTAATTGGATTTGAATGCCAATCCGTTTTGATATACTTCCAAACATTAGCGGCAGCAACAAAAATAAAATTCATTACATCCATCTCCATAGAAACATTTCATAGTCGGCTTTGTTGTAAAAATATATTGTTTTATTTTTTACAAACCAACGTCTTGCACCCAGCGGGCCATAAGTGTCAACTATCCATGCCAATACCCGAGTAGAGACTCGGTGCAACTCAACACCGTAGTATTCTACCGATGTGTCCATGTTAAACTAAACAAAACAGCGTCCTTGGGATCTTCAAATTGAAATGCAAATCCTTTAGTTGACTTCCACCCATGCACATGATATCTGCTGGGACTACCGTGTTGATCGCACCAACTGTATATTTCATTTATATGTGGACTATTATCTTCCAATAACCAATCCCAACTGACTACACACTCGTGCCAATCAGGCGGTGGCCAAAGTTTTAACTGTATCATCCGCTAGTCCCAGTTCTACTGCCCTGTTGTAAACCTGAGCACTGGCCAAGTTCTTGCCTTTGCTTTCGCACTGTATATCAAACTGATCCCAAAAGCTCAAGGCCCAGTCTGTCACTGGTTGATTCCAATAAAAGTCCGAGTGTGCTCGCATTTTTTGTTTTTTGTAGCCTGATTCTAATAGTAGTGCATGATCAGGCACAGTATCCGCCGGATGATCTACCAGCACATCTTCTCTACTTACTGAATAGTGCAGGGCTGGTCTTACTCCGCGCCACGAATCAATTATGCGAGCAAGTCTACTATCGGTGGCTTGAATGTATTCTCCTGTACGGATCCAGTGATGGTGTATATCAAGCACAAGGGCACAATCGTTTGCGAGTTCGAGACTTGAATCGATGCCCCAGGCGTTTTCGTCGTTTTCGATTGTGATGCAGTTTCTTGCTTCAGGCGAGAGTCGTTTAAGTGCGTCTTTGATACCGGCTGGACCTCTTTTACCTGAGATGTGAACATTGATTTTAAAGTCTTGAAACGACCGACCATATCCCATCCATCTGACCATATCTGCATGATATTCAAACTCCTGTATACTTCTATTTACGATGCCTTCGTTCTCACTGGCCAATACACAAAACTGTCCAGGGTGAAAGCTGAGTCTAACGTCAAGTCTGCGGGCAGTTTCACCAATGGGTGCAAATATCTTTGCACAGTGGTCTTGTATTTCCTTGCGTTGCCACCAAGTGATCCAATCTTTTTCAGTGTAGCCTTGTAGCATTTCACTGCCCAAGCGTACCATTCTGCGTTCAGCAGGCAGTGTGGCCACACGTTCAATCAACCGTACAGCGGCTGCAGTATTGTGATTCATAATGTCCCACTGGCGCTGTTCGGCTTCAAGTGGGTGCTCACGCAACCAACGCATGGTAGTTGAACGCCCGTTAAGGTCCCGATCCACTGCATTGACTTTCATGCCGCCACATTCGGACGGATCATTGAGCCATTTGCAACAGAAACCAATACGCTTTAGTGTAGTCATACTGCTATTATACAGCATCACAACTTAGTTGTCAATCAGGAGCTAGGGCCAAAACCGCATCCATTGTGTCGAGGACTAAATTTTCCAAAACCTGCAATGACGGAGCCAATGGCTCCAGATGATCCACCGCTACCCATTGTGTTTGTCCATAATCTTTTACCGCTTGGTGAAATAGGTTACGGTGATGCTGTGCTTGATTTGATTCCAGTCGATCAGAATTTGGTTTTAGTTTGGCAAGATCCCATCCTAGTAACAATACAATATCACTGGTGGTTGCGGCTAGATGTAGTGCCACAAGTTCTTCTTGCCTAATGACATCGTGAACAAAATCCCCAGCGTATAACCGAACTCCAGCGGGTCTTCCTAATGATACATTTACCGAATCAGGAATATAAAAATTGCAACGTTCATGAAACTTGCGTTTGACCAACTCTTCTGCTTTGTTTTGATTATGGCATACAACATTGTCTGTTTGATAGGCACGCCAGGTTCGCCACGATCCCCAAATTGGTCCTAATTTTTTAAGTGCATCAATATTCTGAGTAGGATCCAACTCTGCACTGTCAGCTATTACCCAACTGATGTTCATTCGGCGCTTTTAAGAGTTTTCCAACGATGGCCGCCTATACAAACCCAAGCAAACACAGGAGTATCGTTAGGATCTGAATTGAATACTATATCACCTTTGGTACCTGACCATCCAGGAACCTGTGTGGCGTGACTGACACGATGTAGCCCAACCTGTAATTGTCGTATTCGTGTTAGGCCATCTGCTGAGATCTCAATTTGCGGTTGTCGATTAACACCAATGGCAACACCTTGAGCTCTATTGGTTCCAATGTAGGCTTCGTTGGCTTTGTTTTTTCCAATTACTATGCTGACTTCTTCGTCCCACACACTTAGAGCCATTTCTGGACTTATAGTGTTTACACCTATGCGTTTGTTTAATACTGCCAGAGTCTGATTATTAAATATAGACTCTCCGTCAACAGTCAAAGTCTTTAATACACCCACAGATCGTATATTGGTATCAGTAATACTTTTTGCCAAGGTATTACCACTGACCAATGTTTCTCCGTTGATTTTTACAGAATCAAAATCAACACCATTGGATCGTATTTGTTCTGCCACTTGAGCTGTTAATACTGTTTTCCATTCATCAGAAAGTCGATTGATTGTTTTTTCACTAATACCTGTGGCCAATAACTCCCAGCTTGGATTGTCAATGTTGACAGATCCTTTGACCACAAGATCTTGTATCACTGCCGCATTAGACACAGTTAAATCACGTGTGGTCAATTGATTTCCAACTACAACAGAATCATCATTTATGATCAACTGACAGGTACCGGCTTGATCACTGATTCCTGTGCTGGCAAAATTGTTTAAAATATCTTGCTGGAACTGAGTCATGTGTTCATCAACTCGTTCTTTGATAATTGGGTTGAGATCGATTTGACCAAACTGTCGAATTACACGATCTACCACTGCTTGATTAATTTGCTGTTCAATTTTGGCTAGCCATACAGGATCCTTGCCCAATACCTCAATAGAACTGTCAACCAATTGTTCTACAGCCGTATCAATAGTTCTACGGATAGTTACAGTATCTACATATTGGTCAATGCCAGGAACCGCACCGCGTTTAAATAATTCACTGACACTTGATTTAACTGTATCGGTTATTTCGGGCAGGTATTCAGCGTTGGCAAATTTTGCCATAACACGGGCCTGCACATATTCAATTATTTGTTGTTCAAAACTAGCCAGCCAGGCATCTGACCCTAATGTAACTGAAATTTGTTCACTTACTTGTTCTGTAATCTGTTGTCGTACTAGTTGCTCAATGGCCGCTGTATCAAGCATGATGTCTCCGTGTATCTAAAGTAACACAATGGAATCCACCACCTAGTGTTCTACTATGACTCAAGGTTAAAGGAATACTGTCAATGCCGTGTTTCTTTAGTATAGTAATTAGCTCAGTTTGGGCCGCATCTATAATAACTGTTTCTGGATTCACGGCCAACATATTCATAGCAATCCATTTTGATGCGTATGGATACTGATAAAAATCCTGGGCTACAATTTGATCTTCAGTTACCCAAATTTTTTCCCAATCTTGAAATGCTTTGGGACAGTTGTCCGAGGTTACACGACTGGCGTTCAACATAACCAGTCCTTCGCGTAGCGGTGTAATTGTGCTGTCAATATGCACTCCGGCATAAAAGTTTACCAACTCGATCGTGATGCTGGGAAAATGTTCACACAACCATTCGTATGCGGCTCGATTACCCGAAGCTGATTCCAAGAACAGCCAAGTATCGCCTAGTCGACAAATGTTGGCTGCATCTAGCGTCATGCCCGAATCTCTTGGCATGGTCAATACCTGTCGGGCATCACCTAACAAGCGTGGATAGTTGGCTATTTCTTGATTGCGGCATGGATACATCATGTTGCAGTCAACCACAGTGTCACCGGCCACCAATAAACGGTCCCTGGGACAATAGTTATACATTCCGTTCATCGCAACAAAATCCATGGGTCGGGGTCTATATACCGTGGCACCGTTACGGGCCAGGGTCTCTGATAATGTGTCAAGTTCTCTATTGGCTTCGTCTATGATGAATTGGGGTACTGCTCCGCTAGGGGCAGGAGATTCAGTCCATAAACTGTTACGAGCTTCCTCAGCAAACACCGGATCAGTCATGGGCCAATTGGCCCCAGTGGCTGTACCTACTATAATGGCTTCTATCGGATCCCATTCATTGCGACTATCAATCATCAACATGTCCTGTAATTTGTAGTGTGTATCGTGGCGTTAATCCTAAGTTGGCTGCCATGTGTGGTGTATCATACTTCCATTCAACTACACTTCCGGCTTTCCAATTTACATAGGCCTGATCTTGATATTCAGCGTAGTGACCAGGTTGCCAATCTTCTAAAAATACTATGGCACGACGTATGGTGTGTTCGCGACCTTTAAGGTTGAACAGATCGATATATTTTAAATACAGATCGCTGTGTGTTGGTAATATGGTGCCGGTCGTCATTCTATAGTAACTGGTTCCAACATCCCTCCATCCTTGTCCTTCAAACATCTCTACAAATCTTTGATTCCAGCCAGGTTGTGGGCTACGCATATCACACATGTCTCCGGTAAACTTGGGCATGTATCCTTGTTGACGCCACTTGGCAACAAGATCGTGATCATTGAACGCTTCTTGAATATACGTTAATGCTGTGTATTCATTGTCCCAAAATGGATATAATTGATACTTGTGTAGAGTCTGTGTCATAATTTTAATTGTAATGTGCTGTTTCCTGTGTAAATATATGCCTATGAGCATTCCGTTAGACCGGCTATATCATTATATTGAAAATGTTGCCCAAGAGATTTACAATGATCGCATAATAATTTATCGATTTTATCCGCACGGTTCAAAAAATATTAATGATTTAAATAACCTGACAGACTATGGACTGACAGAATGGCTATGCAAAACCACTTATCCTGCTATATGGTGTAATGATCAAGAACCACTGGATTACGATTTTTACAGTAAAAATCTTCCCAATCAAAAAAACAACGTATTTGCGTCATTGATGAGGTCTACTGGTTTCTATATCCCGACTACAAATTTGAATTATCGACGACAAAGCATTTTTGAAAAAAATATATTATTGCACAGTGAACAGCGGTCCAGCAATCTCAAAAAGTATGAAGCCAGCAATGAATTGATACCGGTATACTACTGGAGTCATGCGGTAATAGCTCGAGACTGGTTTAGATATGCCGAACATGTCGCTCAGACAAAAAAATCTGACAAAACATTTTTGATTTACAATCGTGCCTGGAGCAATACTAGAGAATATCGTTTACGATTTGCTGAACTATTGATATCTCTAAATCTACAAGAGCACTGTAAAACCAGCATCAATCCCATTGAACCCGAACTGGGTATACACTACGACTCGCACCAGTTTAAAAATCCAACGTGGCGCCCACATACTGTGTTGGAAAATTTCTTTCCAATTAGCAACGCTCACAGCAGTTACAGCGCAGACTTTGACACAAATGATTATAATTCAACAGATATTGAAGTAGTTCTTGAAACCTTATTTGATGACGATCGGTTACACCTGACTGAAAAAAGTTTGCGACCCGTTGCGGTTGGACAACCGTTTATATTGGCCGGCACATACGGTAGTTTAGAATATTTAAAAAGTTATGGATTTCAAACATTTAGCGATGTATGGGACGAAAGCTATGATCAAATAGAAGATCCTGCCGAACGTTTGATACAGATTGCCGAGCTTATGAAATATATTTCAACTTGGTTGCCACATCAGCGTGAACGAAATATGGCAGAAGCACAGGCCATTGCCGAATATAATCGTCAGAGATTTTTTAGCCAAGATTTTTTTAATCAAGTGATTAATGAATTAAAAACAAATTTAACTTCAGCATTTGATCAGCTGGATGATCCAAAAAATTACAAAAGTGATTATTGGAACAAGTTGGCATCTACTCCTGAAATAATTGATTTTGTTTCAGCCAACCAAGAAACATGTTTGCCAACTAGAGCAGATTTAGATCATATTTTAGATTTATTAAAAACTAAAACACAATAAATTATTATGACTCTCTATCTTCCTACATAGATTTGTTTTTGTGCTTCTCGTTGTCGTTGTGACTGATTTTTTGGTATCCAATCTGTGCCGTATTGTGGATACTTTTTAATTCTATCTTCTACAACATACGACAATGTTAACCCAACACCACAACAAACTACCAATGCACCAATACCAATTAATATATTCATATACAATTGGTGTGATTTTTGTTTTCTTTTTCTTTCTGCAATTTCATGTTGTTTCATCTGCTGTACGATGAGACTTTTTTGTTGCCGGCCCATGACTCCCATCATTTCTTCCACTTCGGTGTGCAATGCACCCAGCTCCGGTGGGCTTTGGTAAACCATAATTTCACGCAACTCAACCTCCATCTGTTCCAGTTGCTTTTTCATCAGCACACGTTGCAAGGCACGTTTGCCCAGGCTAGCATCACCTGTGTATATTTCATTTTTACTGCGCCGCTCTTCTTCTTCAAAGATGGCTATGCATTTGTGATAGTTGTCATAGTATGCACCAAGATGTTCACCAATTTCAGTGTAAATTCCAGTGGTCTCGCCATCGCGTTTGTTTAATTCAATGACGCGATTTTTTTCTTGTATGTAGGCATTTTTCTGTGCTACAGTTGCGGGTTTTTCTGGAGGGTGTAGTTTAGCAAACTGTTCGTCAAGATCCTTGAGAACGTCCTTGACCTCACCGGCAGCACCTTTGATATCTTTGTAGAGTTTACATCCGGCCTTGACTGCAGACACAGCGCCATTGGCCAGAGCAAAGAGGGTTAATGGATCCATTACTTAACCTCTTTCCGATAGCGATACTCAACACAGATCAGTTTTCTATTGTTGACGTCACCGATCCAAGCGGTCCTAACACATTCAGCAACTCCGTGATTGAGTCTGACTTCTCGTTCTCTGGCAGGTAGTTCTTGTGCTACACTGGGACGATCGCCACCGTACATGGGCGAACTTGACACCATCGTAGAACCGCATAGTATCGACAATAATACCAAGATTACAGCACTGTGGATAGCCCTATATTTTTTCATCATACTCCATGCTCTTGTTGGTCAGAGCTTGAAGTATTTACAGGATTCTTAGGTTACATTAAGCTGGGTTTAAAGTATAGTAGGAATCCAGAGCCAAATTGCTTGACTCATCAAGATCATCGCGCCGCTGCCTACATACAAGCTGGCAGTATACAATCTCGTGTTGACTGCTAATATACTAGCTGATAATAGCACAATAGCAATTTGAAACAGTGATCCAGCAAACGTATACCAAGGACTACGTTGTTTGGCCACTGCACGATCTGCTTCTAGAGACCGGGCTTTGGCCATTAATTCTTTCTTACCTTCGCCTGTTGCAGGGTCTGATTCATATCTGGCAATTTTTTTACTGAGCACAGCTACCTTGGCTACATCTTTACGAACCACAGCATCATCTAGAGCCATTTCTGCCAGGGTAACTTTGATCGATTTTGCCTGATAAAACGCCCAGGTGTTGTTGGCATCAATGGTATTGTTTAATACTTTTCCGCTGTTGCCATTACCCAGGTATGTGTTAATGGCCAACAGTGCAGCTAAAACAACAATAACCCAACCGGCTTTGTCTTTGATTTGTGCTTCACGTTCAGACCGTGATAGTGGTTTTGGATCTTGAATAGTTGACATATCAGCTCCTTATTATTATATGGGTATTTATCGAATTAAATACGTTATGAAATTTGCATTTGATTTGATCTCCGATTTACACGTAGAAACTTGGCCCGACTTTGATTGGACCGGTCAAGCCACCGCGCCTTACTGCGTAGTAGCAGGCGATGTTGCCCAAGACAGAGACGTTTTGATCAACACGCTGACACATCTTGGAAAATGTTATCCAGGTGGAGTATTTTATATCGACGGCAACGAAGAACACAAAAACCACTACGAAGATCTAAGCGAAAGCTACCGTGACTTATATCAACGGGTTAGTCAAATTAAAAATGTAGTGTATCTTCAAGACAATGTGGTCATTGTCAACGGTGTGGCTATATTAGGAACTAATGGATGGTGGACCTATGATTTTGATCCTGTAATGGACGTGGATCAAAGCGTAATGCACGTTCAAGAGCATTTTCATATTAGTAATTCGGCTGCTACTAGTATAATCGGTATAGCATACCATGACGCAGCCTACTTGATCAAGAGTGTAGAGAAACTACAAAAACACAGTGAGGTAAAAGCAATAGTGTTAGCTAGCCATACTGTTCCAGCACCGTGGATAATCGCGCATGATTTAGATCTAATAGATACTTGGAGATTTAATGGTATGGGCAACACACACATTGCCAGGGCCATCAACGGGGACACTGAAAATAAAATTAAAACATGGTGTTTTGGGCACTATCATCAACCCGTAGATCAACAACTAGGTGGAATACAATATCTAAGCAATCCCAAAGGGCGAGGCAATACCCAATGGAGTCGATCTGTGTTCTATCCCCGACGCATAGAAATTGACGTTTAAACTGTCTCGGGCTCTAATTTAATTTGTAACGGATAGTTATTGTTACGAGCCTGAACTGTTACTTCAATACCTTTTTGTTCGGCTATTTCATATGGTAATACTGCAACCACAGCTGATCCGGCTTCGTGGATATCTATAGTGATCTTTTCAGCAGTTTCTGTATTGTAATTAAATGAGTCAATTAGTGTTTCAATTACAAATTCCATTGGCGTGGCATTATCATTGAGATAGATAAGTTTAAACATAGGTGGTTCTGTGAGTCCTACATTAACTTGTGTTTTTGTTATTGTTCCAATATGTGACATCTCAGATCCTTTAGTAGTAACAGTGGAGAACACCGTGCTCTCCACTGTATTTACTATATTATATTACTTTTTGTAAGTAATAGCAATAGTTTTAGGCTTCATCGCTTCAGGAATTTGACGCTCTAGGCTAACAGTAAGAATACCGTCCTTGCTGACAGCATCAGTTACTTCTACATAATCAGCCAATGTAAATGTGCGAATGAAACGTCGGGCACTGATGCCTTGATACTCATACGCATATCCTTCAGGCAGATCGGTCTTTTCCTTTTCACCAGTAATGACCAATTGTCCATCGTTTACATTAACTGAGACTTCACCTTGTGTAAAGCCAGCAACAGCCACTTGAATTTCGTAGGTGCTCTCGCCTGTTTTTACAATATTGTAAGGTGGGTAGTTAGTTGTTGATGAAGCTGCAGTATCAATTTGATGCATCATACGATCAAATAATCGGTCAACACCAATTGAATTGCGATAGAATGGATTGAGATCCAGAGTTGTGATTTTTGTCATTGTTTTCTCCTTATTAAGCAAGTGACATATACAGTAGACCCGACCATCGGCATCTACATAATATATTTATAACACATTTACCACTTCCTGTCAATAAGTCGATAGTCGAATTCACTATTCCAGGTAGTAGCAAACACAGTATAGAAACGGTCTTGATCAAAGGCCAATCTATGCGTATATTTTATTGTTTTTTGTGTGTAAGGAATACCGTAACGATTTGCCCATTCTGCAATGTCCAGTTTAATAAGATTTAAATCGTAATGATAATTGTGTGTCTGTCGCAAATCAAATTCTATAAACACATCAGTAGAGTTTTTTTGGCAGTGCTTGTTCGCGTAATTTTTTACGCAAACGGGCTTGAGCCGCACCTTTTTTGCGTTTGCGTTCGGTTGTGGGTTTTTCGTAGAATTCTCTGGCTCGAAGATCGTCGAGTAATCCGGATTCTTGTATTCGCTTTTTGAATTTTCTCAAGGCTTTTTCTACATTGCCATCGACTACACGAACTGAATTTTTGTATTCTTTCACGAATTTTCCTGTATTAATGTCATTGGAGTATTTACCTGGGTCTTATTAATAGTGACCTGCAGGATAGACTGCTTACAATATCTAGGTAAATCAAACATATGAGGTAATAAAACTCGCTCTAATTCACTGTGTAGGCCTCTGGCACCAGTTCGAGTTTTTAATGTGCGTTCAGCAATTATATCTAAACTTTCACTATCAAATTCTAATTCTACATTGTCTTGATTAAACAACCATTTATATTGTTCTACAAAATTGCCTTTTACTTCAGTTAATATGTTGACCAACTGCGCTTTGGTCAAATCGTGTAAATTTACATAACTGTTAAATCTGCCAACAAATTCAGGAATCATTCCATACTTGACCAAGTCATCTGGTGTAGCCGGCTCAGTGCTTGGAAGATTTTTTGAATTAATAGTTGCACCAAATCCCATAGCAGTTCCTTGCACACGAGTTTGTATAACACGATCTAATCCCACAAATGCACCGCTGGCAACAAATAAAATATTTGTAGTATCAATTTCAACCATTTCTGTGTTACTAGTTTTTTTAGTACCATGTGCCGATATCCTACACTTGGTGCCTTCAACCAATTTAAGCAGGGCTTGTTGGACACCTTCTCCTGATACATCTCGGCTTACTGTGGCACTTTCGCTTTTACGGGCAATTTTGTCTATCTCATCTAAGAACACAATACCCTGTTGGCATCGTTCTACATCACCATCTGCAGCAGTGTATAAACGAGCAATCATACTTTCTACATCATCTCCAACGTAACCGGCTTCGGTTAGACAGGTAGCATCAGCAATGACAAATGGAACATTGAGATACTGAGCAACAGTTCGAGCCATAAGAGTTTTTCCTGTGCCAGTAGGACCAATCATGAGTATGTTGGATTTGGCAATGGTTGAATCTGACCGACTGATACGTTTGTAGTGGTTGGCAATGGCTACACCGAGTATAATTTTGGCTTGGTCTTGACCGACCACATGCTGGTCAAGATAATCTCGTATGTCCTTAGGATCAATGACTGTGGGTGCGTCTGAAATTGGTTGTGCAGTGGTTTTACTATCTTTAAGTAGGCCGCCACAAAGATCAACACATTCATTACATATGGCCACAGTGTGACTGACAATTAATTTACCAACACGGTCCTTGTGCTTGTCACAGAAACTGCAATGCTCTATAGCTAGGCTCATGTTATACTTTCTTTATTAATCGTTTTTCGATACTTTCCCGTTCAGCATCACTCAATAACTCTGGATCATACTCGCCGGTACCAATTTTTTCAATAAGATGATCAATGTATGCTTCGTCATAAAGATATTGGTCACTTAATTTTTTATCTACTTCAATCCAACCGGTACCATTAAATTTATACAAGGCACTTGGCAATTGGTCAACTCTAAGGAACATATCGCCTTTGTTGCAGTTGTCAGGAAAGCTAGTTCCAAAGCCCCGCATTTCACCAGCGGCAGACTTGGGTGCGTTATCAGCAGACAATCCTAAATCAAATTGATCCACTGGGCCAGCATTGACCCACGTACCATCGGGTTGAGAAACCCATAGATTACCATCGTCTTGTATCTTGTCAAACTTTGATACCAGGCGTTCATCATCGTACACATGGAGATCGGGTTCGTGGATTTCGTCTACAAATTGATAATCAAGTTCTGGTTGCTTTTTTTCTTGCTCAGACGTAGAATTATTTGCAAACCGGTCGATCAATTGTTTACGCTCACTATCACTAATTGGTAAAGTATTAATATGTTCTGCATCATGCCACGGTAAATGATCTATTTCTCCGTCTTGGTGTTGTGCATAAAATGTTCTTTCATCAATTTCAGGATGTTGTGCCAGATAAGATTGTTTTGCTAAATGATGATGTTGGTCTTCAGGATGGATTTCTGGTACTTCAATGTGGGACCATGGATCCGGTAGAGCCGCTGTGATTACTTCTTCTTTGGCCGTTTGTTTGGCCTGTGAAAACTCTTCTACTTCTTCATCAGTATCAGGGTAAGTGGGTTGCGGTGCGGCAGTAATAGTCCACATCCAACCCGGAGGGTGTGGATCTTTTGCTTGCGGAAATAGTTCATATTCAATAATTACTTCGCCGGTTGGTAAATCTTTGTTTGCCAACTCTTGAATCTGTTGTAATTGTTCGTCGGTTAAAGGACCATCATCGGCTTCATACTTGGGCTCGGCCGATATGCCAAGATCCTGCATTGTTTCTGTTAACTCTTGTTCGATTCTTTTATTGGCTTCTTCGTCAGTTTCTTCATCGTGAACAAAGCCTCCGGTGCCCTGTCGTGCCCATTCAAACTGTTTGTTGGCGGCCAAGATTAATGTAAGTGCCAACGGATCAAACACAATAACAATCATTATGATTACAAAACGCACAGCCTTTTCTAACACTGCTTCGTCGGCACTTTCGTTGTATAAAAGTGCGGCCACATATTTGATCGGCCCAACTTCGGCTTCTATCTTACGGAACTCAGCAGCCAATGGCGCTCGTTCTTCATTGAATTTGGCCACCTCGGCTTGATTCTTTTGTATGTCTGCTTGAAAGGCACTGCGTTCTTTGGCCTGACTGCGCCTCATGTTGGCCGCACGTTGAGCACCGGTATCGTCTGTGGTTCTGGCCATCAGTTGGTCAACTGATTCATCCATCTGTTTGAGAGCTTTACGAGCGGCCTCAATATTGTCCTTGGCTGTTTTAATTTTCTCATCGTAAATGGCAACCTTGCTTTGTGCATCACCGGATGGGATATTTTGATCTAAGTGGGCCTTGGATAGGTATCCAAAAATACCCATCGATGTTAGTAGCATTAAGAATACCACCGCCGGCACAAGATACGTTTTAAATACTATACCAGCTCGTTTCCAATTATTATGTAACCATACTGTGGCTACAATTTTTCCTAGTTCCAGACTACCGCCCATGATCATAACTGGTAAGGTGGCTGCCGCAAAGATGGCCGTAAGACCCATAATGGAATAGTAAGCGGCTGTTAGGCTTAATAGTAATGCTGTAGCGAGTATCGAGTATCCAAAGAGCATAGTTTAATATTTAGTTAATAGTATGGCAGTATTCATCCTGGTTGACCACCTGTGCATGATCCATCACTAAACCAAATATCTTGTGCTTGCTTCTTGTATTTGTCTAACTCGTATTGCTCCAATGCCGCTTGATAGGCTTCTTCGGTAAGGCCATGCCAACCACAGCATTTGCCTGTTGGACTACGACCGCAACCACACCGGCCGAATTCTTCTGGGTTTTCTTTGACTCTTACTTGCATATTTTCTCCAGTGCCACAGCAGGATCCCATTCCTTGCAATACTTAGCACGATTGGCACGACCTTGTTTACTATCTGGATCATAATCAATCCAAGTAAACTCGGTGCCATCACATGCAGGACAGTGATCCGTGTAGTCATCGTCAGTACGACGTTCTTCGCCTTGACCAACCCAACCACATTTTTTATTGTCGCAACTGACATTTACAGGTTCCGGCGGTTGGTTGACCCAACTACTGGTATCCCAGTTATATCCCGACCAAGAAACAATTTCTCCAGTGATTGGATTGAACTTGCCGTATTCCCATTCTCCAAACTGTTCCCCATCCCAGTAGGCCGAGCCGTATGTTGTGCCAAAATGTCGCCAGGTACAACTGTAATAGCCAGGCAGTGTAGGTTTAACTTTCTTGAACTTAAAAGTCTCAGACTTTTCCCAGGTACTTGGGCCGGTTCCGTATGGAGGATGTCCCCAGTCTTTTTCCTCTGGGGCGTAAGTTTCCCACGAATTACTATCTTTTACAAGATACATTCCAAAGTCTGAACTCTTACCATCGGTACTACCGCCATAGTTGTCAATGTCCTCACCATCATACACAACGCCATTGACTAGTTCTTCGCCGTCGATGTCATCGTAGTGCAGTTCTAATAGTTCAATGTCAAATGGTTGTGTAAGCGCAATCTCACCTTCGAAGAATGTGCCTTTTTCATTGCTAGTGCCAATGAACACCACAGTGCCGGCAGGCTTACTACCAACCCAAGATTCATCATTGCAACTCCATACTGGGCTGTCTTCACTGCCGCCATCGCAATCCTCTAATCTCCGTTCAAACACTACCGTGCCGTTTTCGTCTTCAATTTGTAGTGTGCCAGCATTACGGCTAACACCGTTAGTATGTGCCATATCATCGCATTCATACCACGATCCTGGAGCGAATGGCAGACGGTCTACATCTAAGCCCATTTCATCTTGCACTGTTTCTTCATCACTCCAGGCAATTTCAGACAAGTCGACTTGGTTCTCCATACAGTAATCCCACACCGCTCGGTCTACTGTGCCCATGACTTTTTCACCGCCATAGCCCCACATGCTAATCTTGTAGGTGCGTGGTGTGAATTTCAGTGTGTCAATAAGTTGTTGTTTTTCTGACTTTGTTGCCATATTATTCCCGGTCTAAAAATTCAAATATCTTACTAAGAAGCCATACCAACAGTATAGCCAACAATATAGTTCCTACAGCCTCAACAAACCAAGCCTGCAGTAACCAATCCATTATATTTGCACAATCCGTGTCACGTTAGCGACACGAAATGATCGCCACTCTGATTTATCTACACACCAAACACTTAATGTCTCGGGCTTGTAAGGACGAGTCTTAGGAGACTCGTTAAGCGGCTGTGGCGGTAGTAAAGTGGTGTCTAAGGTGCAAGGCATAGTTCGTAGTTCGCCATTTAGTTTAGTAAATGTAATTTCAGAAATACCATGTTGCAATAGGTCACGAATTTCTTGATTACGTGAATCTACGTCTTCTGTAACAGTATCATATGTAATTTCCATATCAAGCGGCCTTTTCAAAAATGGTGCTCCAAATCTTCAGCTTTTCACGTTTGGCCTCTGCGGCTTTTTCGATTCCAGACCAACTGACAATATCTAACTCCTGCAAGATATCAATCATGGCATACAGGTCACCAATCTCATCTTCAAGATGCTCTCGATTGGTTTTATCCTTGCCGGGTTTGGCATTGTCTATACCAAAGCGTCGAATTTTACTAACAGCCTGAATTACTTCAGCGCATTCTTCTTGAAGGATATCCATCACTTCACCGGTTGTCTTATTCATAGTTTATTATCGATTTTCAAAAAATAAAAAAATTGCTGTCAATGCCAACGCCAGCGGCAAGTTAACAAACGCCAGTATCACTACCAATAGCCAATGCATTACAGTTTTTCTCCTGCTTCAAACCCACGGAAACGAACAAACCGAGGGAATCTTAAACTGTATGATCCGTCTTGGTTTTGCGTAACTGCGTCAGCTTCGACTTCAATAACATTACCAAGTAATTGATCTCTGACCATCCAATACTCATCACGATTAGCATCAGACAAACCACTACCAACATTAACATGAATACTTCGCTCATTGTCAACTCCTTCACAAATTATAGCACCCAAGCGGCCAAGATTGCGACCAGTGCCTTCTTCAAAACCCACAATATTGAGATCTACTGTTATAGTAGGTTTCCATTTCATCCAAAAAGTGCTACGACGACATTCATATGGTGCGCCTAGATCTTTGATCATGATACCTTCAAAGCCCAAAGACACAGCATCTTCTGCATAGCGATGCATAATGTCGTGTCCTTCGGCCGTGCCCAAATCTACCGTAATACCATCCATGATACGAACACAGTCAGTTGATTCAAACGCCGCACGGTATTCTTCCAACATGGCCAAGCGTTTATGTTGCTGGGCATTCCAAAAACCGCGTTCAAAGTCCACCAGAGGCACAACATCAAACACACTGTATGTCATGCCTGTTGTTTCGACATTGCTCTTGCGTTGAGCTTGCTTCATTAAGGCTTGAAAACTTTCTCCAATGATTTCGCCATCCAACACAAACCCATGTGGTGCAGTTTGAAATATGGCAAATTTGTTTTTGATATTTTCGATTGCTTCTACAATCTGTGGAAAGTTATCAAACGGTTTACCATTACGACTGTATAGATTAACTGTGGTTTTAGTTACTACCGCTAACACACGCACACCATCTAACTTTTGTTCGATGCGTTTCAGTCCGGTCATTTTGGCTGTATGCTTTTCACTGTCTGTGGCCAACTGACAAGTAAATACAGGAATTTTCCACTCGGTGTTGCCTAGAACTTTGTTCAGTGTCTTGTCGCTGATACCACAGCGTAGGTCTTTGATAATGACTCTACGACACAGGCCATTCCACTCTGCTGAGTCAAACTGTTCACTCATCCACTCAATGGATTCTTTAGCGTTGTGTCCAGTAAGGCTACGGGTGCGTAGAGCTTCTAACATGGCCCAAAACTTTGGCCAAGGATTTGGACGGTCTGTGAGATCTTTGGTCTCAGGAACTTTCTTTACACCAAATACGAAATAGGGGTTGTAGGCCTGATAGCAGTTGAACAAGAAGCATTGAGCATTGGCCGATCCTAACTTGGATGCCATTAGTGCTTTTTCAATTACTGATTCTTTGTGTAAACGGCTGTCGCTACTCTCGAGGTCTCTTATCCAGTCTGCGGCCACTTTGATCTCATTAAATTGTTCACCAGTAAAATCTATGTCCATATATTTACTCTATCTTGCTAGATGTTAGTTTACATACTAAAAGGAACTGTTCATATGCTTGACGCACACTTGCGTTTTGCATCAATTTGTCAGCTTCTACTTGCATAGCTGTTACACCTGCTTCGGCAATATCAAGACTACTTGCCCTGTGTAGACATCTGGCATCATCGCCAAACACCGTGACTAAATGTTCCCAAGCCGCTAGTTGTTCCGGCGTGAGAGCCTTGACTGCTGGCTGGATTTCGCTGGCTTTACGAAGTGCATCACAGATAGCATCTTTTGCGTACCGCCCGGCTGCAATCATTGGAGCCAGAGCAGGGTCAATGCGAAAACGACGACTACTACCTCCGGGATAGCACATAACCAAATGATTGCCCTTTGGAAAGCTGTCCAAATATTCGTTATCATATTCTGCAACAGGAACATATCTACGACCCTTTTTTTCATAATAAATCTTTTTCATACAAAACCCTTAATCGAACACGAATTTGCAAAAACATACGGTCCACATTTGCGATGAAACGTTTCGTAGTTTGTCAACTTTCCGGGATTGAGTGGCATGTCATAATGCGAGATCCATGTTTTCATTATGCCAGTGATATCTTCAACTGTAAACCAATTGAGAGCAAGTCCTAAATATTGGTCGGCTTTGCGATGCATATTTCTTTTGGATTTCATAATATCCTGGGCCCAAACATGACACATTGTAGCCGGGTCGGCTCTCAACATATCCCACATCAGTTGTTGCTGTTCGGTCACTGATTAGTTGGCAATGGTAACTTGTCCAATCACAGCACCGGGTTTTTGCAGTGCCGCATCTCGACGAGCCTTGTATTCCTCATTGTCCACTGGCAACAAATTCAATGTTGTGGGTCGACCTGGTGTGGCATCGACACCTTTTTGTTCACGTGACATTTCGTCTAGTTCTTTGAATGCTTCTCGGGCACTGCGTCGTGTATTTTTATTTGCATTACCATTTAACGGTAAGGCCACCAATACATAGGTGCGAATGCGATTGCCTTCGGCCACGTGTTTCATTTCCACAGTTTCTACACCAGAAATGTCTACGTCTGCACACATGCTACGAATGGCCAATTCACTCTGCTCGGTTCCGGTATCACCGTTGTCAGCTTTGTAAATCTTAGTTTGGCTACGAACTGTTCCGCCAGCACTGTTACAAATCTTACTGTAAGCCATGGTCTTGGCTTTGATATCTGCAAATCCAAAATCGCTACTGGTAGCAGTTCCGTTTTCGAATACATAGCCCTGTACCTTGGGCATTTTGCTCATCCACTCCGGAGCTTCTTTCACGGCCGCAGCCATGTGTGAAACTGGCGCCACACCGCCATTTTGCAGTTGTGCGGTGTTGTTGGTTGTGCCACACGCGGTTAGCACACTTGCCACTGCTGTTATAATTAATAGTTTTTTCATTCAATTACCTTTCGGGTTTGGTTACAATAACAATACTATACTACAAATGTTACCATTTGTCAACCACTAGCCATTCGTTGTCATGTGAACGACAAATGATACCTTGACGATGTCGCAAATCTCCAGATCTAACTTCTTGTTCTGCGAACCAACGACACGTGGCATTATGGTAAACAAATTGTTTTGGAAAATGTGGGTGCGGCAACACTTCGCTTTCTAACACCCGATCTCCCACTTCAACTCGTCGTACCTTGGGCAGTGTCTGATCGGTACATACCATGTTTTGTTCTACGGCCAAAGTCTTTCCATCTGCACGACTCAAAATTTGAGTGCGTCCTTGATCCATTGCACCTCGACAAAGCAAGGCGTCACTTAGGCTTTTTGGACCAACATTTTCACCTTCGGCAGTGATCCATTCACCATTTACTTGTGCCCTAAAATTCACTATACACTTGTTCTGTGTAGGTGAGACAGGTACCACCCACGGCTTTACATCAGCGATACTGGTGATTTGTATGGCAGTTTGGTTGGTTATTGCAGACCTAACAAAGCATTCGGCTTGTGCAGTGGCTGTCACAGCCATGGCCATTGTGATTATCGATTTGCGCCACATGCTGATCTTAGCCCCCATAGTGCATTTTTCAATTTGGTGTAGTAAGTTCGATCTTGTTCTGTATAAGGACGAGTCAGATGATACTGATTATACTCAGCAATTCTATCTTCTAAGAATTTACGTTGAGTTTCGCTGTATGCACAATCCGCTTTGAACGTGTCCATGGTGTAGTAGGGCAACATCACAGATATCGGTACCACAGGTGCCTGACTGGCACACCCACCCAACACAACGGCACTGACGAGAACAAGATGTTTAATCATTTTTTCTGTTGGAAACGGTATTCGCGTTTGAGCCAATATTTGTATCGAGAAAAGTATTCGTCCATGGTCATTCGCGGCTGTCCATAACCGTCATGCTCGTCACAATTTTCTAACCATAGATTTTGTAACCATGTACGGAAGGGACTTTGTCGTTTCATTTCTTTTCCATAATGTGTTTTATTAAAACTGTCGCTTCAGGAAAACCTTGGCGTTCCTTACTGGTGACCACAGTTTCAATCATGTCCATTTGCATCTGATGCAAGCCACCCAAGAAAGCATCAAGGTCCTGCTTCTTCATGGTATACCGCATGGTATACAAGTGACGCTTACCGGATTCCATTACAGTATTTCCTCACGAGCAAAAATACGCACCACATCTTCAAGAGTCACATAGTCTTTGAAATAGATATAAGTTTCATCAATGCTACGACCCAGCGATTGCCATTCCATAATGTCAATTTCAATGTCTTTAAAAGATCCCATGTGCGACTCCAGTTGTGTAGTTTATGTTATTGTATTAGAGTTTTCGAATCTTGTCAATCACCTGATCAGCTTCCAGGGTGTTTTCTGATTCCTGGTAGGCACGATATTGCTCAACCAATTCTAAACGCATCATTTCGATGATGCCTTCACACTCGATACGTTCACGAGCGGGTAGGGCGGCAATAAAACGCTCTACGTCATCCCATTCTTCAATGCTCCACATGATGTCAGCCAGTACCTGCTGACGATGATTCAGGCCTTCAAGTCGGATTTCAGACATGTTATATTCCAACCAAATCTTTTGCAATGGCCTGTACCACTTGCTGTTTGCGAGACTGGCGCTCGTTGTAGGCCATTAACTTTTCTTGGAACTCGGCCCGGATCATCATGTCCAAGTAGTCAGCACGTTCGCTATGCCGTGCTACCAATTCTCGGGCCAATTGGCCAAGTGATTCGTTAGTCATCCAGGCAATTTCTACTGCCAAACCTTCGACGTATTTGCTTGCCATTATGCAATTTCCTTTAAGGTGAGTTGTTTGGTAGGGAAAACAATACGACCATCATACTCCAACTGACTTTGTTCAAACTCAGTAAGGTAGTCATCAGCCTCAACTGACCAGCCAATCACATACTCTCGGTAGTAAGGGCCGTCTTCGTTGATCTGTTCTGACAGGGCTGTGACCAACTCGGCCAGAGCTTCTTGGTTGCGACTATAATTGCCCAAGGCATACGAATAATCGTTGCCGCCCTTGAACTTCCAATATTGAGGGCACTCACCCTCACCGTCCCAATCGTGGGCTCCATAGTTCTCTTGGATCTGGGTAGCAATCATTAGTTTCATACCGGGCTCCTTTTTAGTTTCTATACAAGTATTATAACCGATTTAGGTTTTTTGGTCAACCGGTTTATACATTAACAGTTTCCCAGCTGCCAACAGGTTCTACACCGTATTCTCTGGCCAAAACTTCTCGGCAAGCCGCTTCGGTGCGTTTGGTCACTACAACCTTACCGCCAAAGAAACCCACATACAGTTCACGATGCTCAACATATTTGACCGCACCGTCAGGACCGGTATGCTTCTGACGAGTGGTGACCTTTTTAGGTGCCGCCGTGGTTGCCTTTTTGACAGCCTTTGCAGGAGTCGTGGCTTCCGTTTTGGCGGCCGATTTGGTCACAGTCTTTGCAGGTGACACAGCATAACCATGCTTCTTATCATATCGGGCAATGAATGCTTCATCCTTGCCCCAGGTGTCCAGCAGACGCTTGACTTCGGTACCAGGCAGTTGATTCCAATGTATGATAGAGTCAGTCCAGTTAACCATTTTGCAACTCCTTTTTAGTTTCTATACAAGTATTATAACCGAACGGGTGTTTTTGGTCAACCAATCAAAATGTAATACTTTTAGTTACATTTTTAGGATCCATTGTGTGTGGCGTTTTTACAACAAAAAACCCGGGCTTTTACCCCCAGGTTTCGTAATATTTTTTAAGTGCCAACTGCCTGGCAAGCCATAATCTAAATTTTACATGGTCTGACAACTCATCGTCATCATTGCTAATTGTGTTGGGCTCAATGGGCCTACGATAAGCATTGGCAATGACATCTTCATCGTCGACTGTATCCCAAGGATCTGTGCCTCCAAGTATTAGACTTTTTCTTAACGGATTGCTGCGAAAAAGTTTATTTTTTGGGATACGAGGCCTGGTGGTTGCACGGTCCTGTTCTTTTTTGATCACAGTCCGAACAAACGCACCTGTAGGAATATCGTGTGCTTGCACGTTCGATACTATACTTGCCAGGCTTAACGTCAAACCAACAATCTTTATCTTTGTACGAAACAATTTTTGTCCTCATTAACATTATTGACAAGTCCTTTGGTATGTGGTAGATCCGTCGGCATTGCGAATTTCAGTCCATGGACCACAATTCTGACCCGAAACAATTGTAGGATTTGATTGTATTACCATCGGCTGTGGTTGGACAATCACTGGCGGTGCAGTGTAAACCGGGGGTCGGTTAATTTCATATCCTATTACACCGCCAATCACAGCCGGTGCTACCCACCAACCCGGATTACTTTGCCATCCTCGTCCATAACCGTGGTAATAAGGACCATGTGCTTGGGCGCTGACCACAGCGAAACCAATTAGACTTGCTATCAAGAGTTTTTTCATAAACCCTCCTTGTGTAATAATACAACGCCTGACCATTGCGGTCAGTTGACAAGGTTTGGCTAAATTAAATAATTTTTTGACTAGTGGCCTGAGCCACAGTGTATTGTGTGGTACCGAAATTGGCTCGAGGTTCTGGATATTGATCGCTTATGGTAATATCCGTTTGCATACCGGCTGCACTTAATCGCTCTTGATTACGAGCTTGACGCATGGTGCTTATGATAGCTTGGCCGCCTTGTGTATTGACGTTGGATATGCTTTGCAATACATAAGCTGGTCCACCTTCAACTACTTCCAACCCAGTTGATGCTAAATTATAAACCAAACTCCAGGGTTGTAGTCCTGGAACCAAGTTGGCAAACGATACTCCAGCCAGGGCTAAATTGACGTTCTGTGTTTGCAATTGATCACATATGATATTGAAATTGGCAGTGGTGTTGGCCACATCAGTCGGATATGCAGCAATAATGTTTCCTACTGTGGTAACCATGGCTGGATTTAGCCCATTAGTAAATGCATTGCCGACGGCTGCATTGGCTGTACCGTCTGGTCCATAAGTACCGGCTCCTGGAAGTCCTCCTGGAATTACTACACGATAGGTATAAGGTGGAACTGATCCTATTACCTGAGTATAATCACCGGCTATACAGTTTTCCATTACAGTATACACACCTGTGGTGAGATTGGTCAATGCGGCAAAATCTCCTGATGAGGTCATGTTGCTTAAAATAGCAGTGGTATTGGCGATTTCACCGGTAATGTTGTAGCCGGTAATACTGCCAATCACATCAGTTAACAACAACAGGCCTTGTGGTCCAGTTCCTGTGGCCAAGGTGTCTGTAAAATATGCTGTGACATTGGCTGGCAATGGGCCAGTTAGGTTGCCGATATCCTCAAGCCCAACATTGCTTTCTAACCCTTCTGTGGCTATGGCCAACTGAGGAAGTTCAGTGTCAAAAATATTTTTAACCTGTTGAAGTCCGGCCTGTAGTGCTTTACTGGCCAGAGCCTGATCAGGCGGAATTATTTGACGTAGTTGACTGTAGGTGCTCATGTTAGTTGAGTTGACATGTTCTGTATCGGATTACCAGTTAGAGGTACAAGCACATTGGTTGGTAACTCAGTTTCCAATCGACTATTGACTGCGCCAGAGCTGTTGATATAGATACCACGTAGACCATTGGCAGTAGGAGCGGTCAGAGTGTTGTAACTTCTTGGAAAAGTTTTTACAGGATTCAATAGATCAGCCATGGTGGTCAAACCAGCAGTGGTCACACGCAACAAACTTAAAATTTGTTGCAGGTCAGTACCGGTGATCTGTGTCATTGCTATGTAGATAAGACGTTGTTGCTGGGCGGTAAAAGTCACCGACTGAGGATCAACCGCTGCTGACTCAGGTATGCCAACATTTAACAGGGCTGTGTTCAATGCCGGAGTTGTGCTGGCCACTTTGGCCAATTGCTGTAGCACTGCCGCTGGATTTCCTAAATTGTTTAGATTGGTTAGATCAATTAAAAATCCTAATTGCGCTAAGTCTGCACCAAATGCAGAGAAGGCCTGGCTGATTGAACTGATTCCGCCAGTGGCTAAATTATCTTGCGAAGTATATCCAGTGGTGTTAGTCGATGAGTCGGCATTCAGTGTGGTCTTGATCAATTGATTGGTTTGGCTAACAAACGCCTGTGCTGAAGAAAATACCTGTTCAAATTTTCCTATGTCATTGTCGCCCAGTATTTGGTTATTGGCCGCAACTACAGTCGAGGTCAAGGTAGCGTTTCCTAGGTTACTTTGATATGCTGTAGGAACAGCATCAGTCAATGCTGGAAATGTATTGGCCACAATATTTTGATTGACATATCCAGACGATGCAATGGCTAAAAATCTTGCAACCACGCTGGTTGATGTATAGCTTGAGATTGCATTTGTAAGATCAGCATTGGCATCAATGGGATATCCGCCAACATTTCCCAGGATACCGGCACCAGCAATAAGGTTTACACTGCTTAATGTGCCAGTGGTCATTATCGTGCCTTGACGTTGGGACTGCCACCAGCGCGAGCGTGTTTAAGACAACTGTCTTTGCCACCATCCAATACCAACGGTTGACCATTGGCAAATACCGACTTTGATGTGCCGGTTATAGCAACCACTCCGATGCAACACAGCGGAGCTTTAGGACTGCAAAAAGGATGTGGTGTAAACGGAGTCATAGGTATCAGTGCCGGGCGGCCGTTGATCAACACGTTGTTATGACCTGGACCAATGGCAATACCGCCACCGGAATTAAAATCTCCTACACGTTGAACGCCTGGCATCGTATTACCCCATTATAATTGATGGCTTACGCACGGCTTTGATACCAGTGGTGGCCTCCAAGTAATGATCACAAACTTCTTCACGAGTTTGACAGATCATTGCTACTGCTGTTTTATTTATAGTCGCATTTTCCTTGGGATTGCCAGTAAATACTGTAAAAATCAATTGTATGCCTTTTTCTGTGGGCACAGCACTGAGTGGCTGTGAAACAACGTAGGCATTGTCGGTAATATCAACAATTTTTCCAACCAGTTCGTCAGCATTGGTCAATTTAAATGTGTAAACTTTGTCTTTTTCTACTATCATGTTATCCTTGTAAATGTGCTCGTAGTTCTGTAAACCCGCCTATTAATTTATCGTCTAAAAAAATCTGTGGCACAGTTCTAGCATCAGGAATTGCTTCTAACAAATCTTCTCTAGTATATCCGTCACCAATTTTTTTCTCTTCAAATTCAATACCTTTTTGTTTTAACAATGCCTTTGCTTGGTCGCAATAAGGGCAGTGATACTTGCTCCATACTGTTGCTTTCATTTTATACTCCTTGATATTATAGATTGGGTAATGCATCGTAGTCAAGAACATCACTCATGACTCCAATAACATAATTAGTCGATTCTGATTCTTGTAATGCAGTTTGTTTATTACTGGTATTTACATGTTTATTAAACCACGGAATAGGTGTGGTCTTAGGAGCAGGAGTTTGATACTTGATCCCTACTTCTTTGAGTGCGCCTACGGCCGTGTAATCAACAAAGTCCTTAAGAATGTTAGCGTTAAGTCCAATAACTGGGCCTTTGTTAAACAAGTAGTCTGCCCATTGTTTCTCTTCACGAATAACATCTAAATACAGCTGATATACTTCCGCCTCGCAGTCTCGTTTGGCCTGTGCAAATCGTGGATCTTCTTTGACCACTTGATTGATAATCCAGGCTGTCCAGTCTTTGTGTAAAATTTCGTCTTGTAGGATCAAGCTGATGATATTGCCGTTGCCAATGAAGATGCGATTCTCAACCATGGCCAGGCTTGTGGCAAAACTTACCATAAAGCGGAATGCTTCCAGAGCATAGCTGGCATTGAGTGCTAGCCAGATATGTTTGATGTGATGACTTTCAGCGACATCAGTGCCTGTTTCTTTGTAACAGTTGATTGTATGCAAGGCATCATAATACTTGCCCACGCTTGACGCCATATCCACAATCTCTTGTGTGTCGTGAATTGTGTTGAACACATCCTTAGGTATGTTGTAGATGTTGCGAATGATGTGGCTATAACTACGACTGTGAATGTTGGTTTCAAAGAAACCCCAATTAAACATCAGTGCTTCTAGTTCAGGAATACTACATACCGGTGTAAACACCTGTGTAGGGCCACGACCTTGCAAACTGTCCAAGGCAGTTTGACGCAACAGGTTACTGGTAAAGATATGACGCACTGTGTCACTAGCTTCTTTGAAGTCGTTGGCATCTTTGGTCAGACTGATCTCTTCTGGTACCCAAAAGAATCCTCTGGCCTCTGCTTCAAATTTAGTTAGTTTTGAATATTTGACTTCCTCAAATCTCTGTATGGTCACAGGACCCGCTGGATCCAGAAACATCTTGCGATGTAGGTAATCTGTTTTTGTTTTTAAATTGTATTGTTCTTTTGACATTTTTTCTCTTAAAGTTTACATGCTTCACAATCTTCTTGATCGTCAAAGTCTATTACTTCCAATGCTGCTGTGGGTTCGTCTTGGCCTTTGCTACCTTGTTTGTTGATCAAACTATAGTAGAATGTTTTTAGTCCCCAACGGTGGGCTAACATTAAGTTTTGAGCAATCAATGTGGTTGGCACTTTACGGTCAGCAAAGTGTGCCGGATTGTAGAATGTGTTGGTACTGATACTTTGATCTACATAGGCGGCCAACACAGCCGCGGTTTTTAAATAGCCATCACAATCTTTTTGTGCCCACATTAGTTGATATTTGTTTTTCAATTTATTGTATTCCGGTGCCACTTGAATTAAACTGCCGGCCTTGCTTTCTTTAACAGTAATAAGGCTCATAGGCATTTCAATACCATTGGTGCTGTTAATAACAACACTGCTAGATTCAACCGGTGCCACTGCCATTAGAGTAGCATTACGCACACCATACGCTCGCATTTCTGCACGTAGGCTTTCCCAGTTTAGTTCAGGAGCAAAGTCTGTTAGTTCATTGACTCCTTTGGCACGACGTTCCCATGGAAATACACCTTTGCCATACCAGGTGTGATCTGAATCTTTGCAACGGCCACGTTCCTTGGCCAGCTCCACAGTGGCTTCTGTCAGGTAGTAGGCCTGGTGTTCCATCCATGTCTTGACTTCATGCAAGGCGTCTTTTTCTCCGTACTGCATGCCTCTCTTGGCATGCCAGTAGGCCAGATTAGTGATTCCAATACCCAATGGCTGAATCTCGTCGTTTGAAAGTTGACTCTGAATAGAGAGAAAGTCTTGGTAGTCAAGAATGTTGCACAGGCTACGCTGAAGTATGCGACAAGCACGACGCATGTCTTCTGGATTCCTGAAGGCCCCCCAGTTGATACTACCCAGGGTGCATAAAGCAATGCGACCATCGCTGTCATCAAGACGTTTAAAAGACTTAGTAGGTAATAGGATTTCACAGCAAAGATTACTTTGGTAAATGGTATGATATTCAGTATCAAACGAACCTTGATTCTGAACATTATCTATGAACACCAGGTAGATACGACCGGTGTCTGTTCTCTCTTTTAATATGCCGCCTTTGAATACATCTTCTGCGGCCATAGTCTTGGTGCGTAGATCTTTACGTTTTTCGTACTTGACATAGAGCTGTTCAAATCGTTCTGTGTTTTTATAAAATGCTTCGTACAAGTCCGGAACTTCATTAGGATCAAAGAATGTTATGTTTTCTTTATTTTTAAATCGTCTCCAGAAGAGAGCACTAAGCACAACCCCATAATCCATATGACGGACTCGGGTTTCGTCTGTTCCTTGGTTGTTCTTAAGCACAATAAGATCATCAAACTGATAATGCCAAATAGGATAAAAAACTGTAGCACTTGCATTACGAATACCTCCTTGACTGCAACTACGCAGATCACCAAACCATTTCTTTAAGAATGGTACCATACCGGTGTGCATTACTTCTCCACCACGGATAGGTGCGCCCAAAGGCCGTAATCGACCAATTTCAAGACCAATGCCGGCTCGTTTAGCCGCATACTTGGCCATCATCTCACCACTAGCAAAAATACTATCCAGGTCATCATCACTGCGAATGAGAACGCACGAACTGAATTGCTTAGTAGGGGTACCGAGACCAGCAAGGACGGGAGTAGCAAGGGTAAATAATCCATCACTTGCGGCATTGTAGTATTCCTTTATGTAACGCATCCTTGCGCTGTTAGGTTCTTCCTTGTGAAACACTGTAGCGGCTGCAATCATATAACGAATTTGTGGAGTTTCGTAAATTTCTTTAGTAGCACGATTACGCACAAGGTATTTTTCAATCAATTGTTCAATTGCGGCATACGAATACTGTTCATCCTTGCTATGGTCCAACATGTCATTCATACGATTCCATTCTTCTTCAGTATACCACTCAAGAAGTTCGTTGGTATATAGACCAGTTGCTACATTCTTTTTTACAATGTCTAATAGATGAGGGACTTCGTATGTTCCATATACATCTTTTCGTAACATACTCAATCTTTGTTTGCCAGCAACAAATTGATAATTTGTGTGACCAATATCAGGATTACTTTCAACGTCAATTAAATCTACAATGGCTCGTAGCGTAATGCCATCAATTTCTTGTGTGGTGATTCCATCATAAAAATGCAATTGTGCTTTGATTTCTATCATGCTCTGACTTACATCAGCAATTCCTTGGCAGACTTTAGCAACTTGGGCCTGCCATTTATCAATTTGCAGTGGCTCTTTTAGTCCGCTTCTTTTAACTACACTTATCTGCATCTTTTACTTTCTTGTTCTAATTTTAAATTTTACTACGTAACTTGGGTTTTTCTAAACCGTTGAATGATATTAACTTTGGATTCGTTATTTACGATTGAATCTCGGTTCCAATTAAGTATATATTTTTCTTTTGCTACTAGGACTAAATTAGTGCCATCTTCAGCTAAAACCAGCTCTGCATCCGCCATATCCGCACGTTCCAGTAGACTTATAGTATACATGATTCCTAGCCCGCGAGCAAGATCACAATAGACATTGTCGCTCAGAAGTTGCCAAGGATCGGGCCAATCTGTTTGGTCGTCCCAATGTAAATAGTAAGGTTGCCAAGGGGAATTGAACCACCATTGATTAACGGCAGTTAATGCGGATTCTAAATTAAGAGTTTGGCAACGACTGCGAAGTTCTACCCAGGCTTGTAGCCTATTATCAAATGTTACAGGCCACATCAAATCAGGCTAGGTAGTTGATAGAATAGTTAATTGTTCCGTTACCCAAGGTATTTTCAGCGGAGTATGTTATTGTTATTGTAGTGTTAACTTGAGTAACTGACAATGTAACTCCGGTGTCTGCGTTTTGCACAAAGTCATCAGACCAAACAGGATTACCGGTTCCGTTAACCGATGATATCAATATGGTTCCTGTGCGGTGTGTAGTGCCTCTTGCAATGGTATAGTTGACTGCAAACGCACTAGTTTGATCTGTAGATACCGTAGTAACTGTATTGGTATCATCGTTGGATATTTCAGTTTGAGATCCACTTTGTCTTATATAAGTTCCAGTGGCCAATACAATCTGTGAACCGTTTGTGGTAGCAACAAAGTTGGTGGCTATGTCAGCATACACTCTAGGATAAGTTACAGCATCTGCGTCACTGCGAGAAAATAAATCGCTGATACTAATGTTATTACTGTTATTAAGAACAATAATAGAAGTAAACGGAGTAGTGTCGGGTGCGTGATTTCCTACATTATAAAAAATATTATGTCCAGAGGCATTTGAATTAGAGTACTCACCAAATATAATTCCTTCAGCATAAATGTTATCAAACAAATTACTAGTAATACGAATACCAGTTGGCGAAACCAGTGTAGGTGCTAAAGTTCCTAATAACACACCTTGATATAATGTATTAAATTCAGAATTTGAAATAGCAACACCACTGACTTCTTCATTGGTGTTGATTCCATAAACTGTTCCACTTAATACACATCCATCAAAAATTATGTTTTCGCATGAATAAGAAGCAGTTGTATTAAAATCTACTGCAATAGTAGCAGCAGTGTCTGTAGTTGGTGCAGATTGATTTGGGCCATAAAATCCTACATTATTAAAACGACAATTAGTGGCTTGGCCAACTAAAAATACGCTGGCTGCAGTATCAACCGTTTGAAATCCAAGATTGGTGATAGTGATATTTTGTGGTGGTGTTGCTCCACCAGATCCAATGTTGACTCCTGTCTGTTGCAAGCTGTCAGCCGTTTGTGCCACATAGGCTGCTCCTGAATCTAATGAAATTACAGAATTATCTAGGCCTTCACCATACAAGGTAGCATAGGGAGGAATGTTGATCGTGCCAGTTACTTTGTATACTCCGGCTGGGAAAAATAAACTACGACGTATTTGTGGGTTAACTTCTCTACAATACAATTGATACAACGCACGATTGATTGCTGCTGTGCAGTCTGTTGAGCCGTCACCTACTGCACCAAAATCTAATACTGAAGCAAACTGATCAAGCCAACTTTGTAAACTTAGATCAATTGGCGTACCCGAAGTAGGGCCAGTTTGCACTGTGTAACCAGCGGCCAGTCCTTTGTAAGTGTAGGTTGTAGAAAAATTCAAAATATCACTGAATTCCGTTAAGATTTCAGTGTTGCCAATGACTGGTGCACCATCTTCCAAGGTGCCATTGCCAATCCAGAGTTGACGTGTGTCGGTACTCCAGCCAAACTCTGCGCCGGCTAGTTGTGGTAGATTTTCTGCTAAACCTTTACGGTTTGTAATTTGGGATATTTGAACAATGGCCAATTTAGTCTTCCTTGAATTCTATTCAGTATTTAGCTGGTTAGGCCAGTAGGTAATACTGCTCTAAGCGGCGCCACCATTGATCTGCCCAATAGTCAAAACGTTCAGGTTTTAATACAAATTCTTGGTAAACAGGGCGGGCCTGTGGGTTACCCATATCGTCTACTGGGGGTTTAACACACATCAACACAACACCTTTGCGTATATTAGTTCCGTAAACTTCATTGTGTGCCAGGGCATACGCTGTTAACTGTAGATAGTAATCCTCAATCCATTCTTCTCGTTTGGGTTTGTTTGTTTGCTTGTAATCTAAAATACTTTCCTCGTTTAAGTGCAACCCACAGCCATCTGTAGTACCGGCATACAAACTAGGAAAATACAAGGGAATTTCTACACCCCAAATTTCGTTGACATTCTTAAGGCCGTCTTCAATTACAGTCTGTGCCATTGCGTGACTTGCCCACCCAAATGGGTTTGATCCACGTTCTTTTAATTCACCTTGTTTGATATAGTCTTCAAGGTAGGTGTGCATACGTGTGCCACGGTTAGCCGCTTCAGTAGTAATCTTTTGTGCGTTTTCTACTCCAACACGTTTGCGCCATTCGTTGAGCGCCTGTTTTTTTTCTTCAGGTTTAGTCCGGTCAAGAACTGTTGTTACACTAGGCAATCGTTTTCCATCTGGTGTAGCATAAAGACGTCGACCATCTTCAGTAACACGACTCAGAGGTTTGTAATCAAATTTTGGGTTATACATTTTCATCGTCAACATGGTTTACTTCTATTCCTGATTTTTTAAGAAACTGGGTGCCAGTATCATCCCTGTATTTTTCTCTGTAAAAAACACGCTTGATACCACTTTGAAAAATTAGTTTGGCACAATCCAAGCAAGGACTATGAGTAATAAACATATCACTGCCAAGGCCAGATTCATTCGACCTTGCCAACTTAGCGATTGCATTAGTTTCAGCATGAAGTACCTCCGGTTTGGTTGTTAAAAATTTTATGTCACCATTGGGCCATTTAATTTCATCTTCACAATTGTTGTCCCAATCTGCTGGCATGCCATTATAGCCGATACTGATAATTCTATCATTTTTTACTACAATAGCGCCAACATGTAATCGACGAGCATGGCTAAGTTCAGCAGTGCGCTGAGCAATGTCCATAAAATATTTGATAAATTTACTTTTCAAATCCTAAAACTTTCTCCACATCCACAACGGTCTCGTTCAAGAGGATTGTTAAATTCAAAGCCTTCGTTAAGACCCTGGCGCACATAGTCTACTTCGACTCCATTTAAGTATGCTGAACTCTTAGGATCAATCACTACAACAAAGCCATCTTGTTCAACTGCAATGTCTTCTGCATTAATGGTATCAACATATTCTAATACATAAGCAAGCCCTGAGCAACCAGTGGTACGAACACCAAGTCGAATACCTACCCCTTGGCCACGTCGAGTCAAGTTAGATACAATTTTTTTAGAGGCGACGTCAGTAACTGAAATCATCAGTGTTTTTTACGGTAGTCTTCGATTGCGGCTTTTATAGCATCTTCTGCAAGTATGCTACAATGTATTTTAACCGGTGGTAAGGCAAGTTCTCCAGCAATATCCGAATTTTTAATCGTTCCTGCTTGGTCAAGCGTTTTTCCTTTAACCCACTCGGTGACAAGACTTGAGCTGGCGATTGCTGATCCGCACCCGTACGTTTTAAATTTGGCATCAGTTATTACTCCTTCAGTATTTACTTTGATTTGAAGTTTCATGACGTCGCCACATGCAGGAGCTCCAACCATACCGGTTCCAATCGAGTCGTCACTTTTGTCAAACGACCCTACATTACGTGGATTTTCGTAGTGATCAATTACTTTTTCTGAATATGCCATTTACTTCTCCTGTTTTATATTATAACATGTAACTGTTGTATTTACAACCTTTTTGAACGGATTATACGACTGGTTCTAGGGTGTATTGTTTTCGAGCTTGATTTTTGGTAACTGCAAATAATCTATTTTTATAGTCCAGACTTTCTGGGCAGAATTTACACATGGTCAATTGCTCATCAATCGTGTCCAAAAACTCTTGTCCGCGTTCTGCATACTCATAAGGAGATAATGGCCGGTAAGAATTTAATACGGCTCGATCCGCGTCCGAAATATCAAATCCGTGTTGTTGATCAAACTCTGGAAATAATGCAGCTGGGCCACATTTATACAGTTTACCTTTGATCATATGATAATTTTTATGGCGCCTAAATCCACAACTGTTGTGTGCTACTTCGGGTCTACTATTGTGTAGTGTAAATCGACCAGTAGCATCACGACCAATTGCACTGTCATAAAAATCATATTGTATCCACAAAGGAATAACAACTTTATTTTCATCTACCCATGCTACGTCGGCACCATATTCGTTGCGAGGATCATTTTTTTCTATTTTTGTAATATTACCTTTAAGGAACTTGTAAACCTCTGTTTCAAACTCATCAATGGTGTTGGGATTGTGCCAGCTGATACCCATCCAGTTGCCATTGGCCTGTAGTGCTTCGTAAAGTCCTTTTACATTGTTTAGACGTGTGCCGTTTGACAAAATCTGCACATTTCTCTTAAAGATACGATTGATTCCATATACCCAATCAAGTATATCTGGATTAAGCAGGGGTTCTCCACCTAGTATTACAATCCGATCAACATCTACATGTTCGGCCCATTTGGCATAGTCGGCTTCGTAGTCACTCCATCGTTGCCAACCAGCAAATGAGTAGTTGTTGAATCGATTACAACCTTCGCAGGTCAAATTACAAACGTTGGTTATATAGAACTCGAGTTTGGAGAATAAGTGTTTTTTCATAGTATAGTGCATCATCTAATAATCAGATGATGTTAGATATTTACGACTAATGTGTTTACTGGCGACGTTTTAATGCCGCTTTGGCATTGCTGTCTACCACGGCTCGAGCTTGGTCCACGCTCATACCGGTTTCGGCTTCGGTATTGCCTTTGAAACGAACCACACCCGAATTGGGTTCAAGCGGTTCTAATATATTGCTTAAAGGTTCTTTACTAATCAAATCGCCTAGGTTGGCCGAAGTAACATTAACACCTAAACTTTTTGCAGCGTCGATAAAAGCCTGTTGACTAATTTGTTTTGCGGCGGCTTCATCTTCACTCCGTCCAAGCAAAAACTGGCTTAATGCAGCCAGTCGTTGTGTGTTGGGATCTGCAACTTCTCGAATTAACATTATCTGCGTTCACGGCCTAAACCGGCTGCTTGTGCGGCAGCATCCAAGTCTGCACCAGCGGCATCTAAGTCTGCAACTTCTTCGCCCGGGGCAGGAAGTTCAGCACCCATGTCAGCACCCATGTCTGGAGCGGCACCTATTTCGGCACCAGGAACTTGTGGTGCTTGTCCAGTGATTACACCCAGTGCGGCTTCCAACTGTTGTTTAGCACCTTGCAAGTTTCCTAATAGGCCACTCAATGCAGCACTGGCATCAGCATTGTATTGTGTAGCTTGATCGACCCCGACTTCATTTCTAATTTGATCCAACAGGGCTGGCAAATCTTTAAACTGCATAGCAGACACTTGCTCACTCATCTTTTGAACTTGGTCTACCATGTCTTGGCTTGCCAACACAACTTGAGCTTGTTGAATTTCACTGGCTTCACGCAAACGACGAGCACGACTGCCTTCTGCTACGCCCTTTTTTCTAGTTACAGGATTACTTGCATCACCGTAGCCACCTTCTTTTCCCCAATCGTAAGATTGATTGTTAGGAGTTGCACCTTTAGCATGTGCTTTCTTTATATTGCCCAAAGCCTTTTGATTGAACTTGGCATATTTTTCACCTTCAGGGCCGTAATTTACTTTAGGGTCAGTCCAATGACTATCTGCGTAACCATCTCTTTCAGCAGGACGTCCTGCTAATCCTTTAGCAACACCACCTGCCCATGTTCCTTGACCTGCTCTCTTACCGGCATAACTAGTCAATGTTGCCGGACTTAGTTCATCAAGTTGAGCTTCGGCCATGGCCATCATGGTTGGATCATTCATTTGCTTTTGCAATTGAGCAATCTCGCCTTGCTTGGCTTTGATAGCATCTTGAATTTGCTTTTTCTTTTGCTGGATCTGTGCGGCTTGCATTCCAGCTTGTGCCTGAGGATTTGCAGCAGGAGCGGCGCCTGGAGTAGTTGCGGCCGCGGCCAGAGCCTGTTCCATCATGACCAATTTCAAGTATGATGGATTTCGCTCACTGTAGTGAAATTCTGGAGTGCGACGATGTTCAGCAATTAAGCCACGCACACGCTTGAGCATGTTTCGTGCTTGGCCTTTTGATACTGTGTTGAAATCAACACGGTTGCCAAAATAGCTTTCAAAAACCTTAGCGGCTTGTTGTATTGGGTTGGCTACGGCCAGTTCTTGCAGTTTCATTATTGAATCCTCTTAATTGTATATATTTAGCCCAGTTTACATATTTGTTTAACTGATTTTCCAGCAATTTCTTTTGTATGATTTTGCTTTCCAGCTTGGTTAGAATAATTTCTCGTAAATTAGGATCTCGGCTACGATCACCAATTGCTGCTCTGGTATTAATGTCGTTTTTAAGTGCTGTTAATTTATTATCGGTTCTTAGTATTTCTCGGGCTGTGTTATAACCATGATTTTTATCGGCTATGCACCAGCTGAGTGCTGTGCGTGTGCTGCTGAACGTGCCCACTTCTGTAATGCCACAAACAACTTGATAACCTGGTGATACAGGCTGTATTCGATAGTGCCCAAATACTTCGTATCCATCATCACTGACCCAGATCAAATTGGGTGCAACATTTTTAAATTCCTGGCGGAACATGCGTTCAAATTCTTGGTCTGGTTTCATTTAATGATGTAGTGAGAGATCATGTAGCCCAATGCTGCTGTCAATACTCCAATAGAACCCACTGCCCAATTGATCAGTTGAGTATTTCGTTGATTGTTCATTTGGCTTACATTGTCTTTAACTTCTGCAACCATATCGCACAGATGTGCAATGCTAACACTCATGGCAGTCATTTTGTCTTCTAATGCATTGTAGCGTTCGGCACATAGTTCTACGTGTGCTTCCAGGCTTTTCTTTTCAATATCAGTTGGCTCAACCATGATTAATCTCCATCAAGTATTTATGGAAATGGGTGCAAACCAAATATTCTGTCTGTCCCCTTCAGTGATCAATGCAGTGTCAATGTCTGGGTCGTTATCAAGCTCACGCAACATAGGCACACCCGCTGCATCAGCACGTAGCACTGATACAGGGTCTGATTCTGGGCCGTAAATGCCGGCGGATTCTGTTTCAAATTCAAACATCCAACGTGTGCCTGTTTGATCTGGTATAGGATCAGTCAACGCAAACAACTGGGTACGTAGACTTAAAATTTGTGTAATTGTTTCCCAATTGCGTTGTTGGTTGCGACTGCGATTCCAAGATTCAGAATCGTGTATTAGTTGTCCAGCATGGTCATGAAATGGCATTCGGCTTTGTTTACAGTGACCGGTTACTCCGGTGGCTGTAATATCAAACAGGGTTTGGCAGGCAAATTTCATTCAGGGCGCCTGCTTAGTTCATAGAGTATTTCTACTTGTTCACACAAGTGATCAAGTTCTGGGTCATCGCGGCGAGCTTGAAAAATTTCAACCCAACGTTTTGATTTTTCTAAGTCTTTGAGTTCTTGTTGTAGTTTAGGATCTTGCCAATGTAGTTCTCGTTTGGTTGCGCCAGGGCTGCGAGCATATACTGTTCGCCCGCCATCTGGACTTTCAAACACTGTTAATTCTGTTATTTTGCTGACCATCATGATCTAGTATTTAAGTCGTTGTTGCAAGACCCATATTAAAGTCAACAAAAAAGCACCCGAAGGTGCTTTTCAATTACGCTGCGTCTACAAACTTTTTGAGTTCTTCAGCCTTGACCACAATGTCTGTGGTACTTGGAAAATCAGGCATGGTTGGATACGGAAGAGTTCCACGATTAGCATCATTCAGCTTGGAATGATATTCATCGCTTAGGCTACTGCGCTTGTCATGCACTGGCGTTTGAAGTATTTCCTTGGCCAGATGTAAAAGTTCGAGACGAATCTCGTAAGGTGTTTTGCTCATGTTTTTCTCCTGTGTATGTGTGTGTCGTTCCGGTCCCGCCCTATGCAGGACAAGATTGCTACACGAGCACAATTACTTATACCTGTAAAATTCAGTCAACAAAAAACCTGCCTCAGCAGGTTTGATGTTTTATGCAAAAACTTAATTATGCAAGGTTTGTAAACGAAGCTGTAGTAGAAACGTTTCCTGTTGGAACACCAATGGTTGTTGTATTGGCTGTTTGAACAGCGGCAACAAATGTAGCACTAGTGTATGCACCAGCTGGGTAAACACCAAAACTGATTGTGGTGCCGTTAGCAGCCACTTGGTACATAGAAACTGTAGCTGTTTGTTGAACTGCTTGCAACACGTTAGCAACATAACCATTAACAGCGCCTTGAAGCGACACGTTACCGTTAGCTGTTACGCTGAAAAAGTCTAACTTTGGACCTGCTACTTGAATTGGACCTTGAACGTTCATTGCTGCTGTTGGAGCAACGTTACCATTCAATACGTCAGTTGCAAATACTGGTTGTGAACCACCAGAAACTTTAGTAATATAAGCCATTTTTAAATCTCCTTAGTATATGGCCACTGTGGGCCTACTTTTATTTATACCTTTTGGCAAAAATTAGGAGTTAGGCACAGATTCTGGGTTGTTTATTTGACGATTTGCCGCGGTGAATCCACCGGCGAGACGATTCACAGCCTTGGCCATACCAGCCGGAGTGGCCATAACCCAACCTTCTTGCCCTGGATGCTGTAGATCCAATTGTTGTAGCACATCCATTTTGATATCGTGTAGTAGTCCCCAAGCCGTGAATGCCGCGGCCATACCCGACAGGTTGCTACGTGGACTTTGTAAGTATTCTACAATATTTCGAAACTTTTTAGGTGTAACACGTTGTTGTAACCAAGGGCCAAAATCAGCTACTAAGTTATCAAATCCAACACCCACACGACTGTTGATATAGTCTATACATAACTTGGGCAAGTCAGTGATCTGTAGCGCACGAAGTTCAGCAGGATTAAACAGTTGGTCAATTGCAGCTCCTTGACTACTGTAAACTGTTCTCAGCTGTTGCGTTAATTCTCGATCGGGTTTGACATTTTCTTTGGCATACACTGGCTCTAATAAAAGTAATCCAGAAACTGGTTTAAATTTAACTGTACCAATGGGTTCTTTGGCGGCACCTGGTTCGGCATATCTAGTGTGCATGGCAATGCCAACTTCGCTGGCGCCAATGCGCTTGCCCACATCACTGTTGGCTGGAATTTTGTATTCTATGGTGTTGGGTGTAAACACATAGTTGCCGGCTTCCAATGGAGGGGTATCCATATACAACAGGTCGCCTTGCACAAATCCTCGATAGTTTGGTGGTACTGCGGCATCTAACATACCCCACAGTTTGTTATAAATTGGTGCAAGATCCTGCACACGAGTAGCAGGTTTGCCCAACGCCGCAGCATCAGCGTCTCTGGCGGCTAAATGTTGTGTAACTTGTCGAGGACTTGTAAACAAGCCGTTATAGCCTTTGGCTGTGAATCCAGAAACATCAGTTAGAATAAATGTTCCGTTGGCATCACGACCAAATATCAATGCTGGCTTACCGTCCCATTTGACTGTGGTAGTTTTACCTGTGTCAGCGGCTGTGTGTTTTACAATGTCCATGGCTTTTTTAATACCGTCACTGCCGTTACGGAACACATAGTCTTCCAAATGCTCAATACCTTTGGCGCGGCCGCCTTGCACTTCGGCTTCCACAATGACCTGCATACCTTGGTTTACAATACGGTCACGCAGACGTGCTAGAAAGTGAACATCCGAAACTGGCTTGTAAAATTCAGCACTTTCTAAAAATGGTAAACCTTCACGTTCCATGTGCTGACGGAAGTCAGCTAGTTTGGCTTCACGTTGAGGATCTGTGCTGAGAGCTTGTAATATGTTTTCTACCGACGCTAAATCTTGACGTGTGGCTGATTTGTTCAACAACATTTTGGCCACTTGATCTGGATCGTCTGAAATAATTTCGTTGGTGTTGCGATCAGCAATACCGCCAATTTGATTTAATTTATAGCCCATGCTTTTTGCCAAGCTGTTCATTAACACATTACGTTCACGTCCTTTGTATTTGCTATCAGCTGGCATTGCACCCAACACAAATTTTGACCAAGGTACATTCTTCAACAACATAAAATCTGTTTGAACATAGCCATTAGCAGGATTTCCAACGATGGGTGTAAGAAAATGTACCGCTGTTCCGGACTTTTTAACATAGTCTTCGGGTTTAAATCCGTGGCTGGCAGCCCACTGCTTGAGTCTGGCTTCTAGTTGTTCTTTGGTAACGGTATTGGCATCTACAGCAATGTCTAAATCGCCCGACGTATCTTTGATACCGGTGGATCCCAGTGTATTGCTTTGTAAATCTAGACCAGGCAGAAGCTCTTCCAACCAGGCCAGAGTAGGCCGAACATCCGTTTGATTGATGCGCTGTGTTACTGCCTGCCCTTTGGCGTTCTTGAATACATTGCCGCCTTCTTGTAAAGATTGTATCATCTTAATCCCAATGCTATTTTAATTTCGTTTGCAGCAGCTGGATCTTTGGCCATAGTTTTAAGAGTTTCAATTTGATCAGGATTCAACACTCTTGATAATGGAATAAGAGAAGAAACTCTGTTTCCGCCGCCTTGTTGTCGTGTTTTTGCTCGCTGTTCGGCAGACAATTTTTGCATGGCTTGACCAACCAGAATCAAATATTTTTCCACTGCCAATTGATTGTTTTTAGGGTCTTGTTGAGTTGTAACAACGTTGGACAAGGCTTGATCTAAACTCTGACTCATGTCTGGCATTTTTTCTACATCAGCTAATCCAAGTCCGGAAGATTTATCGGCAACTTTTGATGTCACCCAGGTTTTAAAGTCTTGAGCATACTTGCGTTGACTGGCTTCATCAGGAGCTCCAGGAACAGTAGAATTATCTTCGTTGGTCGTGCCTCTTTGTTTGGCATCTGCGGCCGCGATTCGTTGTTGTAATATTTCATACTCGTCCGCAGATGGCAAGCCTGGAGACGACTTGGTAATTTTAGTAGTAGGTGTTAACCATTTTGGTGCTGTCTTTGCCGCAGTAGTAGCCGGCACTGCCGCAGGGGCGGTTTGTGGCTTGGCCGCATGGAATCGTCCTGTTGGCATCTGTGTAGTTGTGCCGCCAGTGCTGGAAACAGATTTGTTGGCACCACTCAACTGTTGAGCCATTTGTCCAAATGAGTTTCCTGTTGGTGCAGTTGCTTGGGCACGACTATTGCGTTGACGTATAGCGTTAGGAGTTTGACTTATAACACCAGGTTGTTTTCCACCGGTGCGCGATTTTGCTACAGCTGGCGTTGTAACTGGTGCCGTAGTAGGTGTGGGTTTGGCTACAACGGTGGGCTTGGTTGCTGTAGTTGGTTGTGGTAATCCAGTGTTAGCAGTTGGATTGGGTATACCTGCTGGTGCGTTAGTTGTTACATTTTTATATGCAGGACCAAAACTCGGAGTTTTGGTTGGTGTTGATGTAGGTGCTGTTGCCGCAGGTGCTTGGCCAGACTGTTTCGACCATTCGCCAGCCAGTTGTTTTGCCCAGGTGCCTAGTTTAGCTTGTTGCTGTTGTCCTACTAGCCCTTGATAATATTTGTCTCTGGCATCTTGATATCCTCTTGCGCTGGTAAATGAGTTGGGCGTGTTCATAGCGACTTTGGCCTTGTCAAACGGAGCCTTGACAGCATTTTTAATGTCTGACCCTATTGTTCTAGCTATATCGCCTAGGCCTTCTTGTATTAAAGTTATTTCATGAATTTGCATCGGTGCGTCTCACAGTGCGGGTAAATTTTACTGGATCACGCTGGCTAATGGCATTGATCAATTTACGCTGTAGGTTTTGAGCATCGTCGCTGCTATAAGTAGAGTCAATTTGCTCCAACAAGCGTATAGCACTGGCTATCACGTTAGATGCGCGGTTTTCAATGATGTGGCGCTGATCGCGCTCAATATACATTGAGTCTAATTCTTCTAATAAACTGCGAGTTTTCTTTTGCATTTTGGGCCAGAACCTTTTTATTATTTATTGTTTTTATCCACATGACTCATCGCAAATTACTAATCGCCCTTGTTCATAATTATCAATTTCCCAGGCGTTTTTGACAGATTTAAACCACTCAATACATTCTTCTAATGGGTATTCTAACGCATTATTTTTTGCAATCAATGGAATTAATTGAGCATTAGCGGCTTCATGAAACCGATGAGCGCCATATGTTTTTGGATAAAACCCAAGATAACAACAAGGACTTACATCTCCGTTAGCAGCAATGTAGATACTCTTTAGTCTTTTAGTCTCACAATTTAAAGATTTTGCAGGAATACGCCCAGGAAGAATATCTTCTAGTAGAATTTTATATGCTTTTTTCTCGTGGTATAATATTTCAAAATCTTTCTCTCCGGTATAATTGCCTATTACATGTGTGAGTTCACCGTGATTATTAAAAACCGGGCCGGTGTCACGCCCACTATCAGGTGATAGTAAAAATTGTGTAAAGCCAAGCTCTTTACTAAGTGCGCGGCACTGCTCAATTTGGTGACGATTATGATCAAATGGTATCATTTTCCAAATGGCATCACCACCGGCGGCTATAAATGTTTGTGCATTACGTATAACTGTGGCCCATACTGTATTTTGCCTATACAGGTGATGGGTATCTTCTAATCCGTCTAAACAAAAATAAACTGTGACTCTGCTTTTTGCCAGCCTGGTCCAGAACGTTTGATCTCTTGCTCCGCCATTGGTGCTGATAGTAATTTTTAAATTGGGATTAATACTAATAAAATATTCAACAATATCAGGTCCTTCGGGATTCATTACAATATCCCCAAAATTACCATTGATTCGAATACTGGTCAACTGTGTTAAAAAATCTTCAGTAAAGATTTGTTTAGCGTGTGTTAATGTTAAGTTAGTTTCTGGGTATCCAGCGTTGAACGAATATCCCCAAAACGTCCTAGGACACAACGGGCAACTAGCATTACATAAACTAGAAATTTCAAGATGAACATCTTGTATATCTTGATAGGCTATCATGACTGTTTAATCTGTCCTAGTAATTGTTTTAGTTTGGCACTTTGCACATCAGCAGTTATCTTGGGTTCTTGTTCCCAAGCTGGAGTTCCTGTGGGACGTTCCCACTTTGGTGATGTGCTTTCGTTACCGGAGTCAGCAGACTTGACTTGGCTCTTGGCTTTGATACTATCTAATAGATTACCTTTAGCAAACGAATTAACCGGTCCTGCATCTTCGCCCGGATCAGTGATACGCATAGTTTCAATGTTATAATCCAAGTCAATTTTCATACCAACACCGGTACTACTACGCGATTTCATACATTGTATTTGATACTTGCCACGTTCACGCATAGCACGACTTGTAAAGATACCAAACACGTTATCTGCAGTATTGATCTTTGAAATACCACCCGAAATGTGACTGTGGTCAAATTCAATCTCTTCCACTGCACTACGATTCAACTGCGATGCTGTTACAAACAACACATTGAGTTCTTTGGCCAAGTTACGCAATTCTTCTGAAACATACTTGTCTTTGACAAACAAATCGTTTGGACTGACCTTGGCACTGACTGGCATTAACAAGTCCAAGTAATCACACATGACAAAGTCAATCTTGATTCCTGTTTGCACTTGAACTTCTTTGATGTAACTACGAATGTCATTGATGTTGCTTTGTGCTGGCAATGCCTTAATACGATATTGACCGGTTTTCTTTGAAATCAATTTGACTTTAAGAGTTGCCTGGTCAATATCTTTGCGAATTTCTTTTGTGCTCATTCCAGCCAGCATGGCATCAGTTCTTAATGCACACAATTCTTCGCTCAGTTCTAAACTGATATACACACCACTGAGTCCGGCTTGTAACCAACTCAGGGCTATGTTCATCATGACCAAACTTTTACCAGATCCAGATCCACCAGCAAAAATATTTAGTTCTCCGCGACTAAATCCACCATACAAGATTTTGTCCATCTGTGGCCAGCCAGTGCTTACTTGCCCGCCTGAGTTGAAGTATCGGTTAATACGAGCACTAGGATCACTGAAGTAATCCGTGCCCATGTCTTTAGTAAGTGATATCTGTACCGCATCTTTGATTAATTTCTCTACAGGGTCATACTCGCCCTTTTCCAACAAATCTGCACTCTTTAAAATTGCTCGTTCCAATTCTTGTCTGCGAGTAAAGCCTTCAAACTCATCCATGAACCATTCAAAATGTCCTTCATTTAAATCAGGAATGTTGTTAAGTTTAACGCCGGTGCTGGCACTGATCTGTTCCGTTGTGGGCAGTGTCTTGTGTTGGTCACTGTGTTTGGCAATAAACTCAGCTGCTGGCCTGAGACTGCGGTCAAAGTTTTCTGGGTTGTAAATGTTTTGAACGCGAACATAACTTTCTGCGTCCTGCAACATCATTTCTAAGAATAAGCGTTGGACGTCAAGTCCGTAATCTTTTAACAAGTTGTTTCTTCCTTAGTTCTATTTTAATCTTACTGGTTTCTCGGGCCTGCATTATAGTTAGCAAAGTTGCCAATCTACCCCAACGAATCACAGCATCGTTTACATCCTTTACATCCACAGGCCAATCGGGCATACTAACTGCCCATCCTAGTTCTACTGCACGGTCTACTAACCGCATACCGGCTTCGTCTTGATCCGGAACAACAATAATATCACGTCCTAGACTGCGAATTAATCTAGCCTGTGCATCGTTGATCTCTGCGTGTAACACCGCTAGGCCATTGATACTAAGTGCATCAAACACTCCTTCCAGCACAATAACACAGGTCCAGTTATCGTGCAACAAATCTGTTCCAAACACATAGCCCGGTTGTATATCTTGAATATATCTAGGTGTACGATTGTCTAAGAACCGTGTGGTGTGTCCTACCACTTGATTTTCATAGGTAAACGGAATTACCACACCGGGTCTGGGCATTGTTTTATACAAGAACGGATAGTCTAAAGGTATGCGCCTATTCTGCAAATATTCTATAGCAGCATCGTTAAGTGGTTGTGTAGTTACCGGCAAGTCTCGATCTTCAAACGAGATCGTTTGCAGTTGTTGCATAATAGCTTGACGTTCGCCTAACCAGCCTTGGATTGATCGATGCTTCAGACTTTCAAGATTAATTCGCTCAATTTCTTCTTGTGGTACATTTAGCCATTCAAGTAATCGACGAGCTTTAAATGTTAGGTTACGACCCAATACAAAACTTGCAGTATAGCCACAATTGAAACAGTGGTAACTCCATGCACCATCTGTGTTGGGCTTGATGCCGCCACGCTGTCGTTTGTCTTGAGTATCTCCGCGATGAACACAACAGGGTGCGTTGAAACTTATCCAACCACTAGCTGTTTGTTTTCTTTTATTCGGAAGAAAAGAAATCACATCAATCATGCTACGATTATAGCAGATTTATTACTGAATCACAAGTGAGTTTGGTATTATCTATAAAGAAGATCGACTACATAACCTGTGCTGATTATAACTGCAGCACCTGTTTGGTTAGGATTATTTGGATACACACCTGCACCCATACCTGCGTTGGGCAGGTACCAATAGCCCGAACCGCCATTGGTTACTTCAACACCGGTTACTACACCTTGGTCAACTGTGGCCACAGCAGTGGCACCAGCGCCATCGCCAATGAAGTTGATATGTGGCGGTGCCAAATAACCTGTACCGCCGTTGGTGATAGTAACGCTGGTCACTACTCCGTTTTCAGTAGTTGCATAACCAATGGCCGGAGTTCCGGGTTGTGTTGGTACAGCAAATATGCTGTTGTTAAAAGCTAATCTAAGCAAAGGATGCCATCCTACAATGTTCATATAGATAGTACGAGTTTCATTGTAGTAGGTGGTTGACTCAGAAACATTGTACCAAATACTTTCGTAGTTTGGCGCGGCCTGAGCTTTGATTGTACCTGTATATCCTACCAAGGTCATTTGTATAGTTGTAATGGCGTTAGTGGGTTCAATGAAACTGCTATAAAATTCTGTGTTGGCAAAACTGTTCCAGTAGTTGCCACCGTTGGGATTGCCTGACCAATAGGTTCCGGGACTATAGCTGCCCCAGGCTGTGCCATCTAAACTGGCCTGAGCACTCAATTTGGTGGTGGGAATTGTCAATGGAGCACTAGGAACATGCTGTGGCAATATGCTGTCTACAATGTTGGCAGGAGCACGAGCACCTGCTTGTGCATTGGTAAACACAGCTTCTGTTAAATTACCACTGACACGTTGGATACTATAGCTAGCAGGCTGTGCCAATACTTCTAATAAATCTGCACTGGTTAGCGTAACTTTTGCACGGCCTGTGGCAGCGTTGAGTATAACCATGGGTTTTTCAACTAAAATATCAGCGCCATTGGTGCTGATAGCACGGAACAGGAAGTCGCTTCCTGTGATGTTGACAGGCTTTTCTTGTTGATTGATGAACTCAAATAAAAGCACATTGTCAACGCCTTTGTTTATGGTTAGTTGTTTTGCATACACGGGATCGTACCTATAGATAAAAGTTTCGCCTGCACCGGTGTCCATGAGTAACACTTGGGTAATTTGCTGGTAGATATAGACTTGGGTTGAATACATACATTATATTTAGTGCTTTTGCTAGACCTGACGAAATTGGTCTGGTAAATATCCGTAGACATGACAAACGATTTTATTAATAAATTAGCTGAAAAATACCCATTCATTACCCTATGTGTCTATGCCTCAACGGAATATGTGGGTATTATACAAAATCAAGATGACGCAATAACCACCATCTATGACTTTGGTGCTATATCAAACGCGGATCTGAAACGTCATTTTTTAGAATTAGCCAATGTTTGGTGGTGGGAAAGTAATCGTAGTATCCCTATCAACATATTCCTCAAAGGTGATTGGGACGTATTTAGGCCTTACCTTAAAACTTTTACCAATAAAGATCTAGAAGTATTGCATGGGCCTATTTGCAGTCTGAGTGAAATGAGTCGTAAAAAAAGCAAACGCAAATCAATCACTTTGGTTCGCCGAGTCGATTGACAAAATAATCTGCTATCGCTTTCATTCCATCACGGTCCGGATGGCGTTGTTGGCCAGTTAATGCAAGCATATCAAAATTCAAAAAGTTCAATACATTTGGATCAGCAGTTAGCCACTGATAAAACGGATCATTGACATTTAAATGACTTTTAAAGTCAGCTGGTCCAGCGTATATCAAATATTGAATATTGTTTGCTCGAAAAAACGAAACAAGTCCTACCAATCTAGAAAACAATTCAGCATCAACCGCATCGGGTTTTTGTAACACCGTATGAAGTTTTCCATACTGCTTTACTTCGTCGGGCCAGTTTTCGTAGTCGCTGGGTTTGAGAGATTCAAATTGATCTTGTGCTGGAACAAAATCTATTCCTGTGTTGATCTCTCCGTATTTCCAACGGTTGGAATCATCTGGGGTTCCAGCATACTCAAATCTCTCTTTGAACGTTAACTGAATCAGCGCCACGATTGGTTCATTGTGCGTCAACAGATCAATGCAGTCTCGCATGGCACACCGAATAATTTTACTGTTGCACGAGCCCGATACGGCTCGGTCAACCGACCTCCAACCAAAATGTTTGCTGATTACAAACGGATATCGATGCCATCTTGGCACGTCACGGTTGGCTGTAAAACTGCATCCATTACTGTATAAAAGTGTCATAAACTTTTTAATTTAATCAAGAATTACTTGGAACCAATGTTCGAAATAATTTATCAAATCTTGATCATTGGTGGCAGGTAAATTCAACCAGTCTAAACATTTTTTAATATTTTTTAAAAACTCTTGACTATTTTTAAAATTATTGCCTGTGTCCCAGATAAAACATTGTTCGCCTGCTTGGTCTTGATACTGCTGAACCATACTGTCATATATTTCATCTATTAGCGGCTGATAATTTAAAAATTTACCTATATATTGATGAGTCTGCGACCTTAGTTGTTGTTGGATAAACATTGGCAACTGTTCCAATTTGTGTTGATCAGTGGGTGGATTCAGTGGCCAGTTAAGTTCTTTAACTGAGTCCCAATATTCAGTCAATTCAGCTGATTGCGTTGGCACAAATACCCATTCGCCAACCTTGGAATAATATCCGCTGTCTAGTAGTCCAGATTTGTTCTTGTGCGGTTGCACTGTTGCCTGCTGTCGTGCGTTGATAAATTTTCTATAGTTGGTAAAAAAAATTACCCGGGCATTGGGCCAAAATTTTAAAAAAGCGTTTATCAAATTTGGCGAATGTGCGCTCAACATCATGTGTAAATTTTGATTCATAATGTCTTCAACCACTGGCAACATTTGGCGAGCCAAAATTTCGTGATAGTGTGTGCAAAATTGAGTGTGTTCAATTCCTAACAATTGAATGTTACCAAGATCTAAATCAGTCCAAGTAGATGACTGCCCGGCAATTTTCAATTTTTCATGTAGGTATTGCAGTTTGTTAGCATATTGAAATTGCCCGGCTATTTGTTTTTTTGCCAACTCAGCATGTTGAAAAACTGATTGATCATTTAGACCCAGGCAATTGATCAAAAAATGGCCGCCAGCAAAACTAGGATGACCAACTAGTGTAATTCTTTGATACGGATTAGGACACTGAATCATACCAGCAAGTTCATATGTAGTGCCACCAATGCAGCATATCCAATGGCATGTGCGTGTTTGAATACAAATCCACGACTTGCATCACCGTCCCACACTGACTCGAAAACTTCAGCCCACGGGCGTGTTTGTAAATGTGCTTTGCCCGGACGAATAATACTTATAAATGCTGCCATCCTGGGTATGCTATCTGGCCTCATTGTTTGTAACAAATCTGTATAGTTGCCCACGTGAACCAGTTGCTGAGCCCACTCTACGTCGGTCCATAAGCGAGACCAAGGCGGTTCTTTTGCTAACATTGCTTGGTAATGTTCTGGACCGGTTATTAATTGATACACACTCATGTTTAACAAATCAATTTTAAAATAACCCAACTGCTCGGCCTCCTCGTAATCTATAGCGGCACAGGTATTGACTGGATCATACGGAATATCTGTAACATATACACCACTGTTGTGTCGACGTACCTGGCCTTGATGCAGTTGACGTGCTGGAGTAGCACGAATCAACTTTAACAGTTGATCCCTGTCGGCTAAGTCAATGTCAATGTCTGCGCTCATTCTTGCACCAATGCGGCTACGATTCTAACTTGTTCCTGTGCTTGCTGAACTGCTTTAAGTGCATCTGCTACCGCTGGATGTTTTTTTGCCAATACCTCAAGTCTTTTTTCTTCTGCCATCTGTCGTTGTACCCAATCAATTGCTTCCTCAGCCGCCCCATTAAGTCCTACACTGGCATGTGGCGTGTTTAATTCCAACCAAGTCATGCCATCATACACTTCTAATCGTTGCTGACTGGTGTTGAAACGCAAGTTACCAACTCCTTGTGACCCGGCTTGGGCACTCACATAGGTGCTGGCACTGCCGCCTATTACTTGTATATACTTTCCACTGGTATGAATTGCTTTGATCATGCTACCATCCTGCCTTTGCTAATATATCCCGGGCATACTCTTGGTCTGCTGGATAGTCTTTAAATTTTTTCATCCAAAAGTCTGCGTCAATGTAAGGCCACACCATAGCTATTTGTGTGGCATCTAATTCGGCTAGGAACTTTTGTCCTGATTCACTGTTGTAAATGATCCAAGGACTTATGCGACCTGCGGTTACTGCATACACCATTGCATTGGTGTTGCCATAACGCAAGCAATCTTCTGCCGGGTGTCCCGACTGTTCTGACCAATCAATACCAAACTCCACAGCACGAGCCAGAGCATCGTTTATATTTTCCACACGCAAGTAGTCAGTTAGGTATTCTGTGTATACTGTGTCTTTGCACCAATGGTCAATCTTTTTGTTTTGTTTCAATACCCATTCTACAAAACGTGCAGGATTAACAGCACGGATATCTACACAATAGCGACCAAACTTTACAAACGCACGATAGTAGGCACTTTCACAAAAGTCATCGTAGGTTTTTAGCTTGGCACTACCCTGTGTCAGTTCATAAAATTTCAAGTAGGCGTTAAAGCCAAGACGCACACCTGCTTCGTCTTTTTCTATGCGTCGACGTCGCGGCTCACATGAATGCACCGCAAGACTGGACTCTTTCATAAAGTCTTTCCGACAATACTGACAGGTATAGGTCATTTCTTTGCGTCTTGCCCTGAGGCTTTTAAATATTCATCAATGTCTTTTTTGGTATTGATTTGTGCCATTAGTTCTAGTTCATCGTCTTTGAGATGTGGATATAGTTCTGCTAATTGTTTACGAATACTACCAGCGCCAGGTTCCTTTTTCTTAGGAGCAATCCACTGATGACGCTGTGTGCCTAACCCCGGACTCACAGTTGTAGCACATAGCCATTGTAGTTTTGGATGCCGGTTGATATTAAAAAACTGTTTGTTAAGTCTTTCGTTTGTGGATATCAAGTAAAACTCTTGCAGATCTCGACTGCCTTGCACACTTGACCCATATCGAATCATCAAGAAGTTACTGAACTTTTTACGTTCTTCTGGTGTTAGGTTATTGTAAAACTCTCGATCCTTGCGATCAAACACAGCCATTTCGTTATTGATACTGAGCTTATCCATTACCACGCCAAGTTATAGTTTACCACTTCACAGTTACGACTGATGTCTTTGACAAAATACACACACTCGGGTTCATCTCCTTCGCTGATTGGCACACACAACATCTGACCATTCTTTAGTTTAGGAGCATACCAGGACACTTCTTGATAGATGTCAATGATTTCAATGTCTGGAAAGCTGGGTCTAAAACTGCTGAGTGGATTAAATTGAAATGCCTTAAACCCACGATCGTTTATACTGGTAAGAGGTAACACTTCTAAATCACCAATGTCGGGTTCTCCTATTAGGATCTGCCAATCAACTGGCATGCGAATTCTGTGCGAACCTATTCGTAACACCAAAGCTGGCGCTGTAAAACTTTCTAAGAAGATTAGCGGAATATAGTGATAGTCTGGATCCTTGGGATCGCTATTGTCAAAAATAGCAAAACGCATGTCATCTACTTCTTCCGGAAGGTGATCTAGATCAAATGGTTCATTGTCAAGTGTTAGTATTCTCATAAGTGTATTATAACATATTTTGTCACAAGTGCAACCTTTATTTCCATTCCAACTTCTCTTGTGTAAATGGGTAGTTGGCCTCTTTATAAAAAGTTTTACGTTTGGTCAAGTGACGCTTGGCAAATTTACAAGTGCTGGTTACGTCCCAGATCTGGACATGGTCTTTGTCTTCCGCTTTTCTAATGCCGCGCCCAATTGATTGTATAACGCGGACAAAGCTCTTTCCGGGCTCCACAAGAACCAGATTAAAAATCCTAGGCAAATTAATACCCACAGCGGCCACACCGTAAGTTGCCACAATAATCTTGCCAGTGCTGGTGGCAACTTCATCATACTCATCTTGTCTATCCTTTGCTTTGGTTGCGCCACTGACAAAAACAGCCAAGTCACCTAGTAACTCTACCAGGGCATGGCCCCCGGCTACTCGATCTACCAGCACCAATGTATTGCCTGTGGCGTTGACTTGTGCGATCAATTGGGCTATTGTTTTAAGTCTATCAGGTTCTTCCAATAGAAACTTCAATTCACTTTGGTAGTTGGTGAACTCAGCGTGGTCAACCAACTGAACAATGTTCACGTGGCATTGTGCCAACACACCTTGGCTTTGTAGTTCACTAGCAGTGAGTCGACCAATTACTGGACCAAGGCTACACTTGAGTGCTTGGAATTCAAATGGTTCTTTGGGTATGGTTCCTGTGAGTCCCCAACGTATAGGTACACGACTCATTACACCAGTCAGCAAACTCTTTAATGCGTCGGCTTTGGCCATGTGAACTTCGTCAACAATAACACACACTACATCTTCCAAGAACTCTTGTATGGTTACATCACCTACCGAGTTCTTTGTGTTTTTAAGCAAGACATTTAAACTTTGCCAAGTGCAGATGGTGTGCTGTCGTCCCCATTCCTTGCGATCACCAAAGTAAACACCCACATCCTGTTGCATGTTGATGTAGTCTTTTTCTGTTTGTGTCACTAGATTCTTGTTGGGCACAATTACAACTGTACGACCATATGGCGCCACTGCATTCGATAGTGCAGCCGTAATAACAGTTTTACCTGCGCCGGTGGCAATCTCTTGTATACATTGTGGATCAGCCAAAAAGTTATTGATAATCTCAACTTGATAATCACGCAACACCATTGGTTCGCCTTCTAGCGGATGACCTTTACTCCAAGCAATGTGACTAAATGATTGTTCAGTCACACTCTCAAACTTGAATGTAGTCAAGTAGTCGCGCTGGTCATCTAGTTCAATATCATAGTTGAACTTTTCCAAGATGGGAATGATCTCTGGCAACAGGTTCACATAAGTGCTGCCACCCAGTTGAAAATAACTGACCTTGCCGTCCCATCGTCCTAATCTAACTGCTGGCAAGTAACGAGCGCCCGGAACATCATACTTGAAAGCCGTAACCAATGCACGACGAGCATCAAGCTCAAGTCCTTCTATTTTGATATTAACTTCGTCACGGATTATAATTTTAGCTGTTCGCATTGTGCTAGTATAACATACTTAGTCTAGTAAAGTCAAAAAAACAGGTATCTTTTTACAGATACCTGTTGTAAATGGGCAGTTTGCACTGCCCAGGAGCTAATTGATTAACTGTTCTTCATACAGGTGCTGGCGGCCAGGGCCCTCCAATTTGTCTCGGACACTTTGGTCAAGTCAGCAATCTTGAGCGCCATACGCAGGCTCATTTCACGTAGACGAGTTTGATTTGCTTCCATGAATCCAATGATTTCATCGCCTTGTTCCGAGCTAAAATCGTAGTCTGCGAACAGTTCACCTTTGAGGTAAATTTGCTTGATACGCAAAAAGCGATCACGCATGGTGTTGAGTGTGAGGTCCAAAAAGTGACAACGACTCTGCAATGCCTCTAAATGGTCTTGCAACTTCTTGCTCTTGAGATTACTGAACTGCAAATTGGTGATGAAGATACAAGCACCTTTGAAGTCAAACATGTCTGGCACTCCTTCACGACGCAACATGGCACTGTCACTGTTCCAGTAGATACGACGTTTCTTGCCAGAGTCCAGTGCCGCTTTTAAAATGTTTAACGATAAGTCATCTTGGAATACTGAGTCACAGTCGTCGAACACCAACACATTGTTCCGGTCTGAATGTTTATACAAAGTGCAATACAAACCAATCGGAGTCATTGCACCTTTGATAACTTCGTATTTGATCTTGCGACCACTCAACTGGTCAAACAAGCCCGAGTGCTCCAACTGTTTTTCTACACCGTAGCTCTTGCCCACACCCGGAGGGCCAACCACAATCATAGCACGGACGTCACCGGCAATGGTGGCCTTGGTCATTTGGTCCAGGATATCAAAACGCTCGCCAATACGAGTCATAACTTCCTCGTCAGTTTCCACTGGCGCCTTGGCTGGAGCCTGGGCAACAGGTGCCGCAACAGAGTCACCTGTGGTAAACTCTATATCTTCAATTGAATTGACACGGATACGAACTACGTCCGGAGTGTCTTCACCAAAGTAACCTTCAGCGTTTACTGTCACATAGCCTCCTTTGGCTCCTGTTTGGTAACCTTTAACAAGAGCAAAGGTTACATTGTTTACGGGTTGATTGCGATAACTACCATGTTTTACAAGAATTGTAGACATTTTTAGCTCCTTAACTATGTTGTTAATATGTGTATATTATAAACTAAATGGATTTAATGGTCAACCTTAGTTGGCCATTAAAGTGATTTGAACGTCAATGCCCTCGTGGGTGATACCAACCCCCACTGGGCGGGCTTCACCAGTAAAACTACTGTGACGGCGATCGTAAGCCAGTTTTTGGATTGCAAGGCGCAGGGCGGCACCATGTGTGACTGTGGCTGTTTTTGTAAAGATATCGTTTACTGTACCATACATGCCAAACCCGTCAATGACGAAACGAATTCGTGTGCTGTTACTAAATCCTGCTACGTGGCGCATTTTGGGCTCCTTTTTAGTTTCTATACAAGTATTATAGCAAATGGACCATTTCTGGTCAAGCATTTTCGCCAAATCCAACACAATCTTCAAAAATACTTTCTAACAGGCAGTCTAGGTCGCCTTCGCCACTGTTGTTTTCTTCCCACACTTGCTTCAAGTCTGCAGCCAGCATTTTAGCAAATGCCTTGCTGTTAAAGATCTTTTTAAACTTGGCATCGTTTGTAATGTCAAGTCCAGTCGCTTCAATAATGCTTTTAAACTCTTTTTCTGAAAACTCTACTGTAACTGCAATCTTACTCATTTCTGGGCTCCTTTTTAGTTTCTATACAAGTATTATAGCAAATGGACCATTTTAGGTCAACCAAAATCTGCACTCTTTTTATGCTTGGGCTGGCGCTGATAACGGGTTTTAAGCTCAACTTGTTTGGGCTTAAAAGGGGTGTTGCAGGAAAACAACACCCAATGAGCGCGAGTTTTGCGGGTATTTTGCTTGACTTTCATAATAGTATAATTGTAGCAAATGGGTCATTTCGGGTCAACCATAAAAAAACCCTCCAAAATGAAGGGTTTCTAGTAGGTTAGTGCAGACTAACTTTATTCGTCATTGAATCCAGTAGTAGATACAGTGAGATCGTGTTCCAGTATTGACCCAGGATCTACTGTCCAGTGCCATGTTCCTTTTCCTAACAATCTGTCAGCTGTTTGCTTGACACCGTCAATGGTTACATTGGTGCGAGGATCTTTAACACCATTGTCGTCGTCTTCGGCAATGTCCACATAGTCATCTGGACCGGTACTGAATGTTACTGTGTCCATATGTAGCTCGGTGTAATTTGCTACAATTTGGCCAAATTCCACTGTGTTTCCTTTTACAGAAATCGTCATATGTTTAGTTCCGGTAAAATCCAATGGAATTTCAAAAGAAAATAATACAGGTGATGTTTGCTCACTTTCATTATCGTTGGTCTTTTCTACCAACTCAACTGGACCAGAGAATACAGTTAATCCATCTAGGATCGCAGTTATTTCAGCTGTGCCCGAGCCCCATCCTAATGCTTTTACAGTTCTGTTTACCATTTTATCCTTCTCCTAATTACGATTATTTATCGAGCTGTTATCGGCGTTCGATATCTTCTTCAACGCAATTGTCACCGTATTGTATTTCTACAATTTTTAACGGAGCGTCAGTTTCATTGCACAACTGATGCCATTCGTTACAATTGATATGTATATGTTTGTGTATTTCAAAGATACCCACCAACTCTGGATCGCTTTTTCTATTTATGCTGTAAACTGTGGCTGTACCTTCAGAAACATGCCAATGTTCGGCTCGATCTTGGTGGCGTTGCATACTAAGACGCTGGCCAGGCATAACAGTAAGTTCTTTGACTTTGGTACCAGGTACATCATGTAATACCCGGTAATAGCCCCATGGGCGTAGTGCCTTAGGTGCTTTCCATTCTTCCAAAATCCAACTACTACTATTTGCTTTGTCAACTCCGCCAACACCAAATGCAAATGCTAAATTATCATCATCGGCGTCCATTTCTGGAATATTTGAGTGTGTGCGATCACCACCGTTTGCAAAAATAATTTTATCATCAGGATAATGTGCTCGAACTTGACGTAGCAAATGACAAGCAGTTCCGTCTTCGTCGTCAAAAGTATATACTTCATCTACTGAAGATAAGTTGTTTAATACGCACAGTCTTTCGTTCCACGGCATAAAGGCGCGACCTTTTTTGCGAGTCAGCCACTCGTCACTGTTGATTCCTACGATCAACATATCACCCAATAAACGGGCTTCCTTTATCAGTTTAATGTGTCCCGAATGTACCGGATCAAATCCGCCGCTTACTATTACTATTTTTTTCATGCAAATATTTATAGCCCGTTAAACGGCCATGCTCAATAAACTGCCGTCAATCCAAGGAATAACTAAATCTTGTTGTCTTAAAGCACTGTGAGCATAAATGCTTTTTACAGCAGACTGGGGTAAAAGATTAAGCTCTACCAATGTGTTCCAATTGATATCACGTGGGTTTTGAGGAGGTTGAGCACTTTTATAAACCACCGCATGTATCCACGGCTCAGTGAGTGTTTGTTTAAAAAACCCAGCACCACAATCCCATCCGGCTGTGGCCAACATATACATGAGACTGACCATGGTGTAATGATAGTAATGTCCATTGGGCAACACATAACTAAGTTGTCGACGATGTATTTGTTGAGTCACTGGTACAGTCAGTGACAGCATACCGCCTGGGCTGGCAATATGCCACCAATTGCTGAGAGTTTGTATTGGGTTAACAGCATACTGAAATGCATCGTGGCACCATAGTATATCAAATCCACCATCTGGAACAGTTAATGTATCTTCAAAATTACACTGTTGATAGGTAATATTTTCATGTTCGTTAACAACCAATGAGTTTCCACCTAGATCAATGCCGTGACATTTGATGTTCAGCGGCTGGGGATCGTCGCGAGTTGTTCGGGTCGCCCACCATACCAAATCGTCACCAGAGCCACATCCAAGATCAATCATGTTGCGTATACTCAGCATGAAATCATCATACTCATACAACTGACGTAGTGTTTCAAGACTGTGTTGATGGCTGTCGCCAGGATGTGCAAACATTATACTTGAACATCCTCCATACCGGCGGCTCGTAATCTCACAATGTGTCCCAGCATAAAGTTCTTACTTTCCATTCCTTTAAGAATGCCCAAGTATCGATTACGTAACAGTGCAACTTCGTTGATTAAGGTTTCAAATTCAATGACTTCGTCTTCGCCATCAACATACTTTTCAGCATCACGACTTGTCAATGCTCGAGCGTACCCTTCAAGATATTTTTGAAAGTGCTTGCGTCGTATTTTGCGTAGTTGTATATTGAGGTAATTTAACACTGCTTCAACTTCTTGCAACTGGTTAAACCTATGTTCTGTAAGGCCTGGCAAAGCTGTAATATTTTTTTCAACAAGTCCACCAACTCGACAGTCGCGTTTGGCTTCGTCAAGTTCGTGTTCGTAATGTGTGATAAAATCTGGAATATTACCTAGATCCGCTACAACTTTGCTATACCACATTAGTTTTCCCAGTCTTCGTCTTCGTCGTAATCTTCGTCGTCGACTTCTTCCTCTTCAATTTCATCATGCTCTTTGAGGTAACTGGTCAATGCTTTTTTAACGTCACTGTCGGTTTTAAAAACTGCTTTGATCTCGTCGGCACTGACATCGTTGTCAATTAGGACCGATACCAATGTTTCTGCCGCTTCATCACGATCTACTGTGTTGACATATCTTTTAAGTTCTGACCAAATTTCATTTGCTAATTCAACTGTCATTGTTATTCCTCCGTTGCGGTTTCTTCAGTGGTTACTGTTTCTTTCTGATTTTTAAAATCTGTCATTACTTTGTCCAAGCAACCATCTTCGTTGGATTCCCAAGCCTTACGGAACTGTTTAATTATCTCACCTTCGCTGGTAACAAACATCAAACGATTGCCATCTTTCTTAAGTATACCTTTTTTCTCTGCTAGATCAGTCAATCCACTATAAGGGTTCATGCCTGTTTCATACGGAATCTTAACCTGCATACCTTCAAATGGTTTAGCATAACGAGTTTTCATTACCTTACATCCAGCACGGATACCCATTACTTCAGAGATTTTGTTACCTTCTTCATCTTCTTTGAGTTTCATTTTCTTCATAGCAACAACAATACTTGATGCATAGATAAAGCCTTGGCCACCTGAAATCTTATCATCTGGGTCAAACATATCCTGGCTTGCGTAGGTGTGATTCGTACAAACCATTCCAACATTGAAGCCACCAAACATGTTGACTGAATTACGAACAAGACTTGTTAGTGCTTTGGGCTTACGACCCATATCACCTTTCATGTCACCGGCTTCAAATTGATTCACATCAGTTGGAGTCAACAACATGCCCAATGAGTCGATAACCCATAATACCTTCATGCGCTCACCATCTGGTAGAGCTTTGTAATCAATCATGAATGTTGAAATAGCCTTGGCAACGTCATCAATCATACTCATGTTTAATTTAAGTAACTTGTCTGCACCGGTATCTACACCAAGCGCATGTAGCCATGTTTCGTCTAGTGCGTTTTCTGTATCAACCAAGATGACAAAGATACCTTGCTCTTGTGCGTTCTTAACAATGTTGCCTGAACAAATATAGCTTTTTCCTGCACCAGACTCACCGGCAAATACTGTAATCTTGCCCAGTGGAATACCTCGATTAAAGTCTCCACTGATAAGATAGTTCAAGGCAAAATTGCCTGTTGAGATCCAATCAGTTGGATCATTGAAACCAATACTTAGGCCTTCAATGCTTTTGGTGATGTCCTTGCGGAACTTGCTTATATCAAATGGTTTTGCCATGATTACTTTCCTTCTTTAAGTTTGTATAATTCTGTAAAAATTTTACTGCTGTCTACTCCACGCCGTTGATCCATTGTTGCCAATTGTTCAAATGAATTTGTTAAATTCTTCTCAATTGGTTGCTCAATGTAATGCAACATATTCCGATAACTATCTTCAAGTAGGTACCCTGGATTTTCGTTGATCTTTGATTGTAATTTTAACTTTAACGAGTTTAACACATTTTCTGGTAAATGTCTAATATTTAGGTAATCAGGAGTGAGTAACGCACCAATGACAAAACTATTATTATGGAATCCTAGACCTTTAAGGTAGTCTACATATCCAAATACCGAGTCATAATTTAAAAGAAACCATAGCATGTTGAAACTTATCTTATGGTCAAGTTTTCTAATTGTGTTTAGATTGTCTAAAAAATCCTGCCACTTACCGCCGAATCGTATGTATTCAAATTCATCTTCTATGGTTTCTGCACTCACTGTCCAATGAACATTTTTGAATTGGCATACTGCATCAAACACTCCTGTATCAACCTTGCTAAGATTTGTGTTTATCCTAAGATTAACGTCTGGGTTTAATTCTCGAAGTAGTTTTAAATTTTCCTTCATCAACAAGGGTTCGCCACCGGCTAGGTATACATGTTTGAGATTCTTGGCGTGTTGATAAATGTAGTCTCTGAAATCCTGTTGCTGTTGTTCGGTTGGTTGTGATATTTTTTTACCCAATTCGTCTGCCCAACGACTACTAAACACAGGGCCACAATATACACAAGCAAGATTACACAAATTGGTCCACCGAACATCAATGGTTTGTAGATTAAAATTATTGGGTCGATAAGTATCCAATGGGGTTTGTTTGAATTCTCGTATGTAGAAAATTCTATCACTGATAATATCAAAACCTTCTTTACCATGTTCTAAATCGTAACAAGTATGACAGCCAGCAGCCGGCTGGTTATTGATTATATTAGTTTGTTTGGTAACATTGACAGGTCCTAACAGTATTTCTTCAATGGTGTTGTCTTTGATATTGCCTAGACCACCGGTTGTAAAATCACTGCGAATACAATTTTTTACTTTGCCATCAACGTTATACATCAACCCAGTCCATGGCATTGGGCAAAAATTCTTGTTGGTTAATATATCTTTGGGGGTCATACCGGTCCTAAAGAAATATCTGGAATTCTAAGATTGTTTTTTGCGGCCATATCTAATAGACCCAATAAGGTTTTAGCCCAGTTATCGACATCGGCGGCAGGTGGCACTGTTTTATCCAAGTTTGTGGCAATGTTACCAGGACGAACTACTACGATCTTTACTTTGAGTCGACGATGTCGTATTTGACGCACAGCTTCTTCTAATGTAACTTTTTGCAAACGATAATGATCCATGTCTAGTCCAGTCAACGACGACACAGGTTCTTGAGTCATCATTGTGCTGATCACAATAATCTGTTTGCCGGTGCCCGACCAGCGTTGTGCCATTTCAAACAACAACTCGGTCTGTGCATATCCGGCTTGTGCGTTGTTAACAAAAACATCACACGGTTCAATTTGATCACAAATCTTAACGGTGTTGCGAATATTGTTGCCGTCACGTTGACTAAGACCTACAATTTCATAACCCATGAGTTGATATTCTTCAGCAAGAGCTTGACCTATGCCGGCGGTGTGACCAGTGATTGCTATTTTCATACTATGCCTCTTAGTTGTTTTTGTTTTGCTATATATGCATCTCTAGCAGGAATGTCAGTATTATCAACACTCAACTCAACGGGCGTTTTTAAGTAAGCATAACTGTGATCAATGCTGTGCTCTAAGGCAAATTTTTGAATGTTGGGCAAGTCATCTACATTCAACACACTGACTGTTGTCCACAAATTCAATGTGACTGGCATTGTTTTATAGGTCATTAAATTACGATAAAAATCTTGCCAAGGTATAGGCCAGCGCACAAAGTCATGCACTGTGCCGATGCCGTCACAACTTACTGTGACTGTAACTTCGATGCCACTGCGGGCTATATCAACTAGTTCAGTTAATACTGTGCTACAATTTGTATTTAATCTGAGCGTTTTTAAATTAGGTGGCAAATTTTTCAACAGTCGTTTATAGTTTTTACTATAACTGGGCTCGCCGCCATTGATATCTAAATGCATAATTCGTTCTTGTGGCAATTGCCAGAATTGATCCGTATTATTGATAATTGGAAATACAGGTCCGGCTAAGCTGCCGATTCTACTGCTGAGATTTTGATTGCATGTTTGGCAAGCGGCATTGCACAGATTGTCCAACACACCACCTACTTGTAAATAATCTTTCTGTTCAGTTTGATGGTCTAACTCTGTTGCATACGCTCGTATGCTGTCAGGTTCAGTTTCTTCACAACGTATACATTCGTCAGGCCATTGTCCACTACTCATCAAATGTTTGGTATTGACCAGCCACTCACTGGATTCCATTGCTTCAAGCGTGGCAAATTCTGGTGCGTTGACCATGTGTCCACAGCGACTAACTGTGCCGTTGCTGTTGAAACGAACAAAATGATCTAGTCTAGGACAATACATAGGTTGGATTTAAAATCTGTTGTGCATACTCAATCACATACTCGTATGCTGTAGGATCAGCGGTTTTTATCCGTTGTAATAACTGTTGCCAAGTCAACGACTGTCCAATACAATCAAATATCACTGCATCGATACGCTGATACATGTTGTTGTTTTTCACTGATGAGATTCGTTTTATTAGTTCTGTGTTAGCCGGAAGCACACCTTCGGGCTTTGAATCTCTTCCTGTGAGTTCTCCGATGGCCGCCATTGGCAACAAGTTCAACGTGGTATTGGGATTCAAATACCTTGCTAAATTTAATAACCACACAAACTGTGAAGCATAATGGCGATTCAACGATATGTAATTCAATGCGAACCATTCTACTGTAACCGGATCAAGCGCAGGATTATCTCTCACGGTGTGTTGTATAAATGTGTTGATTCCTGAAATTAATCGATCTTGAGGATTTCGTATGATTACATCAATTGTGTTGATTCGTCGAATCTGTTGATTGATACGTATTGGCCAGTTGTTCTTTTTTTGTGGCGTAAAGAAACTAGTATGTCCATTTTTAAAAATAACATAGACATACCGCTGTGAGGGTATGATTTCAATTACCTCACAGCGGTCTGGAAACAAAACGCGATCTAAATGCGATAGCATTTGTTACGCTTTTTGACGGGCCCTAATCATTGCCAAGATGTCTTGAGCTTTGTCTGAAGATGGCTTGGCCACTACTGGAGCACTGGCCACTGCTGGCTCATCATCAAAATCACTTGATGCCGCTGTTGCGGGTGCTGACTTGGCTTCAACTTCGTGAACATCACCGTGTCCATCAACAACGGCTGTTGCTGGCGCTGGTGTAGCACTGCCTGCTGGAGCATTAACACCAGCTGGACGGAAATACTGACCCCAACGTTCTGTGTCGTAACTCTGTCCATCAACACTTGCTTCAAACATTTCTTTGATTACCTTGAGTTCAACTTCACCGGGCTTCTTGGGCATAAATGTGCTCAAGTCAAACAGGCCATGCTTTTCAATGGCTGCTTGTTCGGCTTCAGTGAGTGCTGTCTCTTTGCGAGCCCACTTTGATCCGTTGTAGTCAGCAAAGCCGCCTTTGCTACCTTTGCTGATGCGGAAGTCTAATCCACGCAGGTAGTCTGTTGGCAATTCTTCCAACTCAGGATCCATCAATGCACCCTTGATAGTGGTAAAGATTTGTGGACCAATAATGAATCTACGGATTGGATTTTCTGGAGTCTTGTCGTCGCCTAGTGGATTCTCACGAACAAAGCCTTGGAAAATGTAACTGCGTTTTTTCCAATACTTACGACCCATTTCTTCAAGGCTCTTGTCCTTGAACCAAGTGCGAACTTCTGTCAGCACAGGACAAGTTTCTTGCCACATTTCCACGCAAGGGACTTGCACATATACTTGTTTGGATTCCATTTCACCTTTGACGCCATTGAATGGCAAACGAATCATTGCTCGTTCTTGCCAAAAGAATGTGTTCTTGGTGTTGCCGTCTGGGAGGAATCGGAGTGTTGCGCTTGCGCCTTCTTCCATGTTCCAGTGTGGATAAATTGCATTATCGCCACCGGTGGAGTTGCCGCCTTGTTTGTTACCTTCTGATTGTGCGAGTCTCGCACGGATGTCTGCTAATGATGCCATAGTTAGTTGCCTTTCAAAGTTTAGTTACTATGTTGCCTATCTAAAAATTTAGATTTGAGTTGCCTGTGATGCTGAATAGAAAAAGCGCATACACATGTGTAGTATATACGCTTTATTTCTCAGCGTCAAGTGTATTTATGACGCGGTTGTTCTAATTGCAGAATTACTTCTTCATTCCGGAAAGTTCTTTGAGTCGGTCCAAAAAGCTAACATCCTTGGAGACTTCTTTCATTTTGCCGGCGTGTCCGTATTGTCCAGCCAAGGGCGAACGACTTTCTTCTGTGGCCGAGTCTGGGTGTGGACGGCCGTGAGCACGTTGATAGTAATCAAATTCAGCTTTACGATCCTTTTGCTCAATGTCTTTGGCAGTCAATGGCTCTTGACCTTTGCGCTGGATGGCTGGAATTTCATAATCTCTAGGATTGGTAGGATCAATAGACTCTTCTGCTGGTGGTTGAGAATATCGAGGCGATCCAAGTTTAGCCGTATCGTACGGTCCTGTTGGTTTTGGATCAGGTTTCCAGTCTTGACCAAAATTACTTTTCATGTCAGACGTGTAATCTTTATAATTTATTACATCAAGTGGGGTCGGTTGTCCACGTGCTCCGCTAACAAATTCAGATGGAATATCGCCCTCTTCTACTTCTTTGGCATCAACATCAATGACATCACCAGATTTAGCGGCCAGGCCAGATTTTTGAGGTGCTGATGTTTTGGCAGGAACGCCGCCGCCGCCCCATTTTATTTTATCTGCTTCTGCATCTTGTTTCTGCCAAGTATTGTGTTTTTCTAATTCAGGGTTGGCCATTTTTTCAGTATCAGGGTTCATGATAGTAGTGCCTGGGTTGACCATAACAGCTTCATCGGTAGTTTTGTCATCACTACCCATTGCATTGCCAATTGCGTTGCCAAGTGATGCACCAATTCTTGCTCCGGCTGGACCTCCTACCAATGCTCCACCAATGCCACCTAGTGCGGTACCTATTAGGCCTTCTTCCATGTCGGCATGATCGTATTCGGGTGCAGGACGTGGTTTAGCAGGAACACCAGCAATTTTCAGTATGCCCGACAGCGAGTCTTGATACTCGTCAGCATAGTCGCCTACGCTTTCACGTTCCATTCCGTAATCAGAATCTGGAATGCCAGGGCTGTTTCCGCCATAGCCGTCGATGCCCAAGTCTGCACCAAAACGATCTGCTACCCATTCGTACGGATCACCGTCACGAGCTTTCTTTGTGCCATATGGCATGTCATCAAAGTAGTAGTCATACAGGGCATTGTGCAGTTCGTCACTGACTTCGCCAGTTTCTTTGAAGTCTCGAACATCACGTTTGAATGTGTCAAGTATGTGTTGGAATGTGCTGCCGGTGCTGTCGGTAAGAACGTTTTCAGTCAAGCCGGCGGTACGACGTAAACTATTCAAATCACTTTCGTCAATTTGACTTTGTAAAACACGAATCTTGCGTAATAGTTGCTGTGCTTCTTGTGGACTATTGATCTTGACTGGATATGTTTTACCTTGGAATTCAAATTGTGGTTGTCCCGATCCTGCGGCTTTTAAATGTGCATCAGCAAATGCCAATGCTTCTTCTTTGGTTCCAAACAATTTTTGTGCCAACCAATTTAGACCCTTGTATGTTAAGAATCCGCCTAATGCGGCAGCGGCACCACCTAAAGCACCTGCGCCTAATGCTGGTGCAAACAAAGCAGATGCTCCTACAGCAGTAGTTGCCATTGTAGATCCAGCCATTGCACCAGCACCTGCTGCTGGCATCATTCCCATTGCAAATTTTGCAGAACCAGATTGCCCTTGTTTTCGCTTAAAGTCTCGCAACTTGTCACCAATGGCACTACCTGGAAACATGGCTTCGTCTGTTTGTTCAAGATCAGCCGGATTAGTGGCTTCGGGTGGATTCATTTCAGCAGTAGCATCAATTTGCAATTGATCCAATACCGCACGAACTTCAGGAAAGTCACTGAGTTCTTGCAGTCGATCCATGATAACTTGACGTGCATCTGCATTGGCATCGCGGTCAGCCAGTTCGCCCAACTGGTCAAATAACTCGTCATCGCCAACAAGGTCATACAGTTGTTCTGTGGCATTGGTAGCATCAGCGCCCACTGGCAAGTCCGTACTCAACAGTTCAATCAATTGGTCTTGTTTTTCTGGAGTATCTGGCAACGCCCAAGTTCCTTCTGCAAGTCGTTCGACCCAGGCTTCAAATATGTTGGCTTCTTTCATTTCAGTTCCTTGTTGTTGTATTTTGGCCAGCAGCGGTAGTGCTGACTCAATTCTTGTGTCAATGCTCTGCTTGACAAAAAGATTCTTTAAACTTTCAATCACTACATCCTGTTCTGAAATTTCAGCCGGGCTCCATGATTCAAAATATGTGGTGTATCCAGTGCGAGTACCAAGCCCTTTAAGGCTGCGTTGCAAGTTTGATTGGTATTCTTTAACTTGTTCTACCAGTTGCTGTGTATCACCTTCAAAGATTTGTCCTTGATTGGCTCGGCGGAAACGACTTAGCACCGCCAGTTCTGTAACTATTTCACTGATGTGATTACCTCTGGCATCGTAAGGACGTCCGCCTTGGCGCACATGCTCCAACATGGCACGGCCAGCAGTTAAACTGGTAAATGGCAACTTGTAACGCTCGCTATCAGCTGTTTCAATAAACAAACTTTCGATGTAGCGGAAACGAGCATCACCTTCGGCAATGTTCTTTTTGTGGCGGATCATCAAGCGAGCTTCAGTTGGCGCACCATTCCAGCTGGTGGTTCGATTTCCAGTCCAACTTTCAAACAGGCCTTCTTTGATGGCAGCTTGCCCTTGCATACTGTAACGTAAACGATTCAAGTTTTTGATGCCAAACGTCATGAAGTTTCTAACGGCAAAGTTTTTCAACTGTTCCAAGAAAGCAAACCAGTCGTTTTTGTCGTCACCTTCCATGCTGCGGCCCACATTGTCCGAGCAATAAACTTCAAGATCATTGTCGTCGCCCAGCATGATTACCACTGTGCCATAGTCTTTGCCGCTTTGGGCACGGAAGTCAAAACTGTATATTTCAGTTTCTGCAGGGTCAGCGGCTGGTTTACCAGAACTGTCCAGCATTTCTGGGTCAAAATCTCTACTGACCAGTAGATCAAATAATTTTCGAGCGGGTGTAATATCTGCCATAGTAGTGTATTTAGCGCCTTACGCTGATGAATGGCATCGGCGGGATTATGTTATCTCCGTGGTCTCGCAGCTGAGTATCAATGCTGTTATCGTAGGTTTGTAGCAATTGTAGCATACGCACCGTCAGCACTGTGCTCATAACCAAGTCATCAGTTTCTCCTATTTTGGCTGCATAGCCTGCACCAGAAGCCACAAAGGTTTTGAGTTCGCTGACCAGGCTTGAACTGCGTACCTTCATACGTCCTGATTCGATTAGTGTTTTTAACTTGTTACAAGCGGCCAGCTTGGGTTTGTTTGTGGTGTTGAATCCTTTGCGGTATCTCTTATTTCCGCCATTGTGCGGGTCACTTAGAAAATAGCCCTGTATGTTTTCCTCGCCATATTCGTCAATGCTGATCAATGCAGCTTCGCCAATGGTATTGTTTTCTATGCTGTAGTATATTTTTTGTGGATCCTTAACTGTTTCATTGATGTGAGCACAAATAGCTGCTAAAATGCGAACCTGCTCAGGTATTGGTGTTCTATTGTGACGCCACTCAGCCACTTGTTCTGTAGTTTCTGCTTCAAATATTTGTATAGCAGCAGCATCACCACCAGTGCCCAAACTAGGGTCAAGCCCAATTACATAGGTACGGCCTGACTTGGGGCGCTGATACCAACGAACCTGCCCAGTCTTATACAAGGGTTCATGCCCTTGCAAATCTAATAATTTAGTTGGTGCTATAAGTGTTTCATCGTTGATAATAAATTCGCACCCCATTTCACGGCGGAAACGATCATCGCCTAACTGTGCTCGCTGTTCGCTAGCCCACTTTTCATCACGGTCTGGGTGTTCGTTCCAATAACTGCGATAACTCTTAAATCCATTGATACCAACGTCAGTGGGGTTACCAAATTCATCTTCGCACTTGAGAGCACCTTTCCACAACAGGGCAAACTGATCTTCGTCACTGTTTGGAGTGCTTGTAATAATTGCCTTACCACCAGTGGCCAGTGTAGGGCTAATAGAAGTCCAGAACTCTTTGGCAATGCCAGGGCGAACAAACGCGAACTCGTCACAGTATAAGAGTGATATACTCATACCACGACCGGTATTTTCTGTTGTGGTGGTTGAAACTATGCGTGATCCGTTTTCAAAGTCCAAGTTACCTTTGTTGTAACTAGTAACTCCGGCACGGATATGATCTGGACACAGCTCGTAGGCATAGCGAATACGTTGCATGATCTCTTGTGAGCCAGTGTATTTGTGTGCGGCAATAAGAATAGTTGAATCTGGACGGAACATGGCCACCCATAACAAATAGCCAGCGGCACTGGTACTCTTACCGGTTTGTCGCGGCATCATGCTGATGCTGAAGCGATAGTTGTGATAGGTATCTATCAGTCGCTTTTGATAGTCAAACGGATGATACAACATCTTGCCTTTGGTAGGATGCTGTATATGAAAAAAGTTATCAAGAAAATATTGCGGACCTGTTACAGGATCAGCACATTTTACAAACTCCTCTAACTGTTGATCAGTAAAGGCTGTTTTCTTGTATGGTGTTTTAACTAAAGTAGATTCGGTTTGGCTCATAATAAAGTTGCTAGTTCAGGCCACAGTTGTTCAAAGCGACCTGCAGCACCAGCATGATATTTACTTTCAATTTCGGCAATGTGATTTATAAATTCTGGTAACATATTGTTGTTGGCCAGCTGATGTCGAGCTTCGGTTTCTTGTAGGAAGTTGCGTTGACCGTGATCCAAATCGGGTCTACTTAATACTGTTCGTAATTCTTTTAAGGCCAACTGCCTAAACTCAGGTCCCAGTTGTAGCGGATCTAAACAAGCAGGATGATATAGGCTTTGCCAATGCACGGGTATTGTTTGATCATGTGCCCAAGAAATCAATTCAGATAGTCTAGTGGCATTGTAAATGTTGTAAAGCGGATGTATGCCTAATCTATGCCCTGAGCAGGCCTGTATTATTTTGATATTTTGTTCAATTTGACTCCATGTACCACCATACCTGACATATTCAAATCTATCACCCGTATTGTCAATGCTTATGTTCCACCCAACCTGTTGTCGTTGTGCTAACTTAGCAAATATCCGATTGCTTTCTAAGTCTACACCAAGATTGGTTATAACGTCAACTTGACAATCCAAAGGAATTGCATCTAGTAGTCGTTCATTTTCTTTGAGCAACAACGGCTCACCACCAATTAGAGCCACTTTCTTAATGTGTGCTTGATGTTGTTCGAGATAGTTGCATACTTGGTCAGAATAGGGTCTGGTGCCGGACTGAACTGACAATTGTTTTAGACTGGCCCATTGACTACTACTGTGTTCGTTGCAGTAGTTGCAACTGAAATTGCAAGTGGTGTTCCAGCGTATGTCAATCAGCACTGGATGGTGTTCTGTATCTGAGGCTTGGCCAGCATCAAAGCCGGGATTTATTCTGTTGTGCCAGTCACGTTCACTACGACCATAGCGTTCGGCCTGCACACAATTGTGACAATACTGCTCATGTGGGCGTCCCTCACGCAGGGTTTGTCTTACTTCTTGCAGTGCAGAGCCGTGTAGAATCTCCTCAATAGTTTGGCTGTTTAAGTTGCCCAACATATTAGGATCACCTGCACAACAGGTTTTGACACTGCCTTGTGGATTGATGTGCAGACCCCTCCACGGAGCTGCACACAAGAAATTGCTCATACTGTAATTATGAGCAGATTGACTGCTGGAACAAACTTTTAATCGATGTCGGCGTTGGCGCCACACAACTTGCGTTTTGCATTAGTCAATGCGCCAAAGTCCACTGGCCATTCTTGTCCAGGTTGTAGCTCTACTGCGCCTTTAGGAAATGCATAATTAACACCTGCTTGTTGTTCAATCTGTGCCACTGGTACGCGGAATTTAGTCAAGTCATTGCCTAGATTAGGATATGGTGCTACGTGTGGAAACAACCAACCTGCATATTGTCCTGTGTTTTCGTCTATGACAATCTTGTAGAAAGCATGTGGAACAACTACGCCAGCACCAATCTTTTTGTCTTGTGCTGTGTATAATCCACCACTGACTATGTTGAATGTGTGTCCAGTTTGAGCTGCCCAACCACGCACTGATGTTTCTAACAGTTTCCAAATACCACGATTTAAACTGCCGGCCTGTGGGCTCATGTTGGTCATCAAGAAACTTTCATACTCAACCTGTTGATCCCAACTTTGGTCTCCGTCTGGAGCCATGTGTCCTTTGTCGTAGCCTGTGCCTGCGTAGTCACCTGGTACTGCACCACCCTGGATGCTTTGGTCAGCGGCAAATGCATTTGACCGTGCTACGCAACCCAATGCGTGTCCAGGGGTCAAGGTCCACATAACAAAACGTGGAACTTTGGCCTGAGAATCATAGGCTGATAGATAAGCTTCACGGCAAATTGGTTGCACAGCACCTTGCACTTGTGGAACACCGTATGGTGTATGCACTTGACATTGTGCTAGGGTGCCAGGGGCACGTTGTGTCCAGGCCAATGCTGATGATGCAATTAGCGCAATTATTAAACTTGTTAAGATTTTTTTCATGTTAATTTCTTTCTTATTAATTATCGTGGATATCCTTTGAATCCTGCAACAGGACTGCGTTTGTCTACATCGGGCATTTCTTCACTGGCCATCGTGCCAATCTGCACTGCATCACTTGGAGGCATGCCCATGGCTCTGAGAGCATCATGTATATAATCTACTACATGCGGATCATAGCTTACTACAATCTCGTTTTCGCCAAACTCTGATTCTTTGCCATCAAATGGTGGAACACCGTCCGCTGCACGTTGAGCCGCACCTTTGGCTCCGGCAATGGCCACACCAAAACGATACTGCAAATAAGGATCTTGATTTTTCAATGCTGGAATTTTAAACGCACCAGGTAACGAACGACCCACATCATATGTTATCGAACCTGTTCGACCTTCGGTGACAAATTCTCTGGCTCTCATCGGCCGTAGCCTTTGAACGCTTTTATTGGACTTACTCGATGTGTGTCTGGGTGTTCTACACTGCGATGGTCTGACACAACATGATGACTTTCAGCGCCGATTGTTTTCATGGCACCGTGAATCATGTTGTCTTCTTCTCGGGTATATGGATGTGCTGTGTTGTATTTTTCAACCCAGCTTGCTGGATCCATTTGATCTCTTGGCACAGCATTTTTTGTTTTACCATCATGACAAGCAGCTGCCATCATCATACGATTCAAATGATTGGTACGATCATATCCGCCATTGTCACGCATGATATGTGCGCCGGGCATTGAATTGTCATGGCCACCGGGAATTTTACCTTTGCGGTCCTCAGAGATAAACTCATCTGCTCTCACAACTAGGCTCCAATTACGCCGGCTTGTGCTGAACTTGCGGTGCCTAGTTCCTGAATAGTAAAGTTTGCGCCAGTAATTGTTATGTAATTTCCAACGCCTACATAAATTTCTGTAACGGTAGCGGCTGGAACACTTACAGCGTTGCTATAGATATTGCCGACTGCGGCAGCTGTGCCGACTGCAGGAGCATATACATTAAATGTCACAGCAGTATTGCCTGTGCTAATACTGGCTTTGTCAGTATACCAGACAGTATTTGCTGACAGACTTGTAAAAACATTTGCTTGAGCCATTTTAATTAACCTTTATAATTTTGCCAAGTTTTGAACAAATTACGCTCAAGTTCTAATGACTCTTCCATACTGGCCTGACGACGTAACTGGCTGGCCAATACTGGTGTTGTTGATTGTCCAGTTGATTTAGGGCCATTCAACCCACCTGAGTAGGTGCGTAGATTAGGATCTGCTGCCAGTGTTTCTGTGTTGCTTGGCCAGTCTGGTGCGTTTTCGTCTACCATTTGATCGCAACCGCATGGGCTGGCACCGCAGGTTGGACAGGCCTTAGGAATTTGACTTTCAAGTCCGGCCAACTTCAACAACATCATCAACTTGGCCGCTTCTTCACCATCGGCTTGGATAGTGATTGCCGGAGCCATTTCGCCGTCACCGCACTCTTGCATCTTGGATTCAATATTGATACTTTCAGTTAAGGCCTGTTTGAACTGACGGTCTAAACTTTCGTAAACACCTTTGCCAAACTGCATGCCTTTGCTGGGCTTGCCGCTTGGAGAAGCTGTGGCCACTGATCCGGATACAGTTGTTTCATCAACTTTTTCTTCTTTTTTGCCTTTGGCCTGTTTGGCAGCCTGTTTCATTGGCTCAGTTTTGTTGCCATCTTTGTCTAGGTCAATAAAGTCTGGTTTACCGCCTTCTTTGACCTTTTTAGGCAGGCCTTTTTCTTTAGTAGCAGCAAACTTGTGCAGTTCACCTTGTGGCATCTTGGCCATTTCTTTTGACGCACCACGCAATTTGCTCTTGGGGATTTCACCCTTTTGTGCTGCGTGTGCAATGCCAGCGGCTCTGCGCTGTGCTTGACTCACTGCTTTTTCAAACACCTGAGCATCGTTTGGTTGCTGTGCTTGTATCAGTTTCATAGCTGACCATAATGTATTTTCTAATTGCGAAGCAAAGCCCTGTGGGAACTGTCCGCCGCCTTGAACTTGTTTTGCAAACTTGCGTAAATTTGCAAGTTCATTGTAAACTGCCTGTGCCTGTGCCTTGTCAATACCTTCGGCCATTGGTTCAATGGTAATGCCTTCACGGCCCAGGTGTTGCTCTGCATCACGTTCGTGTGTGCTGATAATATAGTCACTAACACTGCTCATCATGCCTTTGATCTGGCCAACCTTTTCCTGCACCCATTCTGGCAAGTTTTCATTTTGGCGTAGGCATTTTTCTAATTCGCGGGCATGACGCACAATGGTGTGCAATGAATCTTTGGTCATACCGGCTTCGTCATTGTATTCACCTTGCTCAGCAGGGCTAACACTTTCACTGCTCATGTTGCTGGGGCGAGTCATCATAACGCCATCAGTGTCAACGTCTTCTTTGGTCTTGGTAGGACGACCGTCTTTATATTTGTAACTTTTGGCTGTGACACGTTCTGGGCGTTTTTCTTTTGTGGGGCGCCCTTTTTTCTTGGGACCGTCGGATACTGCAGCTTTTTTCTTGTTCTTCAAATTGCCGTATTCATCATAGTCATCGTCATTGCCGGTATCATCACGGTCACTGCGATAGCCATACTTTTTGTGTCGGTTGCGTTCACTTTCGCTGTCGGTATTGCTGGCTTTCATTGAACCTTGTGCGCCTTTGAGTAATCTCATGTCCAGTTCTTTAAGCGGCAACTCTTTGCCACCAACACGGATCTTTTCACCTTTTTGTATGCCATCACGTTTGGCATCAACTACGGCTTTGCTAAATGCATTGCCTTCATTGCATTCACACGGAGCACAATCACATGCAGGGCAGTGGCCTTCTTCAATACTGCTGGTATCTTTAAATGTTTTGTCGCCTAATTTAAAATTGCCACCTTTGGGTGTGGCTTTTAACTTGCCTGTGAACGCATTGCCTTCTTCAGTGCTGGACCTGTACGGTGTTACACCTTTGGCCATTGCATCATACCCACCTGACACACGTTTACCAGTTGCATCAGTGGTTTTATTCATTGCCAGTTTACCACCGGCGGCACGAGCAGCCTTGGCCATTGCGGCTGTGGCATCACGATGTGCTTGACCTTGTGGTGTTTTGCCAGCAATAGAATTTTTAGGAACATAAGCGGCTGTTCCTCTTGTGACTTGCGACCCTTCGGGCTTGGCCATAATACGCACTGCTGATTCGTCCATGTCGGCTTCGGCCATGTTTGGACCGCCAGCAACGCCTTTGCCTTGACCTGGTTTGATTTGTAAATTACCGTAATTATCAAGGTGTTTTGGGTTTGAATAGTATGGGTGTGTTTTTTCACTATCAACTGG
>Ga0304729_1000007_pt1 | contig 171203 bp, 211 predicted proteins | sample C_131016_MF_Meta_FD_190475 | JGI IMG/M metagenome (GOLD analysis project Ga0304729, IMG submission 190475) | Freshwater microbial communities from Lake Croche, Canada to study carbon cycling - C_131016_MF_MetaG (v2) (version 2) | ecosystem: Environmental > Aquatic > Freshwater > Lake | place... | reverse complement strand
ACCCCTCCCCTGAATGTAGACAAGTCGCGAAGGGACTGTTCACGGGTGATCATCGTCCAAAATGGATCTGTGCGGTCCAAACAAGTAGACATCCGGCCTTCCAACAACACTACTACTCTCAACACACACTCTCAACTCTACACAATGGCAACTGCACCGAAGAAGATCCCTCAGTGGAAACTCGACATGCTCGCGGATACGGCCGTTGCGGCTGAACTCGTCATCAAGAAGGCTGAGGCTGACAAGAAGGCTCAGGAGACTGCGGAGCTCCTCGCGAAGGAGAAGGCGAGTCGCGAGAAGATCTGCACAGAGTTTCATGCGTGGAAGCTTCTCAACAAGTACGTGACGGAACGGGTCCAGGTCACCCCGGGAGTTGCGAGCACGGGTGAGCGTGGATGGGAGGTGGAACCGAAGTATCGCATGATGCAGGTCCCGAACAAGGAGAAGTGTTACAGCTGCGGAAAGCCGTGAGACACACAAAACGAACTAGGGCAGGTCCTTTTTCAATTGTGTTAACGTCCAAAACGGATATGTTAGGGCTAATATTTTAGACCCTAGGGGATAACACGAACAAAATGCCTACCTGCTCTGCCTTCACTCGCAACGCGACACCCTGCACTGCAAATGGACACACAAACGGACTCTGCGGCCGTCACGCACCCATGAACCGGACCCCGGAGATGGCCATCAACTTCACACGAGATCAAGCGAGGCTGCGCGCAGTTTGGGTAGCCAATACCGCTGGAGTGGTGCCGGTTGTTGGCGCGGAGCCCGAGGCTCCTCCTCCGGTGTGCGGACACCCCAAACAGGATGGAAGACTCTGCGAGCACCGCGCACAGCACCCTGACGGAAAGTGCACCACGCACCACAACATGCTGGTTCGCCGCCAGGAGACGGCAGCCGTGAAGGTAGTGATCACCGCGGCGCGGAACCTCTACCGCCACGGTGCCACCGAGACACAGATCGATCAGTTCGTGGCCGAGTCGCTGCCGGCCATCTCGGCTGGAATGCGCCAGCGTCTGCAGTGGAAGATTGATGATATGCTCATGAACCGATTTGAGGGGGCGATCAGGGCTCTGGTGGATATTGGAGCGGATCGCGCCGAGCTGGCCGGAGTGGTGAATGGGTGGGCTGCACTCGAGCAGCTCTCTGTTCGTCGGTGCGAAATGATTATTCAGAATATCGATCGGTTGCTGAGGGCCCGAGCGTGGCGCGAGCAGGCGGCGGTGAATCCGCCGCAGGCATTCCGCGCAGATCAGCGTGAGGCCCAGCTGGCGCACGACAATCAGAATGTTCACACGCAGGAGATTTCGAAGCAGATGAAGGATTCGATTGACCTGTTGCTGGCCGTGGAGGTACCGAATACTCAGACGAACACCTTTAGCGAGCTCGCAGTGAGCTGGCGGCGTCTGGCAGGGACTCAGGCGGAGTTGGACGCGGTGTATGCGGATGCTGTGAGCTGGTGGAATCGACCGACAATCTTCAAGGAGGGAGATAAGCTCTACCGGAAGTGCCTGCGGGGACTGTGGTGGACAATCAAGAACTACAAGGGAGAGGTTCGCGAGGAGCTGGAGAAGAGGCTGTGGCAGGAGTGTAAGGAGGCCGCGCTTCCCTACTCGGTGTGCACGCAGGGCCACATGGCGCGACTGAGCAACGTGATGGTGGGATTTGACGATGCATTTGCCCCGCCTGTTCCGGTTGGAGAGATTCTCCAGCAGAAGATGGCAGCCATCTCGGAGATGGACATCGAGTACGAGAAGCAGATCGAGTTGGCAGAGGCGGTTCTGGCAGAGCTGAAGATTCCTCACGAGGAGCACAAGAACTGGCTGGCGGCGTTCTGAGACGGTGATAGCGATCACAACCCACAATAACTTTTTACATGCTGACCTACCCTATCGTCTAAAATGGATCTGTTAGGTCCAAACAAGTAGACATCCGGTCGTACAACAACACTACTACTATCGATCACACACTCTCAACACTCTCAACCTCCACTGCAACACTCTCCAACTCTTCAACCTCCAACTCTTCAACCTCCAACCTCCAACTCAAGACAGAAATGTCGATCATCGCGCTGGTGCCGTACAGCGTTCGGCAGCGTGGACGCGGACTCGTGCGCGATCCGGCTGTTCACGGGTACTCGCTGTTGGACCCGCAGTGGGTTCCGGTGGGAACAACGGTCTCGGACCGCAAGAAGGCATCAATGATCAAGAAGGCGGACCGCGTGATCGCGGTTCTGTCGCGCTTTGTGGCCCGCGTGGCACGGAGCTTCCGCTTCCGCAAGATCTTCAGCAATGGAGATCTGGCGTGGAGTGTCATCATGGAGCGTGAGGATACGCACAACCGTAACGAGCGCGATCAGACCCTGCGCAATCTGATCGTCATGCCCGAGGATCAGCTGTACGCTCACTGGCGTGAGCAGATGGCGGCTCACCGCGAGATTGGAAATCTCTGGAACCTCATGATCCTGGTCAAGACAAAGCGGGCCGAACGCGAGAAGCGGATCCGCGAGAACCAGCTGATCTGGAACGAGCTGAATTTCAACCAGATCGGCCTCTCGGTTCGCTCGAACGAGCCGATGCTGACGGGATTCCGCGTGGGATCCACGGTGATCGCGCCGAGCTGGGTGCCGATGAGTTTCGCGAACATCGGAGTGCCGGTGCGCCTCCACAACCCGCGTGCTGCGGCGCCGGTGCGTCGCGTTCAGATGGGACGCTTCGCGGCGCTTGATGACGACGAGTAAAAGTAAACTACAACACCAACAAACACAAAACAAAATACAAAATATTTTTCAATTACAATGAGACTCAAGACTCTGCGTCGTTCACACAACAAACTGAAGAAGTGGGATGCAGTCTTTGACAAGGACGGCAAAGAGAAGGTTGTCTCGTTCGGACAGAGGGGCTACAGTGACTTTACAAAGCACAAGGATGTGACTCGTAGAGCACGTTATTTGAAACGTCATTCTGGGATGGGGGAACATTGGAGTAAGCCGGACACACCGGGTTCACTCAGTCGGTGGATTCTCTGGAACAAGCCCAGCCTCCGGGGGAGCCTCAGTGACTTCCGCAGGCGCTTCCACCTCTAAGGGAGCAGCCGTGGGCACCTCAACAACCGCCACCGGCTCAGGGGCAACCGTGGGCACCTCAGGGGCAACCGTGGGCACCTCCACGGGCTTGGGGAGGGCAGGCGTGTCAATCTCAAAGACTGCACGACGAGCACCACCTAACTTCAGAGCGCCACCAACGAAACGAAAGGTACTCATTTGTATAAAACGAATCTTCTTTTTTGCTATTATTACCATAGCAGTGAAGATGACTCTTTCCAACCAGAAGCTCAACAATGAACTGCTTCGTCTCGGTGCACACACATCTGGCTCCTATCTCCGTCGCATGGAGAGGCTCATTCGGTTCCGCTCATACAAACCCAGGCCGGACATGTCGGCTGAGCTGGATCAGGTAGGAAAATTCAACCAGTCCGAGAAATCGGCTGCTTGGGCTCTCCTGTATCTTAGAAACTACAAAACGGAAACTCGCCAATCAGTAACAATCCCCGTATCGCATGGACCCGAAACTAACTGGACTCTGTATTATTTGCCAGCAACCCCTACAAACTTCATCCCACCGAGAGTGCCTGATGAAAGGCCTCGAGTCGGGACAGCTCAAGAGCAAGGCAGATTGGCTGAAGCAATCGAGCTCCAAACCTAAGCCGAAGAAGATGATCCGCAAGGTGTTAGTGGAATAAATAACCTGTGCGGTAAATAATGCCGAGAGCTCCAGTGTCCGCGGCATGTGCCGAAATAGAGAAGAGGTTCCAAAAGCTCGCCTCAGATCCCCCAGTCCACATGCATGCGATGGATGATCCGGCAGATGATAATCTTTATACAGGGGGAGCTTACGCAACAAATCTGCTCGCCGGTTTGAAAGGTGACTATGCCAAAGAGCTTCATTCTGATTTTGTTTATGCGGTTTCGGGCAAATGTAGAAGTCTCTCGCAGAGCGAACACGAAGCATACGAGCGAATTACAAAGGCATACCCGACACGTCCTTTTTACCATGCGACTAGAAACCGACCCCTGGAAGAGATCCAAGAGAAGATCGATAAAGCCGATGGATCAATGAAGAGCGAGTATCGTGCGGCAAAGAAGAAGGCGGAAGAATGGTTTGACAAACTGGATGACCTTCACCGCGAGTATTTCAAATGCCTGCGTTCAACGGATAAGGATCAGCTTATGGGGGAACAGCTCTCTCGCGAATCGTGTCTCCACGCAGATGTGATGAAGAGCATCCTGGGTTTCACATATGCAAGAGATCCTAAGCGGATTGCGGAGGATTCGTATAGGAAGAATGGGCCGGGGGTGGATGCGCCTCGGGGTGGCCGCCGGACAAGGCGGACCAAGAGACGGGGAACTTCGCGGAGAGCACGTCGCTAACCTGTCCCGCAACGGTACGGATCTCTTTTTGGGCGTCAGGGCCCAGACGGAGGTGGCATAACCGAGCGTAGGCGGCAATCGATCCAGTCTCAATGAACTCGGTCATCATGTTCTGCGGCAGGACCATGCGGGCCTGCTCAGGAGGGACATCGTTCTTCAGAAGAATAGAATACGTAGCGAAGGCGTCGGTGCAATGCTCGGCCATGAGACCACGAATCGTGCTGTTCTGCGGATGAACATCGTCGTTGCTACCCTGCTTCTTGCCCGGTGCGCGGGTCCTGAAGTCAGGGATATGAAAGGTGGGATCGTCATCTACATAACGGCGGCTCACCTCGTTACGAGCAAATCCAATGGTGTGGCGGAACCACTCACGTGCCATCCAAATCGGCATCTTCAGGCGAAACCGAGCCTGGGGATGGAAGAAGGGTGATGTGTGCTCGTGATCCGCAAGATACTTGATGAGCTTACCGTCTTTTTCGGTGAACTCATCCGTATGTTTCCCAAGAGAGACTCGTGCGGCGTTCACGACAGTCAGGTCATCTCCAAAGGTTTCAAGGAGCTCTACTTTGCAGTCCTCGAACATGTGTGTAGTTAGAGTTGGATGTGAAAGTCAGTTGGAGGCACCACGCGGCGGTAGACGTCCTCCAGTGTCAAGGTACGCCCAGAGTCAAAGTACAGACCCGCGATCTTGTTGAAGAGGTGAACATAAAGAATCACGACAGTTGCGATAATGACCAACGTTTCCTCCATTACTGGAGTGCGATGTTTTGCGTCCTCGGAAGCCTACGCGACAGGATGGTGCGCTGGGTTCCGCCAACAGACATATCATCTCCATCCTGGATTCCCTCGATTGCCCGGAGGGCCTCAGCAACACGCTGAGGCTGATCGGCAAACTGAAGCAGAAGCTGAGTACGGATTGCGGAACGGCGCAGAGGTGGGCGAACCGTACGAGTCGTCTTAGCAATGATACCCACTCCTCCCTCAATCACAAAGTTGTCCAGGTTGTTACCCTGCATGAACTCCAATACGTTGCCCCCCAGGGCTGTCTTGCGGTCCCTCAGGACCTTGATCTGTGACTGGAGTGCACGGATCTGATCATCGAGTCCAATCCACTCCCTCAGCGTCTCGCGTATCTCCGTTGTGTTCTCCTGGTTCTCCATGACTTTCTCTTCGTGCGTCTGTGAAAGCCTCCGGTCGGGGTCGGGACAACCTCGGGAGTGGCGGGTACCGTGGGCAACGCGGGTACCGTGGGTACCGCCCCGCGAACCTGAGACGCAGCCGCAGTTGTCTGGGCAGCAAGAGACTTGAATCCTTCTTCGGCGCTTGCAGAGACACTCGTTGCGAGCTCGGACAGTTGCGTCAGTGCATTGGAGATGTCACTACCCAACTTGATACGCTTCTCATCAATCTTAGCAACTGCACGGTTTCCTTCCAGGAAGGTGTTGGCAAGCATGTCACCGATCGGAGGAGGGATCACGCGAATATACGACTCAGCAGCTGCGGCAAAGTCCTTGCGACTCAGGGAGATGATTGCAAAGATAGGCCACACGATGAATCCGAACACGGATGCCATTCCAATACCCGCCATCGACGCATACGGCAAAGGAATGAGTCCAACCATAGCGGGCAGCCCCGACTGGATCGCCTTCACCAGCGTCTTACCTCCCGCAAGAATGACATCCAGCGATGCGCTCAGGATACTACCAAAGACGGGAACCTTCTCCAAGTATGCCAAAAAGAAGACGACCATGAAGATGCCCTCTAACATGGTACGGGCGAAGGGTGACGTTGCGGCCTGAACGAACCAACGCAGACGCGGTCCAAGAAAGTCCTCTGAGTCAGGGGTCACTGGAGGTGCCACGGGAGGCACATCAGCACCACCCCGGGTCTTCTTGAACGAGGCAATCTTAGATGAAAAATCAGCTTTTTTCCGAAGACCCGACACGATGATATCCAGGCGCTCATCAAAGTCGTCCGGAATAGGAATCTTGTGTCGTTCTAGAATGTCGCGAAGACCCATTACTATACTCCACTAGAATTTCCACTTCTTGTCACACTCCAGACATGTCACGAAGGTCGTCATGGGCTCATCAGCAGAACGAGTCTGGAGCTGGTAGAAGTCGCAGCGAGTCTTCTTCTTACACGAGGAGCAGTGCAGGAAGATCGACGCCGTAGACTTCTTCGAGTACATAGCCTTCTTCTTGTCAATGATACTCTGGATCATCTCCTTCCATCGCTTGGGATTCAGATCCACCAGCGTGGAGTCTACGAACTTTGTGACGTCCATGTCCTTTGCCATCTCGCGGTAGGGATACAGACTCACCGCACGGCTGCGATACATATCCACAAAGACCGTATTGGACCAATCGATGTCCACAAACCACTTCTGGGCATCATTGATGCAGCGGTTCAGGATCGCCGTCTCAATCTCTTCGCTCTCAAACTTCTCCCGCACACGATCGCGCATCGGGTGATCCACGAAGACGTTGGATGCGTGAAGCATGTGAACCGTCACGTGAGGGCGGCTGTCTCCTTCCTCCGCCTCCTCAGGCTCATCCTGAACCGGATCACCGTTGCCATCGTCCTCCTCGTACTCTCCCTCGTTCTCCTCCTCGTCGTCCTCATTGAACGTACACGTCTGGTAGAACTCGTCGTACTCAACTGACTTCAGATCCACGTACTTGCTAGCCTGTCGGTCATAGTCGTCAGGGTTGGGGTTAGCTGACTTGAGAACCGCAATCGATCCCTGAAAGGAGTCATCATGGAACGGTGGAGGCAGCATATGTTGGTTCGTGTTCTCATCCTCAATCTCCGAGGGGACTGCAAAGAATGCAAAGGAATGCTCTTCGTGAACACACTTGCCTTGGAACTGGAGGGTGGGCTGCTTCAATTTCTTGCGAAGCCACTCCAGGACATCTGAAGTCTTCGCAGGAATTGTGGTCTCGGACAAGGTACCTGCTGTTGCAATGAGAGTTGCGACAACCATCTTGAGGTCTCTGTCTTAGACGTTCTTGTTTCTGTTTTGTCTAGATCGGTTGTTGTGGTGCTCCAGCAGATTGCGTCGCACTTACGATTCCGTCGCCCAACTTGTTGCCAATCCACTCCATCGCGGTCTTTCCGTATCCTGTTGCGAGCTTGATGGCAAGCCACACAGCAAATACAGTTGCGATGAGATAGCCGAACCCTGCCAGAAACTTTGTGATCATCTCTGTGTTAGCTCCACTGTTTGCAGTCGGCAATGAAACGGGAGGTTGGGAAATGGCAAACTTCGTCGCAGTCTCGTCTGCCTTGAGCGGAGGCGCCGACTTGTAATAGACGGTATCCGAAATCTCCTTTATGGCGGCTTCGGGGGGTGTAATCGGGAGACGCTTGATGTGTGTCATGTTTTCAGCAGAAATTCCAACAGCCTCGGCCATGACAATCACCCGGGTTCCATCCTTATTCGTCCACGTATAGAACGGGCGATCTGATTGTACAATATGTGCAGTGTTCCAATCTGCCATTCCAGTCACCTGCAGATCAGGGTATCCATTGTTCGAGTCTGGTTGGGACGCAACAATGGTGGCGATGTTCGATGCAAAGGCATTAATAAATTCCGAGCCTTTCGACTTCACCGGGGACACCTTAAGCGGAACAAGGATCACAATTGTTGTCCCAATACCAGGTGCGGACCCGCGCCGCCGCTCTTCATCCGCGGCGCGCTTTTCTCGGCGGTATGTGGCGACGGCCCGCTCGAACCCTCCTCTGGCGTAGGCGGCATCATCCGCGGCAATCTCGTCGAGCAAGGCCGCGGAGGGCGGGGTCAGATCGCTAATGCGCATAGGAAACTCTCCAATTTGAAAACACGCATCATGCTGCTGCCCATTCACACGAAGAGGAAAGGGTTGATAGATGCTCATCAGATCGATCGAAGAGTTTGTTGAATTTGTGAGTGTCAACGGATTGTCCTCCCCCATTGTGAACTAGAAACCAGAATAATTCACAGTAAACGGCAGCGTGGGTTTCAGGTACAGTTTTGTCAGTACCCCGTAGTACTTGGTGTTCGCACCGACAATTATTTCATCACTCGGATTCCAGATCGGTACCACCTTCGTCGTAGCTGCCGTCTCTGCGATCTTCTTTTTCATTGCTGCTTCCTCCTCAGGAGGTAGAGTGTTTGGAGGATAGACTGGAGGTAGAATATGCCGTCCAACAACACTGCGAGTGAGAGTAACTGCTGAGGAGGACATACCGTCTCCGCCACCAACCGAACAACCGCTACACTGTTTAGATCCGCTGACTGTGAGATTTACGTTCACCATTGTCTCTACTCGACAAAACAAGTATCACAAAGAAACAAGATGAGTACACCTCCGTCTATATTAGCAAGTAGTCTGCCTACCCCGTCTCCTGCCCCTCCTGCGAAGGATGTTCCGTGGTGGGGAGCGCTGATCCTGGCGGTTCTCGTATCCATTGTCTCAGTCATAGGCACGATCTATGCAACGAAAACACCTTCATCCACCTTGCCTGGAGCTCCTGCTGGAGTTACTTCGCTCTTGACCAGCCTTATCACATTCCTCCCTCACGTTCTGATCCTGTTTGGCATCCTTGCTGATATTTTTACGCTACAAGGTGCATACTCGATTCCCAGTCTTGTTGGCCTGCTCTCTCTTCCTCTTAACAAGCTTCTCGGCTTATTCTGGGACGGAGTTGGCATGGTTCTTGCAGATGCGTACACTCTCGCAATGACTGGTCAGCGTAGTGTTCCCCCGCCGGTCGTAGCCCCAGCTGCATCAACGCCTGGATGCGAGATTCCTGGATTTGAATTCCTCAGAAGCGATTACGCTCCTCAGGGACTCGTTGTAACGTCGACTGTGTTTTGGTTCTATCTGCTGGACCTGATGATTAACCGCAACCCGATTGATAGCGCAATCACGTGGGGTGCCTTCCTCGTGTTCTTTGGACTCCAGGCATATCAGCTGAAGGACTGTTCAAACCTGGCAGGAAGCTTTTTCATCAAGCTGTCTATCGCCTTCGTGCAAGGGTTTATCATTGGTGGCGCTGGATATGGAATTGTCCAGGCAACCATTCCGTCGCGCCTCCCTTCGAAGGTTCTGCCCGTTGGTCCTAACCTGAGTTCACTGAAAAAGAATGCTGATGGAACGTACACAGATTCGGCGGGCGCGAAGTACATCGTGGGACCCGATGGTCGCCCGCTCTCTGCAGAGTTCATTGCGGCGGCGGCAAAGGCAAGTGCACCGCCTGCCTCTACGACCTAGCCTTCCGGATGAGAGTGTAATAAATAATCATATTCGCACCTGAGTGACGACCGATCTCAGCTCCATCCTTGAAGACAACAATCGTGGGTACCACCTGGATTCCCATCTTCTTTCCGAGACCATGCATATCGATGTGCGTATTCACCGATGTCCACTTCACATCCGGAAACTCCTCCTTCAAATCCTCAATCGCCGGCTTAATAACTGTGCAGGGCGTACACGACGGAGACCAGAAATGGTATGCTTCAACTGTCATTCTCTACCTTATCTACAGTATCTATTTGTAAATGGCCCCGCTCGGCGCGGATGACAGGTGTCTTGGAGATCACCTGACGAACCAGAGCAACGTCACGCGCCTTACACATTTCAGCAAACGCCTTGTACAAGTGCTTGTCAATCAACTCCTTGTCCAGTGTGTCAATTGACGTCCGCATCCAGGTCACGATGTCCTTCTGCTGCGTCGGGCCACCCATGATCCGAAGAGGGCAACCAGGGAACAGCTCATCCACCACCACGGGAATCTCGGGCTTGGGAACCACGCCATTCACGATATCCTGCGCCATCTTATCCACAACCGCATTATTCCTGGATAACTCATCCAATCCGCCTGTGTGGGCCTTGACGTGTACGAAACGATGCGACTTGAACTTGGACAGCCGAGCCGTGGTGTCCTTGATGATATCCTGATGCAGAACATCCTTGCCTGCAGCCGTCTTCCAACCCTTGTTCATCCAGCCTGGGAGCCACGAGGTCAGACAGTTGATGGAATACTCCGAGTCGGAATAGATCACGAGGTCGCAATCGGTCTCTCCACGGTCCTCCAGGGTCTTGACGGCTAACTGAATGGCGGACAGCTCGGCACGGTTGTTGGTCTGATCTTGATCGTCAGGGACTCGGTGGGCGCTTGACCAGGCAGGGTGATCAGGAAACCATGCTGCATACCCGGCCTTGGCTCCCTTCCGTCCGTTGCTCGTGCAGGAACCATCAGTGAATACGCGCATGCTTCTTACTTGTTCTTTGCTTCTAATTCCATTTCAAACCGCCGCGGGTCATCCCACAATAACGAGTCCAGGGCACCGTGGACCTGAGGGAACCTACGAGAATAGGGCAGGGTGGTCACAATACAGCGGGATACGATCGCAGATTGCAAAAGAGGTTCTTCAATGTGGAACCACACGCGGCATCGGAAGGATCGCTGTTCCAACGAGCGACGGAGCATCTGCTGGCAGGCCAAACTCAAAAAGTGAGAATGCCAAATCAACAATACACGGACTCGCGTAGACCGACGCGACGGCGCAAACGCAATCCACTGCGAGAACCACCTCGCAAAGTCATCCATTGAGTTGGACACTGCAGCATCCACCTCATCAAACTCACACTGGTCTGCATACTTAGTCTTGTAGGCATCCCAAAGCGTTTTGGTTTCTTTGTCATTCAAACATTCGTACAAAATCCGATGCGGGGGTGGAAAGTCCATGTTACTCAGCCTTGTCACTAGACCCCACGATCCGTTTAACAGGGATATCCGCAGAGACGATGTAGATACTGTTCTCCGTGGCAATGATGAACACCTTCTCCTCCTTGATACGGGAGATGGTCTCAATCGGGGAGGTGTACTCCGTGTCCGACTTCACCAGGAACTTCGTGGTGTCCTGAACACCGATGCAGCACGCCTTGGTCAGGCTGTCGTTGTAATAGTCGAGGTAAATGGGCTTGTCAGTATCAATTGCAATCTTGGCAGCGGCGGCCATTACGGTGGCAGAGGGGACGGCACTCATTTTCTTTGACGCAAGGACTTCCGGCGACTCTTTCTACCGCGACGGGTCCGGCGACGACCACCGTTGCGCGGCGGAAAAGCGGGTCTCTGGGGGGCCAAAAATCCAAAGAGGTTTGCTGCAGGTGGGGCTGGTGCTGCCTGTACGGGAGCCATAACGCCAAAAGGCGGTGCAGGTGCGGGCACGGGCACGGGCGCGGGTGCGGGCACGGGTGCGGGCACGGGTGCGGCATACATGCGACGGAGTCGGGCTTCATCTGGGTTTTTAGCGTTGAGCTCTAGTTTCAGTTTGTCAAATACGAGTTGAATGTCTATAACTGCGCCTTGCCTGAATGCCGGGCGGAGATTGTTCCGTTCGGCATCCTCCAAATGGTGAAGAGCTCGAATACCATCAGGACCTGTAAAAAGAGTAGGATCAAGAGCGATCATTTCGCGAAGATCCGAGATCACATTGTCCGTCGGGTAAGGATTCCGTTTCCATTCAGCCTCTCTCCGGATAATCTCGGCGTACGTGTAAGGTGCCGGTGCCATTATTACAGCTTCAGAGAATCATCTCCGGCGCGAAATACGTCTGCGACTCTTTCTACCGCGACGGCTCTTCCTTCGGCGACGACCACCCTGCTTGTTGCCGAGTAGCTCCAATATAAGGCGTAAATCACTTCTGATTTCATGCTCTGGCATCTTAGCCTTCTGTTCGCGTAGAGCATCCAAGCTCTCCCTTGCCATCTCACCATCCGGACCTATAAAAAGTTGAGGATCGAGTCCTTCAATATCCGAGATAACATTGTCAAGCTCTGCAACTCCTTGAGCACCGGCGAGATGTTCAGAGATTTCTTTGAGTCTTTGCTCTTTCGAGGGAACTTGCGGTGCCATTACTAGAGCTTGAGAGAATCATCAAGCTTGAATCGGCTCTTCATATTCAGGCACGGTGTCTCCGCCTTGGGAATCGCCAGCAACGACCGTACCGGATCCTTCACTTCAGGAACCTTCCCAGCCACCGCAAAGACGAAGCGAACTAACGCATCTACGTGCTCCTCCGTGGCAGGTGTCTTGGGCTGACGGATGCCCTCCTTCAGCTCATCCATGATCGTCTTCACGAACGCTGACATGACCTCCTGCGGAAGCAGACTGCGACTGAACAGCTCCGCCACATACACTGCAAAGGTCCGCTTCTTCTCCTTCTGCTTGGTCCAGGCAATAATAGCATCCGTGTAGCCCGGATCCGTGTGGTGGGGAACCAGCGTCACGTTTGTGTCTGCATACAGAGTATCAAACATCATCACTTGGACCATGAGATCCTGACGAGCATCCGGGTACGCTGAGGCAATATCCCGGTACGCATCTGCCATCAAGGGCGCATAGAAGCTCTGCTGGATACCGCGATCAAACAGCAAGGTCGTCACGCGGAGACGGAACATGGAATCGCGCTTATCCAGGCGCTCCATGATGGCCACCATCATCTTGTCATAGGTTTGCTTGGTCAACTTGTTGAGGTACGCATTGACCTCGTCGTAATCTGCGTCGTCCTTCTCGCGGACCTTACGGTGAACAGCCAGCATCGCCAGCTCTCGCCAGTTGGAGGCCTCCTCGGCAGGGGCCCTACGAATGACCTGTCGCCGAAATGACGGCTTGAAGGAGATCTTGAGCTTGGAAATGATGGTGCGGATGGCATCGTCGAGTTCAGAACGGGGGCTGGTGCGAAGAGAATAGAGAGTAGAGATGTCCATCCTTTCTTCTCTTCTGTTTAGACAATCGTATCCGTTTTCTACCAATGGGTGCCTGTTTAAGTGTCGATAAGCCCATGATGACCATCGGGATCAAGACAGTGAGAGCTTCGAAGTTCAAGACCATCAAGACGTTTCGGGACGCCCTGATGATTGTAGGAAAGTTTCCAGCAAACGATGCTGCGATCACGCTCATCAAGGACGAGATCGTGAGCTTCACCATGGCAGGTGACAAGTTTTACTTTGTGGATGGAATCAACTACAAGGGAACCACCTTTCCAGTTCGCAAACTCTATGGTAAATAAAACGGATTCAAAGACTCGCAAAAGAGTAGAGGGTGGCTAAGATGACTGACTTAACCCCCATGCCCAAGACGTGGATCCTCTGGTACCATGATCCGAACGACAACAACTACTCCGAGGCGTCGTACACCAACATCGCCACCCTCTCCACTCCAGCTGATTTCTGGACAGTCATTGATGCCATTTCCAAGGATGCGTGGGAATCAGGCATGTTCTTCTTCATGCGTGAAGGCTACCGGCCTCTGTGGGAGGCACCCGAGCACATCCGCGGGGGTGCTTGGTCCAAGAAGGTCGATGCAAAGGATACCTGCGAGGTCTTCATCGACGCCATGGCACACTGCTTTGTCAATGACTTTCTAGTCAATTACAAAGAGGCGATCGTAGGTGTCTCTGTGTCCCCCAAGGGACAGTTTCACATCATCAAGATTTGGAACACAACCACCAACATCACAGACAAGAAGCTCTTTGCTCCGAGTCTCAAGATGAAGTCAACAGACGACATCGTGTACAAGGCTCACAACACACGTCCCAAGTAATCAACAAGCACATTCAGAAAACCACCAGATAATCACGGCAGTCATGCAGGTATGCGAAATCACCAAGATCACATTGGTAACTTCATTACTCATGCCAACGTGAAGAGATACTTGATCTGATTTAAGTCAGCGAGAATTTCATCGCGAATATTCAGCAGATCGGTGTCCGTATTTTTTACCATACGAGGAAGTTTGAAAGTCAGCCACTCATCAGATCTCGCAATGAAGGCACGGATACCCGTTACCGTGAGGTTCTTCAGGGGATACGTTTGACCCATGCGCGGACGTCCATAGCGGCCCATATAGGCCTCTACGAATGTGTCGATATTCGTATCCATCTTTCCAACCAGATCATCCGTAGCCTTGTGCTCGGCAAAGGACCTGGTCTGCCAGTGGTACAGCTTGATCTGATCGCGGATATTGAAAAAGATCGCCACGATCTTTCCACCCTTCTTAGTCTTGAGAGTCCGTCCACCACGAAGCTTGACGCTGCGCCGGGTCTGCGTATTCGCAATACCAAGTTCCGCGCGAGCTTGCTTAGCCTTCAGTTGATCGAGGGCAGCAGGGAAGTTATACCGCTGAGACACCTTTGGGTTCCGTGCAATCATCCCCTCTACATCTGAAATCATCAGCTTCAGCGGACGACTCGGGCCGGGCTCGGGTCTCGGGGGGCGTCCACGACCAAACACCTGACGACGAGTACCCATGGCCGCGATGCCTCCCGGTGGGATTCCAGGTGGTGGCATGGCCTTCTGGCGAATCTCCGCGATCTGTTCAGGAGTAGGGAAGGGCTTCTTGTCAAAAAAGGCATTCATCTGAGCTTTCTTCACAGCCTCATCGGGATTCTGAGCAGGAGCGGGAACCGGATAGAGCGGGGGCACTATGGCAAGTGGTTCGGGCGAGACTGGTTCAGGTGACTGGGGAGGAGGCGACAAATCCTCAGGGGGTGAAGGTGCAGACTCAAGAGACGCAGGCTGTTCGGCTGCAAAATACGGGGCACTCGGTGAAGCGGAACCGGTCGAGGTGTAGACTCCGGTCCATTGCATATCTTCAAGCAGAGCGCGTTCTTGTGATCCAGGGGGCGCAGTTGAAAAACGTGCCTGCCACTCGGCACGCTGCTCGGGGGTCCAATCGTCCATTATACTATCTAAAGTCAGGATTCCAGTGGGACAACCATGCTTCGTTAAACATATCCTTCAAGAACCAATTCAACCGCTTGTTCTGATTTGCGTGACCGAAATCGATAATCCACACATGACCGTCCTTGAAGGTAAAGTTGTGAGGCGTGACGTCCTGGTACTGAATTCCATGCTGCCACAAGGTCCACAAGATCTCTCTGACTTCCTGGCGGACTTCAATCGGCAGGTCATCGGGATCATCACCGAACCGCTGCGACAGAGTTGGACCTACGTCTTCCATTTCGATATACGTCCTCTTGTCCGTCCGAAAGATCGCAGGTGAGAGTCCTAACTTAGCAGATAAGGTCTGAAGCTTAACCTCGCGAGACACGTGTCTCTGCGGGACGTTGGCAAAGACTTTACGGAACATGGTAACTCCTACTCCAACGGACAGAATAGATCCGTTTTACCCCACTAAAACCACTTTTAGAAGGACCACGTACCACCCAATCCGGAATGGTAAATTGCCAGCGGAGGTTTTTGTCCCGCAGCACTCATGCTAGCGCGCGTCGGAGCCAAGCAGTTCTTCTTGAGCCAGACTCCGGGCTTTGCATTGATACTATCAGGGACCTCTGTGGGAGATAAGCAGGTATTCGGGTGGACCTCGCGGTAGTCTGTCGCATTCACGTTGAACGGGAACATCTCCTCGGTCTCCAGCAAGAAGACTCCATCTGCCTTTGCATCGAGGATACCCGTACGCAGGTAGTAGGGACCCGTTGTGCGATTAATGTACTGGGAATTGTAGTCAATTGCGACCAGACGGTCATCTTTGATGAGACGTTCAAGGACCGTCGACCACTGCACTGCAGCAAAGAAGCTGTTTGTCAGGTAGGGCATCTCATCTGCACCCTTGCACTCCAGTCCGCAAGGGTCTTCGTTGCATCCAATAAACTTGTAGTCATTCTGGGATACCTGAGTGATCGCAGCATAGAACTCATCGCCCGTCTCGAACAGGGAGTCAATGTAGACACCTCCGTGGGTGTACACGATCTCCAGACGTGCCAAGTCGGCCACTTGGGCCCAGCGAGACTGTCCGGACTTCTTACCCTCTTCAATCGCAATATCCTGGTACGCGATGGTACTGGGGAAGTTCTCACGAGTCCGGTCATCGTTGGTCCACAACCGGTAGACATACCCGTTGCGAGTAGCCACCTCGCGGTTGAGATCAAAGAGATACTGGCGCCACGGGGGGATGGCCGCACCACCCATCCAGATCTGGTGAACCTTCTTGGGGATCGCACCCAGCACTTTGGGTCTCTTTTCTGCTTCGGCTACCATGGAGGCCTCGAGCTCCTGGCGTTCCTTCGCAGCCTTTTGCCGGTCATTCAGAGGAATCGGGGCAAGAACGGGTGCCACAACCATCTCAAAGGGATTGACCGGCTTGGACGACGGTCCTTGCTGGATCAGGGACCACCGGATACGTGAGATGAAGATATAGCTCTCGAAGAGGTGCTGGTTGATATCCGCCAGTGTCTCGCACATACGCAGAAGCAGGCGCAGGGTACGGCTTTTGTGGGAGAAGAAGATCGGCTGAGCGATATCAATCCTGATCGATGGCAGATAGTCTGCGCGATCACGGGAACCCCGGTTCGTCGCAACGACCTCAATGCCAGGTTCGGGAATACCACGGACCGCGCCGATATTGACGTCAATATCATGCGTCAGGTAGAACAGGATCTCGCCAATAGAGGCCGTGTACGGCAATGTAACGGGTGCCGTTGGAAGAGGCTCGATACCGCGCGAGGCGGCAAACTCCTTTGCAATATCATAGTTCTTGATCGCAACCTTATTATAGGGTCCAAACGTCTGATCAAAGGGAACCACGTAAAACATCGGGCGCCCAGACTCCGAATTAATCGTGTTTTTCATCCAGTTCAGGTAGGGACCAAACGCATCCACCATAGTGGGACTATTGAAGGCAATGAACTCATAGAAGTATCCGCCAGGCCGGTCACACTTCAGCCGGTTGGTCACCTCGTCATTGTATCCGATCGGGTAGCGGTCGTTCGAAGCACCCTGTTCCGCAGCTGCCTCTTCGGCTGTCAGGCACGCGGGGTGCTCAATGATGGCATCCTTGACATCCGCGGCACCGTTGAACTCAAACGGCTCATACTTATCCGTGAGCCACAGGTACTCAATGGGAAGCTGAATGATATTGACACCGAGTACCAGGTTCTGCATCGTAAAGACCATGGACAAGATACGGTCATCGGCCTTGCCGTAGTTATCCGGCTTGTGACTTTCACCCGACCATCCATCCAGAAGGCGGTGAGCGGCAGGTGTATCTGCAAAGAACATGGTACCTCCCGATGTCTCAAAGATGTATGGATCGAAGCACTGCCAGGTCTTGAATGCGATGTTCGAACGAGGATCGCAGTTCCATCCGTGCGCCATGAAGTCAACATTCTGCATATCAAAGATCTTGGGATACTTCCGCACGAACATGTCGCCGTCAATGTACAGAACACCGCGACCACCACATGCCTGAAGGGCCTTCTTGATGAACATGGGTTTCGCATTGATGGCAGATTGGTAGTTCTTCGGCCAGTTCTCCGCCAACTCCGAGTATTCTTGCGACAGGAAGTTACAATTCATCGCCCGACATGCAGCCTCCCATCCCTGGATCATTACGTCAAGGGACGTGGGTTGTACCGATAGACCTCCATCGCCGCGACGTCTGGGATCGGGATTGGTCGAAGGCGGACGAGCATTGTACGCGGGAACAATTTCATCTCGAATCTTCTTCTTGGTGTCGTCACGGGCAAAGTGCTTGTTCAGGTATGCCACGCGCGTTGCCTTGGCCTTGAGCCATGTGTCCATATCTGCTGCGGACGGATTCAGCCAGTTTCCATCATCGTCTTCGACCTTGGCCAGAGCGGGCTGCCACTCATTTTCAACAAATGTAGCGTAGATCTTATCAGTCCGGAGCAGTTCCTCTTCAATATCGTTCTTGATCTGCGTCATGATGATATCGGGGCACGGGCGTCCAAGGTTCGCGTTGATCTTGCCACTTCCCCACCAGTAGGTTGCCACGACAAACTGGCTCTCCGGATTGATAATGGTCGGTGTAAGGGTATATTTATCGACAGCATTCTTTGCGAGCTCCGTAGCAGCGGCAGACAGATCCGCCTTCTTGCTCCGTGCTTGCTCGCTATTGAACTGCGCAAGGATTCTCTCATAGCTAGCCTTCACAATAGCAAGGGATTCGTCACTCACGTACCCAACAGCGGCATTCGAGCCACGGTTCGCAGTCGTCGCTCCATCGAGCTCGTCCTTTGCTGCTTGCAGAAGTCCGATAATCTCCTCCAGGTTAGCTCCACCACGGAGACGAGGCGTACGGCGACGACCAGCGCGCCTAGGTGTGCGTGTCATTGTCTTTACCAAACATCAGTTTTACGTCGTAGATGCCGGAAGGGGCATGAGACACAGCTTGATATCACCCAGGTTGGCAATCACGTAGCGAATCATGATGAACCAATCATTCTTCATGTGGACCTCCAGGTTGTTCGAGAGGTTCGAGCACTTGGTAAACAACACCAGGTGGGGCAGAGAGAAGGACCCGCTCACAATCTCAGTGGATTCGTTCTTGCTGACCGACATTTCAGCCGCCGCGTCACCCATCGTGACAGTCTGCGACGCAAAAGGGCCCTTGCAGGAGAACGTCAGGGTATTGCCCACATTCTTGATATCCACCGTCTTGGCCGACAGCAGAGTCATGTCACGGCAGATCTTCTGAAAGTCCAGAGACGGCATTGTAACGCGGGCCGAGAACACCGTCTCCGGCATCGTGATATCGGACTCATCGCAATCCAGCAGGTTCAGGCGGTACTTGATACGACGGCCCTTCTCACCATTCTCAATCGTGATCGTCAGGTGGTTGGACTCCGCCTTAGACACCGAGAAGGTAATGGTGTCATCGTTCGTCACCGTCTTCACGATACGGTAGAAGTGATCCGTATTCAGTCCCACACTCAGCTTCGGAGCCTTGTTATTGTACTCATACTGTTCAAACTTGTTCGCATACAGTCTCATGTGAGTCAGGACTGTACGGGAATTGTCCATGGCGATCATGCGGATCCCATCCTTATCAAACACCAGGCTCATCTCTACCAGCATAGACTTGAGGCCCTCGGCGAGGGTACGGATAGGCGACGTCTGCACAGTCTTTGCAATCACCAGGTCGTCTGCGTCGCGGCTCATTTATGTATCATGTAGGCTCGGCGTCTAAGTTGTTCTACGCACTTTTTTGTTTAGAGGGGCTCTTGCGACGTGTTTTCCTTCGCTTCAATCCAGCAGGAAGGCAGTTAAAGAACTCCCCCTTACTGTTCTTGCGGTAGTCGTACACATCATAACCCGGCGAGCACTTCTTTTTGGCAGCTGCGAGTCGTTGTTTTAGAGTCTTCGCCATTAATCAGTGTAGGCAAAAATTCCTAGGGAGAAGAGACTGAGTCCGATTGCCAGCCACTTGAGACCCTTGATGTTCTCTCCAAAGAAGAACACACCTGCAAGTGTCACCAAGATATTGGATGCCAAGTTCCAGATCAAGTTTGTCACAACCATGTTGGAATGCGTCATCGCTTTCAGGAAGACATACGGTTCAAACGCATAGAGAAGGGTAGCGATCGGGAATCCAATCGCATAGGCCAGCTTCCCTTGGTCCACCAGCTTGAGTGTCCCCATCATACTGATGTCAATCAGGGCCATCACAACTCCAAAGACGATGGGAAGTAGATCGAACTTACCCATCTTCCAAGACATGGTTTTGATTGCACTGTCTACAAAGTCCTTTGGAACTGCCATTACTTCTTCACAAAGAAAGGAAGAAAGAACAGAATCACAATTCCGATGAGAACCACGATATCAATCGTGCGCACCAGCTTCTGCTCCTTCTCCGGCAGCTCCATGAACTCCTTCATGTACGACGGGGGCTTGGCCCAGCCCCACATCCAGCCTAGAAAGGTAGGCTTCAGCCGATCTTTGCAGTCGTAGATCATATCGTACCAAGCAAGCGCAACGTACGCAACGCAGGCTAACAAGAAGGCCATGAGAGTCCGGTGCTCAAACGCTTTGAAATGAGGCATCCAGTAGACAATCAACACAAACAGGGAAAACACTAGGCACTTTGGGTTAAGTGTGAGGTGTGTTCCAAATAATCCGCCGCTCATTACTTAGTATAGGTAATATAAATCAGAGAGTACATTCCAAGCAGCGTCTGGAACGCAATAAACCGATACGAGAAGAGCATATCCCAGAAGGTTGCGATCGTGACCGTTCCAGTCATAATCATCGCATCTGCCAAGAGGATTGTCCACCCGCCCTCGTGTGCGTAGGCCTTGAAGATATCAATCATCTCGTTCTGACCCTGCGGCACAGTCAGGATGACAAAGTAGAAGAACGCGTCGTGAAGGAGCTGAATGAAGATCGATGCAAAGACCAAGTTGATACCAAACGCAGTGGGGAAGAAGAACATTGCAATCAGAACCCCCAACACCGCACTCAGAACGTCCGCAGACACGGCGGCCAATCCAAACTTATCATACCACAGCCTCAGCGCACCAGCCGGTGGGAGAAACGGAACACGCTGTCCAGGGCCAAGCTTGGTAATCGCCATCACAATAAAGTCCACCCAGACCGCGGCACCAATCAACGAGATCAACCGCATTACTTGTTACGGCGAGTTTTTCCGTGAGACATACGAGACGACTTCTTGCGAGACACAATACGTCCCCACTTGTTCATCTTCAGGTCACCCTTCTTCAGGCCACCGGCAGTGTGATCGGCGGTGCCATGCATCACCTGTGCGCGAGATCCGATAGCTTTCATGTGCATTTATTGAGTACCCGTGAAAATATACCGCGTCAGCTTGTTTGCAAGATACCCAATTGAAACGCCATTCTCTACAAGGGTCTTCCCATAGAGCGAATCCTCATTTCGATATGCGCCCCAGCTTTCATCGAACTTGAATCGACCGAATACATCACGCCGAACTGTAAGATGTGCATGGTGGATGGGATATGATGTATTTTCAACAAGAATCCCAGCTGTGTTTGGATTTGAGATAATGCGTCCAGAGACAAGATCGTAGTCGCCTACGGGTTCAAATGGGTTTGCGTACGCACTGATATGTTCACGTGCATAACTGTGATAGATTGCATGATAGTCCCCATTTTGGAAGGCTTTAGCGATATACTCGAGTCGGGATGGATGCATCAAATCGTCTGCATCGATAAACGAAATGAGATCCGTGGTTAACATACCCGCTGCTATGTTCCTATTTCTACCTTGATTGAGTCGTTCTGTAGAGTATTGAATCGACACAGGGATCCCATTGTAGGACGTATCTGTTCTCCGGTTGTGATTCCACGAGGAACAAGAGATTGCGATCTGCTGAGGTTTCAAAGAGGATGCTGCGATGTTATCAATCAGAGAGGAAAGCTTATCAAAGTGCTGATTGTAGCAGGGGATTGCAACTCCTATCATTTTCTATGACCGAGTTTTTAGAAAGGAAAATATATCGCGCGGTGGCTCTGGGACATCCTTAAAGTCAAGTTCTTCAGTTCGGCCACAGAAAAAGAAATGTGAATGTAAAAATGGGAATCGTATGTATGTCTCGCCTTTGTATGATGGTGCGCTTCCTCCAATGTGAGCGAGTGTAACACTCCTGACACGCGGATAAATCACTGTAGTTAAAAATGTTTGATCAATTCCGAAGTTATAATCGACTGGATACTTCTTAAAGTACTCGTGGTGTTCCGTAATACTGAATCCAACAATCTTGCGCATCCCCCATAACCCTCCCATCAACTCTGTCGTATGTACGTTCTTATCACGAATTGTATGAACCAAGAACTGAGGTCTACTAAGAAAGTCTCGGATGGCCCATCGATCTCTCCAGTGAACACGACTGTCAGCATCCCGTACAAACATGATATCAACATCTGGTTCGTCGATTGCTTTGAAACGTTCGATCATGTTGGCATCTCCAAGTTGTCCAGTTGGTTTCACAACCACATTCGAGTACAGTGCGATCTGATCCAAGAACTCGGGATCTACATCAGGTCCAGTGTAAATATAGACCTTCCATCCTGGAAAGTGAGTTCCAATTAAGTTAATGTTCTGAACCATTGCAACTGGGTAATACCTTGGGTTGGGTGGTCCATACAGACAGAACGAAAAGACGTTTACCATAGTCTCCTTATAGTATAAGAAAGATGAAGGTTTTTTGCATGGATCTTCACATCTCCGTGATCGAAGACTTTAAATCCCTGGGGTTAGATGTTGAAGTTACAGATTGGTGTATGTCAGGCCATGCGTACGTAATGAAGCGAATCAAGGATAATCCTAATCATATCAACGCAGATACTTGGAAACAGTTGACACCCGAACGAATTGAAGCTTTTCAGAAAGAGTATGATACGTTCTTATCTACATTCGACTGCTTTGTTGTGGGATATGCAAGCGCCTTTGCAATGATTTTTGAGAAGTATCGCAAGCCGATTATCATGATCAATGCCTGTCGATATGATCTCCCATTCTGCTCAACTCATGACATGGATGGCCTTGCTCGGTATAAGGAGTGTCTTGATCGTCTGAACGCCGATGGACTCCTGTTTGCAGTATCGAACAACCTTGGGGATCAATGGTATACTCAGTGCTTTTCCGGTATACAGACCCGTCACATCCCGTCTCTGTGCTTGTATACTGGAATCAGATACACCCCAAAACGACCTACCTTCCTGTGCTATCACGGAAACTTGCCCAACCATCCACTCGTAACACCCAAGAAAGACATTGGTACGTTCGATTGGTCGGTTCTTGGCCAGTTCAAGGGAATCATTCACTTCCCCTACGAAATTAGTACGATGAGCATGTTCGAACATTTCTCGGGAGGTCTACCCATGTTCTTTCCATCAAAGGAGTACTTGAAGGCAAATCCGTCACTGCAGACACTCAGCGCCTATTGGTCGCCTCTTCCGTCTGACATGAAAGAAGTTGAAAATCTAGCCGATTGGATCGACCGTGCTGATTTCTACAACGTCTTCAAGTCTCCAAATGTCCGGTATTTCGATTCAATTCCTCACCTATTCAGCTTACTGGAGACATTTCAATATGTCCCCGAGTCTCGCAAGAAGTATATCGAATCCGCAAAGGCCCAGTGGCGACAGCTTCTTGCCGAAGTGAAGACCCGGATTATTCGTACCAAATACCCTCAACACCTTTGCTACAATCGGCTGCCTCTTCTTGCTCAATCGGTCTATGACGCAAACTATCAGGGATCGGGTGTCACAGTCCAGCATACGTATCCGTATAGGTACCCGTTTACATTTGGCGATATCGTGTTTGTCAAGACAGATTATCTCGAATGGTTCCTAGAAAACCGAGTCGTGAATAAATCGATCACACTTGTCACGGGTGTCTCAGACTATTCTCCGAGTGAATCTGCATGCAAAAAGATTCTTGAGAATCCGAACGTCAAACGGTGGATTGGGTGTAATATCACTGTCAGTCATCCCAAGATTTACAAGATCCCGATTGGAGTAGGAGAACCCGAACGACAGAACGGAAATCATGAAGAGCTTGTCCGTCTTCACGAAAGCCGAATTCCGTGGGAAGAAAAGAGCGATGTGATCTGCATTCCGTATCATGGAAACACACATGGATCCAGGACACTAGAACCAACTCTTTCTAAGCTTCCGTTTGAAGACTACATGACTGAGATCGGAAAGCATAAGTTTGTAGTTTCACTCCGTGGAAATGGTCTCGATACTCACCGAGTCTGTGAAATTCTACTGATGGGTTCAGTGCCCGTTATTCTGCGCTCAGGACTCGATGACATGTACGAACGGTTCCCGTGTTTGCTTGTTGACTCGTTTGATGCGATTGACACCGCCGGATTTATGTGGGATCCTGTTAAGTATGAACAGTTCCTCGATATCTTTTGGATGAGACTACGTGACTTACAAGCATTCCTCTCAACTTAATGAATGAACCGCGCTGCAGTTGTCACGGGTGTCACTGGACAAGACGGATCGTACCTTGCAGAACTGCTCCTTAACAAAGACTACGATGTGTTTGGGATCGCTCGCAGGACATCTCGCTCTAACACGGAACGGATTGCCGGGATCCTTCAGGACCCCCACTTCTTCCTCCGCGAGGCCGATCTTTCGGACGCAAGCTCCCTTCGAACTGTCTTTGAGGAAGTCGCCAAGTACGATCGGATCGAGGTGTACAATCTCGCAGCGCAGTCTCATGTCCACACCTCCTTCCGTCAGCCCGAACTAACGGCCGACATTGATGGCCTTGGTCCCCTCCGCATCCTGGAGATTCTCCGGTCGATGAACCTGGAGCAGGCTCGTTTCTACCAGGCGTCCACGTCGGAGCTCTACGGCAAAGTAGTCGAGACGCCGCAAAGCGAGACAACTCCATTCTACCCTCGTAGCCCTTACGGGTGCGCGAAGCTCTACGCATTCTGGATCGTGAAGAACTATCGGGAGAGCTACGGGATGTTTGCTTGTAACGGAATCCTGTTCAACCATGAGTCCGAGCGTCGTGGCGAGGAGTTCATTACTCGCAAGATCACCAAGGGAATAGCCCGACTGAAGAAGGATCCTACCTTTATTCTGGAGCTTGGAAACCTCGATGCTAAGCGTGACTGGGGATATGCCCCAGATTATGTGGAGGGAATGTGGCGCATGCTTCAGCAACAGGCTCCGGATGACTATGTATTGGCGACAGGGGAGACGCATACCGTCCGAGAGTTCTTGGAGACGGCATGGGGTCCGATTACGTGGAAGGGTCGGGGAATATTTGAAACCGGCGAGGATTCAACTGGACGTGTCATTGTTCGCATTAACTCCGAGTTCTACCGTCCGGCAGAGGTTGAGCTCTTGATTGGAGATCCAACCAAGGCGTTGTATAAGCTTGGGTGGAAGGCAACCACTACGTTTACCGAACTTGTTACGCGAATGGTTTTACATGATAGTGCATGAAGACATATAAATGAACGTGGCAAATACGGGTCAGGTTCAAGTCAACAGCTCATTCGGACGTTGGATTACTAAGTATGCAGCGGATCCCAAGTTCAGTCGGTACCTTGAAATCGGAACCTGGAATGGACAGGGATCCACTTGCTGTTTCTACGAGGGGTTCAAGACCCGCACAGATACCTTCGCACTTCAGAGCTATGAAATTATGAAGGATCGTGTTACGGAGGCAACGAATGTGTGGCGGGGATATTCGCCGATTCAGATCATCCACGGGCGTATATTGGAAGATCATGAATGTCCCACGGCGGCTGCAGTTCGTGCCGTTCATCCGGTAATCAATTCAGAATGGCACAATCAAGATCTTGCTCACTTCTGGACTTGCAAGTACGTTCCCATGAATGATCCACAGGTGATCCTTCTTGACGGCGCAGAGTATCTGACGTGGTTTGAGTTTGAGAAGATGATAGCAACAACACATGCGTCGGTGTATCTTCTGGATGACACGCAAACTGCAAAGTGCCCAAAGATCCTAAGGTGGTTTGCTGATCACCCCGAGTGGACACGTGTCGCGGGATCAGACACCGAGAGGAATGGATGGGCTGTTTATGAGCGCAGCTTGTAAGTGTTCGACCTCTGAACACGGCACGGACTCAGATGTCCACACCGCTTTCTGTCGCTCTTGTTCTTCGCGGTTCCACTGATGATGATAACTGTATCCACGGGCCCGATCATGGGGAGGAATACGATCTGCAATCTGCAGCTTCCTTGCAATCGCCTTTTCATTCCAAGGATAGAACCCAAACCACATCACGTAGGCGGGGATACTTGCAGTAATCGGATGCACCGGGTAATGCCGCCCCAACCCGTACTGTCCATCGGGATAGGAAAAGAGGGATCGGTACATTCTGCGAGTGATATTCACTCGTTCAACGCGACCCATCATCTCAGGGAGAGTTGCAGGATACGTTCCCACGTCGGACGAAATGGCCCCCAGTCCTTGGATTGAGTAGTTACACTCAGGTGCGTCCACAATCACTTCGCGGATAGGTTTCGTGCTAATCAAGAACTCAGTCGTATTCAACACCATCTTGTAGCCTTCAAACTCCCGTTCGACACTCATGAACTCTTGATCGATCTCATCTGCACCAAACGTCGTGTTGGTGGTTGTCCTAATCTCCCACGTCGGGCACATCTCTCGCACAATCTCCAGCGACCGGTCAGTGGAGTGCCAATCGATGATCACACCGTGATCAAAGATGGTCCGATGGTGTTCCAACCAAAACGGCAAGAGATACTCTTCATTGTAGATACCTGAAATCACAGTCAGCTTCATAGTTCAAGATCGTTGTCAAAATGTAAGTGGGTTTCCACGTACATTTTGTTTTTGATTTCTTGGATGTTTTCTTGTGCGCCTTGCGGCTGTCTCTAGTTGGAGTACGCAAGACCGCCCATGCCGGACATGACGCGCAGCACGTTGTAGTTGACGGCGTAGACGCGCACCTGGGCCGTACGGCCCGAGCGGACCGTGTTCACGGACACCGTGAGCTGCAGCGTGGCCTTGTCGATACGCGAGAAGTTGCACGTGCCCGACGGCTGGTGCTCCTCCGGCTTGAGCGCGAAGGAGTACACGTTGATGCCCTGGGTCGGCGTGCGGCTGTGGTGCTGGTACGGCTGCACGCGGGAGAAGTAACGTCCCTCGCGCTCCGTGAAGCGGTCCTGACCGTTGAGCTGCAGCTTGGCAACCTCCACCGGGTTCTTGCCCTCGCAACGCACACCCGAGGAGAGGATGACCTTCGCGAGCAGGTAGTTCGTCGTGTCCTCGAAGATGATACCCTGGTCGTTGCCGGTGTTCGTGTCGAGCCACGACGCGCCGCTGAGCGACGGGCCAACTCCCGGCTGTCCAATACCGCCCAGGAAGTACGGGCCCGAAGGACCGTCGCCGACAACAGTGGGAACCGCACTCGTCAGGCCGCCCGTCGCCAGCGAGCCGCGGGCGAGGACGTCCATCACGATGCCCTCCGTGGAGAAGTCATCCGTGTAGTTGAACGGCTGGCATCCGTTGACCTCCGTGATGAAGGACTGGTTGGGCGTGCAGTCCACGAACGAGTCGCGCTGGACGACCCAGATGAGCTCCTTCACCGGGTGGTTGAAGTTGAGCTGGATCTTGTTCGAGCTCGACGTGATCGACTCGGCACCCGTGAACTGCAGCTGCTCAATCAGGTACTCGTGCGTCTGCTGGGCGAAGCGGCGACGCTCCTCCGTGTCCAGGTAGATGTAGTCGATGTAGAGCGAGGCAGCCGTCAGCGACTGGATGCTCGTGGTCGCCACACTCGTCTGGAGCTCATAGTACGTGCAGTTGAGCCACTGCTCGAACTCCACGTTGATACGCACCTCGTGGTACTGGAGGGCGATCAGCGGGATGGCAAGACCCGGGTTGCGGCAGAACCAGAACTGCAGCGGGATGTACAGCGTACGCGCCGGGGTGCCCGCACGCGGGGCGCACGTGTTCGTCAGCTCGGAGCCCGCGCACGACGCATCCAGCGCATAGCCGCGACGGTCCTTCATCAGCACAAGGTCGTGCGTGTTGCCGATCATGTCGTTGAGCGCCTCAATCGTGCCCTGGTCCTGGGACAGCTGCGTCCAGATCTGCATCCAGTCACCGTACTGGCGGTCGATACGCTGACCACCAATCTCGAGCTCCACCGTCTTAACGAGGCGGTGACCGACGTAGTTGAGCCAGCGGAAGCGGTTCAGCGTCGTGTTCGGCAGGTCCACGGCCGGCAGAACCACCTGCAGGTACGTGCGGTACATCAGGTCCGCGTTACGGTTGATCACGGCCGTCACGCGCTTGTTGAAGTCGGCCTGGCCGTTGAACGTCACCTCAATGGACTCCATCGCGAAGTTGGTATGACGCTTGTACAGGACCTTCCAGAACGTGATCTGGGGGGAGCCCGAGATGTAGATATCCTGCGCACCATAGCTGACGAGCTGAAGGAGACCACCACCCATGTTGTTTGTATGATCCTTAGCAAGAAAAATTATTTACCGGCGAAGGCGACGCGTCCTGCGACGACGCACACCTCCTGGAACCGCCTTGTTTTTATAGTAGGATGACATCACCTGGCGATGTGCCCGAATGACGTCTTGTCTTGTTACATCTCGACCGTGTGCAGCAGCGTGTTCGGTGGCGCGCACGGCAATTTCATGAACATTCGCAATGTCCTTTCGTGTTTGAGTTACAGGTGTCTTTCGACGAGTATCAGGCATTATGTAGTATGAAGATTTTTACGCCTTACTGAGGAGGTGCGCCTTCTTCGCGCGGGCACGGAGCGTGGCCTTGCGCCCGGACGACTTGAGGCCGTGGGACTTGAGGACGCGCTTGAGGGCCTTGGCGGAGGGGCCGCTGCGACGGGTACGGCGGCGACCGGCGGACTGTTCAGTTCCCATGGCAGGCATCGTGGAGTTTCCGGCAGGAGTCATTTTGTTTTAAGGGTGAGACAAACTTTCAGGATGAACGCAGGAACTAAAAAATGGAGCCGGTGATTATTGGTGTTGTTGTTGGGATTTTGGTTGTTGGGGGCTTCTTGATTTATACTGCACGCCGGTCTACGCGAACGGATATACAGAAGTCCCCTTCGTCAGAGAACCTAGCCGATATGGTAGCTCAGGAGGACCCTACTCAAGAATCAGTTTAGGGGTGATATGCATCGCCTCCAACTCCTGCATCCACAACTTCATCGCGTAGGGGATGGTCTTCATCACAAAGTCCGTCTTGTTGCCACACGCACCGCACGAGTAGATCCCCTCCACCGGATTCACCACCGCCAGAGTTCCGCACGACTTACACAGCCCCGTCTTGAACGGGTCGGATACATCCATCAGACGCTCCTTGGTAAACACCGAGATGCCGTGTGACAGCATACAATCGCGCTCCATCTCACCCACACGCAGACCACCATCACGGGACCTGCCCTCGCACGGCTGACGGGTCAGCGACACAATCGGACCACGAGCGCGGCTGTGCTTCTTGTCAATCACCATGTGCTTGAGACGTTGGTAGAAGGTGGGACCCATGAAGATCTCGGCCTGCATCATCTCGCCAGTCTGTCCATTGTAGAGGATCTCATTGCCGTACGGATGCAGTCCCATGTCCACCATGTGCTTCTTCAGGTCCTCCACCTTCAGGTGAGAATACGGAGTGCCATCGCCCAGAGTTCCCTTCCGTACACCGATCTTGCCGAAGATGTTCTCCATCAGCTGAGCAATCGTCATGCGGGACGGCACCGCGTGAGGATTCATGATGATATCCGGACGGAGCCCCGAAGCCGTGAAGGGCATATCCTCCTCCTCCATCATCATTCCAATGGTACCCTTCTGACCGTGGCGAGATGACACCTTATCACCAATCTGGGGGACACGCTCCGACACCGTGCGGACCTTGATGAACGGGTAGCCATCCGAGTTCTTGTCCTGCCACACGCCATCAATACGGCACTGCTCCGAGTTCTTGTGGGTCGTCGACGCATCGCGGAACGTATAGCCCGCGGCGTCATTCCGCAGATTCACCACCTTGCCGATGATGACGTCATTCTCATTGATCACCGAGTTGATGATCGGTAGGCCGTTATCGGACACTGCTGCATAGGACGTGTTCTTGTACTTGCGAGTATTGTGCTTCTGCGGTTTCATAAACTTCTCCTCACGACCCGAGGTCACGTTACGGTGCTCCTCATCCTTGTACATGCCGTAGTACAGGCCCCGGAAGAACCCGCGCTTCACCGAGGACTTGTTCATAATCACGGAGTCCTCCTGATTGTACCCACCGTAGCAGGCAATCGCGACGATTCCATTGAACCCAAACGGCATTTCGTGCATCTTCAGAATGTTCATAGCCTGTGTCTCCACGATGGGACGGGCGATGGAACACAATACGTAGGCGTTCTTGTCCAGACGCTTGGCAAAGTTGCCGGCGTAGACGCACATAGCCTGCTTGCCCATGGCCGACTGATAGGTATTACGAGGCGACTGGTTGTGGTCCGACAACGGAATCGTCGAGGCCATGTGTCCCACGATCAGGGAGGGATGGACCTCGTAGTGGGTGTGAGCCGGCGTCATCTCATCGCGACTCATTGCCACGCGCAAGGTCTCTGTCTCGGACGAATCAATGTAGTCAATGCTCGACTTACACCACTCATTCCAGCTCGTCGTATCCTCTGGGGGCACCATTCTAGCCCGGAACACCGGTCGGACACAACGGCCACCGTCCGTCTCCACCGAGATGCTATTCATCAGAGTGTACCAGGCCACCGAGATATGCGGGTGAAGGCGGCGGGTCTGCTTGGCCTTCCGAAGCTTCAACACCACCTGATGGGGTTCCATGGTGTAGCCCACGATCACGCCGTTGACCGTCACCGAGGTTCCCTCGTAGACCCGCGGAGTGTCAATCCACTGGACAAGCTTCAGCTCCTGCAAGTAGTGAATCACCGTCGTGGACGGTGTGTGCTGCGAGATCGACGTCAGCAGGCTCATGTTCTTCACGATACCCACTGAATGACCCTCGGGCGTCTCTACGGGGCACATGAACCCCCACGAGGTACCGTGCAGCTTACGAGGGGCCAGAAGCTTACCCGACTTCTCCACCGGCGTCTGGATACGACGGAGGTGGCTCAGGGTCGCCGCATACGACATACGAGCCAGAACCTGCGACACACCCACCTTGGTCGCATTGGACATGGCCGCCGCAGAACCCAGTCCCTGCACCGCAAAGTTGCCCGTTGCAAGGGCCTGCTTGAGCTTGCCCTCAATTGCTGACAGCTTCAGAATCTTATAGAGATTGTTGCCGTTCAGAATCTCCATCGGCCGAGGACCTCCCTCGCCGCGCTTCCAGGAGTCGTTGTTTACCTCCTGAACAAACTCATTGCGAGTGTCATTACAGACCTTCTGGAACAGCTGGCGGAACAGATGGGTGAGCAAGGCACCCGTCGTCACCACACGCTTGTTCGGATACGCATCGCGGTCATCCAGGGGAATCTGCTTGCAGTACGTCAGCAAGAGCCGGCGGATCATGGACCCCATCAGCATCGTCTTCCGTGCGTCGTGAACCGGCGTAGTCACCGTCTCACCTGCAAAGCGAACGTGAGGCAGCAGCTCCGAGTTTAGCAGCTGGCGAACGTAGGCGCACTTGTCCTCCTGGTTCGTACCGTACTGGAGGTGATTCGTCAGGTACTGAACGGCCTCCTGCTGCGTAAAGATCCGGAGCTCTGCTGCATCACGGAACGACGCAGCCAACAGCTCCACATGGAGATCCGTCTCGTTTCCCCAGATGATGTTTGTGATGGCGCGATCCGTGAGGACGCCGAGAGCACGGAAGTAGACCACGACCGGGATATCCTCGCGGAAGCGGGGAACACACGCAGTCAGCGGGTTTCCGTAGCCATTGAACTTGGAGCTCAGGCGGATCTCCAGCTTCTTCGGGGGCATCGTGAACGACTCATGCAAAGACTTCAGCTCCACTGAGTGAGTGTGCTTGGACGCTGACTTCTTATTGTGAAAGATCATGATACGGTTGTCGGCAACCTTCTCCTGACACAGGATCGTGCGCTCGGACCCGTGGATAATGAAGTAACCCAGAGGATCGTGGGCACACTCACCGTACTCGGCCAGGCTCATCGGGTAATCCTTCAGCAGACACAACGACGATCCCAACATCACCGGCAGCTTGCCGAGGGAAATGCCCTCAAAGACGTTGGACTCCTCGTCGTAGGTATCCAGCAGCGGCCCCTTGTAGGTGCGGACGATGAAGCGGATATCCACGTACATCTGCGCGGCATACGTAAAGTTGCGGATGCGTGCCTCCATCGGAAGCATGGGCTTCACGCGACCGGTAGCCTCCTGAATACGCGGCTTGATATACGACACGTTCTCGAAGGACAGTTTGAACTCATACTTGTACTTCTTGATGGTCTCATCCTGCTCGTGCCAGACCGTGATGGGAGGTGTGGACTGCATAATCAGTGGAATCTTGTGCTGGACGAAATCCTCATACGAATCGATCTGGTGATCCACCATGCGACGAACACCATTGCTGAAGTAGGCGCGCACTGCATTCCATTCGTTAGTAGGGAGAGTCGTCATGGTACCTATTGGTAGTCTCGTTCCTGTAAATAAAGTTATCCGTTTTGAATAAGTGATGTCCAGTGTCAAGATTCAGAAAGTAGATCATGTGGAGCCCGAAGTTCGTCGCCCTGTTCTGCGTCGTAAGTCTATGCGGACGTTTCCCCAGGGTGCGATGAAAGGAACGCGCTCTAGGTCTCGTGGTGGCGGAGAGTTCATTCCTGTCAAGGATCCCGCTAAGCCTCCTCCGGATCGCAAGGGCACGCTTCGAATCATGACAAAGAAGGGCGCCGAGATGAGGCGGAAGACAATCAAGCAGTCCGTCAAGACGCTCAGCGATGGCGGTGTTCGCGCAGCCCTGAAGAAGTCCAATATTACGCTTGGAGCCGGCACGCCGCCCCATATTGCACGGGAGATCCTGGAAGGCGGTATGGAAGCTGGAATGATTGTCGTCAAGTAAAGTAATGACGTCCATTTGGGGACCTTTAGGATGGATGGCACTGCATTCCGCCGCATCATGTTATTCAGATCGCCCGACGCAAGAGGAAAAGACACTGATGAGCACGTGGCTCACGATGTTTCAGACGACCATCACGTGCCCAAGCTGTCGTGAGCATTTTGGAACTGCTTTGGATTCCTACCGTAGTAACTACCCTCAAATGCTGGAGTCTCGGGCTGAGTTTCTGCTGTTTACGTTCAGATCGCATAACGCTGTCAATCGTCGGTTGAACAAACCGGTCCATCTCAGCGTTGAGGCGTGCTTTGAACAGCTCAGAAACAATGTAAAGACGCGCACGGCGAGAGACTACCGCATTGCATATATCAACCATGTCCGGCGTTACTGGAGAACGCTACAGGACGCGTCTGGATTTACCTCGTTAAAGAAGATCAATGAAATGGTAAAAATTGAATCTCAGTATTTTCAACTCCACGAGAACAACTTCGAAGTGAGCATTCCCGAAGAGACTGTTCTGTTATCCGTTCAAGCGCTGATTGGACCGAAATCTGAAACGCCAAATCCGATACGATTTGATACTCGTGTCGTACCTAAAATGGGACTGGCAAATGGCCGGTTTCAGATAAGGAGATGAGTCTGAACACGAGTTGGTTCCTGCATGGGATTCCAAGGCAGGGAGATGTATGGATCGGTCTCCCACGAGTAACACTTCATCCATGGGTGGCGAGAATCCACCCCCTCTTCGTAGAGTTCGTCAGGAAAGACACCCCGCCCTGGCAGAATAAAGTTCAGCTGCTCTTCGATTCCAAACGGTGGAGTTGGATGATCCCAGGTAAACTCCTTCTGCCGGGGCTTCTCAACAAGAGCCGCCAGCAACGGCGCTTCTGCATAGGGATACGTCCAGCACCAATCCAGTACCTCCGAGGTCTTGAAATAGTGGAGAGTCCATTCCAGCGTTTTGTCGAAGGCATACACCACCTTGCTCCAGTCCACCACACCATCCATGAGATGAAGCGCCATCCGGCTCTCGATCGCATGGCCATCCCGCGAGACAATACGGCGATCTGTCTCCTTGGCGCGTTTTATTAAGACCTGTAACTCATCGTCCGCGGCACCTTCCAGTGTCTTCTTGGTCATGTAGTGAACTGCGCGTCCATATCCGTCTTCTCGCAAAGAGAACATGGCGATTGTCGGCATAAAGTCGTTACCAAAACAGAGGACGCACATCTCCACCCAGTCTTCAGGCTCCATGGGTAACACTCTGCAAAGAGCGGTCACGTCAAACGTAGAATATCCCGAATCGCGGTTCTCACGAATGAGCTTGATGCATCCCAAGTCCGACTGGGCCACCGAAATAAGCACCAAGTCCGCATCCATGCCGTAGATCAGAATGTTCTTGCGTTCGTCTGGCTGCATAGAGCGAAGCCAGGTAAAGATCTTGTGCTCACCCTCACCCGGTTCATCGGTTCCCGACAGAATACACTCCGGAAAGCAGAATCGCAAGGTATCCTCCAGCTCCTTCATGAACTCCGTCCCGGGTGAGATCTGGTTCTTGTCGAACGGCGACGACTCTGGATTCTTCATACGACGATACCGCTGCTGCACGATCTTGGCATACGGGACCAGACCATCACAGGCAATCAGAACCTTCTTCCCGTTTGCAACGTCGCGCAGAAAGTTACGAAGTGCCACCACAATACTGCCAATCGGGTTCTCATGCTTTAGATAGGTGTGGATAAATGCGTTAAAATCCAGACCCAGCGCATCGCACTCCAAGGCTACGTTCCCGACGTCTTGTTGAATGTGCTTGTGGGTTCTCAAGAGGGACGCGACATAGTAGGGAATACCCATTACTGTAGTATACTGCGGACGTGTAAGAAGCTTGCCGAAGCGATTCTGGTGAAGTAACAAATGGTCATCCTAGGCCTGACACTCTTGGCGATCATTGTCGCGATCATCTACGTTTGGAAGCCGCAGGCAATACAGCCGGGTTGCTCTACGTGTCCGAACCGAAAAAATGCTATGGACTAACAAATGCATGACGATGACATTCCGATCAATAGCCTTATAAAAGGTGGTCGTTCAAAGAACATTATTGGCCCTCTCAAGGAAGGTGAGCTGGTATCAAAGGGATACAAGGCGACGGGTAAGACATCCACTCGTCGTCGTGCATTGGCCAAGGCCGTGCGTGCGTATGGTCGGCTCTCCACCTTACGTAAACTGAATGCGATTGCTGTCTTGACGAAGCGCCGCTCTCCGGGTCGCTCCAAGACGTTTAAGACTGACCGCAACTGGGTGAAGAAAACCTACTTCTAAGATAAATGCGTAAGATTGACTGGACGTTCGTATTCGGACTTCTTATTGTCGGCATCTTTACTCGCACGATGTTTATGAACTATTTTGGTGAAGGTTTTGAAAACCAATCGGCCCAGCGGAGGGCGACTAACTGTCCCGACGGTACCCGCACCACCGACGGTCACTGCCTCATGGAATAGTTAGCGCAGCTCCTGACCGCGAACAACCACAGCCTCATGCACCGTCGCATGATTGACCGTAGGCGCCTGACGGAGCATCAGCTTCGTCCTGAACTTCTGTGCGTCAAAGAACTCATGCACCGCCTCCTTCACGACGTCCGCATCAAAGTCCTTGCAAGAGAAGACATCCAGATACATGGAGTTGTTCTCTTCCACAAAGTGCGCGGTAATGTTGGACGTCTCGATCAACTGAACGAGCGTGTAGCCCTTCTTGTTGCCGGATCCAAACATGACCACCTGCGGGCCACCGAAGGGAACCATGTCAATGCGCTTCACCAGGGTCTTGGCAAAGTTCGTGATGACAGTGGAACAGCCAATCATCTTGGGAGAGCAGCCGGCGGCATCGAGAATGAGGTGCTTGCCCCAGGTGCGGAGAACGGTGGGCGCATTGGAGACGATCGGGACGAAGTTGCTGGTGATTGCCATTGATCTATACTCTTGTCTTCTGTCTAAATAATGAAGAACACCGGTCTAAATACACTTCCATCCGTCAAGGGCCAGGTCTTCAACCTGACGGTCAATCTTGTCTGCATTGCGATTTTCTATGTGTTCTTGGGCGGTCTCCTGTCGTGGTGCCTGTGGCGTCTCTTCCCCTCGTTTGATGCAGACTGGGAGAAGCAGTCCAACCTGTACCAACTGACAGATGTTGCGATGGAAATTTCCATCATTGTCGTTGTCGCCTTCTGGGTGACGTATCTGGTTCATTCCTTCATTCCGGTCCTTCCTGTCAGCCAGGGACTGGAGGGGTATCTTGAATCCTTTGGCGGGCAAATGATCTTTGTCTATGCAGTGTTCGTATTCCTGGATACCCTGGATGACAAGTTGAAGCATGTATTCCACGATTTCTTTGGTACCAAGCCTCCTGCGTAAATTTTCTAAGTAGATCATAAATGTACTGGTATTTCCTCACGACCGCCCTGCTGTTCTACGTTCTGACGCCGGGCATCCTGCTCCGCCTCCCCCCGGGTGGCTCGCAGATGACGGTCGCCGCCACCCACGCCCTTGTGTTTGCCGCGGCCCACATTGCGATGCACAAGTACGTCTTCCACTCGTAAAGCGTTTTTTTCTCGTTTACTAAACAAAAATGTACGGCAAGCTTCTCTTTCTTGCAGCGGTGTTTTACTTCCTCATTCCGGGTGTGCTCGTGCGCCTGCCCCCGGGTGGCTCCACGATGACGGTGAACCTGACGCACTCCGTCGTGTTCGCCCTCGTGGCGTGCTATGCCTGGAAGGCGATGAAGGGCAAGCTCGGCAAGTAGAGACCTAAACCAAACCCAATGATAACTCCGGACGTTTGAGGGCGATAGACTGGCACACCTGCCATTGTATCGTCTAAAATGGATCTGTTTGATCCAAAGAGAGAGGAAGATGGGCGGCTATCACAATGAACTTCAACACTCACATCTTCTTCTGCTCCGAAATGGACTGCTCCAACATCTCCGTGCACAGCGACGAGACCTGCAACGACTGCTACGAGGCCAAGTTTACAAGGGAACAAGCCGAGGGATGCTCGGGATGCGGGGTTCTCGAGACCACCAACAATGGATACTGCGGCGCGTGCTGGCAGCAGCGCTACGGAGTGGATGACACGCACTGGTGTGGAAAGCAGGACTGCGTGCAGTGTCAGTCGGAGTACTACGAACAGTGCGGGGGCTGCGGAGACTACTGCGACCTCTGGAACGACCGCTACTGCAAGGTCTGCTACGACGTGCGGTATGAGAAGCCTCTGCCTCCCTCTCCGGAGCCGGAGCCGGAGCACAAGTCTCTGGGCGACTACTATGACGAGATTGCGAAGATCAAGGACAAGCTCCGACTTCCGATGACCGCGGGACAGAAGGCGGACTGGCAGCGGCTTCTGGATCGCCGCGAGGCCGAGGTGAAGGGATACCTCGAAGACATGTGGGCTGGATATGATGACGATGATCTGCGAAAGATGGATCTCATGGGCCGCCGCATGTACGGCTAGATGCAAAATGGATTCAATTACTTACAAAAAATCATTTTTAGCTGTAGTTCAAATGGAGTGCCACAAGTGTTACTGCTACGTGCACGACACGATCCACCGGCCCTTCCACGGCATTGCCGTTCGTCACGATCGCGCTCTGGCACAGTCGCATCTCCTTGTCCCCGAATTCATCCGTCTCACTCGGGGAGAGGGAAATGCTGACTATCTTGCGCTGCTGTTCGCAGAGGCCGGAGGCGTTCACCGGATCACCAAGTACCAGGACCCTCTTCGCGCGGCCCACGCGTGGATTCGTCACCAGATGAACCTGATCGGGGACATCCACGAGATTCACCGCGCCCACATGCCCCGCCTCCGCATCCGCATCCCAACCCTCCGAGCGGACGCGCCGGAGTGGACCCCGTCCGCGGATACGCCGGCCATCTTGCGAATTCGGATTCCCTCAGTTCGCGCTTGAAAAGATGTGCTGAAGAATGCGGTGGTCCTGATGCTTCGAGATCTCAGACCACGCCAAATACTCGCGAAACACTCGTTCCTTGGGCGACAAGGGGAACTTGGGATAACAATTTTTTAATTCTTGAAAGGCATTCGCTTGATCGTTCGCATTGTGCTGACGCAGAAAGCCAATGATTTGATCCAGCTTTGCGATCTTCTGTTCCTCGGGCAAGGCCTTGATGTATTCGTAGAAGGGGTCCATTGCTGTCTATCGTCTGTCCGGTTAAAATGGATTTGATCCTAGCAGAATAAGAGATGTCGGCTAAGATGGAGCAACTCTACATTCTCCGACTCACGTGCAACAAGTGGTTCATCGGCAAGTCCAAGGATGTTCCCCACACCTGCGCCTACTACGACTGCGGCTTCGGTCCGCAGTGGATCCGCACCTACAATGTCATCGAGGTGTCCGAGGTGCGGCCTCTCAAGGGCGAACACGACGTCCGTGACACCACGCTGAAGTGGATGAAGATGTACGGACTCGAGAATGTCCGCAATGTCGGCTGCGACGGAATGAAGCTGGAGGATGACGAGGAGATGGCCATCCGGTTCATGATGCACGCCCCTCCGGATGCGTGTGTGAAGTGCCACGCAACAGGTCACACCCACGAGGACTGTAAGCACGAAAAGAACATCTCTTGGGCCTGTCAGTGGTGTGTGTCGGATTACCCGAACCGCTACGCGTGTGAGCAGCACGAGAAGGGGTGCCGTCCTCCTCCTCCGGAGCTTCCGCCTCCGAAGAACTGGTGTAGTCGCTGCGGCCGAACGGAGCACGTTGCGGCGAGATGCTTCGAAGTCAAGCACGCCGAGGGTTGGTGGATCAGGTAAAACGGATCTGGATCGGTAGAAAAACAACTTTTCACATTCAAGATGGCATTCGAAATCGCTATCTTCGAGCACTCAGACCTCTACTACGGCGACGAGGATGTGTCTCCAGACAAGGTCATCTGCGAGTTCGTTGAGTACTACAAGCACTACTTATGGCCCGGTAATGTGGCTGAAGAGGACGTGATGTTTCAACGAGGACGGACATGGGTGTCGTACACAGACAAGAGAGGTGGCGACAAGCCCATTACAATTATGCTGATGGGGTCTATTACAGAAGAGATTGTCGCGAATCTCAAGGAGGCTGTGGCGGAGGTGTACATAAAGACCTGCGAGGAGTGCAGGAAGGAGCTCAAGGACAAGAAGTGGGCGTTATGCGTGGAGTGCAGAGACAAGTAAAATGGATCTGGATTCGTACATAAATCATCTTTTCACATTCAACATGGATCAAATCAAGTCATTCGCCAAGCGCGTGTTTAAGACTCTCGGAGCCGGTTTCAGTGAGCGTATTTACCAGAACGCAATGGAGGTTCTACTCAAGAAGTATAATATTCCTTACAAGTCTGAACAAGTGATTCCTGTTATGTTTGAAGGAGTTGAAGTCGGACAAGTGCGCGCAGATCTCGTGGTTAATGGAGATATCGTCATTGAACTGAAGTCAGTTCGCTCCCTCAAAGATGACCACGCAACACAGTGCGGTATGTACATGAAGCTTCTGAATATAGAAAATGGTATCGTGATCAACTTCCCATGTGGGGACAATGAAGAGGTTGAGTTCCAAGAACTATCCATGGCATCACCGATCTGTAAGCGATGTGGGCGGGATAGTCACCTGGCTTCAGGCTGCTATGCAAAGAAGCACTTGGATGGTAGCACGATCTAATCAATCTCAGTGACGACGAGTAGCCCTACGTCTCCTGCGACGAGTTGTTGTGCGCCTACCCGCTTTCTTTGGAAAGAAACCAGTTACATAGACCGTCTTATCACCTCGGGCAACTTCCTCGGACGTCCAGTCTTCAGTTTCCCCCGACTCTTTCCTAAAGATCCCTGAGTTGGGATCCAACAAGACTTCTTTTTCTTCAGCTAGTTTCCTGAAAAAGAAAGCCCGTATTTGGGCGACAGACTTGTTCTTGTATCCCGATGAATCGGGAAGTTCATCTTTAAGAAACTGAAACACCTCCTTACTCAGATCAGCTTTTTCCAGTGATTTGCTAAGGATATATACGGTTACGCCACGGGTTACGTGGATCTCAAAGAGACGACCATTTGGCTTGCATGCAAACGTCCAGATTGCCGGAGACAACTGTGCACTTGTTGAAATTGGGCGTCCATACCCAAGCGAAATCTCAAGGGGATTGTTTCCTAGTCTGGGTATTTTCTTATCAGATTCGTCACATTGTCCTCGGTAGAGAACAGTTTCCCCAGTCGTAACTGTAGAGACTAGATCTGCCATGTTAAAAAGGGGTGATCGTGGATTAAGGATGTAGCGGATCACCGCTTTTACCTTGGCGGGAACAAATACGGGTGCATCTCCGTCCATTATATAGGCCCTAGATTAATCAATCTCAGCAAACTCGTTCTCGTGCAACTGAGCAGCAGCCATCGCGGCATCAAACGAGACACCGACAGTGGTCAGAATGCGAACCAATAAACTTTTTGCCATGTTGTTTGCGTTGCGCTGGACCTCCGGAGGGGCGTTGGATTGTACAAGAAGAGCGTAGTCGCGGGTTGCCTTGAGCCAGCGGTTGAGAAGAATTGGATCGTAGTTCATCTTGACGGTAAGGTCCTGTTCCAGGGGCAAAATGGATCCGTTTTAAGCAGATCATGAGGAGTACAGTTAAAATGCCGATCCTCTCCAACTCCGACCTCGCCGAGATGCACTCCGCCTACCTCAAGGTCAACCGCCGTATCCTGCTCAAGACCGCGAAGGACATTATTGTCAAGCGAGTGCTTGACAAGGTGTGTCCGGACATCAAGGAGCTTCTGCTCGTGACAATTGACAACTCACAAACGGGAACTGACATGGCGATCATGCTCCCGATCATCATTGATGAGCACGAGGTCGTCTCCATCCGCAATCAGGAGGCCGTGACGGCACAGGAGGTGTTTGTGGAGACGGATGCGCTCCACGAGATCAGCCAGGAAATTGGGCGTGACATCAGCGTCAGCAGTTGGCACGACCACGGACAAATCTGGCTACGGGCACAGTACTATCCGCCGCGCACGCCAGTGATGAACCCGGAGGAGTTCCTGGATGACGATGACATGCCGCCTCTGGAGGTCTAAACAAAACGGACACACAAATTCATTTACTTATATTTTTCAATGGAGACCCCACGTCCCATTCTGGATCTGGATAACTTACAGGAACATCCTTGGCCTGAATTGGATTGGTCCGAATTGACAACCGAAGAACTTGAATGGTGGGTGGATGCATATCGGATCTTGCAGAAGCATCTGCTAAAAACCTATAAGTATCTGGTAGATCCCGAGGACGATCCGCGCGACCCAGATCCATACTCAAAGTACTACGTATTTTACTGCCTGACATAAAACAAATGGCCGTCAAAACTCCCGGACTCAAGCTCAAGTACTCCCTGTACTCGGCCCTTGCGTTCTTTCTTGTGGCGAATCCAGTGACGTTTCGCTTCGTGAACTCGTTGATTGCGGGTGTCGCAGTCAATGGGTGCCCGACGGCGTTTGGATTTGTGCTCCATACCCTGGTCTTCTTTGGTGTGCTCTACGGTCTCATGAGCCTGCCTCCGGATCAGTAGTAACGGCGACGAGTTCTACGACCGCCCATCTTGGGGGGACCAAACCTGCCACCGGGTGCATAGGCGCCCCGATCCCGATCAGGGTAGCGACCAGGTCCAGGCGGCGGCTCAGCAGCAGGAGCGGGCGGCGGCGAGACTCCGGCATTGGATTCAAGCGCAGCGATGCGACCCTCAAGCTCAGCAACGACTCGCGATACGATATACATTACGTTTGCAGTCGTAAGGTAGTCCGGAGGCTGTTCGCCCGTTGTAGGGTAGTTATCCTTGTTGCCAACGCGATGCTGGATTGCCTTGATCGCTTCCGACATTTATAAAGAACCAATATTTTAGAGAAGACGCTCGACTTCGCCCTTTGCACCATTAATATCCTCCTCCGTTGCGCTGCCGTCTTTGAACCGTTGCTCTACGGTTGCTAGGTTCATTCTTGCGTCGTAGAGGGCCTTGCTATCGCTTGATGTGGGTTTCACCAATGTGGGATCCAGCTTGGGCAAGGGTGGTAACGCGTCCACGGGCATTGGCTCTGGTCCAGGTGATGGAAGAGGTTCTGCATTAAGTGGCGGCGGCTCCGGACCGAACTGGTACGGTGGGAACGCTTGACTCACTTGGGGAAACGACTGCTTCACTTGAGGAGGAGACGTGGAATCCGGACCAGTCACGGTCACCGTGAAGCGCTCAAATCCTAAATACAGAATCACCAAAACCAAAAGGCCAATCACAATGTATCCAATCGACCGTTTCATTATTTACGGCTGCGACGAGTTTTCTTGGTATTCAGTTAGTTTCTGACTTGCTGTTAAACACTAACAATCGGTAAACCTTCCAATAATCATCACGTTTCGCTCCAGTTCTAGCTCCCGGTAATTCATCAAGCAGGGTTCTCTTCGTCCATGTTTTTGAGTTTGCGTCGACATAGTGAAGACCGGTACCTTCAACATAATCATCGATCTGTTTGGGATTGAAAAATACAAGTTGACCTGTATGTGGCCCGGTTGTTTCAGTCGCAAATGCGATAACGTGTCCAGGCACATTATCAGTATCCGTAGGAAGGCGGCCTGGTGGGATATTCTTAAAATCGACAAGTGACAATATTCCTTTCAAGTTATTTTTTTGTGCTAATTTGAGTCCTTCGTCAATCTGTGTATCCGTTGTATGCTCCGGATCGTACGAATTTACGGTGCTTGGGTTCGTATTGAACAATGGTGGTCCAAAACATTGTCTCATCATATAACTTGATACATCCCCCCTCATGTAAGGCTCCAACTTGTCGATAATTGACATGTCTCCTCCTCCGGATGAGAACATACGTAAAAACTCACCAGTGTACATTGGACACGATCCTTTCTCGAATGGCTTGTTGCGTAACGCAAACTGTTTCGATGCAAACATACCTCCATAACGACGAGTTTTACGCTTCGGTGCACAATCATAGAACACCCCCTTACGAGTCTTACGGAAGTTGTAGACCTCGTAACCGGGTGAACAGGTCTTCTTAGCTTCTTTTTTGCTTGTGACCTTACGGCGTGTACCCGCACGGGGAGCCAACGATACGCCGGTGTCTTGCTTCAGTTTATCCATCTGTCCTTTGGTTGTTGACTTTTTTTTACCCGTTAGGAACTGTCCTATCACGGACTCTACGTCTTCGGGGAGGTTCTTTGATGCTCCCAGTTCTTTAACCGCTGTCAGCTCTCGACCCTTTCGGAAGGCATCCTGGGTGTAATAATGCTCTTGCCCAAACCCAATGTTACCTTCATCTCGTCCGCTCCTGTTCTTGACGTCCCTGAACGTACTCCGTAATCCCCTTCGGGATACAAAGACGCCCGTGTAGGGTGCATCTTCATCGTATCCCAGATCCCCTTCCTCAAACTCACTGTGAATCGTATATTTCAGTCCTGGAACAAGACTGGTGTGGGGGATCTCGTCGTCCATTACTTATGACGGCGACGAGTTTTACGATGTCTCCGAGTACGACCACCTGCACGCGGGGCCAACGATACACCAGTTTGTTGCAGCAGCTTATCCATCTGTCCTTTGGTTGTTGACTTCTTCTTACCCGTTAGGAACGATCCTATCACGGACTCTACATCTTCGGGGAGGTTCTTAGATAATCCCACCCGCTTAGCTGACGTAAGGTCACGCCCTTGAGATTTGAGTTTTCGCCTCGAGACTCTCACAGCGCCATCGTCAAACAGATGCCCCCAGAAATCAACATCGTGTTTCTCGCCATTGACAGTTGCCGTAGCCTCGTAAACATACGTTCCAAAAACAGCTGCAAGCTCGGGCTCTACATCCTCCCTCTCGGTAATTATAAAGTGCCGTCCCACGGGAATATTGCCATACCTGTGTACATTGTTAACATACATACCGTAACCAATGAACGGCCTTATGACCTCAAGTTCCGTGCCAATTGGCAGATTCGACGTCATTACTTATGGCGACGACGAGTTTTGCGGCCTCCGCGGGGACGAGGGGCTTGTGCGCCGCTTTCCGCTCGGGGACCAGGAACCTGCGGGCGCGGAATGTTAATAACCAGCCGAGGCTCTCCACCGGGCGGCGGGATTCCACCACGCTGTCTTTGACGACGTCTGCGAGTACGACCACCCCGTCCGCTCGGGCGCGGAGCCATAGCTTCACCGGTATCTTGGCGCAATTGATCCATCTGTCCGTCAACTGTTCCCTTTTTGCCCGACAGGAATTGTCCCATTAATGCCTCAAGTTCATTAGGGAGGTTCTTAGCTAATCCCACTCTCTTGACAGACGTAAGGTCCCGACCCCGCATTTTGGGGGAATCAGGGGCAGGATAATACGCGTGATTATAGTCTGCAGTTACTTCTCTCGTCCGCCAAGGGTACGGGACCCGAAAATTACCCATAAATGGCGTGTGGTCCCCTACAATCCTAACGTTACCGCGTTGTACGGTGGCGTAGTGCTTGACATCAGCCCACTGATGTCTCGGGAGCAGCCCATTTCCGCCAGGAAGATTGGCTTGAAGACGTGCAGAGAAAAAATCCCCGTTGTACGCCACGACCCAGTACATTCTACCCACAACAAGACTATTGCCGAATACACGGGTCGTAGGATCAATCTGATCTATTTCATACTGGCCTGGACCGAGGGGGTTGACCGGATTATCTAAGTTCGCCATTACTTATGGCGACGACGAGTTTTTCGCGCACGGCGTCTGCGAGTGCGACGGCGACCTCCTTTAGATATCGTTCTTTCAAACTCAAGTTCCTCTCCCTCTTTAAACCCACGTCCTTTGTAGAAACTTGCCGCAGCCGGAACAGAGTTAACTTTCACTTTGGTCCTTCCTAGTTCCCGACCATAGTCGTCTACGAGTTTAAGTAGGATTGTTCCATACCCTGTACGAGGAATGGTACACAGGTAATACAACTCAATTGTTTCGGGTCCCTTGGCAACTACAAATGCAAATCCTACTACCTTTCCTTCCTCCTCCAATACGATAAGGCAAAATTCTTCGTATATGTTCCCAATATTGTGGAACATTTCATATAGGTCGTCTCCATATAAAACTCCGTCGCCACATAGTGTATTCATTTCGGCAGCATGTGGTTTAAGATAGCTATTAACCTCTTGTTGACCCTTGAATACAAGTGTCTTTACCATTATTACACGCTCTGAATAAATTCCCAGTTGAGGTAGTCGCAGATCTTCTTCCAGATCTGATCGTGGGCGATCAAGCGGTCCCGGGACTTCAATAATGGAAAGAACACCTTATACTCATCCAAATCCAACAACTCAAAGAACTTGTAGAGGATGTAGGAGTACGACAGGAAGTTCGTACGGTCGTTGGGACAGTACAGCAAGAACGGCGCCTGGATCTCCTGGAACATGGCCCGGACCTTTTCCTCGATCTCAGGGGTGATGGTCGGGGGCGGATTTCCATTCAGTCGACTCAGAATGTGGGCGCGGTGCTCGTAGTATTTGGATCGACCCAGCTTCTTCAGGATCTGACGCGTATCTTCCTCGGACAAATCTGCAATATTGTCAATCCGACGCTTACGGATCTCCAGAATGACCTCGTTCATGACCTCCTCCGGAATGATCGTGGATTCCTTGGCCTGGAACTGGTTGAGGATCTCGTTGAGGTGATTGATCTTCTTGTAGGCGTAGTTGTTCCGCTCCTTCGGGGGATCGCGGAAGGAAGGAAAGTCCGAGACCACCAATGCATACTCCTCCGATCCGCAGCTTGGACACACCAGAATTCCCTCGGAGCTAATCTCCTCGCGGGCTACATTACACGCAGTACAGTGCTCGGTCAACAACTGGGTCGCCTCCGGACCGTTGCTCAACTTCATACGAGACACGTACTCGTCAAAGATCTGCTTCTTGGACAATCCGGTATCCGCAGCGGGCGGATTCGCGACAAAGAATTTAAGGAACGTATTTGCATCTTTGGGGAGAGGGGCGGGCTGAGAGGCTTGGGTGCTCTCCTTCCCGTAATAGTCAAGTAAGATGTCCATGTTTTTCATGTAATACTCCTCTACGGGATTGACCCGTGCAAGTTCCTGTTCAATCTCGCGAATCTGTGAATCCACATGCGAACACTTCACAATTTCCGTCAATTCGGTTGAGGTGCTCAACACTTCACGTTGACTTCGAAATGCAGCCAGCTTTATCTTCAGTTCCTCCTGCTTAGCACCCGAATCCCGCAAACCCTGTACCTGTTCCTGATGGACTGAGTCCAGAGTCCCCATTGATGATCCGCTCGCTCCCGGATCCCGAGTCTTGCGAATTCTGAAGACGTCCATTTGTAAACTCTTCTGTTTGCTTCCTGAAGACTGAATTTGTAAACATGCAAGGACGTTGGCGTTTCAGAGAAAGTAACGACTTTTCATACGACATGCCAAACTTCTGAACAATGTAGGTCAGAGACAGGAACGCCGACCGATTAATCCCGCACTGACAGTGAATGAAAATAGTGCCGTTTCCTTCCCGCAGAAATCGAGACAAGGCCTCTTCAAACGCTGGATACCAGTCGAGAATACTGACATCAACCGAATCCATCGCATTCAGACAGACGTAGCGAGTCGGATACGCTTTCCGGAACCACTCGGGAGAATCCTCGGGAAACGCGCAGTTAATCACGTGAGTAATGCTATTGCGACGAAAAAAAGAAGGGGTAAGCATCTCACCGGCGCCCACGAGAACTCGTGGGTAGAACCATGCCGGTGGCTCACTCATGTACCTCGGTCGGAGGAACTGCATATTAGTTTAGAGCGCGATGTGTTTAACCGAAACGCTCCCGCATCTCCTGATACGTCATCGGCGTGTCCTTGTGCTCCACCAGAGCCTTGGCTTGCTCTTGAAGGCTCATGTCCTTTGGCAGCTGGAGAAACTTCTCGCGCTTCTCAAGTTGGGCGACGCGTGACTCCAGCTCGTCGAGTCTCTTTGACAGAATGCGAATGACATTTGCAGTATAGGAATCCATTGTGCTGTCCTCTTCTTCAAGCATCCGTAGATCCATTTTACCACGACGTCTCCTTCTCCAGACGCCTGTCAAGGAGATCCTCATCCACCGGAGTCTCCACGGGCGGAGCGGTCACTTGAAACTCCAGAAAGATATGGATCGCATGGGGGCTCTCCTCATAGAAGGAGATCACGTGCTTTCCACACGCAGTTGACAGATCCTCAAGAGTATTGAACTCCGAAATGATCTCCTCAAGATCGTAAGTCTGACCGTTGTAGAGCTGCTTCTTATCCATGTCAACCAGAAGGAGCTTAGCAGTCTCAAGATTATAGAGAGCCCTGAAGAACCTGTCCTTGAGACCTGCCTTCTCAGCAACAAAGATCAATGTCTTGAGAAGGTACTTGGCGTACGCTGCATCATTCTCAATCCGAATCTTCGGGGCACTGAGAATGTACGTGATATCGGACTTAGAAAGGATCGGCATTGTGAGGTAGTTTATACTGTAGTTAATACATCCGTTTTAACCCAGAAAACTCAGCAGGAACACATTGAGCAGGTGCGAGACCACCACGGCGGCTGCACCCAGCACACCGGCACCCTGCCAGGAGACCACGCCACTCGACGTGTATGCACTGGGAATGTAGCGGAGGAGCAGATCACGGGGAGCGGAGAGCGACAGGAGAACTGTCGCCAGGAAGAAGGAAATGTACAGAGTCAGGTTGGCCCACATCATGCGCATCATCGGAAGCGACGGCTTGAACGAAGGCGACATCTGGGTACGCGCAATGTGATCCGATCCCGACACACCCGCCATCGGCGGCATCGACTGAGGAAGCTGGGGCGAGGGCAGGAGGGCGTCAAGCGAAGTCTGGTCCTCCATTGTTTATGAAGGAGACGGGATTTCGCACGTGGCATCTTCCACGCGGTACTTGTAGCACTTGCCGTCGACCTTGACTGTCTTGGTATTGACATCATCCAGCGGAACACCCAAGACTCGGTAGCTATCGTAGTTCCGGTGAAAGAGCAGGACCGAGATACCCAGTCCAATGACAAAGGAGAAGAAGGGACTTGCACGTTCGATGGCTCGGGTAATGTCAATCATTACTTCTTGCTGAGACTTGCGAGTAGATTGAAGGAATCTGCCTCCACCCCACACGGCACTTCAATGGCATGAGTACGGATACACCCGGTATCTGTATGAAAAATACCCGTATCGTAGGGGGTAGGAACCGAGACCTGTTTGCGCGTAGGAGGAATCACAATACACGCGATTAACATACCGACGATTGCACCGGCCGTGATCCACACGACTTGAAACATTATACACTAGCAACTACTTTTTGAGACTCAATGTATTGACTATGGCAGCCGCCGGCGTTTGAGATCCCATATACTTGAACACTGCAAGAGCGATCGGTGTTGTCACGAGTCCTGAATACGGAACCACGATAGCGACTCCTGTCAGTACGTATGCGATCGCCAAGTGTCCGGTCAAGACCAGGAGACGATACGTCACAAAAATACTAAAGGCATACAAGACCGTTGCGATCAGTGTCGTGATCCCAGTGGCTCCAGCAAGAACAGTTCCACCAAAACTTGGCATAGAAGGAAGTGAGATCGAGGGCGGTGTTCCAAACTTGACCGCCTGTCCGTCGGGAACCGCAACCGTTCTCTGAACACCCGTAGCTGTATCCGTGTAGGTCAAGGTCAAACGACGTCCCTTGACTATATTTGCTGAGGACTGCTTATCGGCGAGTTTTGCTTGAAGCATGCTGGTTTCCAACTGGTTGCTCTGATAATCAATACACTTCCTATCGGATACATTGCCACAGATCGTAGCCGCTTTTGTCTTGATGTCTGCTTTTTCTGTATCATTCAGGTTGACGCTCATGTTAGCTCCCAAAAGGTTAATTGCCGGAACAAGATTGTTGTCTGCTTTTGTGTTCAAATATCCTCCAGACGCCTGCTTTTGAAGACTCTCGGTGATGTCCGTTGCAGACGATTCATCCCCCCATGTAGCCTGGTTGATCACAATACTCATTGTTAGTTAGCAAACACGAAATTCGCGAGACCAGACGTAATCCGCAGGAAGTTGATCGCCTCAACGTAGACGCCAATATTGTAAGTGTAGGCAAAGATGACATTGTCTCCGTTCGTGTTACGGACCACTGTAACAAGGCTGTCCGGAGGATACAGAGGAAGTCCAGTGACCGGATCCCGGAGCGCCTGCTGGGCTGCTGTTATGATCAGAGGGTTCGGTGAGAACACCGTCGACTTCACAACGCAGACAATCTCCTGTGTTGCAACGCCCGCAGCCGTTGCCAAGGGCTGCTGAAGTGTCGTTCGCAGAACAACCTTATTGAACATACTGCCATTGATGGCGCCACTCGGCTGATACAAGTCATGGTTCAGTGCAAAGGAGTACATATAGACACCTGGGAGCTGAGGTGCATTTCCAGTTGTATGCTTGTACATTTGGATAAGCGAAAAGTAGGAGGTTGGCTTTATAGAAAGACGCTCCTTGCCATCAAGCAGAAGTTGTCCGTTTGCAATCGGATCACGTGGGTACACAGAGGTGATCTGTTGCTGGCCACTCGAGTAGAGGAAGGTCTGACTCTCTCTTGAGTTGGTAATAGTGGACAGAGGGTCGTTGAGATTTCCATTCGTTGTAAAGGGTGCCCGGTACGGATTATCCCAGTTCGTGTAGTTATCCCAGTCATTTGTCAGAATCTTGTCAGACCTCTGCGATGACCACACAATTCGTGTGACCAGATTGAAGAATGGAATCTCGACATCGGAGTTTCCACCATACTGACCAGGACTGTTCTTATAGGTAACCGTCTTGACGAGAAATGTTTGATCAGCACTCGCAAGCTGGGCCATCTCCATCTCTGTCAAGTAGATGAAGTTACCCTCAAGGTACGGATCAGGGAAAAAGCTTGCCAGGTTGGGATTTGACGACGAACCGTTCGCATTCGGGGGGCTGAGAAACCGGCTGATCGCATCATAAGGCGCAGTTGGGGACGAGGAGTTGTACGCTGTATTTGTCGGGCGAATACGCTTTCCATAGGTTGCGGTGTTAAGAGGGTTCACATCAATTACTGTGTAGAGCTCGTTGAGTGGGCGGTAATAGACATTGATGAAGACATCTGAATTCTGCATAGACACCAGAGGCAAGGCCATACCCGGATTCTCGCAGAACCAGAAGTGAAGAGGGATCACCAGCTGACGAGATCGGATTGACGGTTCCGGGGTCTTCGTGTTCGGGATTCCACCGGGTTGGACCAAGGGCACAATTGCGTGAGGATATTGTCCCATGCGATCATAGGCATTCGCGGGGTCGTTCAACTCAGGAACGTGTCCAACCATTTGATCGACCAGCTTCCGCTTGTTAGGATCGTGTGTCAGATAGGAGTAGAGCTTCAGCCACTCGCCTGTAAGCGTCTGAAGAAGCTGTCCATTCGCAGTAATCTCAATGCGGTCGATTAAATTGTATCCAATATTGTCAATCCATTGGAATTCATACCCGATTGCGTTTGATCGCGTGTCGTATCCATCGGGCGGAGCCGTCGTGCCAAGCTGTGATAACGGTGACCAAATATCAGGAAGAGTCAAGATCAAATAGGTATCGTGGAGTAACTGTGCATACCGGTCAATCCGACACGAAATCTTTCGTACGGACGTTGGATCAAACTCTAAGTTTGAACTCGTGAAGGTCATTCGGATTGACTCCATTGCAAAGTTTGTGTGTCGGCGATAGACCGCCCGAAAGTGCGTCATGGAGGGACTTCCATTGACAAGTTCGTTCTGTGCCCCAATTGCCACCAACTGAAGGAGTGCGCCCGGCATATTGTGTTAAAGAGGAGATTAGACTAAATAGGTCGTGGTCGAAGTGTTTGCAGGAACGCAGCATGCCGATGTATACGTTGCACCTAGCGTAGCGGGACCGACTGTATTAATACCCACACCGGCGACAAATCGGATGTATCGCTGAGCCTTGTTGCCAACGACTCCAATGTACTGGGTATTGGTCCTGCGTTTCTGGGGAGGAGGAGCCACAGCCAAAGACTTCGCAATGATCTGGCGTTTCAGTTGTGTAACATAGTCCTGGACATTATTGACCTGCATTTGTGATTTACGGAGAGAAAAGACTAACCATACAATGCGCTTTGTTCTCGTCAGCACCCACGTCGATCAGACCACCGGGTACTCGAAAGTCGTCGTCAATCTTTTGAAGCAGCTGAGCACACTGGCGCCGGCCGTGAAGACCTACCATTTCGGCTTCCAGCGTCACCCGACGCGCGGAAACATCCGCACGGTTCCCAGCGGTGTCGTAGCCTACGACGCAGCCGCCAATGAGGACCCCAAGGAGGAGGGCTTTGGCTTCAACAAGATCCACGAGTATCTGGAGATGGTCAATCCGGACGTGGTGATGATCTACAATGACCCGCTGATTATTCACCGATTTGTGGAGGCCATGAAGTTTGACAAGGAGACGTCGAAGTACAAGCTCTGGGTCTATGTGGATCAGGTCTACGAGGGTATCGCGCCCCCGTTGGTTGAGACCATCACCAAGAATGCCCACCGTGTCTACTGCTTCACAAAGTACTGGGCTGACGTGTACTCCAAGTATGCTGCCTTTCCTGATGTTCGTGTCCTCGAGAATGCTGTGGATACGACGATGTTCTCCAAGCTCCCAGATGCAGCCAGGACTTCAATTCGTGCGACACTCAACATTGAACAGGAAGCTGTCCTCTTTGTGAATGCGAACCGCAACAGCCAGCGCAAGCGTCACGATCTGGCTATCATGGGATTTGTCGAACTGCTCAAGCGTAACCCGGAGAAGCCGTACTACTACATCATCGTGACTGGAATGAACGGACAGCAGGGAGCCTACTACGATCTCAATCGGATCTTTGCGACCGAGCTCGAGCGACAGGGACTCGATCTGCCGACGTACTCAAAGCGCCTTCTTCTCGTGGATACGTCAGCGAAGGCGGTTCCGGATTCTTCGATCAATGAGATCTACAATGCCGCCGACATTGGCGTGAATACGTCAGATGGTGAGGGATTTGGTCTGTGCCAGATTGAGCATCTCTACACGGGTGCCCCCCAGATTGTTACGGACATCGGAACCTACCGTACGTTCATGGATGAGAAGGTCTGCGCATTCGTCAATCCCGTTGACCGTTGCTACTTTTCCGGCACGATGCCGCTTGGTCTCTGGGCACCGACGTTTGACTACAAGGAGCTCACAACTCAGATGGAGATGATGATTGCGGACCTTCCCAAGTACAAGAAGGCCGCTATGAAGCATCCGTTCAAGACGTGGAGTGATGTCTGTGCTTCGTGGCTTGCGGACGTCAGAGCAGAAATCGGATCGAAGTAGGGCTTACCAGCGTCCCCATGCGGAGGAGACGCTGGTGATCATCCCAGGCGGGGCCGTCAAAGACTTCCTTGGAATCAGGGTCGATCATCAGTGAGATCCCCTTGACCAATACCTTCTGCAACCGACGATGCTTTTTGGATGTGTTGCGGACCACGGTCGCATCCAACTCTTCATCCTTGATATTCGGTCTGAATGCCAGATCTTCGCTGGTAGATGTCGTATCGAACCGCATACACGAGACCTGAGGCCGCTCACGAGAGTGGAGCTTCCGGTGAATCTCGCAATCCACCGCCGATTCCTTCAATAACAACGCCATGCGCTGACCAATGCGTTCCTTTTCGAAAGCCGTTTCGTAAAGGTATTCATCTGTTGACATGAACGTTTCAACCGGATCTCCTTCATACCGCTTCATGGTCATGTCCGCCCGACGGATGGCCACAATGTTCGGGTACTCTGCCGACTTCATCTGGCTCTCCGTAAACACCGAGACGTAGAAGGACACTTTCACCGTCCGTTCATCGAGCGGCAGGGTTGCGTGAGAGCAAATACGGATGGCGCGACCAATGACCTGATCGTGACGAGCGGGAGTCCAGTGCGGCTCCATGATGTGGACGTGACGCACATTGTTGAGTGTGATACCCTCCGCACCCGACGCAGAGGCCATGAGAATGTGGAGGATCTTCTTGCCCCGCTTCTCTACACTCTCCTTCAGAGATGCTGGGAAGTTCTTGGAATAGACGCCGTTGAAGATCTGGCGCATCAGATCACGTTCCTCCTCCTTTTCCTCGCCAGTGTAGAAGGTGTAGGCCGGCTTATCCGACATCTCCGGATCCTCAATCCACTGATTCGCAGACCGAGCCAGTTTGTAGGGCTGCCATCCAGCCTCCTCCAGAACTGCCGAGAAGACACCCAATCCTTCCAGCGACCGATACTGAGAATAGATGAACTGATTGCCGTCCTTGGATTCCTTGATGTTCTTCAACATCCGGAGCATCTTGGGACTGAAGTTCTCCAGCGCCTTCTCTGAGAGGTAGCGCTTGGGATCTGCCTTCAGCTTTGCAAGGATCTCATCGGATGTCGCATTCGGAGGTTTGGTCTCCGAAAGTCCCTCGGTCTCCTCGCCCTTCTTCAGCTCCATCGGGGTCGCGTAATCGCAGACCAATCGGGTCGGTACACGGAAGGTACTCAGGTTCTCATTCAGCTTGCTCTTGCCACGCTTTGAATCAATCTTCATCTCAATCCAACGGACCTCCAGGTACCGAGTGAATTGTCCCTCGGACATTTCTACCTTTTCCAGCGTCTTCTCCAGATCAATCCGCTTGGGCAGGAGGCGTTCATCGGCACCCTTGAAGTACGAGACCAATCCCTGGATACGGCGGCGGAACAGCATGGGGTTCTTCACGTTCAGGCCATCAATGAACAGCTTGGTGAATTCATCGTAATCGGTAGGCAGACACTGAAAGTCCTCGGCAGATACCTTCTCGGTCGCGATTTCACCACCGCCGACTTCGACTTCAATCTTAGACTTGATCGACGCCACCCAATCAGCCGCTTGGGGAATAAAGACCATGTCCTTCATGTACTGAATCGCAGTCCGGTCACCTTCACCGTTGTACGTCGACCGGAACTGAGGGGGATTGCGTGTGACCATCACGTACTTCTTGAGAGCATTGAACTCGATCGTATCGACCTCCGGGATCGCACGGAACGCCTTGGTGATCTTCTCCTCGTCCCAGGTGGGAATGGTCTTGAAGGGGATCACGATGCGCTCGATAGGTCCTCGCAGCAGGTTCATCATGAACGCAATCTCCGTGGGATTGTTGATAATGGGAGTTCCAGACAGGAGCACGATCTTGCACCGGTTCGCGTGGTAAATCGCATCGTACAGCTTCCCTGTGATTTCAGACTCGTTAATGACACGGGAGATGAAGTTGTGGGCCTCGTCAATGATCACAACCGAATCATCGTACATGCCCTCCTTGGTGTGCTCCGCAATACTGGACCGCGTCAGACCGTTGTAGCGAACAAAATTGAAGCGCTGATTCAGGACATCCTTGATCTGCTCTCGGATCGCAGCCTTATCCGCTGTGGCCAGACTTTCAAAGTTGGGCGTCTCACTGGGCGTGGTCACGTAGAACTTCTTGTGCTTGTCCATGAACTTGTCCGAGATGCCCAGCTTCTTTCCATCCGGACGCGTGTCGTCATTGACCGTCCGAGACACCCAGTGGTTCTCAACGGCATAGACCGGGTCACCGCACTTCTGCAGCTCCTCCCGAAAGTTGGGTTCAAGAGACGCGGGTACCATGACATAGACCTTGTTGGTGCTCAGCAAGGACTCTGCGACTGCGATGGCAGAACACGTCTTTCCAGATCCAAGACCGTGGTACACCAGCAGCCCACGATACGGCGTTTCAATTTTTAAGTAGTCGCGAATGATCTTCTGGTACGGAAACAGTTCCCGTCCGGTGCCCGTGCGTTGAAGACACAGATCTACATTCTTATCTTCCTCATCGAGCGGGTCCTTGTCCTTGGCTCGGTAATCGGCCTTAATGAAGAGACGGGTGATGGCATCTGAGAACGCCTTCCGGTTGGGTAGCACGTACTCCGTCATTGTGTTTGGTGCCGAACTTTTTACGGTACTTCATACAATGGATCTGACACGAAAAAATCACCGTATGTGGATGGTGACAATTTATCTCTTTTTAATGGCGGCATTCCTCTACCTGAAACCGTCCGTCGCCTTTGGGCGTGAAGGACGGATCCGCCCGTTTGGGGCTACGGATCGGGAAGCCACCGTCTTCCCTGTGTGGTGGTGGGTGTTTATGATTAGCGTTCTTGCCTATTGTATCACGGTCTACCTCGCTGGATTCCGCTTCACGTCCTTCTGAGGTAATTGTAGTAGGATGCTACAATCGGAATGTACTCGTGATCCTGGTGAAATCGCAGGTAAATGTCCTCAATGAACAGACCATCCGCCTTGTAGTCATCTTCCTTCCAAGGTTGAGTCATGCGTACATCGACTACGTACTGCGCTGTATCAATCTTCTGCAGACGGGGTGTATCGCCCTTGAAAATGGCACCCGGCGTCGACACGAACTCATCCCAGCGCTGCTGATCAAAAGTATAGAACTTACCCTCCGTAAACCGAGGTACAAGGTTCCAAAACTCAGGGTGAACGAGATTGTCGTCGTCTAAAAAGTAGACCATCCCCCACTTGACCCGTGCAAGCGCAACGTTTCGCTGACTGTTTCCTGAACAGGTTCCCGGGGGGCTCATGTGACCGAGTTCGAGAATCTTCGGGTGGTCAAAGACAGGGGAAAAGGAACCTCCCGTGTGCGTTGTATCATGAACAATGATCCATTGGTCGATCAGGTCAATGTCAATGGACCTGCGAAGAAACTCTAGGTTCAGTGGGCGGACGCAGGGGGTAATCAATGTAAGCATTGTTTCAACAAACAGGCTGTGTTTAGACAGTTTCAAAGGTTTCCACGACCGATCGCAGTTCCTGAATCATTGCAAGACGCTGAACATGATGCGGTCTCACATGGTGCTCACATTCATCAAACGTCTTCCATGCAATACCCGAGATCTCTCGGCGCTGCATAGGAGTAAATCGCTGGGTCAGATTGATCATCTCTGAATGTTTCATCAGCGCCACAAAGTAGATGTGGCGATACACAATTCCATTCAGACCCTCGAAGGTCTCTTCCAACCGGATGTTCTTCAGGACTATGTAGGCATCGCGAGGAACATTGGTCTCCTCGTTGAATTCCCGTATTGCGCAATCCACATCACTTTCACCACGGATTCGGCGACCTTTCGGGAATCCCCACTCGGGCTCATCGTATGCAGACGGGTTATTTGCAACCAGCGTCGGACGATCAAGCTGGTTAAATTTAGTTTGAGAGGGTAGGTAATCTCCATTCAAATGTTCATCTCCCCAGATCGACTTCCAAATGACGTCAAAGGGGCTGTCGGCAACCATTTGCTGTTCACTCCGCGTCATGTTTCCGATCAGGCGTCCAACATACTCGATGTTGTCCGGATCGTACTTTCCGCGCATAAACTCAGCAAAACTCATGCTGTCCTTTCTCCGTATCATTAGCAGTCGTGCAGTCGCTGATTGAGTTGGTAAGTGCACGCTTTCCGTTAAGATAAGTCCACACGAAAGGACCGGTTCCATACACGACCGAAACAGGTGACCTCTCGCTCCGCAGTTGTTGCAGTACATTACTGGTTGTCCTCTTGGTACGGTTTCTATCCGTTTTTCCATTGTGTCTTACCGCAACTTCCTTTGTAAGTGATAGATAAATGTCGTCCCTGGCCGCAAATCCGGTGGCTTCATCGGTATTTAACGGTATGAGTGTTATCATGAAGTCTCTGGTGGTGATAATTGGACTTGTTATCGTTATACTGGCTGCACTGTTCATCTACAATGTGGTTGCTGTTTCGACTGGCAAGAAGCCGACGACACTTCTCGGAGCACCCACCGTTCCGGATCAGATGCCGTTGCCCGTAGATGGCAAGACAAAGACCACCATTTCAGGATCCAGTGCACCGATCACACAGGGTGCTGATAATAGCGTTCAGTTCTGGATGTATATCAAGGACTGGGACTACGAATTTGGCAAGAAGAAGAGCATCCTGTATCGCAAGGATTCGACGACACCCGCGTTTCGGAATCCCGATATCTCCCTTCATCCGACAGACAACAGTATTGATGTGAAGGTCTCTATCTACCCGGGTGATCAGAGCTCTACCTCCTCGACCGGCGATAGCTTCACGCTCACAGTGGAGAATGTGCCTCTTCAGTCGTGGTTTTCTGTCTCCGTAACTGTATTCCAGCGCAATCTCGACGTCTACATCAACGGAAAGCTGGTGAAGTCTGCGGTTCTTCCTGGAGTTCCTCGTCCGGCGGCCGGAGATATCATTGTGGCCGACGGAGGTGGCTTCTCGGGTCAGATCTGCAACGTACACGCATACCCGAATATGATTGGTCCGTCGGATGCAGCTGCATTCTTCACGGCGGGAACCAACTGTGCCTCCTATGCTACATCGCCCTCGTCATCCGAGACAACCACCGATGGTAACTCTAAGCTGACTCTCTTCGGATACACCTTTACATTCGGAATCCGGGATGCTGTTTCGGGTAAGGTGATCTCGGAATCTTCTGTCTAATCTACAATGAAGATCTTGCTCAAGTGTCCAACCCGGTCTCGTCCCGCTCAGTTTCTGTCTGTTCTTCAGAAATATGTGAGTCTTGCCAGCCGACCGGACCTGCTCGGTGTTTGTGTATCCTGCGATCTAGATGACACGACCATGAGACCTGCAAATATTCAACATTCGATTAAGAATATTACCTACATGACTTCGTGGTGTGACATCTACTACGGAAGTAGCACCACAAAGATTGAAGCAGTCAATGCGGATATGGTATCCATCCCATGGGAGTGGGATATTGTGATTCTCGTGTCCGATGATATGGTTCCTCAAGTGAAGGGATACGACGATATCATCCGGAATCATATGGTTACCCAGTATCCCGATACGAACGGTATCGTGTGGGTGAACGATGGAACACAGGGTTCGAAGTTAAATACGATTACGATTATGGGACGAGTCATGTACAACTCCTTTGGATATCTGTACCATCCAGCCTACAAGAGCCTTTTTTGTGATACAGAATTTACGGATCTATGCAAGGGATCACTTGCATCCAAGACCACCTACATTTCGCAGGTACTGATTCGACACGAACATCCCGGAACTGGATTTCCCGAAAAACACGACCAACTCTATTTGAAGAATCAGACCTACTGGAGCGCGGATATGTATACCTATATACGCCGGAAGTCATATGAGTATGACTGGAGCATTCTGATTGCGACCATCACGGGTCGCGAACAGTCTCTTCAAACTCTATTAGATGCAATCAACGAGAAACGCGCGAGGATTTGTCCCGATCTCAAAATTGAAATTTCAATTTCCTTGGACAATCGCGAAAAGAAGATCGGTACGAAGCGACAAGAACTCCTTCAGGGTGCCAAAGGAAAGTACGCATCCTTCGTGGATGACGATGACATGATCACCGATGCGTATTTTGAAGATGCGTTGCAAACCATCAAGGGTGGATTCCACTGCTGTAGATTACGTGGACAAATGAACCAATACACGTTCACGCATAGCATTGACAATCGGTTGGACATGCCGATGTGTATTGGCGATGTCTTCATTCGCCCCCCAAATCACTTGAACATTGTGATGACAGGAGTCGGACAGTTTATCCCGTTTGGCAGTGCAACGCGGGGCGAAGATCTTGATTGGGCGATTCGCCTAGCAAAGGCCGGGTGGTTACGAACTGAATATCAATCCGACCACGCACGTATTCACTACATTTACAATCTTGGAGACCGAAAAGTCAATCCAGAAACAGCCGAGATTCAGCGGAAAATTAACTACGAAACAATGCTGGACCTAGTTTGGTTGGATGGAGGTGCAGCCCGAGTTATCCCGAAACCCGATGGTCGAAAGAGTGGCATTCGTTTCACTTCTAAGGGCTTTGTTTCTAAGTAAAGTGTAATGGGTGCTTTTGAAATAGTAGGCGCACTGCTTGCACTTGCCCTTATTGGTACCATCATCTGGCAGGTCGTCTCCTCGCGAAAGGCGAAGAGTGATGCTGTTGACATCATGCCCGGATCGATGTCTGGAAAGGAACTGAAGACATATTCCACGAGCCTCCCTCGGTCGGTAAATCAGAAAGAAGGTGCTACGTTTACCTACACGGGCTGGATCCTCGTCAAGGATTTTACCCACAACTACGGACGAAAGCGGTTGATCTTCTCCAAGGGAGAGTGCCCGGGACTCTATCTGGACACGACATCTAACTCGCTGCTGCTCTCTATCAAAACATTCGGAGACGCCCAGGAAACGATCTTGATCGCAAATATCCCGGCAGCCAAGTGGATTCATTTCGCGGTTGTCGTGGATCAGGATTCAGTCGATGTCTACATCAATGGAATCATTCGCCAGCACCACACCCTGCTTCAGTTACCCAAGCAGAATGATGATCCTGTGACGATGGGTGCCACAGCTGCGGCAGGATGGGACGGTGTTCTTGCAAATCTCCAATACACTCCGCGTTCGTTGTCAGCAGGCGAAGTGGCTGCGATGACGACGGACGTTCCGAAGGATGACCTGACAATCAAGCCGTCGGCCGGCCAGTACTTTGACATGAGCTGGTACATAGGACGAACTTAAATCTTGACACGTTATAATGAGTGCCGGCGGTCAAAATAGTACCACGCTTTCGGGTGTCCAGGGAATGCGCCTTCGCGAAACATCGGATGTCGTGGCACAAATCCGTGTGCGTCAAGTGTACCAGCTTTTCAACGCAACCACGCCGACAGCCATCCGTCCCCGTATCCCTAACGGAAACAACGTGTACCTCCAGTTTCTTCAGGGCACCAAGGAGGTCTCATCGAACGTAAACGGATATGCATCCTGTACTACATGCGATGGACTGGCGTACAATGGAAAGGGCCTGGTTCTCACGTGGAAGAACGGGAACTTTCCTCCTGTTTAAGCTTTTCAAGTGCCGACTTTGTCTTCTTCTTCGACTGTTCATCATTCGGGTTGTACGTAAAAAAGTACTCCAAGTAGTCTACCGAAGACTTATCTTTTCCAAGATCCGTGTACAACTTTGCCTTGTTACGCTTCATGTCAATCAATGTCTCTTGCTCCCCAATGCATTCCTTGGGGGTCAAGATACTAAAGCGCCGCGCCGGTTTGGAGTTTGCAAGATCCACGAGCCGCTGCGCGATACACAACACACTCGCGATGTTCTCTTCATCTGCTCCCGAGTACATGTAGGCAAAGAAGAACTGAAGTGTCGTCGGGATACTCGCCACTCGGACACCGTTCGGCATTTCGTGGTAGCTATGGCAAGCCGTTGTCTCATAGAACCGGAACAAAGACTTCTTGCCGTCCTTGTCCATCACCATTGTGCGTCGAGGCAGGATATCATTCTCCTCGTGAACAACAACCTCGGTTCCCTTTGTCAGGCGCTCAATGGTTTCACGCTCAGCAAGAAGGCCTATGGGTGTTGTCCATTTCTGACCCAGATGAATCTCTGCAGCACTCACACTCAGGAGAACAACCGGCTCATTCTTCAACATCTTGATCACGCCCCGTTGTTGGGCGTTTGTCAGGTGATCGTGACTGCGACCGTCTGCGCGCTTACAGGTCACCGAATGTGCCTTGTTCAGCAGCTGAAGGCGAGTATAGACCTTCTCCCACCGAGACACATCGCCACGAGGACGGCTGAGCTCGAGATACATGGACATTCGGAGGAAGTTCGGGGGTACATAGTGGATTCCGTTGCGCTCGATCGACTGCGACCACAACCGGTCAAAGATTTCGGGTGTCAAGCTAGTAATGTCCGCAACACCTGTGAAATCAGCAAACACCTTGAAGGTTCCAAGATGCATACCCGGCTTGACCTCCACTTCCTTGATACCGCTACGCTTGAGCTGATTCGCAATCATCACCGAGTGAGCCTGGGGCGTCTTGCTGAAGAAATCGTAGTCCGGCACCTCCACCTTCGGGTCGTAGAAACGGTCCTTCTTGGGGAGAAGGTTGTTGATGGCCGTACCACCGTAACAAAGTACTGGATGTGTCTTGAGAAATGTCTCGACAATCCCGAGACTTGTCTTAGTTAAAGGGTCTGAGGCGGCCTCCCGGTTGTTTTCGTCTTCAAGATCTTCGACTATCTTGGTGATGTCCTCCATTAAAAATGGATGTGACTTTGTTTTTATCTTGGGAAGCAGCAAGAATGCCACCCAGCAAGTACAATCTTCGTAACCGCAAGGTCCCCGTCGTGTGGGTGGACGACGACACTCTCAAGACCAAGGCAGAGGAGGATGACTCTTCCGACTCCGACTACGAGGCCGGCGACGAGTCCGAGGAGGAGGACGAGGAGGACGAGACCGAAGAAACCGAGGACGAAGAGGAGTCTGAGGAGGAGGAATCCGTCCTCAAGCTCCCCAAGGGTGCCAAGGTGTCTGTCAAGCTTCATATCCACCACATCGCCGGAGGTAAGGCTGGCACTCGCATCGACATCGAAGAGGAGGAGTCTGAGTCAGAGTCTGAGGAGGAGTTCATCGCCCACCTCATGGACAAGTATGTTCGGCCTGGAAAGGGAGGCATGGTGCCCAGTCACAAGGACCGTAAGGGACGGCGTGAGGAGACGGACTCGCCCGCCCTGTCCCTGAATGCCGAGGAGGAAGATTACTACGAGGATCTGTCCAAGTCCAAGCGGAAGAAGTTGAATGAGCAGATGAAGGGCCTGGCCAAGCTGGTGTCGGATGGTGAGGTTCCCTACAAGTTCCGTGTGCTCGGACTCCCGATCCCGGATCAGCTCAAGGCGACGGTCATTCGCAAGATCGACATCCTGAATGAGATGGATGCAGACGGCGGTGAGGTCCACAAGCTCAAGACCTGGGTGGATGGCTTCCTTCGGATCCCGTTCGGCAAGGTGGTTCCACTCCCGGTCAACTTTGCCGAGGACCGAGCGGGGTGCTCCAAGTTCCTCGCCGACACCCAGGTGACGATGGATAAGGCAGTCTACGGCATGGATCCCGCCAAGGCCCAGGTGATGCAGATCGTCGCCCAGTGGATTGCCAACCCCACCTCCGTGGGCAACGTGATCGCCCTCAAGGGCCCGATGGGTGTGGGCAAGACGTCCTTTGCTCGTCACGGTGTTGCCGAGGTTCTCAAGCGCCCCTTCGAGTTCTTCTCGCTGGGTGGCGCGTCGGACTCGGCCAACTTTGTGGGTCACTCCTACACCTACGAGGGTGCCACCTGGGGTCGCATTGCCGACGCCATCATGTCGGCTCGGTGCATGAACCCGGTCATCTACTTTGACGAGCTGGACAAGGTCTCTACGACGGCACACGGCGAAGAGATCATCTCCATGCTGATCCACTTGACGGACCGGTCGCAGAACTCGCACTTCCACGACCGCTACTTTGCGGGAGTTGACTTTGATTTGAGTCAGTGTCTGTTTGTGTTCTCGTTCAATGACGAGACCAAGATCCACCCGATCTTGAAGGACCGCATGCAGGTCATCAACTGCTCGGGCTACACGGCGACAGACAAGAAGGCCATCCTGACCCAGTATGTCTGGCCGCAAATCCTGGACCGCCTGAACATGAAGGACGACCTGAAGATCACGGAGGAAGCTGTGAAGTTCCTGATCTCCGAGTATTCCAATGAGGAGGAGGGTGTGCGTGTCCTGATCCGGGCGGTGGAGACGCTGGTGACTCGCATCAATCTCCTGCGCATCGCGGACGAGAAGACGGCCAAGAGCTACCCGTTCTACAAGGCAGTCAAGCTCCCGATGACCATCACGCCGGAGGATGTCAAGGGAATCCTGGTGGAGACCAAGGTGGTGAACGAGTCGTGGCGTCACCTCTACACTTGAGTAAATTCGTGGTAGGGTTTGCCATCCTTGTAAAGAACCACATTCCCACAGAACTCGTCGTTCACAACCGGGTGCTCAATCACCCAAACTTTTTCAGTCGGATCGTTCAATACTCCGCTGGGGACGTGGGAGAAAACCACAAAGTTATCACGGACCAAGGGATAGACAAAGTGCTCGAGAATGGTTGTATCCATCGTGTATCTATCGGGACTGGCTGTAATGTAGGACCCAAGGACATCAAGCGAAAGGGGAATCGACCGTTTGCACCCCCACAGGCCACCCATCATTCGGTAGGCGTGCCACATGTGATCGCGGGTCGCATACGCAGTATACGGGCTATCAAGAAACGCATCAATACACCACCGATCGCGCGCATGAATACGGCTATCCGTATCGCGCACGCAGACGAAATCATAGTTCTCCGCAAACGCAGGGACGAATCGGTACGCCATATTGCGGGAACCGTATTCGGGCGTCGTGAACAAGATCACATCCTTGCAATTCTGTTCAACGAACGGAGCTGCTGTCGGGGATGCATACACGCGGATGTCACACTGTGGGTAGTAAGTGCGGATCAACGTGATATTCTCAATCAACCCACGATAATACTTCTCCGTATACTCCCCGTACAGACAGAAGGAGAAGCAGCCCTTCATCTTCTGACGTAGGATAGCCTTTCCTTCGCGCACTCGATCCCGCACATCCACCGACTCGATTGCATAGCGTTTGTCAATACATGCATTCCGAACACGAATGTCGTTGAAGGTATGAGAACACACCCCCTCATAGATTCGAGTCAGCCACTCGTCGCAATGCCAGTTCCGGATCGTTGGATGAAAGAACGAGCCGAAGATCTCCAAGTGGCTGCGATGAACGAATGAGTTTTCAATGATCAAATTTTGACCACCCCGGAGAGCAGCATTGACGGGGTTGATTGGTCCGACAACACCGCGATTACGATGGGACTCCAGCTTCGCAACAAACTTCTCTGTCCATCCGTGAGTCTCAAGAATGACGTCATCACCGATCTGAAACATGTAGTCATCGCCTGCATCATAGGATGCCTGCGCAAGTTTATTCCAGGCCCAGGCGGGCGCATGGTTACAGCCGCTCAGGATGACCACTGTTCCGATTGTTTCAAGCCTGCTAAGATGCTCTAAAAAGAAGGTATCGTTGTCGTCAACTCCAATATAGATCTGATAGTCAAAGGGACTCTTCGTAGCCTGAAACGATGGTAAAAAGTGGGTCACCAAGAAACACTCTTCAAATCGCGTCCAGTCATGAGCACGACTACACACCGGGATCAAGATTCCTACACGCATGTTCCTTTAGAGTGAAACCCATGTAAACTCAGTGTGAGGGATCGCAAACTCCGACACATCCGTCTCATTGATCCCCGCATAGCAATACAGTGTGGATCCAGAGCTCCGCATCGACAAGCAGTATTCAATTCCTGGATCAACAAAGACGAATGGCAGGGTGATCTTTGTGGGCTTCAAGTCTCCAGACAACTCAACTAGGCAATGATAATACTTTCGAATTGTATCGTACTCGACCAGATGCACCAGGGCCCACCATTTGGTACCCATTCGAATTGGAGGTGCAGATCCCCGAAGCAAGGAAAACATCGGGGGTGTCGGAGTGGTGCTGATGACGGCTCCCTTTGAATTCAGGAGTGTAAACGGATGCCATTCGTAAATCAAGGTCGATGTGCCCGGAATAGGAAGCCAGTTCTTCTCACACGTACGCCCAGTTGGTGACGGCAGAAGCGTACAGTTAGTATACGTTCCTTGCAGGCTATACTCACCCCGAAGAATACGGATCATGTCTTGTTCGTAGTTATGAACCGTGGCAACGAATTCAAGCTGACCTGTTCCGTTTGAAAAGGTCCGTACGTCCTCAAGACCACGAACGGTGTGTGACGTGGTCGGAAGGCCTACGCTCGACTCGTTCATCTTGGCAACGACCTGTCCTGTAACCAAGTTGATGCAGGCATTCTCGCAGAGCGACAGACCGTTCGGAACAATAAACGCCCCGTCCTTTACTACGTAATTCACATACCGGACATTTGCAAGAGGGTACGAGATCAACGAGACGGCAGACGGCTTGAACTCATCACCGAACGGAGCGGGAAGCGTAAGTCGAGTACGAACCGACGCAACAGGTTTCGTGTAAAACTTGAGATTTGCCACAACGTTCGATTGGAAATAGCCCATCTTCAAGAGGTAACGAACACAGCTGTGAAGACCCTCCTGTCGATCTGACTTAACATAGAAGTCCAGGATAGTTTGCTCGTAGTCAAAGAGTCCATTGTAGACATCCGTCTCAATGAAGAGTGTATCTGCCGGCATAGAAATTGCCTTGCCCAACTGAAGGTAGTGATAGGCCTTATATGATTGACCCTTCTCGCGCAAGTACTTTGTCAGCACATACAGTGCTTCTGCGCGCTTCGGATAGAACTCGTAGGCCTTCTCGACCCACTCTTCGAACAGAAAGGGCTTATTCAAGCATCCGTACGACTTTGCAATCATATAGTGCGAATACCAGACCTCCTCGTGCCATCCTCCTGCTTCAATCCGCTTCGTGTAGTGTTCGATGGCCTTTTCATAGTTTGCCATTGAATGATAGGTCTGTGCAAGGTAGAACATGTACCGAACATTCGTCGGTTCTTCCTTCAACCCCTTTTCAAGGAGAGCGCAATCACGAGGGAACTTGTCACCCTTACTTCCGCCGTCGTTCAAATCATCAATATGACAGACGGACTTTGAAAGGTGCGTGCTCTCTCCATCCCAATACTCGTGGGTAACTCCACGGCAGACCCAGTTGTGATCCATGCGAACTAAACGGGTATTCGGGTACTCAAGGGTCCCTGCGACCTGTATAATGGTGTATCCAAGGCCGCCCAAGGTCTGCTGCTTGAGATTGTTCGGGACAAACTTCATATCTGCATCGAGCAACAGTCCGTAGGTATCCTTGAGATCCCACTGTTTTGACTTGCAATAATCTTGCGCGTTCTTGAAACTAGCTGTACGATTGTGACCAAAGTGTTTCCAGGAACTGATTTCAAGACATCCATCGTGGGTCTTCAGGAACTCCATCGCAATCTCTGTCGTCATGTCGATCGATCCCGTATCGGTAATCACATAGGCATCCACAAGCCCCTCGACGGACTCCAAACAGCGTTTCAAGATCTTTTCTTCATTCTTAACCATTGAAATCAAGACGAAGCGTGGCATCTGCGTCCGTATTGACTTTCATCTCTTCGTCCGCTCTAAGTAAATGACCACGGATTTTGTCAAACAGTCTCTTCGTGAGAATCTGAGCCGCGTCTTGATTCCGCACGTTGCGGACGGTCTTTGGTCGATCTACGACAATGCCAAGGTTGCCTGCGCCCGCAACAAGCAGCCGGGTGAGACTCTGAAGACGTTTCAGAATCTTCTGACCCGCGTTCCCCAGTGGACGGACGAGATTCTCAATACGGAGGTTGCTCGCATTGAGAAGGCGTCGAAGTGCGAGTATATGGATGATCTTCTGCTGGGTGTCTTTGTCAGTTACATCCGTGCGTTTGCCTCTCTGCAGCAGTCCGAGGAGACGCATGTGAATATTCAGTTTGAGCGCCCGACTTTGTCGAAGTTTGTCTTTACGCTGTACAAGTCGGCTGCCCGGAAGTGCTGGTCGAATGCCTATCTGTTCAAGACCATTGATGTTTCATCGGAGCAGCAGTCTCGCAACCGCCGTGATATTGAGACGATGCTCGGAGGTACCCTGGATGAGGTCATTGATAGCTTCATCCCGTGGAAGGAGATTAGCAAGGCATATTTCCAGGCCAAGGGTACGACGGTCAAGGCAGACACTCCTCGCCCCGTCGAGCCCGAGGTCATCGCAGCCCCGAAGCCCGCTCTGAGCTTTGGAGAGTCGGAGACGGTGGAGTTTGAGACAGAAACCGAGGATGACGACGAGCGCCCTCGCCTCACCATGGGAGAGGACGTGAAGCTGGAGCTCTCGGACGATGAGGACGAGGAGCCTGCCGCCAAGCCCGAGGGTGTCCTGAAGCTGGACATGTAGGGGCGCAACGCCGCGTCCAACTGTCTCTAAACCAATCCACACGAAAAAGCAAATGCCGGACTATCAGACGCTCGGTATGGTTGTAGGTGCTGTAATGATTGTAGCTGCTCTCCTGTATGTTCTGGATCGCCGCGCCAAGACTCAAGCGGTGGATTACACGGATCTGGGTAAGATCGTCGCGGGATCGGGTGTTCTGACGACGGGTGTTCTGTACTCGCTGGGCGCGGAGACTGTCACGGATGTGGCGGAGACCGTGGCGACGGCTGCGCAAGATATGTTTGTCGGCAAGCCGGAGTTTTAATCCGTACTAAGGATAGAATGGATGTAGTAAATATAATACAAGATTCAGTGGATACATCTGTAACTCTGAAACTATTTACATCGAGAAAATCCTCAATGTATTACCATATTTTTCATAGTAGTTACGTAAAGTTTCCATTATCGCAACTAAAAACTCTAGATAATTTTGACATAAATCGTCTTTCGAGCTATCCATACCCCAAAGAAAACCGTCCTAGAGGGCAAGCAGATCTGGATTCAGTGTTACATCATAGGCGAACAATCCGGCAACAAGGGGCTACAGAGCCCATATGGGTCGTATTGAAAAAGGGAACCTATACTTTACTGGATGGTGCTCATCGAATTATTGCGACCTATTTAGAAGGCAAACGAACGATTCCAGCCTATATAGTTCATGCCGATGAATAGAGAGTTTTAAGACACGCATAGATACATAGTATGCTGCGTACAGTTCGTGTTGCAGGGAGACTGGTTGAACTTGCAGGGTTACAGCAAGTTTGGTTGGGAGTCGATCATCTATCTAACTCGCGTATCACACTGTACTATCCTAACGGTCCTACAAAGACGATTGACTATGCGCATGGTCAGTGGGCACAAGCCGAGAAGGACCTAAAGATTCTAGAGGGTGCTTTAACCCCACTTGATCTCAAGGTGCCTTGTAAACCACCTCACAGTGATCCTACACTCGGGGAACGCCTTGGCTAATCGCTCCTTCACATTGGAGAAAGACATGGGTGGCGGAACTTCCACAACATAAGACGAGTCGCCAAATCTGGCCGCACGTTCTGCATTGATTACCGTGACATCAATAAGACTGTCAATCGAACAGAGATCCCGAAGCTCAGTTGCACTAGGCATTCTTTTCATACGGTTAAGTAATCGTAAATGGGCTGCCCGTATGCAAACGTGTTAGGTGAGGTTGGAAAAGGCGTTCATGCAACGAGGATCTTTGGATTCTCGTGGAATGACAGCTGGATGACCGTTGCAGCAGGTCTGATTACTGCGTATCTGTTCAATATTACCTGGTGGAAATCCATCCTTGCCTGGTTTGTGGTGGGTGAACTTCTCCACGTACTCTTTGGTGCAAACACTGCATTTGTCAAACTTTTAGGCCTCGATCATCAGTGCCTCCCCTAACTGAGCCGCGGTCGGCGTCACGCGGTACTGGACCATGCGTCCAATTTCTTTTTTGGGAACTGCTGAATCCCCGCAGTACCTCACAATCGCCTTGTACAGATCAAATCCGTGGTAGCGATCGTGATTGTCCATCTTCTTGCGGAACATCACCGACGATCCATCGGTCTGCTTCATCCACTGCAGAAACAGGCCAAACAACGGATGCGTATACTCATGCTTCGGTCCCTTGGGAAACATATCCCAGAAGACCGACGTAGCAAACCGAACCAAATCAAACGACGACGACGCAGCAATGTGCGGGTGCTTATTGGTGTAGAACGGCTCCATATTGTACTGGCCACCCGCCTCTTCATCCTTTTGGAACTGGCTACTCACGAACGTCTTCGGATCCTTGAGTCCCGTCAGACGCAGATTCACAATCGCGCGATCAAAGTCAATGATCTTCATGAGGTAACCAAATGTCGGCACACGGTAGGTCGTTCCTGCATGGAGGTAGTAGCAATACTCCTGATCCGTCTTGACGTACATGACATTATTGCCATGGAGATCATTGTGCGTCAGTCCAAACGTCCTCTGCGCGAAGGCCAAGGCAAAGACCACCTGCGAGACCCATGCTACGTGCTTCTCCGGTTCCGGGTGAGCCTTGATCAGATCATAGAAGGTTCCCTCGCAGACCTCCATCACTGTCGTCACAACCGGAACATCGCTGAACGTCGCCCACGCAAACGGGACAGGTTCCTCGCCGTCATCCTCCTCCTCTGACTTCTCCGAGCAATCGCACGACTCAATATCGTAGACATCATCCTCCTCCTCCTCTTCATCCTCCATCTCGGGGGATCCAGACGACGCTACGTCATAGTCCTCCGGCTCTTGTTGTTCAGGGTTGCTGATGTGATCCGCCTCCACATCCTCAATGCCTTCCAGGAGAACCTCTTCGGCCGTATCCAGAGAGACACGGGCACTACGCGTGTGAGTGAACTCGGCATCGTGACCCGCAGTTCTGAGCTTGAGTTCAAAGGTCTTGCCAATGCGATCCGCAAACCACCCCTTCTCGGTGAGCTCCTCGTAGTCATCGGAGATGTCGATTGTGTGCGATCCCGCAAGACCGACGTAGACGCCGTAGACTGTGGGAAAGTGATCGCAGTCCGACTCCGACAAGGCAATCGAGGTCATGGCACCCACGTAGGCTGCCGTGTGAGGGCTCTGCATCTTCTCATGCATATCATCAGCAACATCCGTGCGCTTAGGGACGCCGAAGGACCCGTAATCTCCCCGCATGGTCTTGAAAGGTGACAGGATCATGGTGGTCTTGCGATGGACAGGTACGGTCTGCCCTCTCACCTTCGCATGCGTTCCATCCACAATAGATTCAAGTTGGTTGTCCAGTTTGACACCGTAATCGTGGAGGCCTGCAACATTCTCTATCTTGAAGAGCTTCTCAAGGCACGGGAAGAACGGCTGCAGGTTCTTCAGAGTCCAGGGGGCTCCATCCAGCTTGGGCAGACGATGAATCTTCATTTGGACAGCGTTGGTCCTCAAATCCTTTCCCATTATGAAGTGTCTCGGTGATGAAAGCAGAAAAATAAACGACAAGGAGAACAAGATGAACTTTCAACTGAGAAAGTTTAATATGGACATGATCAAGGACAGATGTGGGATGGACTCTCGCAAGAGTCCTATGATTGTGATCATTGGTAAGAAGGATACGGGCAAGTCCTTCTTGGCGCGTGACCTATTGTTCAACGTCCAGGACTGCTTTCCGGCCGGCATGGTGATCTCGCCCACAGAGGTCGTGAACGAGTACTTTCAAGCATTTGTTCCATCCAAACTGATCCATGACAAGTATGAGCCAGTGAAGGTCCAGGCGTTCATCAAGCGACAGTTCGCAGCCAAGCAGCGATTTCTTAAATCCAAAGCATCTGGGTCTCCGTTTGATCCTCGCGCGTTCTTGATTCTCGACGACTGTCTGTATGCTGCCAAAGAGTGGATCAATGAAGAATCCACTCGCTTCGTCTTCATGAACGGTCGTCACCTCGATATGATGACCATTATCACTATGCAGTATCCGTTGGGTATCACGCCCAACCTTCGTACCAACGTGGACTTTGTGTTCATTCTGCGTGAGAATATCCTAGGTAATCGTCGTAGAATTTACGAGAATTACGCGGGTATGTTTCCTACGTTTGAGATGTTCTGTGACTTCATGGACCAGTGTACGGAGAACTACGAGGGACTGGTTATTTGCAACAACGTAGCCTCTAACAAGCTGGAGGATCAGGTGTTCTGGTACAAGGCCTCGGAGCATCCGCCGTTCAGACTGTGTGATTCAACCTTGTGGAACGACAATCGCCCGTTCCAGTCTGCTATGCTCTCGTCCGACGACTATAACGCCGCATCCTTGCGGAAGAAGAACGCCCCGCCCTCCGTTTGGGTAAAGAAGACCGGCGGCGAGTAAGTCTGCCGCCTTGGGCGGCCACACCGGCTTCGTGGATTCGTGTAGCAGCAGCCAATGTTGATTCAACCGAATCGTCATCGAGGTCCATTTCAATAGCTTCCTCGACAATCGGATCGCCACGAACTGGATTGCCAATACGAGCCTTGGTCAGAAGTGCAGCCCCGGGTCCATCAATGTATTCATCGACCACCTCCGTTTGCGTCTTGGGTTCCAGATACATAAATCCACCCAACATAGCAGTCGACACCGGAACCCGAGGCTGCTTAAAGCGGTCCCGAAACGCATTGATCGTTGCCAGAAAATAGGCCGGCCACCTAGATTCTGGTATCACATTATTTGACTGTGCGTCAAAAATGAAGAGCTGATCGGATTCCGGATCCTTTTTACAATCCAACCGTCCTCTCGCATTTGGCGAAAACTTGAATCCCTTTATGATCGTAAATGCGTGTCCAATACCTCCGGCACTCGATGTCATAAGGGCAAAGGTTCCACATTGAGGGAAGAGCGAAGTGCGAAGGTAGTTCATCATGTCTGGATGTAAGGTCGTTTCATCACTCATTGCGGGAATAGACGTTTCTATATTTGATCTCGCACTAGTGGTAATGCCCCGTCTTTCTAGAAACCCTTGCCAGTGGTTCATAAACAAACCCTTTCCCTTGAACGTCAATAGATCTGCAAACTGGTTACTGATGAGTCCCAATGAAAGAGCCGTTGTTGCACCGCAGTTTGGCGAGTCAGCTGTTTGAGTAGGAGGAGCTCTATAACTACTAATGCTGTGACACGAAAAAGGAACTTGAAATAGTGTGGTTGTGGGTCCCCTTGCCGCCATTATACGATTGTCTTATTTTTTACTCGCGATGAGCTCCCTCCGACGGGTGAACCGGAGCAGACGCATCCTCCAGCGACTTCTTGGCGTCCTCAAGCGCCTTCTCCTCGGCGTTGGCCTTGCGACGCTTCTCATTCTCCTCCTTCTGGGCCTTGATGGACTCCTCGCGCTGCTCCGCAAAGAACATCTCCTTGTTGGCCTCGTTCTCCTTGTACTTACGCATCAGCTCGTTCAGTTCCTTCTCGGCATACTCCACCTCCGGCATCAGGTGTTCCGAGGGATCCCACGGCAGCCACGCACCGACCTTGCCAATGTACAGGTTGTCCTTGGGGTAACGGCGCTGCAGAACCTTGGAGAACACCTGGGCCTCCTCAACCGTCGGGAAGGAACGGCGAACCTTCACACCGCGGATATTCGTACGGAAGTCCACGCTGTTATCGTACATCTCCTGGAGATCCTTCTCGTTCTTGAGAAGGAAGATCTGGTACTGCTCGCGGATGTCCGTCTTCTTGACCTCCTCCTTGCGCACCGCCACAAAGTCCTGCGCATCCTTCAGCAGGTCGTCAATCTTGAGAGAGTACTTCTTGGACAGAAATGCCATGTAGTTCTCCAGGCCCTTGATCTTCCACTCGTAATCCATCCACTCCACAAACTTCTCAAAGTAGAACTCCTCCTTGTTCTTGATCACCTTCTCAGGGCTGATGAAGGACACAATGCAGTACTTCTGGGTCGGCACCTCCGGGTCCTCGTCAAGGTAGTCGATCGGGCCAGACTCATCGCGTTTCGGAAGCTCAGTGCGGGGCATTTACTCTTTTCATCGGTTCCTTTGAAAGTCCTTTCTCCGCAAGACATAAATGTACGACATCTTCACCACCGCCTACCTCTTCTTTTTGCTCTGCCCCGGCGTTGTGTTGTCCATTGGAAGCGGCATGACCGCCGCGGCCATCCACTCTCTGGTGTTCTTTGTAGTCCTGCAGTATCTCTCCCTGTACATCCCCTGGTGGGCCATCTGGGTTGTGGGCGTGTCCTTCGTTTCCTATAAGGTGTATTCAGGGGGTGCAGTGTAAAAAATCTTCGGACCATAGAACCAAACAAATGGATTCTAAGCCGAAGCCCACCCCCTCTGCTGGTGTTGATGTTGCTGATCTCGTGACTCGCCTCGTAAAGTACCTCCTGGAGGGTCTCGCGGTGGCCATTGCCGCGTTCGTCCTCCCCGGCAAGACCCTCAAGGTCGCCGAGGTTGGAATGATTGCCCTGGTCGCCACTGCCACGTTCGCGATCCTGGATATCTATGCGCCTAGCGTTGGCGCGTCTGCTCGCACGGGTGCCGGTTTCGGCATCGGTGCCAACCTGGTGGGATTCCCCCGGGTGTAAGGTAAAAAGGACCCCTTGGGGGACGTTACGAGCTGAGGGGATCGAACCCTCGCGGCTTTCGCCAACAGATCTTAAGACTGTCTCCTTAACCACTCGGACAAGCTCGTAGAAGATTCACAATGCCACCTGCGAGGGAAACGGTGATGATGGATGCGTAGTTAGATTGGGTTAGTTGAACGACGTTGATCGCGGTGGAACACACGGGGGACGCGGTCGTCACGAGTGTTTGCGCGACCTCCAGAAATGAATGCGGAACACAGAACGCATCATAGAACCGCGCGGACCCAAAATGCACGATATAATTGAGACCCACGCCCACCAGAGACTTCGCGAGGATTTCCATTTACCACTTACCTACCAAAAAGAAGTATCCAATGGACCCCAGTTCCATTTTTCTTGTCCGTTACAATGGTCGTTGGATTACAATCCATCCACGTCCATTTGAACCTGAGCGCATGACCACTGACGTGGCGTGGCTGCAAATCAAAGAGAACCTCACGACTGAGGAGGCCTATCGCCGTTGGTTTGAGCTGCAGCGCAGAATTTCTCGTGTTCTCAAGTAATGAGCACGCTCCTTATTGCCCTGGCACTAACGGTCCTTGCCTATCTTGTATGGAGGATGTGGAAGCCAGTTATGAGCCCTAAGCGTACAGTTCAAAAAGATAAGGCCAACCTGTATATTTTTCACACAGACTGGTGCGGTCACTGTATGAAGGCCATGCCTGAATGGGAAAAGCTAGAGTCTGGACCGAAGCAGTTTGGAAGCACAGAGATCTCCTTCATTCGTGTGAATGCCGAGAACGATCGCACAACAGCGGATTTGTACGAGGTGGATGCGTACCCGACAGTTAAGTTAGAGACACCGAAGGCTCTCTATACCTACACCGGAAAGGTCACCGCAGAGGGATTAACAGAGTACCTCCGGCAGACGTTTGGCAAGGAAGCGTGAGGCCTGTGCGAATCCCTGATCGTACAGATGTTTCTTGTCGTCATCTGTCAACTCCTGCATCAGCATAACCGTATCATTCTTGAACCAAATCACGTTTCCTGTGACCGACTCGGATCGAAATGATTCGTACAGAGTTGCAGCATACGTAGACAAACTCATTTCCTTCATGCGTTCGGGAGTAATCTTAAGATCGGAGCGGCTGATGTGAAACACGAGACACTCTGGTGGAACAATCGTATGAAGATTGTGGACAAAGAATCCACCGTCCACGTAGACATTGTTGTAGATGACCTGGGGGTGAAACACAAACGGAATACAGCACGATGCCTTCAGCGCATCCAGAAGCGGAACATTTCCCGACAGCAACGACGTTCGGCGCGTCGTCAAGTTTGCTGCCACAATGTAGAGCTTCTGCGGTGCGTCCCCAATCACAGCATTTCGCAAATCAATTCCTTGATTGTCAAATGCCTTGAGAAGAGTCTGTGTGAACGAATCCATTGGAAACAGCGCCTTCTCCTTGGAGAACGACGTGATGGTTGCCAAGTTGATCGAGGGAATAATGGTGGAGAGATTGAAGTCCGTTGAGAACATGAGCTTGATGGCATGAACCGGGATCTTGTACGCGACAGCTGTTGCAAGAATAGACCCCGCCGAACACCCGTAGATTCCCTTGGGAAAGACCAATGGTTGATGCTTTTCCAACGCAGCTAATCCGCCGATCATGATGCCACCCCGGACACCTCCGCCCCCGAGTGCAATTGCAGGAAACATTCTTAGGGTATCTATGTAAGGATGCTGAAAGCTCGTGATGTCTGGGATGAAGCAGAGGAACGCCGAGAGAAACGCATGCGCGCCATGAGACCCGTGTTAAGTCAGCTCTACGGTCAAATCCGTAAACAAGCCGTCCATTCCCCTAACGCACCCTATATCGTCTTTGAAATCCCCGCGTATGTCTTTGGATATCCGCTATTCCAAATGACCGAAGCACGTGAGTACATCATGAATACCCTCTCCCAGGGCGGATACATGGTGTGGGTTATCGATGAGAAGTATTTGCTTGTGTCCTGGCTGAAGACGGCAGGTGGCAAGCTCTCTCAACACCGCCCACCGTTGCTCACCAACTACCGTCCCCAAGTGTACGATCCCTCAACCCTCGGCAGCATGCGATAAAGTCTTGGGGATATGTAATGGCAGCCGAAACTCCACCTGTTTACCCCCAACCCACACGTAATCCCGCATATAATAACCCTGCTTGTGTTGCGGGCACTGTTCCGAATCCTCCTTGGGCTCATGAGGTTGATGACTTTTTAGAGACACTTCCTACTCAGTCTCCAACGGACGGAACGAGAGTATGGGCTGAGGGCCTTATTACAGACGCAATGTTAGACGGGCGAATTGACGATGTAGAACGAAGTGCATTAGAATCAAATGGAGCTCGTCCCGTGTTTCCGGGTTATACTCCCCATGCTGTTAGTCCTCCCGGTCTAGTGCCAACAGGAGTGGTTCTGGATGGTAGTGAAGATGATCGATTCTGGAGTATGAACGAAAATGTTATTAGAGATCTTGTAAAAAGATCATCTTCGCAAAGCGAAGTGCGAAGAGAAATCTTTAATCGCCAGTACAATGTTCACTACTGGAAGTTTTGTAGTGGCAGTCATGATAATTTTGCAGCACGAATCAATTATTTTTTGTATAGATGTCAACCCTATCAAGCACTTGCTCAAATTATTGCCTGCATAGAAGTTCGCGAACGCCAACAAGATGGCTATCGCGCCGACGAGAAGACAGATACAGATGGCTTTCGTAGTCATACTCACGAAATTTTTTTAATTTACAATTTACTGATCGCACTGAAAGGCATGCTTAAGTTGGCTCATCCTAGCGCAGTATTCGTTGGGTTTAGACGAGGCGTATTCGCAGTATCAACAGATCCGGTTTATCTTCCATTGGCGTTGGCGTACAACACTAAACTGAAAGAATATGACAGTAAACAATCCTTAATAGCAGCAAAGGCAGCTGCTCCGCCTGGAACAAAAGCAATTGGGAAGAAAGGGGATTCAAAGCAGAGATTTAGCCTTGACGATATTGGAGGCCGTCGCAGAACGTTTCGTAGGAAAAATGGACGCCGTCGTACCCAGAAGAAGAGAAAGACATATGTGTGAACATGACGTGGTGGTCAATGATGGTGAGCGCGTGTGCACTCTCTGCGGAACGATTCTGGGCTCTGCTATTGATGAGGGCGCAGAATGGCGAGTCTACGGCAATACTGAAGACGATCCCTCCCGTACCGGGACGATCACGAGCGAACTCCTTCCTGATTCCTCCTACGGATCTATGATGATGCGTCGGCGGGGAGGACAACAATCCGAAGAAGGAAAGTCAATTGCAAAACTGTCTGCGTGGTCGTTCTCGAGCCACGGAGAGAGGTCATGGATGGGCATCTTTGATGCGATTCAGCAGTCTTGTATTCGTGCCGGACTGCCGAAGGCGATTGTGATGGATGGATGTGCCTTGTTCAAGAAGGTAGAGGATGCTCAAAAGACCCGCGGAGAAACCCGTCGTGCCCTGATGGCTGCGGCGATCTTTACGTCGTGTCGGCAGCATGATGCGACTCGTACGCACGAGGAAGTGGCTGGGCTGTTCCACGTAAGCATCCGGTCGCTGTGCAAGGCGCTCATGCGGTTCACAGATGGCGGATCAAATGTGCTGAGTACCCAGCTAGGCATTGCCGAACGTATCTGTGCAGACATGGATTTGTCCGACACAGATCGCGATGCGATTGTGTTGATGCTCCAGGGTCTCCCCGAGATGGAGCACACCCCCAAGACCATCGTGGCGGGAGTGGTCTGCTCGGTACTGGGTGGGCAGATTCCTCGCGTATCTGCTGCGTCGGGGGTGTCTTCGGTCTCCATCCGCAAGATTGTGGAAAAGTTTAAGGCGACGGGAAGTACGTGATGGAGTATGTATACACATGTGACGCAAATGTATCAGAATTACCGATCTGAAGATTACTTGTTGAATTAGACAAATAAATGTTATATGCATTGCTTGACAAGTTGCGAATTGTATACGTTGATCCAACTACAGTGACAATTCCAAGAGCACCCAGGTAGGCGTTACCAGTGTCTGTATCTTGAACGGAGAGCATCAACATTCCCTTTTTTAATAATCCAATCGTAGCATACCCACTAATAGGAATACTAGCTGTTGTTCCACTCGTCGAAAAGAACCCGCCGGTCACCTGCAGTGTTGCATTGCAGTTGGGGTACGAAGCCGTATTACTAATCGTTGTCGTAGAATTGCTGAAGGTTAAGACGCCAAATCCATCGGACACCTGCATGCTACCGTTGACATCCAAGTTGAACGAACCGGGCATTTTGTTGATTCCGAGGCCACCGGTCTGAATACGCGCATACCCCTCCACATCTAACGTGAGGGGTACGGGTGACGTAACTGGAAGACTTGACTTGTTAATACCAATCCGACAACCGGTGAGATCGCCAATGATTGTCGGCGTTGCACCAGTTCCGACGATCAAAGTGTTGCTCGTGTTGGAGATAGGCGTGATTCCGGGTCCAATGAAGATATTGTTGTTTCCTGCAGAGACGCCGGTTCCATACCCAATGTAGATGTTTGAGTTTCCGCCGCTGAAAGTGTTGGCTCCGATGGCAATACTACCCACTCCGCTTGCCGCACCATTTCCTGCAAGATACCCAATTAAAACGCCACTTGATACATTCTGAGAGGATGCGCCTGCGTTCGTCCCCACAAAAGTATTGTTTGAGTTCAGGCTCGTTGCGAGAGAGGAGTTTGGGTTTCCTGCGCCACTTCCGATATACGCGTTAGAGTTCGAATCTCTCACATTCACAGCATACGTTGTGATCGTATTTGCGGAGACAGTGTCAATATTGACGAGCTCAAGCTTGGTCTGGTAGTAGTTCGAGAGGGTATTGTAGACAAACGTGGGGCGAAACACATTTGACAGCAAATTCTGGACGTTGGACGTACTACTCATTGTAGTAAAGGGAGACAAAGGTTTAAGTGTATTCTCCGTAAGTAGTATAGATGTCCTTCACCCTCTTCCCTATCAAGCCGTCCGAACAGCACCTCTACAAGATGTACAAGCAGAGCGTCGCCGTATTTTGGACGCCGGATGAAATCGACTTTTCTAAGGACCTATCCGACTGGGCTAAGCTGACCGACAATGAGAAGCATTTCATTGGCCGCGTGTTAGCATTCTTTGCAGGATCCGATGGCATCGTCATGGAGAACCTGGTGACTCGTTTCCAGGGAGAAGTGAACTCGCAGGTGGTCAAGCTGTTTTACAGCTTCCAGAACGCCATGGAGGGAATTCACTCGGAGACGTATTCTCTGCTGATTGACACCTACATCAAGGATGAGGAGGAGAAGGCCAAGCTGTTCAATGCCATCAACACTGTGCCGTGCATTGAGAAGAAGGCCGAATGGGCGCTAAACTGGATGGGATCTGATAAGTCCTTTGCGACCCGTCTGGTAGGGTTTGCCTGTGTGGAGGGTATCTTCTTCTCGGGTGCGTTCTGCTCTATTTTCTGGTTGAAGAAGCGCGGTCTCCTCCCGGGCCTGACATTCTCCAATGAGCTCATCTCTCGCGATGAGGGACTTCACACGCAGTTTGCTGTGTCCCTGTTTCACACACTGGACAACAAGGTGTCGGGTGAGACTATTCACGAGATCATCAAGCAGGCAGTTGAGCTGGAGAAGGAGTTCATCTGCGACGCTCTGCCGTGCTCGCTGATTGGCATGAACTCGAAGATGATGTCGCAGTACATTGAGTTTGTGGCGGATCGGTTGGCGGTCCAGTTGGGCACGCCGAAGATCTTTGGTGCTCAGAATTCGTTTGATTTTATGGACCTGATCTCGCTGGAGGGCAAGACCAATTTCTTCGAGAAGAAGGTGTCTGACTATTCTCGCGTGTCATCTGCTGACCCGATCCGGTTAGACGCAGACTTCTAGTCCTTCTTCGCCTTTGCACCCGCGCCCATAACACTCGGCGCCGGTTTCTTGGGCATCGTCATGCCCTCGCGGATAAATACGTAATACACAACGGCAAGGACGAGCACGATCCAACCCCACATCGGAACCTTGGGCATCTTCATTTATTAGTGCTCGATATATAAATGCCGGTTCGGAACAAGACTCGGAGATTCAAGAAGAAGCGCTTGATGTCTAGGGCGTATTGCAAAAAGACGCCCTGCAAACGCATGGGGTTCACGCAGAAGGCCAGCTGCCGTCCGTATAAGAACTGTTATCAATGAAGGATTGTATTGCCAGCAGGAGTCGTCACCTGCTGATCACCTGTCGGCGACGGCGTGAGGGGGACGAAGTTCTCCGTCGACATCATCTTGAGAACAAAGAACAGAATAAACGAGATAACCACGACCACCAGCACATACTTGGCAAGCGTAAACAACAGTCCCTTCATTGACGAAGAACTCTTCGCAGCGTAGGCACCGACACCGGCAGCAACCATTGTCTCAATAAATGCACCTCCTTTCTTAGCCATTTATTCAAACTGCAAGGTTATTTACGCTGGAGGTGGCGTCCCTGACGCAGAGTTTGTCGAATCGTCGGGCGGGGGTGTAGTATTCTGTTTGCCAAACATGACCGCGATAATGATGAAGATAATGAAAAAGATTAAGAGGCCACCAAAGAAATACGCAGCGTACTTGGCAGCAGTGCCGACAACTCCGATGACACTTGAATCAGGATTTTGCTTTTGGAGGTAAGCACCTGTGCCTATGAGCGCCGCGTCTTGAACTAAGTTCCCCACCCCCATTTCACCGTCGACACCACCGAACATCTTGCGGACTGATTTCATGAAGCTTCGGCGACCCATTTACCTTTAAGAAGGAAAGAAAGGTAATGGACGAGGACAACCTCATCGCGATCGTAGTGGTCGGGCTTGTGGTCACCTGTGCAATCACATCGATTATTGGAGCATTCGTCTGTCCTCTGGTCAGACCCCGTCGGATGTCGGGATATTTGGAGGATGACCTCGTTTAAGGAGCCACAACCTTTCCCCGCCCTCGGTATAAATGGAGTTCCTTCACGCCTCAATTGCGCTTCTTGCGTCTATGGTCCTCGTTCTTGCGGGAATGGTGGGCTGGATCTACTGGCAGCAGACTCGCCTGTTTCAGAATATGAATGCGATTGCACTGGTGATTAGCGACCTGAACCAGACGCTCATGTCGAATGTGATTCAGCCGAAGGTAGAACTGGCGACTGTCCCGGAGCCAACGGAGACTCTTCAGCGTGCGGAGATCCCCACGTCGGATGAGGAGGAGGATGACCGCCTGTCGGTCGAGAAGGAGCCGGAGGTTGTCTCGGGCCCCCCGGCACCCCTGGATACGGACACTCTTCAGGAGAAGTCCAAGAAGGAACTTCAGGAGCTGCTGACGACCCGTGGAATCCCGTACGGCAAGGCGGATGCCAAGAATGTTCTTATCTCTCTGCTGAAGGCGACGGCTTGAAGACGTAAAACGGATCTGTTTGGTTCAAATAAGAAGGAGTTGCTGCCGTACAAAATGTCTCTCCTTCGCTTCGTTCACCACACGCCCGTTGGAAAGGCTACCTACTTCGATCTTCTGCCCGTTGACGTTCTTCGTCATCATTTGATTCCGTTCCTTGGCTGGGAGGATCGGATTCACATCAACATGCTCACACCACCCGGAGACCGAACTCCACCCAACAAAATTCCCAAGAGCGCGATTGCTCAGCACCAGCTAGTCATGACAGTTCCGGTCCTTAAGGCCAAGATGAGAAAGGTCGAGGACATTCAATACCAGCGGGGTCACTCAAAGTATATCGAAGTGGCTGCAATCATTGATGTTCTGGAGACGATGGCATCCGGACACAATATGATTGTTTGTCAGTATTCAAGTACCATGCGACGAGCTGCGGAGGAGAAGTGTCGGGTGTTTATCCAACCGGCGGAACTGAAGAAAATTCCTCGGATCGCACAGAGGAAGCAAATGCAGGCAGTCGTTGCAAAGCTGTCTGCGAAGTTGTCTCAGTATCCGTTGCTAGCCGATCTGAAGTCGTTGGTGAAGAAGAAGTGGATGCGAGAGCGGGTGACAGCGACCGAAACTGCCCTCTTCGTAGCTGGGGACGGAGCTGGCGGTTCCTACCGGCGGAGACAGGGGGACATTTACAGTGTAATGGAATAAACATACAATGAAAGTCATTTCCTTTGATATCGGATTACGGAACTTAGCGTACTGTGTTTTGGAAGGCACGAGTCGCACGGATGTCACCATCGTGGATTGGAACATCATTGACGTACTAGGAGAACAGGCAGGTGTCGGTGCTCCTAGATGTCACAAATGTACTTCGTCAGCTCGCTACGAGCACGCAAGTAACGGTCTTTTTAGTTGTGCCAAGCACACTCCCAAGAAGAAGGCAAAGGTCACGAAGGCCGAGATCAACAAGCTCACCCCCAACGAACTCCACGTTCAGATTACGGCGGAAGGACTGACGACCGATGCAACCAAGAAGTCAGATCTCGTGGGGCTGCTCTACAATCACCGCAAGCAGAATACCTGGAAGAAGTGCGTATCGTCAGCCATCCAGGGATCTGTGCTAGACTTGGCACCTGCCATTATTAAAAGCCTGGACGCACGTATGTCCTCATGGAGGGGAGCGGACGTTGTTGCGCTAGAGAACCAGATGGACCGGCGGATGTTTGGGGTGCAGGCGATGATCCAGATGTATTTTTCGTGTCGTGGGTTTCAATGCTCGGGTGTGTCAGCGACTCACAAGCTGTCCAACATAGTGACCGTGGAAGATTCAACTGCATCGTATAAAGGTCGCAAAAAGACAGGCATAACCCACGCATACGCGCTTGTTCCTGCGGTGAACCAGGAGCACTTCGCCAAGCACCCGAAGAAGGACGATCTTGCTGATTCATTCTTGCAGGGTCTTTGGGTATTGGAACACACGAAATCTTGTTAAACTATAAGGATGCCCAGGCCAGCTCCCGCTACCTTGCTACCCGTTCACATTGTTGATAAAAAGAAAGGCTTTGCTCCCGGAACCGGTGTCACAGCCGCCGATATCAAGAAAGTAAAAGATAAGTTAGCAGGGAAGGGTCGCACGCGTCGTCGCAGACACGCACGACGCACACGCAGGAAGACTTAAATATAGCTGAGATACAATGGCTGAGATTGCGCTCGGAAGTACGGCTGCCATCTTGGGACTTGCCTATGCAGTCGCTGGGCTCAAGCTCGAAGAACTCAAACGTAATGGCTCACCGATCACTGCTATGCTTCCAAATCTCGGAGCTCTTGTTCCAGGAGCCGCCCCGGATCCGGTTCCGACTGCGGTTCCGACTGCGGTTCCGACTGCGGTTCCGACTGCGGTTCCGACTGCGGTTCCGGCTCCTCCACCGGGCACGGGGCCCGTGTTTTCTAGTGAAGCCGAAGTTGCTGCAATCCGTTCTACTCTTCCAGCAGGTTGGACACAACACAGAGATAGCAATGGGCGTGTCTACTATAACAACCCTGCGACGAATCAAACGCAGTGGTTACCTCCGGCTAATCTGACGGCAATGCCCCCTCTTCCTCTGGGGCCGCCTCCTCCGACCCAGAGTGACATTCGAACTACAGCTGCAGCAAAGGCACGCGACAGAGTCGTAATTCCGGCTCTAACACCTGAAGAAAAAAAGGCAGCAGATGATGCCAACAGAAAAGCACTGTTTGGCAAATCGGTAGCCCCGGCTCTAACACCCGAACAACAAGCTGAAGATAATGCTAATAGACGCGCGCTGTTTGCCAGCCCGGGACCCGCTCCGGCTCGGCCCCCTGCGGCTGCTCGTCGGGTTGTAATTCCTGTGACGGCCGGTGTAGTTCCGCCTGTGGCTCCTGCGGCAGCTCCGGCTCCGGCTCAGGCTCCAGCTGAGGTTCCTGCGGCGGCTCAGGCTCCGGCTCAGGCTCCGGCTCAGGCTCCGGCTCCGGCTCCGGCTCAGGCTCCAGCTGAGGTTCCTGCGGCGGCTCCGGCTCCGGCTCAGGCTCAGGCTCCGGCGGCAGCTCCCGAGAGTCCTGTAGCTGTTTCAGGGATGAACCTTCAGCCTGTTCCGACAACTCCTAACGGATCTGATCAGGCTCCTGATCCTCCTGCTCCGGCTCCAGCTCCTGCGTCGGCTCCGGCGGCAGCTCCGTCTGAGGTTCCTGTGCCGGCTCCGAGTGCTGCCGATTCGAAAAAAGGCACGCGAAAGAGGAAGAATGGTAGAGACATGGTAGCTCCATCGCGCAAAGATATAGCAGCAGCAAAGGCATCAGCACTGCCACCCCCCGCTCCGTCTCCGGTTGTGGCAGCTGAGTCTTCGAGAAGAGTCACGCAAAGAAGCAGCAGACCTTCTGAGATGGTCCAAGAACCTCCGGGACCAAGCCTGATAGCACCAAAACAGCCTGTAGCACCTGTTCCTGCTCCTGTTTCGGCTCCGGCTGTGGCTCCTGCTCCTGTTCTTGATCAGCCAGCAACTCCGTCGGCAGCTCAAGAGAGCGCCGCAATGGAAGAGCAGATTGCAAAAAAGCTCGCCGACCAAGAAGCAGATGCGGTTGCAAAAATACGACTTGTCCAAGAGCAGGACAGCGCAAATGCACCGGTGATACCCTCCCTCGGTAATCACGACAGTATTCTTGCCCAACAAGAGGCAGAGAGCGCAGCAAAAAGGGTGGCCGCTAAAAATCCTGTAGCCCCTCCGGTTACCCCTTCAAGTGGTGAAGATACGCCGGACTCCACGGCTGGTCCGCTTTCTATTCGTAAACCCAACATCGAAAAACATGATTCAGTTAGAAGTCTGCGCAATGCATACGAGACAGCAGCACACACACCGACCTCCTCCTCAGAAAGCGCAACTCTTGCCCAGGCATCCGAATTTCACAATGTCACAGAAAGATTGAAAGCTCTGAAGTCTGCAGGTAATCCTCCGTCCACACTTAACCCCAATGAACCAACCGATAGCCGTCAGAGGGCGATTCTTGGGCTTGCTCCATTGACAAAAGCTCAAAAACTAGAAGGTCGGCGCGATGAAGGACGTTGGCTGGGTGGCCGCCGGAAGACAGCGCGTGGTCGTCGTCGTCGGCGGACCTACAGGGAGCCGAAGGGACTCTTCGCGTTCTAACTTACAGAAGGAAGCCCAAGTCAAGAAGTAAGAATGGACGTAGACTTGCTCGTAAATCCACAATCTGCAGGAATCGCTCATCTGGAGACCGTTGACCTCCCCACCATCACGTTCGACGACGTGGTGCCTGGTCCGGCTCCGGGGCCCAAGCTCGTGCCCTCGTCCGAGGACACCGGCCCCATCTCCATGGGTGGAATGAACAACTTTAATGCCGAACCTTATGCGCCGTCGGTCACGCCTCGCAAGGTCTCGGATGAAGCAATGATGAAGGAAAAGTACGAGGTGCTCCGTAAGTTTGAGCGCCTCTCCAAGATGGGTGTCCCGATGCGCAAGCGCTTCACCATGGATTCGCCATTGGAGGAGATGAAGATGGAGCTGGAGTTCATCAAGCGTGAGAAGAGCATGGATGCGACCATCAAGCAGTTCTCCGAGTGGTTCGTGACGGCTATGAGCGGACTGGAGTATGGCTCCAAGCACGTAACTCTGCTCAAGGCGTTTGGTCTGCAGCTGGACGGACTCTCGGAGTCTGCCCAGATGAATGTGGTGGATCTGGAGGATGATTTTGAGGAGCTGTACGATCAGTATGGCGAGAACCTGAAGATGCACCCGCTGGTGAAGATCCCCATGCGTGCGTGCATGATGGTGTACATGGTCCACCTGACCAACCAGATGACCCGCAAGGCGCCGATCCCGAACATTGACGATATTATGCGCCAGAACCCGGATATCGCGCGTTCGCTGGCGGCCGCAGCTATGCAGAACCAGACCCAGCAGATGCGCACGACGGCCAACGTTCCCCCGCCCCCTCAGGCCACCAACCCGCTGGCCGGTCTCATGAGCTTCATGCAGTCGGGTATGCCCCCGGGTCCTCCTCCGGCCATGATCCCCAAGCAGCCCGGGGCAGATAAGCAGGTCAAGATCGGTGGTGGCGCTCGCGTGAAGACCGTAGCGGCTCCTCCCCCTCCGGCACCCGCTCCGGCTCCGGTTCAGGAGATGCGGGCGCCCCCGAACATTGATGAGCTCCTGAAGAACATCAAGCAGTCGGTCGTGGTTCCCCCGGGCAACGGTCCTCCTGCGGCAGTTCCTGCGTCTGCCCTCCGTGGAGCCAACCCGAAGAAGAACGCTGGATCCACAGGAAAAAACTCAGTAGTTATTAAGCTCTAATGCCACTGACGGAGGCACAACTCCGGCGAATGGAAGCGGACTACATGGACTTAGATAAACGTCAAAAGATGACGTTAGTCTACAATGCCGTCCATGTCATGCCGAGGGAGATGTTTAGTACCGATAGGATGGCTGAGCTCGCCAGGGGGCCGAGGGACGACTGGCACACCCAACAGTTCCTGCTTGGCGGGATTGAGCAAGGCGAACGGTTAGCAGAGGAAATAGCGAATCGTGGTGGCCGCGCTTATGAAAATGAGGCAAATCCAGTCACGGCAACGATGTGCGCACGCATGCTTGCTACAGCACTTGATCCATACGGTCCAGTTGCATCACAGTTTTATGAAAACCTCTACGAACAGACGACGGGCCCGCTTGATGTAGATCCTCCGCCCCGCCCGTTGCCACACGAGATCCGCGTACGGCGGTCTGAGATTGGATGGAGCGATGCTATTGGAACTGACACGATCCAAACAGGTGACAGGGTGATACGTCTTGGTGGGGATAATCGTGCAGTGTTCCTCGCAGCGCCATTGCTTCAGTGGTTTGCCAACCACCCCGATAACCCGACGAATCCACTCAATCGCGACCCAGCGCCACCCAATGTACGGGAGCCGGGAGTTGCAGTTGTAGAAGAAGACGATGGACCGCCCCCTGCTGGCGGACGCAGACGCCGGCGCCGTACACGGTCCACAAGGGACCTCGGGTCCCGTAAGGGTCGCAAGGCTCGTAAATCCACACGTCGTCGCTAGTCGTCGCTAAAATCTGCGTAAGAATAAATGAAGTTCTCCGATCTACGGCCAGGCATGGTGGTAAAGTTTGACCACCACGATGCCGACAACTGGGCGGCGTTCCACGAAGATCTGATACGCAACCCCAGATATCAGGGTCCGGAAAACTGGTTCGTTTCAAACTATCGTAAGTATGAAGGGATCCCTCTTACGGTGAAGAGTATTCGGACTACAAACCTTCATGGATACCAGTGGCAATCCTTGAGCGCATACTCCTCAGAAGGAACAACATCCCTGTCAGAACATTGGTTCCTGCCTAACGATGAAAACGCGTTTATAGAACTTAAGAAGGGTGTCAACGAGCAGATCCGGACTGAGCCAAGGAAGTCATCCAAGACCAAAAAGAAGATGGTTATGGGCGAACTGAAGGCAATGCCCGGCGCGGTTGATTACAACGAGGCGTCTGAGCGATTTGGTAAGGGTCGTCGTACTCGCCGCCGTCGTTACACTCGTCGCCGCTAGAACAACAAAGGTGCAGACTTATCGTACGCAGGGTAATCTGCCTTGGAGTTACCGGGATCTACACTGCCTGGATTGGTCATTCCCTCCGAGCTACGACGCGAGACACCCGACGCGATGATGATGTATCCAGCCGTCAACAGGGTGGAATGGATCACATCACGAGTCGCAATGAAACATACTGCAAAAATGGCAATACGCCGCAGCAGAAGGTTACGGGAATATTCTTCCTGGCTTCCGCTGAATTCATCTACCAAATGGCGAGATCCGATATTGAGCAAGATCATCATCACGCCAACGAAAAACTTATTGTTATTGATCGCATCTAAGACAGAGACCCTCTTCATTATCTGTTTATGATATTTTACTAAGCGGGGGCCACAGTCGAGGAAGACCCGGACGAAGGCTGGGGACCACCAAGTGTCGTAGGGGGTGCCACTCCAGGCATTGTCGCCGTCGGTGTCGTCATGGGTGCCGTGCTGATCGCCGAGTTCGGAGGCGGTGTCGACACACTGGCTCCCATCGTAGACTCCGGGGGAGCCGGAACGCTGCCCGACATAGAGGACGTCGGCTGGCACGTCTTGGTCACCCCATCAAGGGCATAACCGTCCGGACAGCTCATTGTCGGTGTCACTGTCGCCGTCGGGGTCGTGAATCCCTCCCAAGTCGCTCCAGTGCATCGCAGGTAGGCAACCAAAAGAAGCAGAGCCACCGGACAGCTGACCTTCTGGTGAACGTAGACAATGCCCACCAGAGCCGCCGCCTTGCCGACCGAAGTCGACAGAAGCTCGCGAAGAGCCTGGAGGTGAGGACCAAACGCAAGGTAGACGATCAGTGCGCCGACCACAAAGAGTTCAGTGCGAGTGGACAGCATTTATAGTTCTCTCATATTTTTCTGTGTTTCTTTGAACAAGTGGAGTATGAACTACTCAAGTCTCGAAGATGCCTTTGGCTCGCCATTTGGTTCCCGACCGAAAGTGACAGCGGAACACCCCGAGAAGGAGACCTTTGCGACGGAGCCTGTCGACAAAAAGGACAAGCACAGCGACCTTGTGAAGTCCGTCACGTCCTCCCTCCCTTTGGATATGGATCCCGAGACCGTCTCTTTTAACGCGACCCCGAAACCCCTGCCGACTGCCCCTCTGGATCCTCGGCTACACAGCGTCAACGTTCGCGACCGTGTCCGGGAGCACTTTGCCATGAACGGTGGCGGAGGTGATGATTCTAAGCTTGACCGCATTCTTCGGTTGATTGAACAGAACCGCACAGGTTATGCACCCAACACAACCCAAGATATGCTCCTGTACATTGCGACGGGTGTGTTTTTCCTATTTACATTTGATACATTTGTCACTCTCGGTCGGTCTATGCGTGGTCGCTAAGGCGATCCAGCACGGTCGCTAGGTCCCAGGCGGGTGGACATTGTCGAATACTTATCAAATCCATTGTCGAGATACTCAATCTCGAAGGTCATGCAATAGTTTGCATTGTTAACATTTGAGCTAACTGCCGTGCCGGTGGCGGCGTTTGAATCAAGTGTCCAGTAGATAAACCCCTGGCTACCCTGTTGCGAATGAAGGCGAGTGCGGATACGAAGGCGATCCAACTTTCCAATGGGAGGACTGAACTTTGCAATATTCTCCATTCCTGAGTGGTCGTTATACTCGATATAGCCGGTGCTTATACCTGTAGCTCCCGTTGAAAGTTTCTGAGTTGCAGTCGTTGTGATCTTTGCAAAGAAGCTGTCAGGGTACTGGGACCGATTACCTGCAACTGCCGTCTCGTCGCTCTTGTTCAGACCGTCAACCTCGACAAAGAAATAGTTAGGAATGGAGTTTGAAGCACTTGTCGAGTGAATGTGATTGTCGTTGCTGTATACGGCGGTGGATACATTGGATCCGTTCGAATAGGAGTGGGCGTATGCGAGATCAAGTGTACTGAACTCAGCGCTCATGAGTCGAAGAGATACGACCTTCTCGTAGACACGAGGAAGGTAGACGACAAACTCGCCGTTCGTGAAGTAGATACCTGTATCACGATCAGCGGAGTCAACATGAAGTACTTTCTTCACAGTGCGAAGCTCCGGCGTCGGCGTGGACTTGTTTACGATGGTCCCACGGTAGTCAAACTGCATTATTACTTCCCTGCTAAATCTTTATCGGCAGTTCTCCACGTTTTGCCATGGAGCACGAAAGAGTAGACTCGCGCCATGCCCCACGCACCCTGCGAGGCACCGGGGCGGTGACCTGTGCGCCAGGCGGCCAATCCACGATTGTAGACCTTGTGAAGGGTGCCGGCCGACACACCGGTGGCCTTGGCAATAGCCGGAATACCCGTAACACCCGGGTACTTGGCATGGAACCGGGACGTATAGGACGACGGCTTGCGCTGGGTGGCTGCGCGGTCCGTCTTGAAGGGACGATAGGCCTTCGGGTCCTTCCACGAGAGTTTCTTGCGGTGGGTGATCTCGCGATAACGTTGTCTCTTCCGGCGGGTCGACAGGCCCGTATAATACTTGGGAGGCCACAGTGCGCCACCCCGTTGGATCGGGGCGAGTCCAAGACTCGTCTCACGGATCGCTACTACTTTTTTAGAATCTACCTCTTCACACATCCATACATCGGCTCCAAACTTTGCTCCACGGCTGCTTAGGTCAGTTGGAAGTGGACGCCGCAAAATAGTAAACCGCTCTGCGCGTCGTATAGGGTTATCTGAATTAATGATGCGGACACGATCTCCTATTTGCAACGGGCGATCGGCCGGGGGCGGAGGCGGAGGGGGCGGAGGTGGGGGCGGAGGAGCGGGTGCCGGGGGCGGAGCAGGCGGAGCAGCAGGTTGCCGTGCTTCAAGATCTGCCACCTTCTTTCGTGCGGCTTCAATAATAGGCCCGTACATTCGGCGAAGTTCTGGTGATACTTGTATCGCCCCCTCAAACATATTTATCATGTCCCGGTTATGTCTGATCTGCTGCGCGATGGATAGAGGGGGGTCTTTTTGCATTGCATCCTGCTTGAGTTCTTCAAATTCATCCGACTTCTCTTTATCTGTTGAACCCGGACGACATATATCAAACGCTCTGTAAAACTGTGGTCTATATTGCTCGGGATTTGAAGATTCATAGATTACTTCAGTTATGAAACCAAAAAGTTCAACACCTATGGCACACAGTGGATCAGGGACCCGGCCATTAAGCATCACCGGTACATCGACTAGGAACTTTTCAAAGAATATCACAAAATCAGAGTACGGAAGAGCAGCAATAAGATCAGCTATACGGCGTCGGCCAGATATGTGCATTGCTATCAGATTGTCAAATCCGTTTATTTTTACATCTTCAGGTGTTCGTCCGGTTCCAGATCCAGATTCTATGCGGCTTGCTATAGCATTTTCCTCACACGACGAATCCACTTCGCGACACACGATGTGGTAGTAGACTCCCGGAAACACCTCTGTGATTGGCAAAAGCTCTTGCGGTCGCGCTAGAGTGCCTCTATATTGTCTATACATGTCCCATGATATGTCACCATAAATCCCAACCCCTCGTAGTGCACGATCCATATCATCCCGAGTCGGATACACTGAATTTGCGTACATGGATAAGAATTTGTCACGAGGAAGTGGCGTGCGTTGATCAGTCCAATCAATTGCTGGGGGCAGAGGTCCTTGAATGGGGACTGAGATAAGTCCACTTGGTTCAATCCGAATCCGACCAAAATCTACCCAGTCCAACAAAAAAGTTATTTCTGACTTTACCATGGAGGACGTGATCGCATTGGCAGAGTCTGCTCTGTGAATTCCCATTATACCAAGCAGTGCGCGGATAGCTGTTGGGTCTACTTGCTGTACTGTACGAAAATTAGCGGGATCTGTGATCTTAGTGATAAGCTGTTTAATGTCTGTGTCCACGGTATACGCACCACAGACTGCTCGTTCAACCACCGTAACGCCAGCTGGAAGTTGTTGACGTATCGGAACATGAGTAACCGGATCACACAGGTCACGTCCGTGCCCCGACACAATAAAGACATCGGGTGGCAGATCGTCGGGTTTGGTACCGCCGCGCCGTGGTCCGTAGGAAGCCCACGAGAATGGCGCCGCAGCAGGTACCGCAGCAGGTACCGCAGCAGGTACCGCAGCAGGTGGCGGAGCAGGTACCTCAGCAGGTGGCGAACCGGTGATACCTGCTTCAAGTTCCTTTAACTTCGTCCGAAACCCTTTGAGACGAGGACCAAGGGATGGCTCGGTTACACCTGCCTCGTCAATCTGCTGAAGTGTGTGACGAATTTCTGGAAGCATCTCCGTTGGGTTTGTCTGTATCTCACTCAAATTCTTTGAAACTGCTTCGATCACTGCCATCTGGAATTCAAATTGCTTCTCTTTCGCTGTTATTCCACCGCTACATTCATCTAGTGCCCTATACATTTCGTCTTTATATTGACTGGGATTCGTAGATTTTCTCATTACCTCAATCATCAGTCTGATAAGGTTAACCGGTGGCTGACACAACAGAGAGTAACGTGGTATAGTAGGATTATCCCTTACTTCGTTAGTTACAAGCTTTTCAAAAAACTTTTTGAATTCAATGTATGGAAGTGCAGCAGCAAGACTACTTACGTTTTCTCCCCCCTTCATTAGTAGTCTGATAAGATCATTGGTACCTGCATCCTGAATCTCTTCAGGAGTTCGCCCGGTTGCAGATCCAGATTCTAGACGGCTTGCTACGGCATTTTTCTCACATGACGGATCCACCCTGCGACACACTAGATGATAGTAGACTCCTGGGAACGCCGGTGCGAATTCTAAGAAAGGCTCTGTTCTGATTATCTTGTGTCTAATCGTAAGATACGTATCATATGGTATGTCACCCTCCACCCCAACATGAGTTAATATAGCATCCATATCATCCCGAGTCGGATAGACTGAATTTGCAAACATGGATAAGAATCTGCTACGAGAAAGTGGAGTGCTCCGGTCTCTCCATACAATTAGTTTAGGCAAGGGTTCGCGTAAAGGGATTTCCGTGATTCCAGACGGACCAATTTCAATACGGTTGGCATGGGCCCAGTCGGATAACAAGTTTACTTTTGATTTTACCATGCTTGCTTCGATAGGGTTTGTAGAGCCTCCTCTGTGAACTCCAACAGTTCCAAGTAACTTACGAAGAGCCTGTGGGTCTGCGGTTTGTACGGTAGCAAAGTTATCCGGATCTGCGATCTTCTTTTCTAACTCATCTGTGTCAGAGCGCAGTGTAGACGCACCACAGACTGCTCGTTCAACCACCGTCAGACCGGCCGGAAGCTGTTGGCGTATCGGAATATGGGTGACCGGATCACATATGTCAACCCCGTGTCCCATCACTATAAACACTCTGGGCCCACTCATTAATCTTCGCGTTAGAAATTCAAATGGGAGATTCAGGTGCCACCGATATCGGACAGAATGTAAGTTGGACCATCACGTTAGAGGACTACTTCGCCCAGACTGGTGAAAAGGCCAACGGTCTTGCTATCATGCACAAGAAAGCCGAGAGCATCTTCAGTCGCCGGAAGGTCTATATTGATCTTCCCGTCATTGTGGGATCCGGTGCAGTTGCCTTCCTGAACGCCGGCTCGTCCAGTTTGTTCGCGGGAAATGCCCAGCTCGCTGCGACCTCGCTGGGTGTTGCGTCTCTTGCCATCGGTATCCTGAATACGATTGGCACCTATTTCGGTTGGGCCAAGCGGGCGGAGGGTCACCGTATGTCCGGCATCCACTATTCTAAGCTCTACCGTTTCATCAACGTTGAACTGCGTCTGCCCCGTGAACAGCGCATGCAACCGGGTGATTTTCTGAAGTACACGAAGGATCAGTACGACCGTCTGGCCGAACTGAGCCCGCCTATTCCGACCTCCGTTACAAAGGAGTTTGCCCAACGCATGGAACGATACATGGACATCTCCAAGCCGGAGGAGACGAACGGACTCAATAAGATTGAGATCTTTATAGATTCAGCCAATGAACTGGGCAACATGGTCAGTCCTCTGGCGCCTCCTCCAAGAATGGGTTCGGCCCCAAAGACTCCGGCGGCGGCGAAGGTGGTGGTGCCGGTCGCCCCGGCAAAGTCATCTTAACGACCGTATAGTTACGTTTCCGGTACAGTGAGTTTCGTGCGCCAAACTGACGGCGAAACTGAGGATCCACTACATCCACAATGAGGGGATGAACCTTGCGGACTGACTTTTCCACTCGCAGAATACGACCCACAATCTGATCAATATCTGGCCGCGGTGTGGCCATCACCAACGTGTTTAAGGTAGGGACATCAAACCCCTCCTTACACATGGAATACGTCGCGATCAGAATGGTCTTGTCAGCACAGAACTCAGTTCTCTTTGCAGAGGACACCTTCTGCGACAGAATACATGCCGTCTCCCTGATCTCAGGTGATAATCCCTCCAAGATATCCTTGCAGTGCTCCACGCGATCAGACAACACCAGCACCTGACGTCCCTCCTCGCAGACATCCTCAATGATCCGACACAGCCACTCGGTTCGATCTGCACAGTCTGCCAACTTGTTCACCATGATCGGCACCGAGACAAATCCTTGGGAACTCAACACCACCTTATTGAACTCGGGATCATCGTTCACATATGTATACACCTCCACGCGGACCTTGGTATCCACCGAATCACCGGTCTCGGACTTGTACAGCAGTGGTCCAAGAAACCAGTGAATGACGTACATCAGTTTATCCTTCCGGTCTGGCGTCGCAGACAGCCCAAGCATATATCGAGAAGTGACCTTCGGTAGTGCCTGTACGAATACTTCAGATGCGATATGGTGGCACTCATCCACGATGACCAACCCAATCGGCTTGAATACATCTATGTTTAGATCTTTCATAGAAAGTGTCTGCAACATAACGATCACCACGTCCCGATCGGCTACATCGCACACATCCGCTTGGACTCTCCCAATTCTCGCCTTCGGAAGAAAGGATTTGATGCGATCTTCCCATTGATCACGAAGGAACGTGTTGTGGACAATGACCAGCGCAGGAAGGCGTAGTTGAGAGGCGATGTACAGCGCACACACCGTCTTGCCACCTCCGGTGTGGAGGGAGATGATTCCGTCATGGGGTTTGGGAAGCAAGAAGGAATCAACGACGGGACGCTGCGCTGGGCGGATGGATCCAGCGAAGGTCCAGTGCTGAGCGGGAGTTTCGGGTACATCTCGCGTGGTGGGGACTGCTCCGAACTTGTCAAGTCCATAGTGCTTGGGAAGGTAGAGAGACTGCTTGTCTTCGTGATACACGGGGTATCGTGGGACAGCGTGCGGGTTGATGAGCGAGAATGGTTTGACCGTAAGCGCCTTCTTGATAGAAGGGTCGGTTGCGGACTTTGTAATTTGGTATCCATGGATCGTCAGCATACCAGATCCGTCTCTATGTGTACACAAGTTCGTTTTACTCGCGCGTGATATCCAGGTACAGGAGACCATCAATGGTATCCATGATCAGCTCCTCGGCATCACCAAGATCGCTGACGTGGTAGACGATGCTCGGGCCCGAGACCGGCGAGATCTGGACCTTCTCCCACGGGTCCATATCCATCTGGAGGGACTGGAAGATGTTGCCGAGGTAACGGCGCACCCCACTGCGGGTCAGAATGAAGTTGTAGACAGATCCATGCTCCGAATCACCCGGAGTGTAGCGGACACGCATGGTCTCCGACGCATGGGAGCCGCGGATGAACTCGAACTTGTCATCGGGCTTGTCGCTGTTGTGGATAAGCCAGACGGAGAGAATGTTCATTTCTTCTTATGATCGTGACGTCTTTAAACCTGACCGCCTTCGTCCTGAAAATCGTTACCTAAAATGTCTTCGTACATGTTGCCTGAGGCTGCATTCGATCCAGAAAAGTCTCCATAGTTGCCGCGCTGTCCCTGGTCTTCAGTCAGAGGCAAGGTTCCCAGGTCATCGTCATCCACTGGGCGACCCACACCCACATCCGGATCTTCTGCATACTCGACGTCTTTCTCCGCAGCCTCCTTTGCAAAAAGAATACGGTCCTGGACCGTAATAATGTAGGGAGCCAGACCGCGATCTACGAGGTCCTTGGTGATTTCACGCTCAGCGTCTGTCATCATTCGGAGGCGTTCAGTGTACTTGATACGTTCCTTTGCCTTGAGGGAGCTCGTAACTGCAGCGGCATCCTTCACATCTGCCGTGAGCATCATCAGAGTCAGATCGTCCTTCTTCATGTTCATGTATTTGGTCTTGGTCAGTGCCTCCTTGCCAATGTCCTTCATGAGCTCAAAGACGTAGCCCTTGGTAATGTCCCGCAGCTCATCTGCCTTTTGGGTCGGACTCAACTCCTTCAGAGGATAGGGCATTTCAAAGGCACTCGCAAGGCGCGTAGCGATCAAGACATTGGTGTGCCAATCCTCCGAAACACCGTCCTTGCCCAGCTTCAACCGAGCAACCACGGCCTTCTCCTTCGCAGATAAGACCACCGGATCTACCCGCTTGGACACCGCCTTGTCAATGATCTTCTTCATGGAGCCATCCCGCATAAAGTGATTGATGGGACGAAGAAGCACAACCACCGGCTGCTTAAGAATCGGAGGACGTTTGCTTGTCCAGTACACCCGAGTGCTGGGGCACGCAGGAAATGATCGCACGGTTCCAAACAACTCCTTTGCAGGAACAATCAGATCACCGCGGATCATGGTGGATGGCTTCATCGGTTCTTCAGCAGGAAGCACCTCCTTGGCTCGTTGAAGAGCTGTACGCAGGGGAGCCGATTGCTTGATGAGAATGTCCGTCATGGACACCACCAGATCCCGGGTCTTCTTGAGACTGTTCAGGACCGCACGCATGGTAATCGCACTGGATCCCTTGAAGGAGGTCGGGTAGGCCTCCAGCGTCTTGCTGAGCACCAGCAACATACTGTCCACGATTGTGTATCCCTCCGGCTTGTCGGCATCACGAGGGTATCCGCGAAGGGTCAGCGGTTTGCTTCCAAACGAGCGGCGGGGAATCAGTGCAGGTACATGCGACTGAAGAAGCAGAACAGTCTGTGCTATTCCCACGACACCTCCGTTGATATTCTTAGCCTTTTGGATCTGGGCAGCCAAGGAGCGGCCGATGGTCAAGATCGGCAGAAGCTGATCCACTTCGGGGACCACATACAGCAAGGAGATCATCATGAAGAACACCTCATCGGACGGAAGGGAAAAGTCAAAGAGATCCTTCAGCTGCGTCAGGGTCTTTATGTGATCGTTCACCCCGTGACCGTCAAACGTCTTCGTTTCCAGGGCATCTGCGTGGCGGATCACCCGTCCCTCATCGGTAAACTCCTCCTGGTTCTCCAGAACATCTGCATTCACCTTCTCTCCGCAGAACTTACAGACCCGGAAGCCGTCCTCCTTGGCAGTCCAGTTGTCGTAGAACGACCGGCGATCCTCGGCAAGATCACCCAGCAGAATCGACATGGTGTGGAGACAGAGCAAGAACAGTCCCTTGGAATCCACAAAGATACTCTCCTTGAGAATCGCATCCTTCAGAAGATCGGTAATGTCACGAACCTTGTCCTCCGGGAGACGAAGGGGGTCGTTCAGTAACACAACGACTTCGTGGCGAAGCTGAGACACTTCACGACGAGGAGCGGATTCGTACTTGTGCTCCTTCGGATGCTTCATCTCAATCGGTTTAGAGTTCACCAGTGCCTTCACGTAGGCCTCCAGAAGGGTACTGTGCGATGTCTCAGTCCACTGCTTTCGTCCGCGATGTCCTTCCCGAGCCCGCTCTTGCTTGACCAGTTCAAGGGGTACGCACTGGTAGATCATCTTGTCCTTGGGTCCCCACGTGCGACGCAGAATTCCACGAATCGAAAAGTCCTGAAAGTTCAGACCCATCAGTTCACATTCCTTGATGGTGGTTGCAGGGTACTCGAAGTCGCCGTCTGCACCTGGAGACATTGCGACCGTTCCGTTCTGCCCCACCTGGGACATGAGCATATGAACGACCATCTCTCCGCCATCACGCTGGTTCATGAGCCAGTAGCGAGACGCCATCGCAGGGAAGTACTCATCGTAATACTTCATCAGGTTCTCCGACGGCTTGTCTCCGCTGGATTTGGGAAAGTCGATGGTCACAGGTTCAACGGGGAGACCCTGTTCTGCCGGAGGAAACCGAGACTTCCACGAGCGCCACGGAATGTCGGACAGTTTGATATCGTAGACCCGAAGGTACTTCATGCCCTCACCGTACGGATCGTGGGTCACGGGAACCGCGTGAGTCAGGATTGCGTCCATCGACGGAACCACTTCAGACAGGGGTGCTGTGGTTTCCACCATCACCGCGTCACTTGACTTCAGAAAGTCGTGGTCGGGGAGAGGATTCGGGATGGGAACAGGTCGCTTCTTTGCGTAGTATCCAACGAACTTGACGGTGTCTGTGGTGTTCTCCATCTTCGTACTCAGCACATCGAACCGCCCGTCCTCGTGGCGCTGCGTACGGGGATACTGAAACGACGGAAGAGCACGGATGGGATTCTCTCCCTCCCGATCCGTGAACTCTGTCACCTCCGAGAGCGGAAACGAGACACCGTCGTCGGCCGATGTGGTACTGAACGGATGAGGAAGTGCTGTGAGCATGGTACGGTAGAAGTTGGGGAGCCGAACACGAGCTTCGCCAAACATCGGCATCCAAGAGGTTGTATACGAATACGGCTTGAGATCTGTCTTTGCATAGACCGGACTGATCCAGCTGAACGCACGTCCGTACTCTGGCTCACGGATCTGATACGCATCGGCCGTGGGTACAATGTGTTCTAGATACAATTTCCGAAGACGATCGGATTCCTTCTTCAGGACATCCAACTGAAACTTGGTAGTCCGTCCACGAGGAACCATCTTTTCATACGCATCACTGACCTGCTCGTCCAAGGTAAAAAAGCGAATGGCCTCGGGGCGCTGGATGGTCTCATCGTACTCTATGGTCTCCACAATCACAAACTCAGAGGCCTTGAACTTGAACAGTCCTTCATTGGCTCGGTCTTCAAGTGTCTTCTCTTCCAGATCAGCCCAGCTGCCAATACGGTCGGAGTCCGTGGATTCCCACAGCTCCTTCAATTGCTCTTTGGCACTCATTATACTCACTTAAGAATGGTTTCGCACAGAGCGAGCGCCTCGGACTTGAACTTCTCAATGACCTTCTCCGGCTCCGTCTTGGTGTTGAACCGAACAATCATCTTTGGAAGCAGCGGATGAACAATCCGGTACGAGACGTAGTTCACCTTCTGCTCGTAAATGAGAGCCTGAGCCAGAGCGCCAATCGTGTGTCCCTCCTCCTCTGTCTCAATGGTGTACCAGCCACCCTCCTCGCGCAGAATCGGGTTGTTGCACCAATCCTCAATCTTCTTCTTGAAGACCTTCGCAGCTCGCTGGAGCAACTCCTTGGCCGGAATGACACCGATGCTCTCCACCGCAAAGTCAAACCAGTACGGCCGTCCCTTGTCATCCACCGCATACGAACGCTGGTAGTCAAAGTTATCAAAGATCTTTGCCAACTCGGCCCGTCTCACGTCATCATCACCTGCCGGTGCGACATAGGTGTCCTTGTCCAGCTTGGACCTCTCCGTATCCACGTGGTTCTTGAAGGTCGCCACACACACCTGCGAGGCACCCTTGGTCTCCACAACCAACGATGCCTTGACGTGAATCGACTCGGTCGGCTGGAGGTTCATGAAGAACAAGGGCGTATCCAGATCACGGTCCTTGAGAATGACATTCTTGCGAGGACCGTCTACAACAAAGTCATCCGTCGTCACCTCCACCGGACCCTTGCGAATCAGATCGGGCGTTGCACCCGGCAGGAACCGGAGCTCGAGGCGGGTGTCACGAATCACAGCAGCCTCCTCGGGCTGGACATTCACCGGAAGCATCTCAACCCGGTGACGCAACATCTCATGAATCATCTTGGTGGAGTTGTCAAGGATCTGGACATCCTTGATGACAACGGTAGGAATCTCGGACAACAGGATACGACGGAGACCATTGACAAAGGCGACAGGCACGTGCTTGAACTCAACATCGAGGCGATTGCCCTTGAGAGAAATACTAGAGTGCTCCATTGTTACTTAGACTCCTTTCGTTATACCGTATCCGTTTTTTTCAGGGCAGACAAGCAACGAGATGAATAACCAACCGATTCTCTTTTACAGCACGCGCTGTTCCCATTCGCAGCAGATCATCCAGACGCTCAAGGGTCTGAAGAAGGAGACTCTGTGCCGCATGTTTTCCATTGATGGCAAGTCCCGTGACCAGCTGCCTCCGTTTCTGAAGAGCGTGCCAACCCTCTACAACCCCGAGACGAAGGACGTCTACATTGGCAAGGACATCTACGCCTACATTGCCAAGCCTGTGACATCCCGTCGCGAGGTTCCCACCCAGCAGCAGCCCCAGGTTGCCGCCCAGCAGCCGACGGGATCTAAGCTCAGCGTCCAGGGTGGCAACGAGGGTATTCAAGAGTGGTCCTTTGCTAGCTCAGGATTCTCGGACATGTATTCTGACTGGAGCACACCCAACAAATTTGTGGCAGACGAGCTTCACTACACGTATATTGGAAACTCTCAGTACACTGCCCCTCAACCAGAGCCGGAGACCAAGCAGAGCTATGAGGGTAACAAGGAGGGACGTAACGGCGACCTGGCGTCCCGGATGGAGGCAATGCAGAAGCAAAGGGATGCCGAGTTCGCCGGCCCTGTGCGTCAGTAAGCTTACACATTCTACCAAAATATAAAGTAAGATGTCTAAGAAGATATTTATGGACGCATTCTTTACCCAGTTCTACCAGTTCATGGCACAGCTTGTCCAGGCCTACCCGAACGATCCTGACTTCAAGATGTACTCGGATGGCGTGGCCCTCGTGCAGAGAATCAACCCCAGCCTGGTGCTCTCAGAGTTTGGAAAGCATGTCGGTCCGTATGATGAGATCATTCGCAAGCGCGATGATGCCTTCTTCATGAATCACACGTTTGATTCGCTAGAGCCGGACAATACCATGGAGCAGGTCATTCAGAAGCTCAAGGGATATTGGGAGGCCATGCCCGAGCAGAACAAGTCCTCCATTTGGGGCTACATCATTCTACTGCTGGATATCCACAAGCGATGCCAGTAGCGACTTATTCTGCTCAAGTAGGCGCGTATCCTCAACTTCGTTCAGATCAAGCTCATCGAATAACTCCATTGTCCGAACCTTCCAGTTGTCTGCGTCACCGCGCGTCATCTTGACGGTCTTCCAATACGACTTTGATTGGCAATTGTAGTGATTCAATACGAACCACTCCGAGTTGATCAGAATAAATGAACCATCTCCATACATTGCCGGATCTTTAAATACCGCGACATGAATCCCAAGCGATGTAAAGCCAACATCGGATTGAACAAAGTACTTGAAGGGTTCGCTGAATGGAGGATTCTCTTCGCGTTTCGTAAATCCGGCAACCAGTGATTGCGGCTGATCCTCGTGGCCATTCGATCCAAATCGCGTCTGACTCACTTGAATCTGCTTGTACCGACCACAATACTGGAGCGTATCTTTCATATTCACATTCATAGGTGACCACATAAACTCATCCAAATCAACCATGAGTAGCCACTGTGTTTCGGATAGACGTGGGAGAATGAACAGCGTATACAGGTCAGCTTGTCGCCCAATGTACATGGGCTGATCTCGTTCAAAGAGATCCACGAGTCCTCGATCAATATACTCTTGCAAGACCTCAACGCTCGAGTCTGTGCTCTTGTCATTGATAAGATAGAAGTGATCAACCCCGTGAAAGAGGTAATGTTCAATCCACTCCTTCATGCAATGAGACTCGTTCTTGAAGATTGCGCCTACGCTTAGAGTGTACATACTTTAGAGTGGAGTCGTATCTGTATGCTCCTCAAGTCCATACAGACCCTTCGGATTCAGAGACACCAACTCGGAGACGGCTCCTTCGGGGCTTCCAAAGTTCTGGAACAGGATCCGCACCGCCTCCGCGGGAGACCACTTGCCATCCAGACTCGGATCATCGGGCAAGGTGATATCCTGCTCATAGAATGCATCGACCATCTCTTTCAGAACCGCACGGCTGCAGTTCTTAAAGTGAACAATCATATCGACACGGCCCGGACGAATCAGAGCCTTGTCAATCCGCTCCGGGTAGTTGGACGAGAAGGCGATGATACGACCATTGGCCTCCAGGGTTCCGTCCAACAGGTTCAGCAAGAACGATAGATCAAACGTCTCTTTTTCATCTTTGCGGTCTCCAAACATGTCTTCATCCTTCTTCTTCTCCTCCACCACGGGCTTCTTCCACTCGCGACGCAGCACCACATCCCCCATGGCATCAATGTCCTCGATGACATACAGACGCTCGGCAATCGGGATAATGTACTTCTCCGTATTGGCGCCGTTAAACACGTAGATCTCGTCATTGAAGAACAGGTGTTGGAGCTGCTGCTTGGTCTTGATCTCCGATAGCTGGATATTCACAATGTGACGACGACCGGCGTGAGCAATGGCCTTGATGCTTGACGTCTTGCCCGTTCCCGGAGGACCGTGAAACATGAAGCCCAGCGTGTACGGAATACCCTTCTTCTCATACCAGTCCCGGTGTTCCAGAAAAAAGTTGACACGATCCTTGACCTGCTTGCGCTGTTCGAAGAACACATTCTCAAACGTGCGGGTGGTCACAAACTTAGTCTTGGTGTAGACGAGGTGGCTAGTCGGCAGGGGGTTCTGTATGGTGCCCTTGGTCTTGGTCTGGACCATCTGGTCAAAGTAGTAGCGGTGAGCACCCAGCTTGTTGGCCATGCGCCGCTCGTAGTCGGTATTGCAGTTATCAATGAACGTCTGGAGGTGCTGAACATCGTGCTCGTAGCAATAGAGCTTAAACTTGATAATCTCCGGTGCACCATCGGTCACCTTGAGATCGTTCAGCTCAAAGTACACATCATTGTCCAGACAGACCGGCTCAAACTCATTCGGCAGGTAATCGTGATTTGTCACAGCCAACAGACTCTTCATGGCCGGAAGGGTGGTCACGAAGAAGACCACAGCATCCATGCGTCCTGAATAGACGGTCTGCGCCACTGGGCGGTTTGCATTGGTTTGTGTCTGGGCTCCTCGTTCGCAGGTGATGGATGCCCTGGGAACCTTCAAGGAGGACATGGGTGCCTCCTTCACACCCCGAGATCTACGGGGACAGCACATGGCCGACGCCCACGCCGACCAGGTGGGGAACGTACGGACTCCGATATCGAATACATTTAGCGCCAACATATTCAGCAGCGGATTCTTTGTAGCGGGCATTTGTAACATCATTTGTGTCTTGAGGATCTCGTTGAACTGCATCCTTTATACAATCCCATACGATGTAATGCACTTGTCTAACGTGGAGCCCGTCTGGTGAACAGGCTTCGTGCGGCGCAGACGGAGTTCCTTGGACGCCTTGTCCACAGTATCTTGCGAGAGGCTCACGAACTTCTTGACATCGCGGATTGGACCCTGGACATTCATGGACGGAACGTGGAGGCGAAGAGGAGGAAGTTGAATAGCAATCATGTCCTCCGAGTTAGAGACATACATGCGGAACTGCTCAATGTCCAGGGGACCACCAAACATTCGGAGCAGGTGCCGATGAGGAGCCGGAGTCAGCGTCTTGTTGACATACAGCGCCCGGTACAGATCCGACAGGAGCGCGTGGCGGTTCCAACGGGTCACGTCAGACAACGAGACATCATTGTACAGGTAGGACAGGGCGCATTCGGGAGAGCAATAGTATCCCTCGCAAGTGTGCATGTTCTCGTAGGCATCGTAGCTGAGCGGTAGAACCGTAGCTGCCCAAGGGAACGGATGACAGCACCACATACACGCAGTGGTGGCTCCGTACGTTGGGGTCCGTGTGCGAGTCAGAATCGTCCGCATGGTATCCGTATTAAAGCGCTCAGCGACACGAGACGTCTCCACGGTGGAGAGAATCTCCGCATAGTTCGTTGCTGTCTGCGTTGGCTCAGACCAGGCGCACTGGGTCACATCTACAAACGACGTCGTACTGCCCGCAGGCACAGGTATATTCTCTTCAGACGGAAGTCTCAGTGAAAAAATCACGGGGGCTTCAGGAAGATGTTTTCTCGGAGGCATTAGTTTCTTCAAGTGGATTGAGTGAAAGTGTCTAGTACTGATTGGCATAAAGGTATACTGCATGATTGGAACTACCTTGTGTAAAGTACGCCTTTGTTGTACCACGATAGTTCTGGGCTGCAAAATTTGAGCTAGAATACGAAGATCCGGGGATTAATGATACAAAATCAAGCGCGCCCACAAAATTTTTAGTATATACTCTAAGCCCAGGAGTTCCAGTTTCTGGGGTTCTGCAAATAATCGCGGTCGAAGTCGACGGCCATACAATACTTGCGTTTGAACCATCGTTGCCGCTGCCACTGTCCGACATTGCAACTTGAGTATAGGTTGCTCCACTATATGTACCACTTGGTGCAGTTATTGTTCCAAGATCTCCGGTACTACCATACGCATCATTTGGGGTGGGTGGAACAGATCCTCCGTCAGGAACGTTTATGTAAAGTATAAAATATACATCTTGTACTGTTTTTGTCTGAAGTCCGTTGTATATAGCAAAATCCCCAGTAAATCCTGCAAATTGAAAAACCGTTCCGACCGAAAATGTGGTAGTGAATTCAGCAAAACCGGAAAATACAAATGAAAGAGTGTAGTTTGTACTCGGGGGACTACCCTCACCTGGTACAGAACTTATGTTAATATTGGTAACATACCCTACAGCCGCATCTGTTATTATAGGTGTTGGATAATTCGGAGTTGGGTTGAGCTCTTTCAGTGTGTAAAATGAAGCTGTCGTCATGAAAAATACACCATCCGAACGACACATCACAGATGTGGCGGTGACACTTGGGTCATTTAAATCAATGCCCCGGTCTTGACTTGAAGAAGTCTGACTTGGAAGATAAAAATGTAAGTGACTATTTGAGTCAAGCCCTATCATCTTTGTCGCATCTGGATTAACTGCAATATGTGTAATACCCAGGACCGAGAATAGAATCGTCGTCACTGGGTGTCCCGATGTCGCTGCGATTTTTCGTACAGTATCATTGCCCGTATCGGCAACATAGATGTTACTGCTTGCATCAATCGCAAGCCCCCGCGGGAGATTAAACGTTGCGAGCGTCCCCGTTGCGTTATTTGTGTTACCGGGGCTTCCTGTTCCTGCGTACGTTGTAACAACCCGTCCAGGTGTTATTTTGCGGATTGCATGATTGCCCGTGTCTGCAACATAGATATTTGAACTTCCATCAATAACCATCCCTGACGGGTCCTTAAATCTCGCAGCAGATCCAGTGCCATTTGTGAATTCACTAGTATCGGTAGATCCTGCTACATTCTGAATATATGAAAGAATATTTGCCTTCTTGACTGATGTCGTCAGCATCTACTTATACTGCTATAAAATTAGTGCCTGTGTCAAACACCAATGTCACTGACCCACCAGATGGAACTGTATATGTACCCGAGCTTCCACCAATGGTCATGCCGGACAGGGTGATGACACAGCTAGATGTCGTGGAATTGCTAAACGTCCAAAAGGCACCGGCTGTCATGCTTCCGCCATTTGTGATGGTGAGTGTGGCGGAGCTCAGAGCGTAGAAGGTCGATACGCTAGCCATAGTAATCGTGACGGTGGTTGTCAGTGTAGTGAGCACACTTGGGAGTCCCATCGGACCCGTGGGTCCCGTGGGGCCTAATAGACCACCCTGTTCACCCCATCCAGGCGCTCCCTGAAGTCCGCGTGGTCCTTTGAATCCCTGTAGACCTTGAGAAGCCATTTATTAAAGGACTGTGAAATCGTTTGCACCAGTATACATGATAGAACACGCATTTCCAGAGTCAAGTGTAAGTGAATTCAAGCCTTCGGCCCCCTGGTACTTGACTGAACCATTTGAAAAGGCTACGTAGACTGTGAACTTACAGTTGTTCTTCAATGCCCAAAAGGATCCTACCTGTTCGGGTGTGGGATACGCTTCATTGGTGGTCTCCACTGCAACGACTGGTTCTGAACCCTGTGGTGTAGCTAACGAATAAGAAGAGGCGGTCGACGTAAAGGACGGAGACACCGTAAAAGTTCCTGTTGATGAACCCGACGGAGTTACTGTGAGGATGGTAGCAACACCGGTAATACCTGAACCCGTAAATGTCATCCCTGGTACCGGGTTATAAGCTAAGGGCCAACCAGAATACGTCTTTGTTGTACCAGTGCCCGCCGCTAAAGTAAATGCCACCGATGACTGTAGTAAAGAACCTGTAAATGAAGTATTTAAGCTAGGATCGTTGGAATTACCAGTCACTCTGAACGTGGTGGATGACGTAATAGATGTGACTCGCGTGGTGTTAAAATTCAGATTAGATAGGATGCGTCCATCGTTATCATAAACAAGATTAGAGCTGGCAAAGACTGAGCCTACCCTAAAGTTATGGGGTGTGCTTGTTGTGAATTGAACGAACGGCTGACTGTTTATATATGAAAAATTAGTAAGAGTAAAGGTTGATCCTACGCTGTAGGTCGGGTTGTAAAAAGGAAACGAGACGGTAAGCTGATCGGATGCCATCGCGTTTGACGTAATGTTGAAGTATGTTCCAAAGTTCTGAGGAGTCAGATAAATGGGCGACGAGCTAGGTGTGACAACCGTAATCCGGGCCGTCGTGTATCCATATCCCGGGCCAGTCTGTGATGCAGGTGCGGGATCTCCCTGGAGCCCACGAATTCCTTGAAGGCCTTGAGGTCCTGTGGGGCCGCTCATTTACTAGATCGCAACATATGACGTGCCGCTGACAAACACAAATGTAAGAGAGTTTCCATCTGCGATCTGTACACTCGTGGCGGCTGCATCTCCATTGTAGGTGGCAGTGCCGGTTGTAAGGGCAATCGTCAGCGTGGATCCACTATTGTTCCGGAATGTCCAAAATGCACCGACATCACCACCCGGGACAGAAGGGAACGTAATACCTGTGATAGCCGTTCTAATATTATAGAGAGTTCCGTACCCACTTGTAGCCGGTGAAATTGAGGTACCCGATGTCACGTTCACAACCGGCACACGACCCGCAGTGCTATAAAAAGCTGTTCCGGGGTACCCGTACGGCGTTCCTTGGAGACCGCGGCGCCCAACTATTCCCTGTGGTCCTATTGGTCCTTGACTCATTCTTATGTAAAACGGAAGTTATTACCTTCAGGATATGAACCTTACCCCTGCCAAAATGACCGACCTCTCAACTGCTTACCAGCGCAAGACGCACCGCGAGCACATCCTCGACCTTCCTGACACCTACATTGGCAGCGTGACGACTGCACCTGAGGAGGTGTTCCTTCGTGACGGGGACAGCTTTGCCTCCCAGACAATCCCGCTCAATCCGGGCTTCTACAAGCTGGTGGACGAGCTGCTGGTCAATGCGCACGACCAGGTGGTCCGGCTCCGTAGCCGCCAGTCCACGAACCCGGTCAAGACCATCGAGATCGGGTGTACGTCAGAGTCGTTCAGCATCAAGAATGATGGTGAGCCGATTGATGTGGCTGAGCACCCGGAACACAAGACCTGGATCCCGCAGATGATCTTTGGCGAGCTGCTGACCAGCACGAACTACGACAAGAACGAGAAGAAGCTGGTGGGTGGTAAGAACGGCTATGGCGTGAAGCTGGTGAACATCTTTGCCAAGCAGATGGTGGTGACGGTCGTGGATCAGCCCCGCAGCTTGATCTATGCGCAGACCTTCAAGAACAACATGACGGAGGTGGGTGCGCCGGTTGTGAAGCCGTGCAAACACAAGTCCTATGTCTGTGTGGAGTGGAGCCCGGACTTTGCGCGGTTCGGTATGACGGAGATCACGGCAGACATGATCCGCTTGATTGAGCGACGCGTGTGGGATCTGGCGATGACCCTGGGCAAGGAGGTGAAGGTCTCTTGGAATGGCACAGCGGTCAAATGCAAGAACCTAACCGAGTACGCGAAGGCGTTCGGCTGTGATCCGGTGATCTACGAGACACCGAACGAGCGGTGGCAGATCGCGGTGGCTGACAGCCCGGTGGACAAGCAGTTCAGCATGTCCTTCGTGAATGGCATCTGGACGTCCAAGGGTGGCACGCACGTGGACGGCATCACCAACCAGGTGGTCAATCACATTGTGGAGTACCTGGAGACGAAGAAGAAGGTGAAAGTCAAGCCGGGCATGGTGCGTGACAATCTGGCGGTCTTCGTGACGGCGATGATTGAGAACCCGAGTTTCACGAGCCAGACGAAGGAGACGCTGACGACCAAGTCAAGCGCCTTCGGATCCAGCTCAAAGCTGTCGGACGACATGCTGAAAAAGATCGTGACCAAGCTGGCGATCGTGCCGAAGCTCCTCGAGGCGCAGTCAGCTAAGGATGCCAAGGACAACAGCAAGACCGATGGCAAGAAGCAGTCTCGTATCACGGGAATCCCGAAGCTGGATGACGCAGTGATGGCGGGTACGAAGGACTCGGCCAAGTGCACGCTCATCCTGACGGAGGGAGACTCAGCCAAGGCGATGGCGCTGAGTGGCTTGAGCCAGGAGCAGCGGAAGTTCTTCGGCGTCTACCCGCTCAAGGGTAAGGTGCTGAACGTGAAGGACACGTCCGACGCCAAGGTGGAGCACACCAAGGAGATTGCCGAGCTGAAGAAGATCATCGGCCTGACGTCAGGCAAGAAGTATACGGATGTGAAGGACCTGCGCTACGGATCGGTGATGATCATGACGGATCAGGATCTGGACGGCAGCCACATTCGTGGTCTGCTGATCAATCTGTTCCACGAGCTGTGGCACGAGCTCATTGCGATCCCGGGATTCCTGACCTATATGGCGACGCCGATCGTCAAGGCCAATAAGTCTAAGGAGAGCAGGATCTTCTACTCGCAGTACGAGTACGAGCAGTGGCGTGCGGGTGAGGGTGCCAAGGGCTGGAAGGTGAAGTATTACAAGGGACTGGGTACCTCGACGCGTGACGAGGCCAAAGACTACTTCAGCAAGGTGAATGCGGTTCGCTTTGACTACGATGACAAGTCTGACAAGTCTATTGACCTGGCCTTCAACAAGCAGCGTGCGGATGATCGCAAGGAGTGGTTGAAGGGCTACGACCGTACGGCGCTGGTGCCGACTGGCAACCGGGTTCCCTATGACGACTTCATTCACAAGGACCTGATCCACTTCAGCTACTACAATCTGGAGCGGTCGATTCCGAACATGATGGACGGTCTGAAGACGTCCCAGCGTAAGATCCTGTATGCGGCGTTCAAGCGTAATCTGTCGCAGGAGATCCGCGTGGCGCAGTTCGCAGGATACGTGTCAGAGCACACGGGCTACCACCACGGTGAGGCCTCGCTGAACGAGACCATCGTGGGGATGGCGCAGGACTTCATGGGGTCCAACAATATCCCGTGGCTGGTTCCGCAGGGACAGTTCGGCACGCGTATTCAGGGTGGCAAGGACGCAGCGTCGCCCCGTTATATCCACACGTACCTCCAGCCTCGCATCCGCAAGATGGTGCCCGAGGATGACTTCCCGGTGCTGAAGTATCGTGACGACGACGGTCTGCCGGTGGAGCCTGAGTGGTATGCGCCGGTCCTGCCGATGCTCTTGGTGAATGGATCCCGTGGTATTGGCACTGGGTATTCGACCTACATTCCGCCATGCGATCCGAAGGTCATCAAGACGAAGTTGATGCGAAAGATCCAGGCGGGACATCCGCTGAGGAGCGATTTATACCCGCTCGTGCCGTACTTTGAGGGCTTCAAGGGTACCTACACCGAGGATGGTGTGGTCGGCGTCTACCACAAGGAGAAGGAGGACTTTGTTGTCACCGAGCTCCCGCCTGGAACCTGGACGGCTGACTATCGCGAGTGGCTGGAGAGCCAGTTGGCGGAGGGTCGTATCAAGGACTTCAGCGACACGTCCACGGATCAGCAGATCAATATCCGGATCAAGGGGATTGACGAGAAGTCGCTGGTGAAGTCGCTGACGGAGAAGGTTCGCACGACCAACATGCACGCCTTCAATTCCAAGGGTGTCATCACCAAGTATGAGACGCTGACGGACATTCTCTGCGAGTTCTGGACTGTCCGTATCAACCTCTACGAGACGCGTAGGGAGTACCAGATCAAGACACTGAACGAGAAGCTCCCGTATCACGTGAATGTGGTCCGGTTCATCCGCGACCAGATCCAGGATGAGCCCGAGATCAACCTCAAGAAGAAGAGCCTGAAGGAGTGTGACGACATCCTGGGTGAGCACGAGTACCAGCACATTGACGGAAGCTATGACTACATCATGCGCCTGCCGGTGTCCGCCTTCACTTCGGAGAAGGTGGCTAAGCACGAGAAGGATATGGCGGATCTGAAGGCAGAGATTCATCGACTGGAGTGTACGAATGCGGAGAGGATGTGGCTCGCAGATTTAGAGCAGGTATAAATAAGAAGGAGTATGAGCTATCTAGATTTATTAATTAAACAGGACCAGGCGTCCCGCACAAACTACTCATATGATCCGCGAGTGCAAATGCAGGAGACTCGCCGGTATGCATCTGTCGAACCTTTTTCAAATGCGACAACCTCGAATGCAATGTCGGATTACAACTACACGGGCCAACCGGAGGGATCCCATTCAGACAGCGCTATCGTGCAGGCGTCTCCAAATACTACGGCGGTTAAACGGTACATTGTCATGGATACATCTCAGCGGGACTGGGTCAAGCAGCCGAACCCATTTTCAAATCTGATCTTTAACTTCGGTGTCCGGTCAACAAGCTCGAGCAATCCCCCGGTCTATGCGAACAACCCCTTTGTCCCGACGTTTGCAGATCAGCAACAAGCATTGTCAACTCCCGTACCCGGCATTCCAAATAGCCGAGGGTGGACTCTCTCCAACGTATCGTACCCACCTTACAACTCAAGTCTTCCCAGTGGAAACTTTATTGCATACGACCTTGGATACAATATTGCACCATCGGGTGCTGGATTTGGAAGTGTCTTTACCCCCTGTAACGTAGCAGCAATCCGACTTGTCCGCGCTGTCATGCCGCAGCGCCAGTTCTCAGATATTCCTATTGTTCCGGGTTCAGCAGACTCCGCGCGCTACCAAGCCACCTTGGCCAACACGACCTTCTCGACCTTCTCCACCTACCCGTATCTCATGCTGTACTTGAACGAGTACTTTGGCCAGTATGTTGGAGGTAACGAACCCTTCCGCCGTTCGTTCTCCGTCATGACACAGAAACAACGCCAACAGCAGACGTTCGGTTCGAACGGTCTTGGTGTTCAGCAGTTTGACTACGAGCCGTGGGGCGAAGAAGCACTGCGTCTTCAGAGTCCAATCACAAACCTCCAACGCATTCAGATCAGTGTCTCCGATCCGATCGGCAACGTGTTCATCCACAACGATAACTTATCGATTTCTCTAATGCAGACAGATTCCAATGGGGTCTTTATTAAGTGCTTCACCCCTAACTTCCAGTACTATAGCGGCAACGAACTTCGTATTGGTGATCGCGTGGTGTTCTATCCACCGACCATTTCGAACATGTTGAAGTCTCCGTTTCTTTCGGTTCAGAATCCTGACAAGAAACAGTTTGTACAGGCGCTCTTAACTGGAACCTTTACAGTTCTAGATCAACTTGACTACGTACCCAACGCAGATGGCATTTATGAGCCACGTCCGGCAGGGCAACGCACGAACCCCTACATTGCGTCATACAACGGCTTTGTCATCACAAACTTTTTTACAGTTGGTGGACAGGGTAACATAACCCCAACCTACCCCAGATCCATTGATGCAACGACCTATACGATCCTAGAGCCGAGCTCTTTAGTAGGATCCAATCTTGAGTTTTTGAATGCCTCCTTGCAGCCAGTCTATACGCTTGAGTTGGATATTCTCCAGCCCGACACAGGTGCCATCGGAGGAAAGATTGTCTTGTAACTAAGCAATGACGTCTCTGCTCGCTAATCAGCACACGAGCTCCCTGTCCGACTTCTACACCCAGACGGCGATTCCGAATGCTCCTAAGCACACCGGACGTCTGCCTCTCAGTGGTGACGAGGAAAAGTCCAACCTTCCCCCGTATCGCCTGACGTCTAATGAGCCGTATGTGGTGCCGTCTCGTGTTGCCGAGCAGATGCAGTACCGTCAGGAGGCAACTCCCCTGAACACAATCTACTTTAGTGAGACCAACGTCGAGAATCTTCAACGGGAGATTGCGGCTGCTGTTCTCATGATGAGCGGAAGCAAGCGCTACATGATCGGTCCGCAGAATGACGCAGATCTGAAGACAGTGATGCGATCGTACTACCTTCAGTATTCCCAGAACGACCCGAAGCGTGTCTCTCAGGAGTTGGATCTGCTGAACAACCGTGTGATCGGTTGGTGCGCCAACAACATCATGGTGGAGATTGAGGCGTACAAGTACTACCGCAAGGACATTGAAGACTTCCCTGCTCCCATCGAGCGCCCGGTGATGACCAACATCTACGGTACGCGTACGGGTGAGCTGAAGAGCTTCTTCTAACTAAGTAATGTTGGTTCACTTTCAAGATGAAACCTTTCTCATGGTGAGTCGTTGGTATATCTGGGATTCTGGTCTTGGATTCTTCCGCCCGATCGACGGCTACGCATGGAATGGAAACGTCTGGATTGTGGATGATCTTGCCTACCGGACGGATCCCCTTGAGAAGACCTACTGCTTTGGTTCGGCAGAGATGCTAGTACGCTGCGCTGAGCTCACCAAACAGTACGAGTCTGCAATCGAGCGTGCTCCCACGGCATCCTGGCTCTCCATCGGTCGCCCTACCTGGTTCCGTGATCGGTTGGTTGATTTTACACATGACGCCCCTCGGGATGTAGCGTCTTGGAAACGGCTAGTCAACGGGCACGCCCGAACATGCAAGCGGCGTTCAGCAAACAAGTTTACAAGGCGCAACCTCTAGAAAGGCATGCGCGTCAACATTATTGGAAATACAAATTCATTAGGTCTTGCTCAGGATATTCACATCTTGCACGGCATGATTTTCAACACGCTGGGGAAGGGCACGGTCATCCGTCACGTTCCTCATTTTCACCCACAATGTGAAGAGGCTGAGATTAACTTCTTTGTGGAGTCTATCAACCCGGCTCTGTTTCCCTTTGCTAAGAAGAACGTCTGGATTCCCCATCCCGAGTGGACGCAGATGTGTTGGAGGCCTTATGGCAAGATGGTCGATGAGATCTGGGTTAAGACGCGTGAGGGCGAGTCACTCTTTGCCAACTGGGGCAAGGTCCGATACATCAATTGGACTTCAGTCGATAAGACAGTTCCGGAGATCAAGAACTACAACCGCGCTTTGATGCCAGTGGGTAAGAATATCTGGCGCCACCCCAAGCCGGTCATCCAGGCCTACATGCGGATTCAACAGACTGATCCCGATCTGTTTGAGCGCCTGCCAATTGTAGATCTCGTGTACTATGACATCCATGTTCCCAAGATCCCGGATACGATTGCAAAGAAGTTTGTCGTACACACCGATCGCATGTCGGAGAAGGAGTATGATGCTTTGATGTCGCACTGTGGTCTTGTGATCTGTACGTCGGCTGCGGAGGGGTTCTGTCACGCAGTCAATGAGGCCATGTCGGCCGAATGTGTGCTTCTGCTCAGTCCCATCCAGCCGTTCCGCGAGCTGACCCATAACGCCCTGTGGGTGTCCAGCGCAAAGACGGTTCCTCACACGGAGTGCCTGGGTATCCTGGAGGATGTCGACGTTGGATCGATCGTGGAGTCACTGGTGATGTATGTCAACATGAACCACCACCAGAAGCGTAGCGATTCGAGAGCCAATCGTCTTCGATATGAGACCCGTCACCAGACGTTTCTTGCTACCATTGAGACTGCTATCAAGGAGATCACGGCTGACATTGGAACGTATTCGATTCAAGCAACTCTTCCGAAGGAGGAGGATCTGCCGTTTATTTCTGTGATCACAATCACCCGTGATCGCCGCCAGTTCATTCCGCTGGTCAAGTACGGATTGATCGCACAGACGTACCCGGCCGAAAAAATTGAATGGATTGTTGTGGATGATGGCAAGGATCAGATTAAGGATCTGGTGTCAGATTTGAAGAATGTTGTGTATGTGTTATCCGATGATCCCATGACCATCGGGGCCAAGCGCAATCTTGCTGTCTCCTATGCATCGCACAAAATTATTGTGACGATGGATGATGACGATGTGTATCCGAGTAATAGCATACTCTCCCGTGTAGCTCATCTTCTGGCTGAGCCTCGCAAAGAGTGTCTGTTCTCAACCGTGATTCCCTGCTACGATATTCACGAGACCAAGTCGTTCATGAATGTTCCTCCTATAAAGCTCCCAATGTGCGAGCGTGTCTCCGAGGCAACGCTCTGCTTCACGTGGAATTTCTGGAATGAGGGCAGGTTCCCTGAGCAACAGATTGGTGAGGGTGGTGGATTTGTGCGTGGTCGTGAGCATTTGTGTCGGGAGCTATCTCCCCAGGACGTCATTGTGAGCCTGATTCACAAGAAGAACACATCTTCTCGTAAGGCACCACCGATGGCCGAGCCGAACGGATGTCACTATGGGTTTTCAGATGAGCTCTTCACTCTAGTTACAGAGATTGGCAATTCTATTTAGTAATGCCATTGATATCAGAAATTCCCAGACGTTACGGATTTATTTGGTACGGGCACCTTTCGTACTGCGGTCCTGATGGCCCCATTGTACAGTTTGTTCGCAATGTCATTCAGGAGAGCAGCAAGGAGTTTACTCTCAGCATTCCATCATCCGATGGAATTCTAAATGGTCTGTTACCTGGATGTCAGCATGTACTCGATGTAGAAAGTCTCCCTCCGCCGCCCTGCATAGTTGGAGTCATTGCCACACGAAATGTCACAGATCCTCGGATCGTACTGCTACCCCTCGATGACGAGTCATTTCAGATTGGAGTTGAAGCAGCCCTTCATCGGCGAATGGTCCCCCCTCCGTGGGAGTCCAGAAAGAATCAGGTGTATTGGAGAGGTCAGTCATCTGGTGGACTCTTTCCGACTCTGCGATACAAGGTCGTCAAGCAGCTTCAAACAAATCCACTTGCAAATGTACGGCTTATTCGTGATCCAGACTATCCTCTGGATCGGATGGGACCTATTGACATGAATGACGATACTCTGTTTAGCGATCGGTGTGCGCTTGGAGATCACATGCAGTTCAAGTATACATTGATCATAGACGGTGCACTTATTGCATCAAGTCATCAATGGATGTTTGCATCCGGCTGTGTTCCATTAATGGTGTCTCACCCAAACAATGACTACTGGTTCAAGAGGTATCTAAAACCAGGAGTTCACTATGTGTCTGTGAAGTATGATCTGTCGGATCTAGATGAAAAACTAGAGTGGCTAGTCAATCATGACAGTGCTGCGAGGGAAATTGCAGAGAATTCTATGACATTTGCAAGGACTATATTGAGCGCTGAGTTTCAGCAGCAACACCTTCGCAATGAGATTGAACGTGTTTAAGCAAAGAGGCCCGCGCGCGAGCGGCGGCTACGACGACGGCTGCGGCGCGAACGACGACGGCGGCGACCACCCATCTCCTCGCTGGCCGGGGCCTCGGCGGTCTCAACGGCGGCCTCCATCTCACCGCCCTTCAGCTTCTTGAGGGCACGCAGCATCTTGCGGGTCTTCTTGGACATGCGGCGGCGACGACCACCCACGGCGGCCGGGGAGAGCATCACGGCGCCGCCCTTGAGGGGCGTGGCAGTGGCAGTAGATCCAGAATCAGTGACAACGGCGGCAGACATTTGTTTGTTTTAAGTCACACACAATTTATCAAGCCGAGCAAGTAACGCATGAGGGGGGCTCAACAGTAAATTGCTGAGCCTTGGCGGCGGCCTTCGTACGCAAATAATAGCAGCCAGTCTTCAGTCCTGCCTTCCATGCATAAAAGTGCATAGACGACACCTTGGACGGAGTCGGCTCAGCCATGAACAGGTTCAGAGACTGAGACTGACAAATGAACGGGGCACGATCACGAGCCATGTTGATCAGGGTCTTCATCGGGATCTCCCAGACCGTCTTGTACAGCTCGCGAATCTCAGCGGGAATCTCCGGAATAGACTGGATGGACCCATTGTTTGCAATGATCGATGTCCGAATCTCTGACGTCCACAGACCCAGTCCAACAAGGTCCTCCACGAGATACTTGTTGACAATCATGAACTCACCGGACAATACACGACGAGAATACAGGTTCGACGTGAACGGCTCAAAGCACTCGTTGTTACCCAGAATCTGGGACGTGGATGCAGTGGGCATCGGCGCAATCAGAAGAGAGTTGCGCATTCCCGTCTTACACAGTTTGCGAAGACGCTCCCAATCCAGGTATGCCGACATTGGCTTGTCCCCCCACAAGTCACACTGCATCTGGCCCTGGCTCATGGGCGACCCCTGAAAGGACGAATACGCAATATCAGCATTAACTCCAATACCACGCCAGCTGTCAGACGATGCGCCGAGCATACTGGTCGTGGCTGCAGCGTAATAGATATTCTCAAAGATCTCCCGGTTCAGCTTCGTAGCACCCTCGGATCCCCAGGGCAGGCGGAGCATCGCAAAGACATCTGCGAGGCCCTGAATTCCGATTCCGATAGGGCGGTGACGGAGGTTAGAGGTCTTACACTTCTCAGTCGGGTAGTAGGTCTTGTCAATGACAAGATCCAGGTTCCGAGCGAGGACGGAAGTATACGTGCGAAGCATCTCAAAGTCAAACTTCCCGTCCTTGACGAACTTGGGGAGAGCCAGAGACCCGAGGTTGCAGACCGCCGTCTCCTCGGGCGAGGTGAACTCGATGATTTCGGTACAGAGGTTGCTTGACTTGATGGTTCCAAGGTGCTGCTGGTTGGACTTGGAGTTACACGCGTCCTTGTACAGAAGATACGGACCGCCTGTCTGAATCTGGGCATCTACTATCATCTGCCATAACTTCTTAGCCGGAATCTCTCGCATGGCAAGGTTCTTCCGCTCGTAGCGGCAATATAACTCAGTGAACTCATCGCCCCAGCAATCTGAAAGACCGGGGCAGGTATCCGGACTGAACATGGACCAATACGCATCCTGCTCGACACGTTGCATGAACAGATCCGGAATCCAAAGACCGTAGAACAAATCACGCGCACGCTCATCATCATTGCCCGTGTTCAGCTTCAGACGAAGGAACTCCTCAATGTCTGCATGCCACGGCTCGAGGTACACAGCGAAGGATCCGTTACGCTTACCGCCCTGGTTCACATACTTAGCAGTGTCATTGAAGACCTTGAGCATCGGGGTCAGTCCTGTAGACTTGCCGTTGGTACCCTTGATGGTCGCATCTCGGGCACGGACATTGTGAACAGACAGACCAATTCCTCCCGCCCACTTGGAGATCTGCGCACACTCTCCCAGCGTATCGTAGATGCCCTTGATCGAATCATCCTGCATGTGGACCAGAAAGCACGAGCTCAACTGGGGATGGGGCGTCCCAGAGTTGAACAACGTGGGCGTGGCGTGAATGAAGTACCCCTGCGAAAGAGCATCGTATGTCTCCTTGACCTTTGCAAGGCTGACACCGTGCAGCTGGATGGCCACGCGCATCCACATGTGCTGGGGACGTTCCCAGACACGACCATCACGACGGCGGAGCAGGTATCCCTTCTCCAGCGTCTTGTAGCCAAAATAATCAAACATGAAGTCGCGGGAGTAATCGATCATCTCTCCAAACTCCAGATCCTGCGCAACACAGTAGTAGGACTCATTGACAACACCCTCATCAAACAAAACCTGTGCCACATCCACCAGGCGGCTTGGTGTGTTCTTGTGGTGGTTGTCAATGACCAGACGGGCAGCCAGCTTACCGTAGTTCGGGTGGTAGCGAGCCTGCATCATGGCACAGGTCTCTGCAGCAAACTCGTCTAGCTCTGAAGTCTTGATTCCGTCCTGGATTTGACTGCACACCTTCTGCGCGACCAAATCAGGGTTGACATGAGCGAGGCCATCAGCCAGACGTTGGATACGAGTCAGCACCTCGTTGAAGGAAACCGGCACTTTGGTGCCATTGCGCTTGGTTACGTACATATGGTCAGACATCTTCACTACACTATCTACCATCCTTACCTTTAAGCGGGCAAAAGTTAAAAATTGTTTTTGAGTTGTCGGGTGATGGTGTCTACTCGTAGTCGCGGAAGGCGATGCCGACCGGGAACCGGGGGATCCCGTCCTCGGTCAGCTCCTGGTAGCGGACCGTGAGCTTCTTGCCAACATACGAGTCGGCGTCGTTGAAGAGATCTGTTCGCTCCTCGTGAGTTCCACGAGGGCGCACGCTGAACTTCTTCTTGTCCTCGGTCTCGCAGACCCAGATGACCAGCCCCTTCTCCGAGCCTACACCATCTGTGAACTCCACGACCGTGAACTCGGCATCCTCAAACTCCTTGAACTTCTGAAGGTCCTTGGAGCGAGCTGCGAGCTGGTAGAGACCCGTCTTGTTGCGGATGATGAGTCCCTCCTTGCCCGCCGCGACAAAGCGATCGTGGAAGCCCTTCAGCTCTGCCTTGGTCTTGCACTCCTCCGTAATGAGGCGGTAGACAAACGGATACAAATGCACGTGGTTCACGAACATCTCCCGGAGGGTTGCGTGGCGCTCCTCAAACGGCTTGTCGTTCACAATGTCGTAGACCCAATACTTGACCTGCTTAAGAAGCTCAATCTCTGCTGCATTGTGCTTCTTCTTGCGCACCAGCCCCACGAACTGCTGGAAGTTCAGCGTGTCCGAATAGAGCTCTCCATCCAGAACAAGCTCAACATCCTTGAGGTCGTTCACGATGTGCTCCATGTTCGGAAACACCTTTCCCTGACGGCTCGTCAGGATCCCATTGCGGAAGATACAACGGACCCCGTCCAGTTTCGGCTGCACGTAGCAGGGAAACTTGATGTCCTTTCCCCGCTTGTGGTAATCGTGAGCCAGCATCGGGAGGATGGTCGCGTGGACCGCCATAGCTCCATCCGACGCCACTGCCGGGACGTGCGCGTCCACCAGCTCCTCCGCGTATCCGCCTGTCTTCTTCTTGTCCCAGAGCGAGCGGGCCTCCGACGTGGCCTGCTGCTCCGGCGTGGTCTCGTTCTTCTTGCCAATGTTCTTGCCTGTTGTGATTGTCTTGTCGTTGCTGGTCACGGCACCGCCCTCGTACCCATAGGATACGCGGATTGTGGCACCGATGACCTCGATGTTCCAGAGCTGAGTCTTGCCGGTCTTCGACTTGCAGTAGAGAGTAGGGAGTGCCATTTTGATTGATGTTGTAAGCGCCCACTTTATCAGACTCTTGCTATGAACAGATCCATTTTGGACGATCCATTTGGACCGATCAAAAATGTACCGCATGCGGGGATTGAACCCGCGACTACAGAGTTAAAAGCTCTATGCTCTACCAACTGAGCTAATACGGTTATGCGACACGTGGGGATTGAACCCACGACCACGGCCTCATAAGGACCATGCTCTACCACTGAGCTAGTATCGCTGAAGTACGCCATGTGGGGATTGAACCCACGGCCTCGGGATTAGAAGTCCCGCGCTCTATCCACTGAGCTAAGGGCGCAAATAAAAAATTAATTGTTTACCGGTACCGGGAATCGAACCCGAGCCAAGGCTGTGAAAGAGCCCTATCCTAACCACTAGACCATACCGGTTTGGTGGTGCCACCAGGGATCGAACCTGGGTTCGGAGGTTCAAAGCCTCCTGTCCTGACCACTAGACTATGGCACCATATGTCTTGTTTGTGTTTTATGTTTAAGTGTCTCAGAAGCGACTGCCCAGATCAAACAGCGACCCATTGTGCTCGTACGCAGGAGCCGTCTGCGTGTAGGTCACGCGACCGTAGTGCTCCACATCGTCCCAGTTGTTGAGGTCCGCCTCCTCCTCCAGCTCCTCGCTGGAGCGGATCTTCTTGGTGTGAGTCTTGCGCTTGACCGTGTTCCAGCCCTTGGTGTCCCAGTTCATGAGCGGGTGGCTTGAGATCGGAATGACCTCACCCAGCTTGGTGATGATATAGTAGGCCGGATCGAGTCGGCACTCCAGCAGTGCCGCCGCATACTCGCGGCGATCCTTCTCGTTGGTGACGACCTTGCAGGCATACTCGTAGCAGGAATTCATGTTGGCGTTGGTGTTGGTGAAAGATGACATTTTGTACTCGGCCCCTACTCCTTCCTCCTTTGCTACATCTAGATCCATTTTAGACGATCAGCCTCATCTCGACATGGGACGATTCCATCTCTTTCACAAACAGACTTGCGGTATACGGAAGTGCAAGTTTCGTAGGGCTCGTATCCAGACGGCCCGTTTCCCGGTCAAACTGTAGCTCCGTTCCGTCCGAGCGATCCATAAAACTCTCGTGAAGAAACTTGGACATACCGTGGGCAATCATTCCATCGCGCTCCATCTCACCAATTGCCAGACCGCCACCCTGCGCGCGACCGTGAAGAGGCTGGTGTGTCAGAAGAGCCTTAGGACCCGTTGAGCGGTAGTTGATCTTGTCCTCGACCATGTGCTTCAGACGTTGGTAGTAGATCGGACCCATGAAGATATCTGCCTCCATCATTTCACCTGTCTCGCCATTGTAGAGGATCTCGTGTCCATGGGGTTCAAACCCACGCAATATCATTTCAATTCGCAGGTCACCAATCCGCTTGGAGGTCGTAAACGGTGTTGCGTCAATGAACGTTCCAAGCTGAAGACCGAGCTTGTTGCTCATGGCTTCGAGCAGCTGCCCGATCGTCATGCGCGTCGGGAGTCCGTGGGGGTTGAAGATGATATCCGGTCTCACTCCCGTCTGAGTGAAGGGCATGTTCTCCTCATCGATGAGCTGTCCAACCGTACCTTTTTGCGAGTGACGGGATGCCATCTTATCACCTGGAACCGGAGACCGCTCTTCCACAATACGGATCTTGACTCCATTCGTACCATCGGACATGGAGTAGCGATAGACACCATCCACGCGGCCGTGTTGACCGCGTTTGGGAAGTTCCGACGCATCACGCCACCGCTCTGCGCCGTTCTCATCTGTGTAGGGCGTCACAATACCCACCAGGACCGTCTTTTCATCTACGATGGAGTTGAGCTTGATCACACCATCCGAATCCAGCATCTCATACGATACATCCTCCTTGCGCTTCACCATCTCGCTGTAGGTCGGGTTCGTAACCGGGTTTGCAAAGAGCGTACGAAGAGGGGGCTGAACAGATGGGTCAATCAACATCTCCCGGACATCGTAGGAGTGAAAGTACTGGGTCCGGAACATTCCGCGCTTCAGAGCGGACTTATTGATAATCACTGAGTCCTCCTGATTGTGACCGCCGTAGGTGGTAAAGGCCACCAGCACATTCTCGCCATACGGCATACACCCTCCCGCACCCATGATCTCCCGGTACATCCACGTGTGAGACAACGGCTTCTGGGGATTGACGGTAATGGACGCAATCGTGTCAAAGCGCTTGTTGTAGTTGGTGTGGTACCACGAACACGCCTGCTTCTGCTGAGCTGTAGCAAAGTTGTTACGCGTTCCCGGGTTATGGTCCAGGAACGGGACCAGGTTGGACATGGGAGAAATACAAAAGGACATATGGATTTCGGACTGAAGACGGCTATCGAACGGCTCCATCGAGAACCGAGAGACACCTGACTCCGACGCATCCACATAGTCCATGAGTTTCATGAGATCGGGCCAGGTCTTGGCAGCCATAACCTTCTCATCCGTGACACCCTCACGGTACACGGGCCGGATCGGGCGCCCAGCATCGCATGTGATGGTGTACACATTCTCCAGGCGATTCCAGGCCAGACTGACATCAAAGCGAAGTTCACCTGAGCGACGGAGTTTCACCAGGTCGGTGTGGAGTTGTTCAGTGTCCCCGATACAGAGACCCACCAGGTCTGAATTGACATAGACTCGGGTCCAGGTTGGTACCCATGTGGACGGGTGAACATCTTCAATCCGGCGCATTGCCTTCAGCTTGAACAGAGCACTACGAACCGCCGACGAGGGGAACGCCGTGGACACCCGCGCAAGAATGGTCAGTGCCTTCAAGTGACCGACTCCAGATCCGTCCGGGGAATCAATTGGACACATCAGTCCAAACTGCGACGCATACAGCCGACGAGGAGGGGCGGTGTTCATGGATGGATCAATCTGCAGGGATGTACGGCGCAACTGAGACAGATAGCTAATGTACGAGAGACGACTCAACTCTTGCGCAATACCATCACGGCCTCCCCACTGGCTCTTGAAGGACTTGACAAATCCATTCATCAACCGATACTTCTTCCAATACGTCCCCACCGTCTCACGCTCCACCAGTTTGGCCAGTCCACGGCCCTTGTAGGTCTCGCGCTCATACTGAATGCGAGAGTCCAGCTTGAGCAACATCTCCTTGGCCGTCTCACGGTACAGCCGACGGAACTCCTGGAACATCAGATCACCCGACGTATTGAAGCGCTTGTACTCAATGTTGTCGCGGTCCGACGGGGGCTTGCGTCCGAGAGACACATCAATCGCCATGCGGACCATCTGGGCAAGAAGATAGGCTTTGCGACGAAACAGCACACCGGGGTTCTCAGAAGATTCAATATGAGGAAACATCAGCTCGTAGATGTTCTGAACCACCTCTGACTTGTACTTGCGCTTCGTCATGCGCTCCAGGACTAGGAGATCTGACTTGGCTGTCTTGAGGAACTGCACGTGGCTCAGGATCAACTGCTGAATGGTGTCATCGTACGCCGACCGATCCGGGTCCGGAACACCAGCAAGAATGAGATCGTAAATATCATGATCTGTTGTGACACCCAACGCAGCAAAGATGCTCATGACTGGGACCGGATCCACGAACCCTGGCAGGGTAATGACCAACGAGCGTTGGTTAAGCTGACGCTCAGGGTTGGGTTTCTTGTCCGTGACTGCTGACGGCGGCCCCAGGACAAGATAGTGAGAGTACGGGCCCTTGGATGCATCCTCTGACACTGACTTGATACCCACATAGACCTCCTTGTCCCCTCCAAACTCTTCCGTTTCCACGAACTTATCTTCGGCTCCTTCACCTTCAATATTCGCATCCACGTTATCAAGGGACACTGCGGTGCGCTTGCGCATGCCCGAGTACATCATGTTGTTACCCAGAAGCTCCTGAGTCAGAAGGACACGCTCCTTACCATCAATGATAAAGTAGCCACCCAGCTCGTACATACACTCACCAATGCCGTACCCATCCATGGCCGTCAGGTAACACTTATTGCTCCGAAGCATCAGCGGGATCTCACCAATCACAATGTTCTCAAACGTATTTGTCACCGTCTCGCCCATGCCTTCCGGAAACACATACTCAAACACAATGTCTCCTCGGACGGTCAAGGCATAGCTGACGTTATCTAACCGGCACGCGTGAGGAACAATGGGCGCCCCGTGATCGTCCACAGGCGCCTCAAACGAAAGCTTGCTTCCATCCTTTCCACCAATGTAAATCCGAATAAACCGCTTATCTGCCAACTCTAGCTGGTAGGGATTGGAGACCTTTACAAAGGTGGGGATGGTTGTGTTAATCATCGCATTGAACGACGCAAGATGGTGATCCACCAATGGAAAACTCGTGTCTTTAAACAGTGTACGAAGCACGTGGCGGGGCACCTCCATTGTGTTTGAGAGCAGTAAGCATTTTCTCTGGAAAGACGAAGAGGAAGTATGTGGAGTGAAACTCGGCGTCCCGAGTTTTTAAGCCAAGTGCTTGGACATGTAGAGGTAAAGGAACGTCTGTCTGCATACTTGTCTAAGAAACCGTTCAGAGATGTCCTTCTTCTTCATGGTCCTCCTGGGATTGGTAAGACCACCATGGCACTGGCGGCTGCCCGGTCGGCCGGAATGGAGCCGCTGGAAATCAATGCCAGTCAATCGATGCGTAGCCATGAAGACGTCGCGCAGCTCATCAGCTCGTGTCGTCATACACGTACATTAACATCCCTCATTCGAGGAGATGATAAAGCCATGTGTCTTATTTTAGATGAAGTGGATGGATCCGATCCGCACGCACAGAAGAAGCTCTCCGAGTGGATGGCCAGTGGCGATCGCAGTGTACCAGTCATCATGACTTGCAACGAGATTCCCCGAATTATGAAGTCGGTGGAGAGGATTGCGCTGGTCCGCTGCTTTCCACCGAAGCCATCAGATCTTCAAGAGTTATTCCCAGGTCAAGATGCCGGAGAGCTTGCCAAACGATTCAAACATGATGTTCGTCGGATCCTGCAGTTTCTACAATATGGCCAGTCGGATTCGCTCCCACAAGCCACGAGACCAACCGACTGCTCGCCGGAAGTAGCCCATGTGCTGTCTCAGAAGATGTGGGTGCAGGAGGACCTTCTTCGCGGATGTCGTGACGACACAGCGGGCACCGGACACTCTGCGTGAACCACTCGGCAATACAGTTATTGTGAAAGACGTGTCCGCAGTGAGTGATGCGAGTTCCTGCCTCAGATAACGAATCCTGGCAGATGGAACAGTTCGTATCAACTGGCGGAGTGGGTGTGATGGTGGTCGCCCTTGCAATCTGCTCCGCCGTAGGATGAACAACCACAGGCTCCTCCCAGTTTCCAGGCGCATGAATCGGGATCGTCGCCGTGTAGGTCACCGTCCGATTATGAACCGTATGCGAACGGAGGATGGACAAGGCCTGTGCCGTGTTGCGCTGTTGGGCTAACATGAGCGCCTCGCGGTTTGTCTGCATGAACCGAACCGTACGGTAAAAAATCTGGTCAGTCTCCAGAATGCGGTAGAGCACGTCAAGAGTATTAAGCGCGTCGTCGTCCATTGGTATGTCAATGCCATCAACACGAAAGCTGTTTACTTTCGGAAGAAGCCAGCGATACTGGGCTGCCCTGTAAAGCGAGGGGATTTAAGGAACATGATCGATTCAAGTTGATCGGCTTTCTTGTCGAGGACGGACAGCGTTGCCTCTTCTTCGTTTCCCTTGTGTTTGATTAGCATCTCTTCGTAGATTGCACGGTACGGCTTTCGGGGTGGTTGGAATCCTTCTAGTTGCTCGATACAGAGTGCAAACAACTGAGCCACGGGGTTCTGGATCTGGTTCGTGATGTAGAAGTTCACATCGACATGGAGCTTATTTGCAATGACATAATCGATGTGTTCAATACGATCGCCTTGTTTTGCCTGTGTCGAGTTCTCTGCGACAAACACATACTGAATACGATCACCCACCTTCGGCGCTGTTCCAGGATCACGAGCGATCATCCGCTTGGCAAGAACCACGTGACACATCTGATCCGGGATCTTGTAGTTATCACCCAGTGCCTTTGACATGATAAACTTGTCCAGGGGATAGCCGTTCTTTAAGACCTTCACTAGCTGCTGCTGTACATACGTCTGAGCCTTCTTGATGTCACGTTCCTGCAAGAGCACGTCCAGAGCTCCACCGTAGATCTCCTTCACAATCGGCGCACTATCGCGACGCTTGAGTGCAATGCCCATGTACATGCGCTTTGCCTTCGCAGGGTTCGGATCTTCCTCGTACTTCATCCCAACGTATCGTTTCCGACAGAAGAGAATGAATGGGTAGAAGGTCTTCTCATAAGCGATCTTGTAGGGCTGTCGCATCTGTCGGCTGATGGATACGCCACACTCGATGCCCATTCGGATGGATTCGGCAACATCCTTGGTAGGGAACTTAACGAAGATGGAATCTGTGTCTCCGTAGACCACGTCTCCTCCAAACTCGCCTTCGGCGACGGTTCGGGCGAATTGGAGAGCTCGGCGCCCCGCGGATGTTGTGCATGCGGCGACATAGACATTGCGAATAGGCGAGGTTCGGGCACCGGCCTGTCCGTAAACAGAGTTTGCAACGACCTTATAAGCAAGCTGAAGGCCGTTGAACACAGATCGCTGAGCTTCATCATACTCTTGATTCTCCATCTTCTGTTTGAACTCCTTTCGCTTCTTCAGGAGGATCTCCAGAGTCTTGGGCAAGACGCCCTGAGTCATGGGGATGTTCTTATTGTTCTGCACGAACGTACAGACCGTCTTACCCACCACTTCCTCACCATCGTAGTTCTGGTAGTCAATCTCCTCAAATGTGTATCCCTTCTCTTCCAACCGTTCAATCTCGTCCTTCTTCATGCCCGATCGCTCTGTCGTGAAGCCTTCGACATCCACAATGCGAGTGGCGACCCAGGTGTCCGGAGACAGATTGTAGGCGATCATGTTCGTCGGATACAGGGAGTTGAAGTCCAGGACCGAGACGGGCTGATCAAGATACATGCCGATCTTAGGAGGCAGGACGATAGCCCCCTCGTAGGAGATGCCCTCGCCCTCCAGGATCTCCATAGCCCGAATAATCTGATCGCGCTGGGATGCGTAATATACAACGGCCGAGAAGATCTTGATCCCTTGACCCCGGGTCAAGACGAACTGCATCGGCACCTTGCACACATCTGCCATTCCGCGGGCATTGACGATGGTATCCAGCTTGCCCATGAGTGTGGCCACTAGGTCGCAATCCTGAATACAGTAGCGAGCCACCCGGGCTCGTCCCTCTGGGCCCCCGTGTCGGTGGAGCTCAAACATCTCTTTCGGAGACACGTCGTCCTTTGAGAACGACCACTCCATGTGCTTCATTTGTTCAGGTGTGAACTCGGCGAACAATACCTGACTACACTTGATCTTGAAGCCATCCTTCTCCACGTCATAGACCTCAAACTTCTCGCCCTCGTAGACCGGATCGTTCGTATTACCCACTAACTCAAACCGCACGTAGTTTCCGTTCCGCAGACCACGGGTGCTCTTGGTTGTAACCCGTTTGTCTCCGTACTTGACGACCTTGTCTCGAAGGAACGTGAAGGCAACCGTGTCCAGCTTGAAGTTGTCGAGGTTGTGCTCACGCCTCATGTTCAGCAACAAATCAATCCCCAGGCGACCCCGAATGGTCAGGAACCGAAGTTCAAACTTACCTGCTGCGAGCTCGGTCTTCAGCGTCCCAAATTTTTTGTCACCCCAGTTAGACTCAACCGTCTTGACACGAGACAGCTCGAAATCCTCACGAATTCCAAGCTTGTCAATGCGCCCCTCGATGTAGGCGTCATCAAAACCAAAGATGTTGTAGCCACACAGGATATCGGGATTACGAGTTCGGATCTCCTCTGCGAAGGCCAGGAGCATCTCCTCCTCGGTGTCGCAGGATACAAACTCAACCGACTCGTCCCCCGAGTCAGCAACTTCACCCAAGACAAATACCACGCGCGCAGTGGGTGTAATCATGTCAGTTGAACGGCGATAGGAGACGCCGATCTGGATAATCGGATCCTTAGAGGCCATCGGGAACTGATTGGAATCGCCCGCGGGGCACATCTCCAAATCGTAAGATGCCACGAGGAGCGGAATGTTTGCCTCACACGTCTCCACATCTCCGTACTTGCACGTGTGGAAGGAGTCCACGTAGTACTTTGGGTTGCCATCCTCATCCTCCGGAATCTCCATCTTCTGCGAGTTATTGAACTTCAAGGGAGATGCAGGGCCCAGGTGCTTCTCATGAAAGAACCGCAGGAACGGGGGTAAGTTGCTCTCATACTGAACACACTTGATCACCGACTTGGCGGCCTTGAAGGTAGCTAACGTCTCGCACTCAACTGTCCATACGTTTGTGTATTTGATATCATTGAACCCGCTCATCGTATCATACTTTTTGATCTGCCGAATCGTTGGAGAGGGGTTCTCCAGAATATTCTTGCTCAACTTGAAGGCGTATTCCTCCTCGCCCTTCTTGGGACCAAACTTCTGCACCCACTTTTTATTAGAGGCTTCGTAGATGAGATTTGTGTTGGGTTTCTCGGAAGTGTAGAAATAGGGCCTGAACCCAGTGAGACGTACGCAGGCAACTGTCTTGTCGGCGCACCGACCGAAGACATCGATGACGTAGGCTCCGTTAACGTCATGTTCATGCCAGTCAATTGGTTGGAGGATGATTGCCTCTTCGCTTGCATTCTTGATTAAAGCTTTCTTATCAGCGGCAATGCGCCTCTCCTCCGCCTTGTTAGCTGCAATCCGTTCCTCTTCTGCCTTCTTGACTGCTGCAATCCGTTCCTCTTCTGCCTTCTTGACTGCAATTCGCTCCTTTTCTGCTCTCGCCTCGGCAATCTGTGCCTCCCGCTTTCTTGCCTGTTCGCTGCCAAGTTTGAAGTACTCGGCTGGATCAAATGGTTTACCGCGACCGCCGCCAGTGTGTTCGTTATCACAATCTTCACTTTCTACTTTCAGATCGAGAAGTCGTTTGTAGCACGTTGGTCCAAGAATGTAGTAGAGCCCATCCATCTCTGCGAGATGGATGTTTTTATAAACATAATTGTTGCAGATACACTTTACCCTTGAGTCTTCATAGACGGGACAAGCGAGCTCAAAACTCTTGAGCTTACTGTGAAGTTCATCTTCGCTGATGTTGAGATACTTACTGACTAGGGTAATCCCCTTCATGAGTAGTTGGGACTCCATGGCTGTTATCTTCTATCTTGGAGTAACTCTATTCGTTTTTTCCTGCGACAAGGTAAGAGATGTTCGGCACAAATTCCGTCGATTGGTTTAATGCTCCCACTCGCATCCGCTCGGATGAATACGACCAGGCCGCAAAGACTGTGGGTAATACCTCCACACTCACGCGCCAGACAACTGGAATGGACGCTGCCTGCTCCGACACACTGAACCCCGCCTCTGCTATGGCTGATCAGCCTGGCTTTATTGCGAAAGGTGGGTTTGGTCAGCCTGGAGGCGGCTGTGCTGTGGACCTCAACACCGACCTCCGCTGGGGTATCCCCGGTGCCTGGAGACAGAAGGGCAAGCACGAGCTCTGGGCTCGTCCGTTTGCCACTACGCCTGACATGGGTGGCGGAGACCCGACCGCGGTGGACGATGAGTCTCATCTGATCCACTCAGCAATCATCCGCAACCGGAAGGAGGCGAGCTCTATCATGGACTCTACAATCCCTAACTTCTACCAGCCCCTGATTGCTATCAAACAGTCTGAGTATTCCAATCCCAACAACTGGATTTATGATTGGACACGTGGAGGCGATGCGACGCGCCTGATTCAAACAAAACGTGTTGATGTGTCTTAATAATGCGACTTGTGTTCTTTGCAGGACGGATGCCCGACCTGTGCGGTGCATTTCTCCACGATATTGATCTTGCGATTGAATTGGAAAAGAGAGGTCATGATGTCGTCTTCATGGCCCTTGAAGTTCCAAAAGTAGGTGTCAATGGCGGACTCTACCGAGGATTCAAGTACATGCACTTCTCAGCCGGAGGCAAGTACTTGGATGTCAGTGAAGGTTGGATCTGTCCTCATGCTCCCGCGCTTCCGGAGGTGCGTAAGTTGAATTCCCGCGGGTACAATCGCCCTATCATTGCTACGTGCCACTACGATGGCAACTATACTGCGATCGTTAAGAACAACCCTGGGCGCAAGGTTCAGTGGGTCGAGATGATGATGTTTATCAATACCATCATGGAGCCCAACTATCGTAAACATGTCAATCCGTGGCCCCCGAATATTATGCGTACCGCCGTGGTCCGCCCACTCATGCACGAGAACAAGATCAAGATTGACGAAGAGTTTCATGGCGATTGTATTACGTTGGTCAATGCCAACCAAAATAAAGGAGTTACGCAGTTCATTGCGATGGCTCGTCGGATGCCCGATCGTAAGTTCTTAGCAGTCATTCCGTATTACGGAGAACTGAGCGTGCCACCCGCTCCTCCCAATATTGAATGGGTGCCGTTTGATGATGATATTCGGACCATTCTCAAACGAACTCGGATCCTTTTGGTCCCAAGTTACTATGAGAGTTTTGGTCGAATTGCCGTTGAATCCATGTACAACGGTATTCCCGTAGTCTATTCGAAACCTATCGCAAATCCCAAGCAGCCGAGTGGGACTACAGAAGGGCTTCATGCATGGATTTCTCCTGCAGGTATCTCATGCGAGCGAGAGACCATTGACGAGTGGATATCTGCAATCAACTCATTAGATGACGAGACTGCCTACGCGGAGAGGTCGCTGCTGTCTCGGGAACATATTACCAAGATGAACCTCTTTACTGAGGGGACTCGGATTGCAGGACTGGTTGAACAGTTTGTACGGGATTATCCGGTGAAGATTCAGACACCTCTTCAACAACAGATAGCGGCAGAGTCGCAGATGCCTCAGCAGACAGCAACGCGGATTGTTGAGCCCCAGGGACGGGTAGGGTTTTCGAGTGGCCGACTGAGAATACAGCGTTAACCTTGTCCTGGAGCCAACGACCCCTCTCGCAAAGAGCGATCTGCTCAGGGTCCATTCCAGTGTCTACCTTGGGCTTCGCCGGAATATACTTGTTTCCGGCTGTCACGGGATTCTCCGGGATCAAGGCAGAAATCGCATCAATCACGGTCTCATGTGCGAGCAGTGCCCGATGTGCCTCCTCCCGCGTACATCCTGTCATCTGCTGAACCATGGTGACGTCATCCATCTTTTTCTTGATTACTTGTAATACCTGAAGATGCGTTTCATTGAAGATCTTTGCCCACCGGCTCTGCTTTATGCCATCTTCTTGGCAGTCCAACTGGGGTTTGATGCATCTCTGGGAATGTGGGCGACCTTTGTGATCAAGCTCGTGCTTGGACTTGCTACCGTGATTGTTCTGGATATGTTCTGCGGAGTTGGTCTCGGAGGTGTCTCGTGGTTCCTGGTTGCGGCTCCGTTCATCATCACCTCGCTGGCGACGGCAATTTCAATGGGAATGGACTTTGACACGATTGTTGTGGGACAAGTCGTGAAGGAAGGGTTCCACTCTGGAAGCAAAATGGAACTCATTCCGGCAGATTCAAATGAGGTCAAGTAAGCTACCATGTCGTCTACCGCAATCTTCTGTGCCGTTCGCGCCTACTCTGCACTCTGCACCTTCATCAACTGGGTTTGGGGACCTGCCCCCAAGGACCATTCCATCAACTACCATGTCCTCTCGGACGACTTTGACAATGAGGATCTCGCCGACATGAGTCGTGTTCCTGAGGATTCCATCTACGTTGAGGAGTGGGAGAAGAATGGTCTCAAGCGCTGCAACCTCTTCTACGAGGGCGAGGAGATTGTGCGTGAGCTCTTCGATCCCTTCGAGCATGTGCCGGACATCCCCTGGATCTGGATCGGCGACAAGAAGACCGAGGTGGATCTCACTGCAGCCATGAGCAAGTATATGGCTGCCGGAAATACGATCCGCCTTGACCTCATCCTCCATCTCATTCAGGTTCATCACGATACAGAGATTGTCTATGTGGACGCTCGGACGTTGGAGGAGGTAAAGTTTCCGGCGTCCGGAGTAAAGATCGGTGTCAGGAATGGAGCTTCCAGCCAAGCCGTTTCAGACTGCTGAGCGATACATTCAACTAAGAACTAAGTGCGCACCCGACACGTGGTCGGAGACAATTCAACTTATGAGTGACATGATTCTCATGCCAATCATAACTCTATTTTTATTGTTTTTTCAAGTAGCGGACCCTATGACGGTCGCCATGAATGGACTGCGAATCTATCAAGTATGGAAAGACTATATCGAGTACACGCAGCTTCGATTTGAAGTGCAGCGAATGATGTTCTACTGCCAAGCAATTGGAGGACCGTTCATTGTGACCAATGATCCGAAGTATATGCCTTACGTCTTTGCGGACGCAGTTCAGCGAGTGCCCGTCGGAATCGCAAAGGCACCACCCACCGGGAGGTTAGACGGGTAAGCCTGTTGGATCGCAAGGCCACGAGCACCGTCTCCAGCAAACCCGTATCCGACACCCGCGACCGAACCGCCTCCGCGCATGGAACGGCGGTGACGACGGGTGTGGCGGCCGCCACTGTGCTTGCCTTTCTTGGTGTACTGAAATCCACTGGCACTGTTGCAGTACCCCAGCACCTCACCCGAGGAGGTTCTGGCCTTTGTCGGTTTCCATGTATCCGGAGCCTTGCACTGATCCTTCGTCACCATGTCGGGATCAGGGGGTGCCGAGACCTCATACCCACCGCGGCGGCGACGGGTCTTGCGGCTGCGACGACGACGGCCACCCATCGGCTTGTACGCAGCACCGCCGGGCACAGACGTCATATTCGGGACAACCTCCAGAGCGCCGACTGAAATTGGGGTACCAAATCCATAACCATTTCCACCACGCATCTTGCGACTACGGCGACGACCACCGGCCATTTTTGAGCAACTCATTTACTCTAGCTTGGGAAGATAAACGCCAATCGTACCTGGAACTCCATCGTACTGCTCATAGCCGCGGATATGGGTGCCGACAGGTGCGTTGTCAATGGTTGTCAAGGCAACCAGGTCGGGGAAGTGAAATAACTCAAGAATCTCTGCAATCCGTTCCTGACGCTGGACAAATGTCAAGCTGTCATGAATGCGAATCCCGTTCAAGACCAGGACATCATATACGATGTAGCTCTTGGGCGCCAGTCGAACGACTCGAAAAATCGTGTCACAGCAGACACGTTCATCCATGACCAAAGCCAGGTCCTGAGGCCGTTCTCCCTTTGCATCAGTGAAGTATGCGTGGGCATTACCATTTGTATCGTGTGTCAAGTAAATCCATCCGGGATTTCCACTATATTGAGGCACCTGACATGGGTCCGAGATTGCTGATCCCTTCCTTGCCAGAGGAGACAGCCGATAAGAGACTTTCATACGTTGGTACATTGGAGGGCACCTTCACTTCATTCTCCTTTGCTGCTTCGCTGAAAGCGGGCTGAGAGCTGCGCGCCGGACCCGGGTCGCGCGTATCGACCGGAGGAGGCAGCTTGGTCGTTACCAGGGGAATCTCGGGCGCCACCGGGGGTGCCGCCACAGGCTCCTCAAAGCGTACCGTGGGGACAGGGGCCTGAACTTGAACCCGAACCGGGGTGGGGGGATACATTGTCTTCACGGCGTAATAGCAGGCCATGTGAATGAGTGCGACCATCACCAGGGTGGATGCCCCTACAGAGAGGAGGTTCCAGACGTCCATTTACATATTCAAGACCTTTTCTAAGTATACAACAAACCGCAATGTCCGACACCACGCAAGTCACTGTTGAAGAAGTCAAGGTTCAGGTGGCTGCACCGGTCCTGCCGGATGCACTCAAGTCTCAGCTGGAGGCCATTATCAAGGAGACCCTCAAGAAGGCCGTGGAGGATATCCTCGCCGAACTCAAGAAGCCCGCAGTTGTCGCATCGGTCGTGGCCGTTCTGGACAAGAATGGCGATGGCGTTGTCACTCCGGAGGAGGTCAAGGAGGCGGTGGTCGCCAAGGTTAAGAGCTGGGGTTGTTGTTGCCGTTGAAAAAGAACACGTCGGGTCCAACCTCTTCCTTCCAGATACGAGGAGATTCCGAATATAATGTTAATGTCACCGTCTCCACGTGGTAGACGCGCGAGAACACCTCGCCAGTGTGGGGCCGACTGAAAAAAGTGTATGTACCATCAAGATTGACCTGGATCACCTCCAAGGTCTTTTCATATTCATTGTACCTGCCAAACCCGGTATAGAGATACCTGGTTTCGTAGGTTGTTCCTTTTTGGCTCGCAAACTCAGGAGGGACGATAGGGGAGAGTGTGACCTTCATTATTATACAGGCACGGTGTTTGCGAAAACCAGAGCGATCAGGGCTTCGTCATCGGTCACTGCATCGTTCATCTTCTTCGCAGCTGCCACGAGTCCATTGTGGATCACGTCCCACTTTGCGGCATCGTTGAGGTACTTGGTCGCCCGCGTCCGCTTGTCCGGGAACGACTCCACCAGCTCGGACTCCGTTGCGCCCGCCAGGTGCATGTAGACCCGCAGCTGGATCTCGTCGTACATTGGAACCATCGGCCACCAGCGAGTTCGTGCCTTCGAGTCCACGATACGGTTGTGCTCCTTGACGTAACCATCCGTGCGGCCCACCAGCTTGTAGGTGCCACAGTCCTTCTTGAACGTCATGGTATTACGCTCCGCCACGACGACATTGTTCTCGGCCTCGTAGGTGTTGAGGATTGCCTCCTCATTGTTCGTACCCCGCTGGCGCTGAACGGCACCCCGAATCTCACCAACCACGATCTCACGGATCTCGGGAGTCAGCTCCCCGTGGCGCAGAGTCAAGACCATCCGGGCCTGCGTCTCCACATCCGAGAGAGTTCCCGAAATGTCCGTCTGTCCCACGCAGGCACGAACACCGGCTCCCACAATGTCCCGAACTGCGGATGTCTTCAGAATCGTATCTTTCACCTTGGAGACCGCCACACGTTTGTTGCTAGTCTCGATCCATGCGATACGAGTCTTCGTTGGAGCGTGCTTGAGGAGGAGATCATACATGACCTCATGGGGGCGCTGGAATCCATGCAGACCGATAAGACCGGCGACCTTCGAGGCAGAGACTTCGGGGATATAGGATGCCATGTTCACTACTCTCTCCTCCGTAGCCATTTATAGATCCATTTTACGCGAAGCTTTTCTGCATCCGCACAATGGCATCAATCCACCCGGGCATTCCCTGGAGAACATTGGAGACTGCGATCGTGTTCCCTGACACAACTGTAGCATCAAATGTAGTCCCCTCGCAGACAATCAGGATAGCCGCCAAGAGGAGATGCTGCTTGGCTTTGGCATCGGTTGGGCTCCAACGCAGACAGTACATCTTGTAGAGAATGTCGATGACAGGCCGTGCTTGTGCTTGAGTCTGCTTGCGGATTGCGTCCCAGAAAATCCAGACAGGATGAGATCCGTGGGGCTCAGAGACAAACTCGTCAAACCGATTGGCAAAGATGAGGGCTTGCTTGGTCTGTTTCTTGTGTTCTCTGCAGTACGCAAAGACCCAGGCCATCCAATACAGTGCTCGAGTGGCATCCCGGACATCGGATCGCAGGCAATAGACAAACTCGTTGAGTGGAACGGCAACCGGAAGAGGATCCGCGGGCCGAATCGTGAGCCTCCCAAACAACTGTGAGGGAGCCTTGAGATGTTCCTGGATCGTCTGAGGGTCAAAATCATGCAGGAGCTTGATTGTTGGAAGAGATGGCAATTTATTTTTACGGCACCCTGCGAGGGTAGCGGCAACCTCGCAGATAATCTGTCGCGCATCCAAGTTATTCCGAATGGATGTCATGGTTCCAACTGAATACGCCTGTTCAATCGGAGCGTACCGTTCATAGGCAGAGGCTAAGTACATGAACACGTTGGGGTTTGCCCGGTTGATGTGAACGGCTGCGGCGTCAAACAGGGTGGCCCACAGACTATGAACTAGTCCAGAGCACAGTAGTTCTAAAGCCCAATAGCATGCGTAATCTGCGTGACCGAGCTGCACGTTTTGAAGGAGAACCTTCACGACGTGTGAGCGTGGATGTCCACAGAATGTTGTCTTTTGAAAATCGGCGACTGTGCGAGAGTCGGATACCTCCATTGTGTTGGTTGTGTAGTTGATCTGGACCGTACAGACGCAGACTACATAGTGCCCGTCAGTTGTTTCAGGAATGAAGGCGTTGCAGGGGCACCTGCCTTTGCTCGTTCATACTCGGTTTGTGCTCGGAATAAGGCCGCATCCGACTTGAGCTTCTCGAGAACAGACGGCCCACCTTGAGTAAAGCGACGAACCAGCATGAAGATACACACAATCGTAGCAATGGCAATGGTCCAGTTCAAGAAGGTATCCACCCACGATGTCGTTGCTTCGATTGTATCAGACTGAACTTTCTTGTCCTTGTTGATTTGATTCTTAACCGCATCGATCTGTTTCTGGAATGTATTGACAGAGAACGTGAGATCGTCCTTGACGGATAACACCTTGTCTTTGAGTCCGTTGATGACATCAATCGTTCGTGTTTGCTGGTTCTTCCTCTCGACAAGGTTGCGATACTGCGATGCAAGAGTATTCACGACCGGCTGTGCATCCGTATTTGCAACCCGCTCCTTTTCCTCTTGAATCCAGGCATCACCCTTCGTCAGAGTATAATAGGTGACACGTGCGGCCTGGTATGCAGCCTCTCCTCCTGTTGACCCGCGAGCGTTTTCGGCTGCCATTAAATTCGAAAATGCGATCGATTGGCGATTGGCCGATCCCACTTTAGCATCTGCAGTTGCAAGAGCTGCGGTGTAGTCTGCGTATGCCGACGTAAATGCAGGGCCACCCGGTGTTCCCGTTCCGGTAAAGGGAGGGACCGATGTGAGTCCAAAGGATGCAAGTACTTCATTCTTGGTCGGGTTCATCATCACACACGACGGCACACCGTCGAGTATTTTGCTCGTGTACATCGAGGGGCACTTGACAACACATGCCGACCCATTTGGCGACATCACAAACTGCGACGGACAACTCATTATCTACTACCCAGATAGATTCCGGTCGCCGTTCCCATACAGAGTGTCAAAAAGACAAGGTACGATGCCATTTCACCAGGAAGTACCAGGAACTCAATAAGGGAGAGCAGGATCGTAAAGAGAGCAGTCTGAATCACAGCAAGGCTAGGGGCCTTGAGAATCTTGGATCGTAAATTCGGAATCTCATTGGGCTGAACAGGAGGACGGCCTTTTAAATTTCTCTTGAGCTCATTCATCTTCGTACTCGCATCGGTCTCCATCGAATACGTCGCATATTGCGACCGAATCGTCTCGTAATCCATTGTTTAACGGTTAGGAACAAAACTCTTGAATGCACCTAGGATTGGGCTAAACACACGAGCATCGCGATTCGCCTGCATGTCACGCCACCCGAGATTGTTGGGGGTCGCCGACTGTCCCCGGGAATTGTACGGGAGGATTGTGGAGGACATGCGAACAAAACGAGTGAACTCTGACGCGTCGCCAACCATCGCACGACGAACGGGAGGATTGACCTGTCCAAAGGGAGACGTGGGCATTTTGTTTTAGGACAGGAATATAATGGGTGACGCCGCAGTACCGCTTCCCGCTGAGCTGGAAAGTGCACTGGCCTCCTACAAGACCAACTACGCTGCCTACAAGGTGACAGGTGAAAACACGTACAAGACGGCCTATGAGAGCGCCCTCGCAACTATCAATGCAGGAATTGGAACTGTCTCCACCGCAGTGGGGACCAACGACACCTATATTCAGGGCTTTATCAATTCGTACATGACAACCAATCAGGATATCACGTCGCTGCAGGCCAAGTCGAGGATGATTCAAACCCAGGGCCCGAAACTCCAAGATAGCCTGGCACAGTCAAAACAGCTTCATACCCAAGTCGTCGCTGCTGCAGATGAGACATCGCTCTATGTCAAGGCTGGCATCGTGGTTGGACTGCTTGTCATTGTGGGTATTATCGGAGCTTTGTAACCACCCTTCCACATCAGAATAAGTACAAACAGGATAGCGGCGATTCCAAGCGAAATGGAGTACCAAAAAAATGCGCCACTGAAGTTTGCGTATTCGTGGTTCTGGAGCATCTGCAGTGTCTGGTATTGATCGCTTTGCAACTCCATGATAGACGAATCATTCTGAAGACTGACCAGTTTTCCAATCAGTGCATCGTGATTCTGTTGCAGATCATTCCCAGATTTTTCTAGCAGGGTATGAATCTCCGCGGCAAGCTCTCTGTTTAGAGTTTGGATTTCTGTCAGCCTTGCCGGGTTATTTGCATCAATCAATGTCTTATACTTTGCAAGCTTCGTCTGGAACGAGTCGCTCATTATTACTGAGCTACATTTACATCTTCAACGCAATAGCGATAGTAGTTGCTGCGACCCGCAGTGTCCGAGTGGCGTGTCACCTCAATGACATCACCCGGGATAGCACCAATCCACTTGATCATCGTATCCTGCGAATCAATCCAGGGCAGCTGGTTCTCAGGCTCCGAAATCTTGTACTTGTCAAAGATCTCTGTGCGCTCCGCCTCATCCAGAATACGGTGGGGCATCGCCATGCGGTGAGTCGTGATATCAAACTGAAGCTGCCAGATGTGGAAGAGAGCCACCCGCTTCTTGGCGTGGGACTTTGCGACACGCAGAACATTCTCTGATGGCGGGCTCATGGCCACAATGACAATCCCGTTGGTGTGACCGTTCTCCTCTGCAAAGGCCAGCACATTGGTGATGTCTGTGGAGAGAATCTTATCCTTCTGGCTGAAGCACACCAAGACGTTTCCAACTGTGTAGAGTGTCACCTTCTCCATCTTCTTGTTGTCGCTTGACACACGCTCTGTTGTCGTCTCGAGCTTACGGCGGCTGAACATGGTCCGAAGAATATCAAGTGCCTTGTCCTCCATTGTGAGTCCCCCTTCTTACAAGTTAGGACATTCGTTTTTTTCGGGAGCTTGAACAATGAAGCAGTGGGTCTGGTTCGCACTCGGTCTTGTCGTTGTTGCCTTTGTTCTGAAGTTAGTTCCTGGATTTGAAAAGTTTTACGGCGGTCCGCCGGAAGGTAAGATGATTGACATGAGTCAACAGAAGCGTGCTATGGCTCTTGAGGATTCCTCGTACTCCCAGCGGACCAATCACTTCGTTCAAGATAACGGAGTTGGAGAGGCCCCCGGAATGGACACTCCGTGGCAGGTGAATCAGTTTAAGAGCCGTATGTGAGAAGATCTAATGGGATCAAAAGCAAAAATCCCTAGGGCTCTTCGCGAACAAGTGTGGCTAGTCCGCGTAGGGCCCAAGTTCCAAAGCAAGTGCAAGGTCTCGTGGTGTACGAATACCATGAACGTGTTTGATTTTCAATCGGGTCATAATATTCCTGAATCAAGGGGTGGTAAGACAGACATCGACAACTTGGTCCCAATTTGTTCTCGCTGTAATCTATCAATGGGAAACCAATACACAATCAGCGAATGGACAAAACGGTTTTCACCGCCTACCAATAAATGGTATAAATGGGTGTGCCCAAGGTTCTCATGTTGGTGATCTACAACCCGTCACCACTCTATGATGCACAACGAGATTTTTGGAGAAAGTATATGCATTCATCTCCAGCAATCTCATCGTACTTTGTTACATATGGTCCAGTCTCTGAGCCCACACTAGACGGAGACATGTTTATTGTTCCGGGTATCGAATGTTACCATGACATTACGCAAAAAACAATTACCGCACTCGAGTATTTTTTAGAGCGTACATCGTATGATTTTGTCATTCGCTCAAATATGTCATCGGTATGGGACTTTAAGTTACTCGTCCAACGTCTTGAGACACTTCCCCGTACCGACCTATATTACGGAGAATTTCTTCATGATTTTTGGGATGTATCGCACCTTGATCTTGTCGGCTTCTCCGTAGCATGGGTTTCTGGTTCAGGTATTATTTTTACGCCGGATGTATGTCGCAAACTTATTGAACACAAACAGGTAGCTATTTCATTTCATATTGTTGATGACGTTGACTTTGGATATACACTCAATCAGATCGGTGTTCGGATTACGCCGGGTAAACGGATAAAAGTCGGTGACGACACAATGGATATCCCCACGGGGCATTATCATTACTGGGTTCGGTTACTTCCACAGCCAGATAACGTTATTGAACGAACAATTGCTTGCATGGACCTCATTCTTAAACGTCAATCGTGAGGACTTTAGGGGCAGGTGGCTCGGGCTTGGTTCCCTCGCGACGGTGACGCTCGACATCGTCCCAGAATGCGCGGAGATCTGGCAGGTGATCCGACAGCCACTTGGGATCTTTCGGCACAAAGTCCTTCTTGATATCCGCCAAGACCCAATAGATATACTGATACTCCTCCGTCAGTCCCGACTGCCACTGGTAGAGGTCAACGCCATCCGGCTTGTAATCAACCTTTCCCTCTGGACTCACAGCAAAGACACCTTTCGTCTCCTTGCTTTGATCCCATGCCGTAAAGTTCAGCTGCTTGAATCGAAACTCTACGTACTCGCACTCGTCAATTCCTGTACACTCCATTTGCATCTGCATCTGGTGAATATAGTACGACGGAATTTCATCCTTGCGTGCGCGACTCATAGGACACTTGAACTCCACCAGACGACCATACCGCATAGGGTCTGCGTCCGCATAACGAGGCACGATGAGGCCGTCCGGAGAGGCACCCAGGAACTTATGAACGGGGTGCTGACAGCAGCCCACGTCGATAATGTCACACCCAGTGGAATCCTCGTAGATCTTCTTTGCAACAGGCTCAAATCGAGTTCCCCAAATTAACGCGGGGATCGAATTGAAGGGATTGCTGTCGCTCTTGGTAACCGGCTTCAACTTTGTCTCCAGCAGCTCCAGACGAGAGGCCGGTGTTGTCCACACCTTGGACACCTCCGATGCGGTGATCATAGTTCCTCGTTGAGTGTGCCAGGCATCTGTGCGCTGATCCTGTTTGCCATACAGCCTGACCGTCCGCTCAAAGGCCCGATCGCGAATCCACAGACGACCCGGCGCCCCCGTCATCAACGTCTGTGTCGCTCGCATGACCTCCCTCTTCAGGTGCCGGTACGACAGCTCCGGCGCAAGGGATTTGCACAGTAAAGTGAAATGGCGTAGGCGCGCGTTCAAATGCGTGTAGGGTCGTTCCTCCAGTAGATAGGACGCCAGTGCTTCCTCCATTAGGGTTCTCACCCTTGCTCTCCGAAAGTTCATTTTGACGCTCCTTCAGGCGTGTCTCGAAGTCTCCCGCACCCATCACGCCAAGTTCGGACGTGCGGCTGAACATCTCCGTGTACATCTTCTTGAACTCGACATCCATGTCATCAAGGGCTCCCAGCGGGACACCCTTATCCTCCATGGTCGGCATGACATCCCCCTCCTCGAACACAGGGTCGGGTTGCTGGGGTTGGTCCCGAAGCATCTCCAGGAATGTGGGGTAGACCTTGTCACCCTCGATCATCATGAATGTACCGGGCGTAGTGGCCTCCATCACACCACCTTCCTCACGCACTCTGTCAAGAACTTCGCCGGTGCACACAGAGGTACCAACTGCAAGAGGCTCCATTTATCTTTACTTTACCGACCCACTTTAAGCGAGAATACCGCAGTCAAGATAAATGGAGGTCATTCAGAATCGCGATCACTGGGTTCTTCACCGTCTGGAGGGATTCTATTCCAACCCCGAGCATTTCAACAAGGTCCGCACAATCCTTTCGGGCGAGTCTAAGGTCAGCCTCCGTCTTTTGGACTGGCTTGTGACCAACTATGCAAAGAAGCACAATGTGTCCTACCTGGTGGGGAGTCGCCATGTTATTGTGTACCTTGCCTACAAGTCTCACCTAAAGGCGTATAGCAAAAAGATGTTCGATCCCTTCTGCCGTTGGAAGCGAATCCAGTTCATGGGCCTGGATACCACTGTGGGACAGCTGAACTTCTTTGAGTGGGCAATCCAGGATGATGTGCTCAAGTATCTCGAGGAGAACTATGATGCGATCCATGCAGATATGGATGCCTGTTCCACAACCATCCAGCCCAAGACATCCGAAGACGGTAGCCGCAGGAAGCGTCACGAACTTAGTCGTTCCGCAACCAAGGCGGTGCGTCACCACGACGTGAAGGTTGTTGTGTCGTTTGAGTAATGCAGTCGGTTCTTGACCCACGTGTTCTGTATACAGATCTTTCCCGTGACGTTGTCGAACACGATGTGGATGTCGTCTCTGATTTGTGGTCAATGAATGGTCGTGATGTCTACCGGGGTTCCCGCGACAGACAGTACTCTCATGCAAATGTGTATTGGTTATATACGGAAGAACTCGAACGAACGGGTCTAGTGGAACACTCCTTAGACGATCATGCTGACTTCCGGATCTTGTGGTTCTACGAAACACCCTTTGCAACACTCTTGCAGGAAGAGGGCTGGACAAACGACCGAAGTCTCTGGTCGGTTCTGCCTCGCACAACCGTTGAGCGATTTCTAGGGGAGGACTGGACAAGTCCCTCATCTATCTTAGAAGCATGTCTGCATGGACCCAGCCGTATCCTGACTGTCGAGTCTGTTCTTCGGTCGCCTACTGTGTACAGTTGCGATACATGTGGTCAGAAATCACTACAAAAAATGAACTGCGGAACCACTCAGTCTTTGCTGAACAATCCCGATAAAACAAAAATTTTGTTTATAGACGATGACCTGTACGTCTGTAAGCCTCCTAGAGGCTCACGTATTTGGGACCTACTCGGCTTTAGATCGCCGAAGGCTGAGCCGTCCGACGACGAGCCTGCTTTGCAGGTGTCTGAGGCACCGGAACCGGAGCCGCACTCGGCGCCTCCCGAGTCTCCTCCTCCTCTTCCTGCTCCTCATCCTGCTCCTCATCCTCCGTCGCCACCGGAATCTCCGCAGTCGCCGTCGCCACCGGCTCATCCGCACTCTCCTCCGCATCAAACATCTGAGCAGCCGTCACACGAGCCTGAGCCGAAACCTGAGCGTACGAGATACGCCACGTCACGCCGAACCCCTGCCCCGACACGTAGATACTCGGGCTGACGATGAAGCGAGCCTCCATCCGCTTCGGGAATGCTGTCTCCAGATTCTCCGGAGTCAGCGCAATCGGGCGGTTGGCCATATCCACCGCATCCATGCTGACCGTCAGCTGGCCGCGATCGTTCGGGTACACCGGAACCTTCATGCGGAAGCTCGGAGGATACTTGCCATTCGGAACCCACTCAGCACCCTGCTTCTCCACGCTGGGAGACACCAGAGACTTCATGCTGTCACGGAGGACATCCTCCTTGCGAGCACGACCAAACCACGACGTACTGCGCTCCACAGCGGTCTTGATCACCTTCTCCTCAAGATCCTTGAGAAAGTTGTACATCTGACCAACCTCACCCGCATCCGTCGGGGCACGCTCCTTCGCGTAGGAGTCGCACCCGCGCAGGCTAGCGAGCATGGTGTAATTGATGCCATTCTCAGTCTCCTTGATTGAGACGCCCATAGGGTACTGAAGCTTGGGAACACGCATCTGGAAATTCTGCCCATTGTACTTGATCGGGACACTCTTGGACCCGTTGTTCTTGCTGACGCGGATGTCGCCGAAGCTGACCTTGGAGATGTCGAGGTTGGATGCATTGATGGTGGCGTTGACGGACATTTTGATCTGGTTGTGTGGTCTTACTACTCAGGCTATCTGTAGATCCATTTTGTCTGTACGTTTCTACTTTCAAGAACTCTCCCAGAGAAAGGTAATGGTTAGGTGCGCAGCAACAAAACGGCGCGGAGCTACGAGTCAGTGCACCGCAAATGCCATTCTCGGGCATACTGTATGTGGCATCCATGCAAGAGCAAAGAACGTAGAGATGTGGAAGGACAGCAACATAACGGATATACGGGTTGTCAAATGCCAGTCGTATGCACGCCGGTGGCTCGTCCTCTGTCATCTCCGCCTCGCGGGACCGGGGGTGCTATCTCGCAAGGGATTAGCTAACGATGAAGAGCTTGTCTCGTGTGGAGAGCCGTCTTCTCTGCACCCCCTTGACTATTTTTCATTCGAGGAGAATGGCAAGATTTGGTGGTTTAACTTTGCCTCCATCTGGACCTGGTGCCTGAAATCGTTGGAGCCTAGCAATCCCTATACTCGCTGTCCCTTATCCATCGACACTCGCAAGCGCCTTCGAGAGATGTGGGTCTTACGAAACAATCGTGATCTACCTGTTCCTGCCGAGCCCGTCCCTGGCGACGATCGTATTCGGCATCGATGGATGCTGCTGTGCCAGATCTTTGCAGATAACGGCTTCACAGATGTCTCACTCGACCAGTTGGTTCGCATCAGCAGGTCGTCGCATATTGCTATGTGGAGATTCCTTCGAGAGGACAGCAAGCTCGCCTACAAGCCCTCGATCTATATGCTCTGTCGCCAGCTTCTTGATAGCAACTCATCAAGCTACATTGTCAACTCACTTCGCATGTTGATCCGCCTGACAACCCAAGAAAAGGAGCCGTACACAACTGTTTTCAATGTCATGTCGGCCATCTACCGCTGCTAAAATGGATTTAACTTTAGGTAAGCAAACGGTCTGTGCTGCCATGAATATCTTTGCTCTCTCACTCGATCCCCGCGAAGCCGCCCAGTTCCACTGCGACAAGCATGTGGTCAAGATGATTCTCGAAACTGCCCAACTTCTCTACTGCTCTCACTGGATCTTGGATCCTGACAATCTTCCTGCAGACGCCTATAAAAAGACACATCCCAACCACCCGTGTTCGATTTGGATCCGTGAATCAGTCGAGAACTATCGCTGGCTCTCCGATCTCGGGCTGTGGCTGTGCCGCGAGTACACCTTCCGCTACGGGAAGCGACACAAGACGGAAGACCATATTGCCTGGCTGTCTGACAACTTTCCGCCCCTGCCTCATGTGGACCGCACACCTTTCCGAATGGCGATGCCCGACGAATATAAAACTGACGACCCTGTCCGTTCTTACCATGCATACTACCTCGGAGCCAAGGAACGAATGTTAGTCTTCTCCAAACGACCCCTCCCCCCGTTTGTAGAAAAGAAAAGGGTTTAGATGACCGCCGATGGTAAGAGTATACCAGTGCGTTAAAGATGTCTGCCTCTTCTTCTGTTTCTAAGTCAAACAAGATGCCTGCCGCCAAGAAGTCCGACGTCGCCCCGAAGACTGCCGCCCCCACCCCCGTTGTCGCTGCGGCGCCGCCGGCTGCCCCCACCAAGGCCGTTGAGCCGAAGGTGGCCAAGACCAAGGTCGTGAAGGCCGTCACGCCCGCGAAGGCGGAGGCCACGGTGCCGACGGTTGCCGCCCCGGCGGTTGAGCCGGCCGCTGCCCTCCCGTCTGTCTCGTCGGAGGCCCAGCTCTCGGCCCTCGCGGAGACGCTCAAGGCCCTCAGCGCCGACCTCTCCACCCGTGTCCGCGACGCCGTCAAGGCGGTCCAGGAGGCGGCCAAGTCGGCCAAGCGCGAGGCCCGTGACTCCAAGAAGAAGAAGAAGGTTGACCCGGCCACGATGACCCCGGAGCAGCGTGCAGCCTGGGAGAAGCGTCGCGCGAACAATGCCTTCCTCGTCCAGCGCCCGCTGACGGAGGAGCTGTGCCACTTCATGGGCCTCAAGGCCGGTGAGACGCGCTCGCAGACGCAGGTGACGAAGTTCATCAGCGAGTACGTGAAGACGCACTCGTGCTTCGACCCCTCGTTCAAGCGCCGCATCCTCCCGAACGCCGCCCTCGCGAAGCTCCTCCGCGTGTCGGACAAGGACGAGGTTACGTACCTGAACCTCCAGTCCTTCCTGAAGGCGCACTTCATCAAGACCCCGAAGGCTTAATTCCTTGACAAGTGATAATGGATCAACGATTCATCCCGTGGGGATCTGCGATGCCAGGTGCCAATGGGATAACTGGAGCTAACGCTTGGTCGACGGCAGATAAAGATGAATATTTTAGACTAACCGAGTTGAGAGAGAGAGCCTATGATGAGCGGAAGCAAGAAGCTGAAGCATTGATGAGAAAAAACCGCGGTCGGCCCAGAAATGAATGGAGCAAGGCGGATCAAGACGCATTGGACCGAGGTCTTATGAGGGAATACCGTTCTCACGATCCGTTGAATCGTTTTTATGAAGAAATGGAGGAAAAGTACAAGGGCGTGAGAGCCAAAAAGAAGTCAGTTGCAGAGGATGCTACCAAATCCTTTGTATTTGAAAAGCTCAAGTACGCCCCTCCCCGGTTGGGTATGCCCGGTGGACCCGGATATGAGGAAGCAAAGGCTTCGTTTGGCAAGGGTCGTACTCGTAGGCGCCATCGCAAGTCCCGACGCACTCGTAAGCGTTAAATCTTGGATATCTACAATGCCAAGGTACACTCCTGGGAGAGAAATCTGGAGCCAAGCGGATACCGACGAATATGCTAGATTGCGTCAAGAGGCGAGTGATCTTGAGGGTGTGTGGCGTCACCATTCGGACGAACTTAATAGGGTTATGCGGTCCCGTGTAATTCCGCCGTCTGGTACTTTACAACGATTAAGGTCGTTTCTGGCGAATGCGCAAAATGAATGGGTCGCAGCTGCTCAGAGAAAACTCAACTTTTTTGATAGGTTAATCCTCAAATATAAGAAGATGGTTGAAGAGAAAGAGGCGCTTGCAAAGGAGGCCACCAAATCTGCGGTACACGAGAAACTGAAGTATGCACCCCCGCGGTTGGATATGCCAGGTGGACCTGGATATGAGGAAACAAAGGCTTCATTTGGTAAGGGTCGTACTCGTCGTAGTCGCAAGTCCCGACGCACTCGCAAACACTAGTCTTTTTAGCTCAGGGGTAGAGCAGTTGTTTTACTCACAACGAGTCGATGGTTCGATTCCATCAAAGGACACACCGCGTTCATCGTCTAGTGGTTAGGATCAAAGATTTCCAATCTTTAAACTGGGGTTCAATTCCCCATGAACGCATACTATTGTTATGGATCTCCATGTCAATACTTTCTGTTCTTGTTACAATGGAGCCGGTCAAGAAGACCCGCCGGAACACAATGGCACAGTTACTTGATGAGAACGCCGCGACGGGTGTCAAAGTTCAAGGCCTGACGAAAGATCCGTGCCAGGAGATCTGGGCAACTGGGGTGCGCCATTATGTGGATGGCTGGTGGCGAACACCGGATGGATGGAAGTTCGTCACTCGGTTTTTTCCTGTCTTCGTGAAGAAGAATCCGAATACCAAGAAGTCCTTCAACTGCGATGTGAAGAACGAGGGAGGACAGTACGTTCTTGCCACGCTTCCCGGACGAGACAAGCTGGCGACCTATCTGAAGTCTATTCCGATCTACAAGGATCTAAGCGAGCTGGAAGACGGTGTCTATACGTGGATCTTTTATACGCGTGCAGCGAGTCCAGTTCAGTTTGCGGCCACGAAGACTTGGTCGGCTCTTGAGATGGGAACAACGCATCTTGCGATTGCGTCCCGTGTGGGTGCTTCGAAGGTTCATGGAGCGGGTGAACTTCGCAAGTCCGGTGCCACCTATACATACAATCTGCTGTCAGGTACCTTTACAGCGGAGTGGATGAAGAAGATGAAGGGAGTGTGCACGGGAGACAAACTGGAAGCCTACATTGACAATGAGTTCAAGACTCGTTTTGCAAAGTTTGACTTGACTAAGACAGGAACTACGTTAATCACACAGGATCTTCCTGTCACTGAAGAGGATGTCGAAACCTATACAAAGGCCGGATGGACCTTTCAATTTTTTCAGACACAAAAAGAGTGCCTAGATGTAATGAAGACAAAGGGTGGGCGCCGTCGTACCCGTCGTGCAGGGGTGCGGGAAACCATGAGCGAGCCCCAGCAGATGATTCGGCGTAAACAAATCAGGGGAGTTCAGACAGCTCGGAGGTCGAAGATTAATGACGTGGTTCGACTGATTACGCGATCAGGTCGTGATGGGCGGCCTCACTGGATGGGTCCATCCCAAGCAAAGCAGGAGCGTCTGTCTGAGTTAATGTATCAGGATGACCGGCTCTCGTCAAAGGGTAAGGGTCGCAACTAGGGTGTGTTTGTGATGAGTTCGTGCGGCATCTCCAGATAGAGGATCGTGCTAAAGAACGGAGACAGCCGACCATCCAACACCAACGCACGCTGCTTAGAGTTCTCCGACAGCACCTTTGTCATCCGCTTCAGCAGGGAGCGTTTATCCACAATCGGCTTGACCTTGATTTTGCAAGTGCCCTCATGCCATCCACATAGCGTAGAGGACTTGCAGGTGTTCTCAACCATCTGCCCACAGGGTGTGCGAACTTTGTTCACAAACTGAACCGGTTCATTCACCTCATCCCAATAGGCTTCGCGAGACATCCATTGCGAGAGATCCTTAAACAGTCCAGGTCCAGGCTTTGCAATGGCTGCTCGCAGGTCCTCGTGATCGCCTCCTTGGATATCTTTGGACAAGGAGAACAGCAGAAACTCAAACACCTCGGACGAATAGGTGATATCACTCGCTAAGCGCAGATCTTCGGGGTTCGAGCGACCTGTTACGAGTGTCTCTTCAGAGTGTTCACGGATTGTCTTGGTCACCTCTTTTACTGTGTCCTCTTCCTCCGTTTCTTCGGGACGGAAAGGAGCACGAAACCCAGACTCAAGCAGGAACTCAGTGTAGGTTCCATCCGATGCTTGAAGCACTTCAGCGCGCTTGAATCCACTGTGACGTGTGTCTTTCAAGAAGGTATCCAGCGTCTTGCTCGTAGGCAGTTCCTCGTCCTTGACATCTGCATATCCTGACCGAACGGCAACTCCGCCAGGAACGTCCATATTCACAGGATGAACAGGGAGAACAGCCTGTTCAGGAACAAAGACCGCTTGGACACGCTCAAAAGGATCTAGAATGACCTGGTACTGAGACATGTTCTTTGCAATAAGCTCCTTGACAGCATCATCAAAGGTCGGCACAGATGCCGAGCAGGCTGCTGTGTGAAGTCCCCGCAGAATGTTCTTGGCTCCCTCTTCAAACTTATTGATATCCGTCACGTAATCAAACTTGAATCCTGTGCGACCCGCACGACGCGTGACCTTTCCGAGAACATCAGTGTCGAGCAGCGCAATCGTTCTGGACTGCGCGGTGGTCTTGTCGGACCAGAATCCGCAGGACATGGTGTTGGTATGGGTATTGATGCGCATGACACGACAGTCAAAGATTCGAGTGATGTACTCAATTTCATCAATAACGGGCAGGGTCTTGGAGGTATAGGCACGGTCAATTCCTGACACAATCCGATCGATTAAGGTGTCACCTTCACCCAGGTCCTTCCACGTACGGAAGAAGGAGCATTGAATGATCTTCTCCTTTGCATGAGCCGGAGATGGCAGATGACGGGTTTCGTCATTCAGAAGTTTGGGAATACTCTCACGAGGAAGACCAACGCCCACACGGAACATATCGGATGCCGAGGCTTCAATGCGATTTCTCGGGCATGTCTTAGAATAGTTTGTCTTGACTCCAATACGCTTTGCGAGTTCGCCAGGCAGATAGCTGATACGGAGAGCGGGAATCACACCAGACGTCAGAACATAGTAATCATCAATAGGTGTCCCCGATTCGTCTGTCTCCTCCGCTCCCAGAACCACAGCACTTGATGCAGGTTTCCGATAACAACACGGGAGCTTTTTCTTGCTCGTACTCTTTGCAGATGGGTCCTTGAAGTCCGGATACTTGAACTCTGTGTTACGCTTGATCACGCTGTACTCTCGCGAATCCTCCTTGTCTGTCACGCGGACCTTTCCGTTACACATAGGACAGTGCTTGATACTGTTGTCATCCACAACAAGCTGATCTTCAGACAAGGGTATTTCGTCACGCATACACCAGTACTGCGGGCAGACTGCGATACCTTTTGCAACACGGAGTATTTCGTTCGCAGGTGCCTTTGAATAGTTGTACTCTTCGGGGAGACGGGCCTGGTCCTCCGGAGTCAAGATGACAACTTGAGACAGCTTCTCGCACCGTTTCGAATACTCATCATCAATCAACTCTGGATCAATCTCCAGAATACGATTATTGAAATAGTTGTGCGTGCTGATAGGACCACCCTTCTTGACGGCAACGACATTCGAAGGCGCGGCCGCTGCGTTGCTTCCTTCCTCGGGGGCTTCGGGTGTCTCGGCTTCCAGATCTCCCAGATCAAAGTCTCCTTCTTCGACCTGTACGGTGGAGGCCACGCCGGCAGAGGGTTCCACGACTTCCAGCCGACGGGGACAGATATCATTGACTTCTGCCTTGTCCGATGTCAAGACATAGCGCAGCAGGTTGGCATAGTCAAGCACTCGGTCCAGGTTCTTCACAAACTTGACCAGAACTTCCTTGGAGGAGAAGGACAGAATGGGATAGCTCTCCGTGGCTTTTTCAAAGTTGAATTCATTCTCCTCCAGCTCCCGAATACGAAGCGTCAAGGCATCCGCTTCCTGCTTGGTGATCCCCATCTCCGTCTCAAGGGATCCGTCGCTTTGCAAGATTCCGTAGGCACGAAGAAGTTCAGCAGGTACATCGGTCTCACGGTCAGCACGAAGGAGTCGGAAGGTATTGTCTTGGTAGCTGAAGACAGTCTGCAGACATCCAAACCGACGCATGTCGAACTCTGAGATCTCCTTGCTGTAGGTGGACACGATGGACAGATCATTCAGTTCCCAGCGTGAGACGTCCAGATCTGTATCCACCACAAAGGGAACGACAGCATCCAGAGACAGCAGCCACTCCAGTAGAGAATCCCGAAGTTCCTCCAGAGTTTCCTTGGATGCCTTGCTCCGATTGGTGGAGAGCGTGATATCCTTGTTGGTGATGGCAATACGATCAAACGAACTACTGGTCTTGCCACGGTACAGCAAGAGGGTTGGAATACTGCGCTGAGGTTGGGTTCCTCTTGACCAGGCCTTCCACATGGGGATGTCCAGTTTGGGTTCTTTTGTTTTGGGATTGTCCACATAGAACTTGTGACGAGTCACTTCGCCCTTCGATGTAAAGTAGCTGACAACGGGAGTGGTCGGGGACACTGTCAGTCCGTAGAAGATCTGTTCAAACCGAACACGCGGCGCAGTGAACTTGGTGGAGATCAGGGGAATATACCACTTTGCACGCAAGACGGATGTGTGCGTGGGCTTGGGGGCCTTGAGCTTGAGAAGAGACGTGAGCTGACGATCGGACGCACTGATCGACGCGCGGAGGGGCTCAATGTTTGCAGGAGTAGATGTCTGAAAAAAGGGAAAGTACACTTGCTTCACGGTATCGGTTGCCTCGGGATCCACTTCCGTCGCCATAAATCCATAGACCTCTTCCCGATGAACTGTCTCAAACAACAGCTGACGGGCAGGGATCGGGCGATACGCCTCGGAGACTTGGGTATCCACCGGGGGTACCGGCAAGATAACCGACTTGTCTTCGGGGACACCCAGAATACGCCATTCCTTGAACGAATCTTCGGGGGAAAAGAGTGGTTGGAGAAACTCATCCACATCCTGCCATTCCCGTTGTGTTACAGCACGAGCTGAGATACCCGTTCCTGGACGAATCAACGATACATATGCATCCAGGGATTCCAAGGAGACACGCTTCTCTCCGCGCGAGAGCCGAAAGAACAAATCCATCCAGCGCTTCGGGTTGGAGGAGTAGTAGGTCTTTGGTAGTTCAACCTGGACCTGAATGAACAGGCGATCCGGGTGAGTTTGTTTCGCAAGCGCGACGTGTTGTCTAACCAGTTCAATCGTGTCATCCGAAAAGAATGACAGAATTGTAGTTGAGCCTTCGAGGGGTACTCGTAACTCCATTGTAGAGAGGAGCGTTTTCTTTTAGATAGGGGAGTCCGTGATTTGCATCCCACAATACGCGGCAGGAGTTTGTGCGTAGTTGACTTGGGTATAGATTCCTAGTTTCACAGCGTCGTGAAGAACCCGCTTAAAGTTGGACCAGAACTCCTGCGTGTGTCCAATAGTTTCCGTCATTAAGTGGGCCATCTCATGGAGCATGACGAACATCACGGTATTCTCATCGATCAAAGGATACGTCGGAGGCTTTGTCTTATCGCGCAAGCACACTACAATTTTCTCTCCTTTGTTCTCCGAATACGAGGTGTCCTTGGAGGACATGTCATTTTCAATGAATACATCGGGTTGAAAGCGAGCAAGGAAGCGACCGATGGGCGGATCTGAAGCCAATGCCGGCTCACTTGCATAGAACTCTTTCAGTTTGTTCAGCTTGGCGCAGATACTTGCCATACGCTTGACGGCTTCCTCCTTGTTCGGCAGATTTTGTATTTCATACATCTTACCATCTGGACCCGTCGTAGGGGTCGTGTTACGGGGTCCGGCAAAGTATGAAAGGGCAAAAATGGTTGTGAGACCGGCAGCAATGGGCAACATTACTATAACAGAAGAGTTCTATTTTGAAATAACAAAAATACCAATTCCGTTCCACCACGTACTTCTTCCTTTGTGGTCTGGCATATCTCTTATCTCTTCTGGCAGTAGGGTTATCTCCTCCGAAAACAGAATAGTAGCACCAATATCCCGAAACGCGTCCATTGTACCCGCCTTAACAATATCTGTCCAGTTCCAGTCATCAACCATGATAATAGCTGTATCTTTTAGACAAGACCAATACTTCACAATCGCCTTGTAATGATCTTCGTATGTGTGAGCGCCATCATACAAATAAACATCATATTTAGGAAGTGTAGCGACATCTACGTTCCAGGAATTTGATTCAATTAACGTATACGTGCTATTACCCTTGTATTTTTCAAGTGCGCTTATGAGAATGTCCTTATTACCATTAAACTCTGACCAGTTATCTATGAATGTAGCCATGACAGTATTACCATATAATGCGCTAATTGACGAACTTCCATACCAAGTTCCAATCTCAAGATATGAGCAATTTTCAAAAGAACAAATTGCGTTATAAAATTCACGAGTATATGGACCGCTATAACCAGTATAGTCGTGAATTTCTTGTGGCAGTCTTCTTGTTCCAGATTTTACAGATATCAGAGTTTCTTTAACATGTGCAACTAGGTCCATTTATAGTAATATCTAGTTTAAGCCGAAAGTCCCTCAAGCGCACGGGTGCTCTTGAAAGGGTCCGGATCAATCGTCGTGTTCAGGAAGGGACCGACCGTGCCCTGCGGGTTCGGCTGCTCCGAGCGGATGTCATAGGTCGGGTTCCGGTTGGTCTGCGAGATACCGATCACGTTGATGTTGGAGTGGTATCCAGACTGCAGGAAGTTCTGGCCCTTGAGGTCGTCACCACTGGCGGGGTTCACGGCGGCCCACGAGGCACCGATCTTACCCTTCGGCAGGAGCTCAGACGAGTCCAGGGTGGTCTCCGAGTACGTCTGCTGGGAGGCCGGGGTGCGTCCCTGCATGCCGGCGGCGGAGGCGGCGTTACCACCCATGCTGAAGGGCAGATCCATGTTAGGGCCAGCGTCCGACAAGGGTCCAGTCGGACCCGAGCCGCCGAGCTCAGAGGCGCGGTCCAGGAGGGACCCCTTGGCGCCCCCGTAGGAAGTAAACAGCGTGTACAGGACGACAACACCAGCAAGTACCATGCCCAGGCGGATGAGTTTCGGTTGCGTGAGCTTCATTGTATGTTTATACTGACGAAGAGACAAATTTCGCGATGACGAAGTTTCTAGACCCGCTCATCCAGGATATAATTGAAAAATTGAAGTCACCTGACTTGCAGGCGAGTCTTGAGACCGATGTTCTGCGGCCGATCATTTCACGAATTCTCAACATTCTCTACCCCTACCTCTTTGGGGTCATGCTCCTCTGGTTGATGATGTTTGTCTGCCTCGCCATGATTCTCCTCATTCTTATTCGGGGCAGCCTGGTTGACATTCTCCGGAAATAACAGAGTGACAAGGTCCCCTCGGCGAAGGCTCCAGAATCCAGAGATGTTCCGTGCCCTCGCCTCCTTCCGAAGCTGATGGATCGTCATCTTCTCGACCTTCATCGCCTGGGGGAGCTCAGCCATACTCAGAAGAGTGACCAGCTCCTCCTTCGTCTTCACATAATACATCTTGATACGGCGAGTCTTGGCGATGAGCTTGAGGTCAGCGAGGTACATCTTATTGTAGTTGATGGGCTCCATGGTGCATCCGTCTTTGTTTGGCCTGAATGGATCCATTTTGGACGGCGGGTGAGTCTTTTCTCTCCACAAACACAAGTATGAAGAGAACTACAGCCGTCCTTGCGTTTTTCGTCGCAGCCGTCCTCGCCGGACTGTTTGTTAACTCAACCCTCCTCGCGGCCTCCCCTGTCGTGAAGGAGAAGTTTATGCAGAAGGAGAAGGGTATGCCCGTGGAGACAGGTGAGGTCAAGGGATTCTCAAGCTCGCCGCTCCTGGGAACGGAACCGCTCCCGACCCCCGAGCACCCCTACGATCAAGTGAATGACCAGAAGCTCTACGAGTTCGCCGACAACCGCCAGAGTCCCGAGTGCAAGGGATCCCCGTTCTCGGGCGACCTGGGATATGTTTGCTTAACAGATGCCCAGCGTTCCGAGTTCGCCACTCGCGGTGGCAACCGCTCCTCGTAATACGCTTACAAGACTCCTCTACTACACATATAAATGGAGCACCTGAGAAACCTGCTTCAGCATTTCAAGGAGCGGATGCAGGGGACGACATTTCCCAGGGCATCCGATGAACTGTTTGCTCACATTGAGAAGGAACTCCTTCCCCATTTGATGAAGATTGTCAAGAAGGACAATACGCTGTTCACGGATACGGACACGGCACCTGAGTTGTTTCCGGGTATCCGGGTGAAGTGGGATGGCTCGGATGAGTCGTGGCAGAAGGTCCGTATGGCACTGATGTATTCAGTGCTCCATGGAGATCCGAAGGAGAAGTTTGCAGCGATCTTTGAGCAGGTCAAGGGGCTCATTCCGGGTGGCCGCCAGGATGAGGTCATGGGAATTCTGGAGAATGAGGAGACCCAGAACTCGATGAAGGAGATCCTGGACTTGGTGATGAACACTCGCCTTGCGAGTCTGATTGGCGACATGATGCAGTCCATCAAGTTTGAGGATCTGGACATCAACCTGGAGGATCCCGATGAGCTTATCCGCCTGATGCAGAACCCTCAGGATAGCGATGCTCTGAAGGTGATTATGCAGCGCGCCCAGGAGCTCCTGAAGGACCGTGTCGAGTCGGGCAAGATCAACCAGCAGGAACTCATTCGCGAGATTGAGATGCTGCGTGCTAAGATGACGTCGTCCTTTGGAAAGTATATGAATGAGATGGTGGTTGGCCGCGAGCAGCCCGCTACAGGAAATACGTCTCGCCAGATTTTGTCCAACTCCCCCGAGGCCCGTCGTGCTCGCATGTTGGCACGCCTACAGAGGAAGCAACAGGAAAAGTCTCGCAAGTGAAGATAAGAGAGATGTCAGCTGAGCCCTTTTGGTATTCCGAACCAAGTGTCCTGTTTAGCCAGGGCGCCTGGTACAAATTTGTTCCGACAGCAGCCATGACTGTCTCGGAGTCTCTGAATGCAGTGGTCCGATTTTCTGTGTACCTGTCGCTCCTCCTGTTTCTGTCGAGCATGCAGCCTATGTATCTTGGGCTGGTCCCTCTGGTCATGGGTGTTACAGTTGCTCTGAACACACTGTTCCCGCGGGCTAAGAAGATCACAGAGTCGTTCGGCAACGGACTGGTTGTCTCAGGCTACGTGGGTGACCTCGAGACTCGCCCATCCGATGATAACCCCTTCATGAACCCGCACTTGACGGATATCCTGGACAATCCCAATATGCCGCCGGCTGCTGATGTCACTCGCAGGGATATTCGTGACGAGGTCAATGCAGCCTTTGCCAAGACCTCCAACATCTACATGGATACGACCGATATCTTTCAGATGGTTCAGGCCCAGCGCAACTTCCACACGGTGACGACGGACGATCACGCGGGTCTCCTGAAGTTCATGGGCAAGGGACAGCGTACCGATAAGCTTCTCTCAGAAGGGTACGTAGCTGCGAAGGGTACGGGCCCGGCTTCTCCGCCCACCCCGTCGATTGATGTGCCGACGGGAACGCAGGCGACGACGTCTGCCTCCACTTGATTTCTTGGGAACCTTCAGTTCATCCATGATCTCCTCTCCCGACTCCTTCTGACCCGAGATGGTCTTGACACCGTCATTGCTCATGTACTTCATCGTCGGGAACCCATTTGCCTCGTTCTCCGGAACTGCCTCAGATTCAATCTCAGCCGTGTCAACATCCGTCATCTTCTTCGCCTCCTCCCATGCCGGCTTATTGGCTTCACAGTGACTGCATCCATCCATAAAAAACAACACAAGAAGAGGCCGCGTCTTCAGGAGCTCCTTGGCTTCCTCTTTCTTGTCACCACCACGGAGAACTGTTGTGGGCATTTATATAAGAGAGTGATAAAATGACATCGATCGCTGAATTGAATGCCGCACAACCCGTCAAGCTTCACGATGGTCGTACCCTCCAACAGTATGACGACTACACCAAGTCTCTTGCAGTTCACACTCCCGCGACTGGATTTAAGCAGTTCGCCTCGCGTGATCCAGTCTCTCAGCAAAAGTATTCCGCAATGGAATCCTCGTGGGAAGGAGTGGAGTCGTCGGACAAGGCCATTGCCTCAGGGGTGTATGCCCTGGACTACGCATCGGATGACCGCAGTAACCGGCCCAAGCAACCGTTGGTTCTGCCTCCTGCAGCACCCCCCAAGAAGGAGGAGTCCCTGTTTTGTGTTGTTCAGTAATAATGATCGAGTGGTTCGCACTCACACTCCTTGTAGTTCTTATTGTTCTGTCCATGCGAGAGACATTCGTAGATTCCGAGTTTACGTCGTCGACAGAGGGCTCTGCTAAGTATGGCGTAGGCAGTGCAGGAGTCGCCACGGCCGTCCAGCGTCCTCCGGAGGATACAAAGTCTCCGGTCTATGCTGTATGGAAAAGTAAGATTGATGCGCAGGTCCCGATCGGAGCCAATGATGACGATTACATGAAGGCCATCCGCGCATTCTACGATAAAGTCTACAGTCCAGCAACCGAGAAGCCGACAACGGCAGATATTGAACGATTCCTTGCGAGCTCAGATGTCGCAGGAACGCCAATTGATCCTGGTGCACTCCGCTTGATCTTAGCCGATGGATTTCATATCAGTCCCGGTGGAAGTGCTGCAGCAAAAGAACTTGAACAGGTGAAGTTTAGCCCGAGCGAGGCACTTGAACCGAGCGATGGTCGTGATGAGGTGTATACGCGAGACGAAGAAGACTACAGCCCGGCGGATACTCGAACGGGTGGTCCTGTTCCGGAGGGATATTATGCACCATTGAGACAGCAACAGAAACCGCGTCGTATAGGAGAAGCAAACTACGAGACAGTGGGAAAGACGGGAACATTGTTCTATGACGTGTGCGCTGAAACAAACAGTCCTGGTTGCAGAGAAAACGTCTTGTAGGAAGACAATGAAGACACAGTGGGTGCTCCCTGCTGTCGTGGCTGTGGTTCTCTTTCTTTGGACAACCCGTGAATCATTTGAAGATACTGCAACCATTCATGGTCCTCCCTATGGCAACACCCCTGCAACCGCTCGGCAGCTTATTGCTCTGATGCCCCCGGAGATGCTTGCTAAACTCAAAGTACGCGTGTCGGCATCGAACCCGATGACAGATGCCGATGCCCTTAAGATTGTCTATGGAGATGGCGCAAACATGAGCCCTGTTCACAAGGTCATGAGCGACTTCTACTGGCAGGTGTACAGGCCGGCTACCTCTACGATCAGCGTTGCCCAGGTCAATAACTTCCTTGGACTCCAGGAAGACAGTTGGATCTCTGGAAATCAGGCGCTCCTTCGCGAGTTCTTGACGACCTATTTCATCCGGGGACAGAACGGTGCAGCCCAGTCTGGATATCTGGATCGACTGAATACTGTCTGGGGCCAAATGCAGATCGATAGAGCCAATGCCCCTGCTGAAGAGAAGACCACGACCACGGAAGAGACAAAGACCACTCCCGCCATAAGCAACACGGTCATGTATATTTCGATTGGAATCGCTGCCGTCTCAATCCTGGCAGTTCTTATTGTGATGTTCCTTCCTCCACGAAATGTCTTGTAAGAGTGTAATGAAGACGTGGGTCTGGGTTTTACTTTTAGTTGTCGCAGCCCTCTTCGTGTGGACGATTCAGCGCGAGGGATTTCAATCGACACCAAAGCTTCACGGCCCGCCGTATGGCGGTTGCACAGACTTCAAAGAAGACGGCACGTGTAGGATTGCCAGCGACTACGATCAAATCGCAGGAATGATGTCCAGTACGCTGATCGCAGCACTGAAGGTCAAAAATCAGACAGGAAATGCCCCGGTCATGCCAGGGGCAACCGCAACAGCCTCAGAAAAAGCCGCATACCAGAACGACTTAGTTGCCTACCAGCGAAAGCTCGTGGATGGCATTATCTCCGACACGATGGGAGAGTTTTACTCAACCGTCTATCAGCCCGCAACCGTGTCGGTGACATCTGCTAAGGTTGATACGTTCATGACAACCTACCTGGCACAGATCAAGACAACAACCCCTTCGGCCTATACGTTCTTGTCTGCCAATAAGTCCGACGTCAGCGCTCTGTTGGTTGCCTATTTCGTAACACAGCCTGCAGGAGCTGCAAATTTGGCACTGACAACTGCGCAAACAAACTCGGCAAATGCATCGACGGAATCTGGGTATGCTGCGCTGTTGGCAGCTATGGGACAAGGCCCGGCCCCGAATCCCAGCTGTCCCACAGGATACACCACGTCTGCTGATTTTAAGACGTGTAACGGTGCAACAGGTTCTGCCCCGAAGACCCCGACGTGCCCTACGCCGTTCACATTCACAAACGGTGTTTGCAAACCACCTTCGACGGTCGGAGGCACCGGAGGAACCGGAGGAACAGGTAACACCACAGGAGGGTCTTCGTTGACTCCACAGCCTAATTCGGGTACAAACAATGGCAATATTTGGGGACCGGCATTCACTGGATTTGGCGATAATGCTTCGTCGGGTGCCGCAGGATCTCGTGACTACCCGACACTGATTGGACCTGGACCCTCGGTGTCCACCTACGTAGAGGGGGCTGGAATTCTGAGCCCGTCGCAGAATCAGACACTTGGGGGGTCTGGAGCGCTGCCAAGCGGAGCCGGATTGGGATCAAATCCTAACAGTCGGTTCTTTGGATCGTCCCGGACGCCGGGTGATCGTGACCTGATTCCTGACTCAAACCAAGAATTTACACCGAGTATTGGTTCGTCCAAAACGGAACCAGTTCCGTACTTAGCTGACTTCTCAGCGTTCGGTACCTAAACATGGAGTCTATCCCACTAACAATGAAGTCTTTCGGTCTGCGCAATCAGCGGGGGTCCTGCTGGGTGAATGCAGCTCTTCAGGCAGTCTTTCGGATCCCTGACCTTCAGCAGCGGTTTCAAGACGGAAAACATGATACAACCAACCCCGTCGAAGTCTGTCTCCACACCATTTGGTCCTCCAGTGGTGCCATGGGACTCAAGGACTTCTACGCGTGTGTGAATACGACCCTCATGCCGGCTGGCGAGGGAATTGGAGACTCGCATGAGCTCCTGGAGTTTCTCTGCGATAAGATCCCGATGCTGGACAAGATGTTCCGGTTTAGTGTGGAGAATCGCCTCAAGTGTGATCACTGTCCCTACACGGATGGCAAGCGCGAATCCATGATTGAATTCCCAATTGTTCCGTCGAAGCCCAAGGAGACCGTTGTGGATGCGATTGTGGCAGCAGCTCAGCCCCATGCGATCCCGGACTGGACGTGTGAAAAGTGTAAGGGTAAGGGCTGTACCAAGCAGTTTCTGTTGGCAGGGTTCCCCCGGATTCTTGCCTTCCACGTGACCTCTCTCCGCTCCACGGTTACGTACTCCAGTATCTTGACTCTGAACAAGATTGACTATGCGCTGTTCGCCGTCGTGTGCTACGATGGAGGTCATTGGTGGACCTACGGCCGCGATATGCCGCCTGGTAAGACATGGGTCACCTACAATGACGATCGAGTCCACAGCCACGGACCCCAGCAATTTCCCATGGCAGATACGATGCGCTTGCTAATGTATTATCGCCTCAACTAGTAATAAGACATGCAGTCCATTGAAGCAACCCTTTTAATCTCGTCGGCGTTCGTCGGGATCCTTACCCTGTTCGTCCTTTTTTTCACCGGCTCTATCGTTGCCGTCCTTGCGCTGTGGCTCGTGACGGCTTTGATCGTCCTGGTTCTCTGGTATTATGGATTTATTGACATGAACGTCCTTGCTCCGACCACCGTGACCAAGAAGACTGTCAAGACCGAGGAACCCAAGCCGGCGACTGCGCCGGGTCTCGGTGGCCCTAAGGTTGGCAGCGAGGTCTTTCACATTAATGACGATCAGTTTACCTATGCAGATGCACCGGCTGTGTGTGCCGCCTACGGAGCCGAACTGGCCACTCTTGAGCAGGTCACGGATGCCTACAATAGCGGTGCAGAGTGGTGCAGTTACGGATGGTCGGCTGGTGGATTCGCTCTCTACCCCACACAGCGCGGAACCTGGCAATCTCTTCAGGCTGAGCCGGACACGGTCAAGCGTACATCCTGCGGTCGCCCGGGAGTCAACGGCGGCTACTTCGACCCTAACACGAAATTCGGTGTGAACTGCTTTGGATTCAAGCCGAAGGGCAAGGCGGAACTCCCGCTGCCTCCTCCGGGCACAGACACCGTGGCCTTCCGTGCTGCGGTTGCCAAGTTCGCGAAGCAACTCGCTACGTTCACCATGACACCCTTCTCCCGTGTTGAGTGGTCTGGATATGATTCGACTCTTGCGGGACGCTACGGAAGTCAGTTCAAGGCAGGTGACACTGCACGAGAGACCTTCAGGGAGCGAGTGGTAGGCACCTCGGGAGTCGACCAATCGGTGGTAGAGAACCCGGTTGCAGCGGGTACCTACACAGCAGCGCCGTATGGTCTTGTCGGTGATCGAGGCCCCCCGGGACCGATCGGACTGACCGGAGAGGCTAGCACAGTTCAAGGACCGGCCGGAGTGGATGGAGTGGACGGACAGAGAGGTGAGCAGGGCGATCCGGGTCAGCAGGGTATCCAGGGTATCAAGGGTGACAAGGGTGACAAGGGTGACAAGGGCGACACAGGAGCGCAGGGTATTCCCGGTACAGCTGGATCCACCGTAGGTGTCGTTGGACAAAAGGGAGATCCGGGTGCGAAGGGTGAAAAGGGTGACAAGGGAGATCAAGGAATCCAGGGTCAGGAGGGAAAGACTGGAAAGGATGGAGTTGCCGGAAGCGCCGGAGCCGTCGGGGCTACGGGCGCCACAGGTGCTCCTGGAAAGGATGCAAAATTAATGCCGAGACTCACCCATGCGTGGTGGGGGACTCAAGAGCAACATAATCCCATCATGGAGCAGACGATCTCTGCGCTAGAAACTGGAAATCCGTTCAGGTGCGACAACAATACCTATGGAGATGTTCACCGGGATCGGGTAAAGGAGTGCAATATTGGATATCAGCTTGCTCCCGGGGTGAATAAGACCGTGCGTATCTTCGAGGGCGAGGTGTTTGATCCGGATATCATTCCGTTCACAAACTCAATGGCCGAAGAGGCGGCTCCTGTGGACCCGGCAGTGGCTCAAAGGCAGGCAGCGGCGGCGGCACAGGAGGCGGAGTCCAAACGGTTGGAAAATGAGAAGGAGGCTAGGCAGGCAACAGCATCAGCGTGGGAGGCGAAGATGAAGGCGGACGCAGAAGCGTGGGCTAGACTTGGGTCTCGATAAAACTAATCCAACCGCCCTAAGAATGTGTGCTCTCCGCCAACACGAATCATGTACGGCACCTTTCCGACACCGCGATCATAGGTGAGCGGTCCACCCTTGTAGCACAGATACGGGAGACCCTCCATTGCAACGGGCTTGTCCTTCGGGCAAGGTCTGTAGCACATTCCCTGGTACCGCTCAGTGTAGTCACCTCCTTGGGGGCCCGGGCACTTACCTCCTCCATCCAGACGTCCCTTCATACGACCTCCCGTAATCGGTGTGCATTCAGTCTTTGCGCCTCCGATACATCCTCCTCCAAGCCAGCCGGGAGCACGGCTCGAACATCCATCCCACCACGTTCTGCAATCACCTCCTCTGAGCGGCTCGCGACAGATGAGACCCTCTGTATTGAACCCAGCCGGACAATCTTCAAGACCAATCACAGTGCCGACTCCTCGGTTGTGTGATTCGGCTACGCACATGGTCAGATTACCATAAAACCCTGGTCTGCATGGTTTGTAGCACAGGCCTCCTTCAGAGCTTTCATTTGGAGAGCATGTTTCATCCTTGAACAAGCCTAGGATTCTGAGGTTCAGGATCTCCTGGCCACCAAGGGCCTGGGGCAGGGAGATAAATCCCTCACGCTGAAGATGACTCCAATTGACAATCAAAAAGAGAACGAGAATGACTCCAAATAGGAACCCCAACATTATTTTGACGTCATATTTTAATGGATCCTAGGCTCCCACCTATTGTGCCGACACCGAAGTTCGACAGGAAAAAAATGAGTTCGGCGACCGTAGTCCCTATTGAGAAGAATGGCAAGGAAACGACCTATCCATTTCAATGGCTTCTATTCAAGCCCCAGTCTCATGCGGTGGCACCGTTTCCTACGAATGAACAACCGCGGCTTGCAAATCAAGACCGTATTCAGTAGTTCGGAAGAATCCAATCCGACACCTCCCGGATCGACTCCTGATCCGTGCGACCATCCAGGTGTTCATGGACAATCTTGGCAAGACGGTAGCGAATCGCATCCTCCGAGCGACCCAGCACCGCTGCCATGGTCTCCGGCATCACGTCCATCTGACGGCACATGCGAAGCAGCGTACGCTGGTCCTCCGTGGACCACTTCTTCTTGTCATTGGCAGGAGCGACCTGACCGGGATAGACCGCAATGTACAGTGGAGTGTCTCCTGCAGAATTGATGGCGTTGGCGGCAGCGTGGAACGAGCGAGTAGTAGCAGGCATCTTGTATGAGAGTGTCTTCCGTATCGGATTGCGGTTCCATTTTACGCCCAGGGGCAGTTGTAGAAATAGATGACAGTGTCAAGAAAGACCACGGGTGCAAATGTCTGAATCGAGTCGTAGAACGTGAAATCGCCTCCGTACCAAAATCCCCAGATACCCTTGATGTTCAGCTCATAGGGAATAATACCGCACTGAGTACTGATGTTCGTATTTACAATCTGCGGATAGCTTGGCACGAAGGTCTTTCGTGTCGTATTGTAGACCCTTGCGATATAGAGCGTATTGGGGTCAAGGCACTGTTCACGGAGCGCATCAAACGAGTCCGGGGCATAGACATCATCGTCATCTGCATGCATGACAAAATCAGTCTTTTCAAGACGCGACGCATACGCCATACGAACACCGTGACCCCAAAATCCAAGAGCAACCGGCTCGTGGCGGATATGAACATGTCCCCTCGACTCAGTCTTCAGGGCAGTCGGCTCAACACCGTCAAACACAACTGTGACGTGGTCAGACTCGGTAAGGAACGGAAGAACGGAGTCAAGCATTTGCTGAAGAGATGAGCGTCCGATCGTTGCGATGAGAATGTGGAACGATGGCATTTTGTAGTGAACGTATGCTGTTCCTAAGTGAATTATTTGCGACTTCATTACAAATGGAGGTCGCCATGCTTGTCGGCTTAGCCGCCCTCGGATATTCTCTTGCTACGCAGCCGGCTGTTGCAAACTCGGAGTCCATACCGAAGATTAGCCCGATGGAGACCTTTGTCAATCCGTCAAAGCAGGAGTCTGCTACGGATAAGATCACCATCCTTCAAGATCAGACGGGTCACGGAAACATGGTCCCGTTCTTTGGTGGAAAGCAGACTCAGTCCATGTACTCGGGAGCGACCGATGGTGTGCTGGATCTCTACACCGGCAAGGGAAAGACCACGTTTTTCCATAAGGAGGAACTCCCTGCCTTCTTCAAGCCGGAGGCGGGTGGAGGTCGCCCGTGGAAGACCCCCGTGGAGACGGAGTGGGAGCAGGAGCGTCAGGTGACCTCGATGGCCACCAAGAACACCTTCCCGATTGACCAGATCCAGGTCGGCCCCGGTGTCAATGACGGCTACACGAACTTGCCGTCCGGTGGCTACCAGCAGGATGCGATCCGCGAGTACGCCATGCCCAAGACCACCGACGAGCTCCGTGTCATTGGACAGGAGAAGGTCACCTACACGTCCAAGCCCACGCCGGGTAAGTTCTACATCACCGAGATGGGTCTCCAGGCCCCGGTCAAGAAGAACAAGCCGGACCGCTTCCAGGTGCTCACGGGTGCCGACGGCTCCCTGGATCACGTCAACACGACCCAGGGCCAGCAGGTGGCCAGCTCGCTCTACCCCGAGCAGATGATGAAGCTCCAAAACCGCGAGTCCATGGGCATGCTCAACGCCAACCCGGCATCCACGGCAGCGGCCGGTGGCATGACCTACATCCGCGCCTTCACGGAGCCGTTCCAAGAGTTCATGAAGCTCACCGTCGAGGGCCGCGCGCCGCCTCCTGGACCCGTGGGTGGCATGGCCGTCCAGGCTGGCCCCCAGTCGTACAACATCCAGACTCACCGCGACGAGTCTCTGCACAACAACACCCGCGGATTCGAGGCTCCTCTCATGACCTTCGGTGGCCAGGCGCCGACGTCCTCTCAACAGGGATCGCAGCGCTATGTCGTACCGCTGCAGCAGGATGTCTACACAACCCGTAACGAGCAGCCGGGTTTGTTGGATGCTTTTAACAAGAACCCGTATACACACAGCCTCCAGTCGTCTGCGTAATGGACTACAATCTTTTGCGATACTCAGAGGGTGTCCATACCGTCTGTACTAAAAACTGGACTCGTCGCCAGATCTATGATCTCGAGCGCTATGTCTTCGTGTATCCAGAGAAACTCCGCGTCTGCTCGTGTTTAAAGAATTCGTGGTCCAAAGAGACGCTTACGTTCCTCGGCGTACAATGGAGTCCCCCTACAGAACAATGCTTGTCGACACGTTCGACTTAGGCCGAATTGAAAGTAACTTAGTTCAGCGAAAACAGGATCTGATCCAAGCCTCATCGTGGATGATGAACATCGTGATGCTTGTATTGGTTGTCGCCGGATTTGGATGTTTTCTGTACATTCAGTATTATGCAACCGCCAAGGAAGAGGCGGAGACAAAGCGCATACCGTTTGAGCCCATTCCATGGCTGTCTGCAACGCGAAATGTTCGCATGGAAGAGTATGGACGACAACTCCAACCTCATCAAGCTCAAACTGGATATGGTCTACCGGGGGCTATCGACGGAGACGGCTTCAGCTCGGTTTACGGAGATTATACCTCCCGAGCAACGCGAGACTGAGAAAAAGAAGCCGAAAAAGAAGTTAGTGCGAGTAGCCGTTCCTCAAACCAAACCTCTCAGTAAGTAAGTAATGGCTGCGATTACACCCAGCATATCCACACTTTCCTTTTACAAATACGAACCGACTGGATCGTATGTCTTTACGTCGGATGTTGGACATACGCTTGTGTTTAGCAACTCCTCTATCGAGTTGCTACCGTTTCTCACGCAGACAGACTCGCGAACGGTGACCTTGAATGCAACCTTCAGTGTAGGGTATACGTACCCTCTGAGCCTTGTGTTGGGAACGGTCGGTAGTGCTCCGAATGTAACGAGCACGACAACAGTCACAGTCGGCGTTGGACGGTTCTTCCCTCCTGTTCAAGGGCAAGTGTATCAGATGTATCAGTACGAAAATGTTAGCAATACATTCGGGTCGAATCCACAATTGTCGACTGTTTTCCCAATTGATACGCTTGTATCGGCCCCGACCCTGCCACCGGGTCTATCTGTCGTGCAGTCCGATTATACGGGGCAGAGCTTTACTCTGCAGGGATCCCCTATCCTGCAACAGGCTCAGTCGAATTACAAGCTCATTGGAACCAATAGTGCGAATAATGGAACGGTCACAGTTGACATTGCCATCCGAGTCAGTGCCCCTCGTGTCGTGATCACTCCTGCAGCACCGTCTGTCACCGGAATGCTGATCGGGACCCCGATTACCCCCGTTACCTTCACGTCAATTCAACCGAATGACAACGGACCCGCCAATAACTTTCAGTACGCATGGACGCCCGACCTCCCCGATGGGTTTTCGTTTGTTAACGTGAGCAATGTCCCGATCACTTCGTTTCAGTATGTAAATCCTGGGTCACCAATTCGACTGATTGGAACACCTACAGTTGCGACAGCGAATACATTTGTGGCAGGAGGAAATCCGTATCTCATTACACTCCGCGGATACCACATGAGCCCGGCCTTTATTCAGACAATCGCTACGTCAGTAATTTCCCTGTCCTTTGCAGAGACGGTCTTGGTGTCTGCAAGTATACCTCGTCCACTCTATTCCCAGAAGCCACTGATCTCAACGGATGTTGTCGTGACCGCCAGGACTTATTTTCCACTTGGCAGTGGCATTGCTACGTTGACGGTCGATGCTCTCCCCCCGGGTCTTTCCCTGTCATCTCTTGTTGCAGGGTCTCGCTTTCTCGTAGGGACCCCGTCTCCTGCAAGTTCCGGAACCTATACGTTTACTGCCACTAACTCGAACGGTGTGTCCCGGTCTCTTGCGGTTCCAATCACGGTGAATGCGAACGCGGTGACATTTGAATCTCCGACACCTGCAAGTGGAAGTTCAGTTACATTCATTGTGTCTCGCCCGCTGACTGTGGAAAAAACGGGGTATTACGGCACCCCAATTCGGTTCCTTGCGACGTCCACCTCGGGATCTAGCATCACGTATTCGTCCTCTCTGGACTTTGCCACGTATGGACTTGCGTTGTCATCGTCGACCGGAAACCTGACTGGAACACCTACGTCATCTTTGGTCGCAACGCCTGTCACGATCACTGCGACAGATAGCTTGGGAACAACCTCTACAACAATTTTGAACGTTACAATTGCCGCCGATGTGTTCACGTTTCCCACTCCTACGTTTACATTCTTTCAGAGCCGAGTCATCACGCCGTATCAGTTCATTGTCACGACTCTGAGTGAGCGACCCATTCAGTCCTTTTCAGGTACAATGCCTCCCGGACTTGTTCTCAGTCCGTCTGGCCTGCTCACGGGTACGTTCACTGGAACCACTGATAGTACGTTCACTGTAAACGCATCCACAGGGTACCAGCTGCCACCTACATCATCCCAAACCTACTCCTACATCGCGAAACCCGATAACCTCTTGCTCCTGCAAGACAATCCGATTGACATCATTACTCCTATCTTTTCGAATATCCGGTTTCAGGCCCTTCAATATTCGAGCTCCGCAGCCGTTAATCCAACTTATTCGTTTGTCCAATACCCCGCAGAGATTCCCTCTCCAATTCTCACATTGACATCCTCTGGGGTGTTATCAGGTGATTTCACGCAGGGTCCAGTGTATTCGACGTATCTTGTCGATATTACTGCAACCCTTTCTACAGTGACGAGCACAACTCCGGCTGTCATTACGTTCAACAATCCATCCATCGAGCTCTTGATTGCTGGGTATACAAATACGAACATTAGCAACGTCGGTAAACTGGGAACAACAACAGACTATGTATTTACTGCAACTCCGAACGGCGAACGTTTTGTCACAGACCAAACATGGACGACCAATTTCCCTGCAGTTGGTTATCTTGCAGACGGGTATCTTTATCCAGATTTGGCACAGAATCAAGGTCTATTCATGGCACTGAACGTATCCAATGTCTACGATGGGGTTTACGATCAGACAACACACAGTGTTCAGTGGACGGAAACCGATCCAAATATGGCACTTATAAAGTATCAGATTCCACCAACTCCTGGGAGATATCTGAATATAGCAAGTGATGGTTCTGGGCACTGGGTCGCACTCAAGCACGACGGAATCGGTGTTGATGGGTTTCAAACATTTACTCGAACGGGTACGGCACCATGGCAGACATTTGCATCGTATGGTAACAAGGTAGGAGGTGTTAACGCCGACAGCAATACAACGCTGATCTATATCGGTGGGAATTATGTATTTGGACAGGCTACACGTTTAGGGGGCGCCCCTGGTCAGGCATCGTCAAATATCATAGTAGGAAGTCCTTCATATGACAATGCGTACATAGATTGGGCGAACGCAAACACCTTTCCGACAATGTCGAATGTTCTTCGGTTTGCTACAAGCAACACCACTCTTGTCGCAGTCGGGAGTGTTGCTACATCGGAAGGACCCATCAGTTACAGCACGGATTTTGGTTCGAACTGGACATCGCCTTCAGTTCCGGGTTTTATGTCGGGGGAAACTGCGGTTCTCAATGACATTCTGTATGCAGCCAATACGTGGGTCACCTGTGGTCTTGACTCAAGTGGAAACAATATGATCGCGTATTCATCCAATCTTAGCAACTGGGTCAGGTACACGGTTCCTCCTGGCAACTCGACCGTTCGCTGGAGCGCGATCGCCTTTAACGGCAACGCATGGACAATTGCGGGGAACAAACCTAGTATGGGGTCCAATACATCAATGATTTTGTCCTTAGACGCAACTCCTTGGCCAAACCAACAGGTCTCAATTGGTCCTCTCAGTGGAGTGATACAGTTTGAACCATATGGAACTCCAATGTTCTCCAAGATTTTGTCAACAACGATTGCGAATGCAAACCCGACCATAGGTAGCATCTACATTCCGCCGGGTAACTTGTCATTTGTCGAGCCAGCTCAACCGAACTATACACTCTACCAATACGTGCCCTATACTTTCCCGGTTCGCGCAACGGGTTCATCTGACTTTATCTTTTACTACTCGCTCAATGTCCCGATTGGATTTACCTTTGTCCCGGACCCGACGGGAACCTTTGCGACACTGTCGGGTACTTCACCGAGTAACGGGCCAGCGACTGTGACTATCTATGCAAAAATAGGAAACAATGCTGCAACGTCCTCCCAGGTTCGTTTGAATACCATCATTCCCTTTTTTGTGAAGCCTCAGCTGGGCGCTGCAGCCTACACGTCAATTGTCCGTACGCACGTGGAGGCAGATGCGGCCCAGAATGCCCGGGATAGCAGAGTGTTCCCCGAGGTGAATCCTTTGGCAGGTCCGTATATGGCCCCTCGTGCACCGGATGTGGTCACCCTGTCCAACTGCTTCCTTGGACTCTGCAGAAAGCCCTGTCCCACCTGCCGCACCACAATGTAAAAAATAAGTAAGTAAGTTTGTGTTGTGTTGGGTATCTACTCGAAGTCCGCAGGATCAACCGGTGGCATATCCTTGAAGTCGGCCATTCCGACATGTCCAATCTTCTTGTAGATTGAATCTGCCCCATCCTCCTTCTTGAGCTCTTCGTGAACAACTCCATCCTTGTTCACAAAGTACTCCTTTCCCTCAAAGTCCACCTGAACTAACTCCTCGTCCCTCGTCTCCTGTTTGGGTACGAAGAACTCCGCCATGTGAACCTCCAGCTTCTTCTGGTTGTACACAGTGTGATCCAGCGCATTCACTGTCGTGATGAACCGCTTCTTGTGGTCATCCGTCAGCTCCACCTTCGCATCCGCTGCGATCTTCTTCCAGGCCTTATCCTGCGTGGGATTCAGCTTCTCGATATTCCCGACAAACTTCGGCTTCGGGATCTTCTTCGCCTCCTCCTTTGCCAGCTTCTCTGCTGACTTCTTGGCCTCCTTCTCGGCCTCCTTCGCAGCCTTGTCTGCGATCGCCTTGGCCTCCTTCTCGGCCTTCGCGGCTGCCTCCTCCTCGGGAGTCAGCTTCGGCTTGGGTGCCGCCTTCGGCTTGGGCGGAGGCTTGACCTTCACCTCCTTGACCTCGGGAACTGTGACCGCAACCGGAACCGTAGCCTCCTGCTTCTCCTCCTTGAGGCCGGTTGTCTCGATTGCCTCCGCAACCGTCAGGCCCTTGGCCACCTCCGCACGCATGCGGTCCATGAACTTGTCGTTGAGATGCATCCGGATGTTGCCCCGAGGATCATCCTCGAGTGTGACGTACCCATCCTCCGGGTACAGCGCGTCCACCAGCGTGACCGCGAGTTTCTTGATATCCATGTCCTTGATGGGGGTGTAGTCGTTGATGCTGCAGAGTGCGCGGTAGAAAGAGTTGATGATGATGGAAGTCATTTTGATCGGCGCCCACCTTCTACTTCTTTGCTGATTTGAGATCCATTTTGGACGATCCCCACACAAAACGGATCTGTTTCCATGAGAATAAGAGAGGTAGTGTTCAAGATGCCTCGCAATATGACTGGAGGCTCCGGCCACAAATCTCAGAAGAACTCCGAGGGAAACAAGGCTCGCAACAATCGGCTCAAGGGAGATGCTCTGCTCGAAGACCTCTTTACGGAAGAAAGTACGGAGGGCGTGCTCATTGGCAAGGTGGTCCGTCGTCTGGGATGTGGACGCATGGAGATTGCCCATTTCAACGATCACGGCGAAGGGTCGATCATTCAGGCACCCTTGCGAGGTGGCATGCGCGGGAAGGGTAAGAAGTCAGTGTGGGTAGATATTGGTAGCTTGGTTCTCATCGCAGAAACGGACCTTGGCGGAAAGACGCATGAGATCTTTGCGGTGATGACGCCGGAGCAGGTGGTCCGCTACCGCAAGATCAAGCCGAATGCGGATGCGCGACTGTTCTTGAAGGACGCCTCTGCAGAGGAGGACAAGAAGGACGAGATCCTCTTCGAAGACGATGAGGTCAATGTGGATACGATCTAATCGCTGAGAAACACAATGAAATTCGGGATTACCGGACTCTTTACAACCCTCTTTTTAACTTTTTTATTTTACACATCCTACAAACACTCGCAGCTCCCCGTGTTAGATCAGGTTCCTAACGTACCCGGATTTCTAGTTCCCATTTCAACTGGAAAGGAGCGAACGACCGGAAGTGGAAATCGGGATGCATCGATGTATACCCAATATATCCGCAGAAAGGCGACCGTTGACGGACACTGGGCATCTGGACGTACCATGCGTGAGACGACGCACACCACCGGATTCACGAACGGAGTTGTGGAGGTGTTTGGTATGTCAGATATCTGCGTACGCGTTTGCAAGCAGGTTGCCGCGGTGTGTGCTTCGATTCTGGATGGTGGAAATGCGAGATCAGAATACTGCGCTGCATACGACGGTGGCAATGCATACACAGAGTACCCTACATCACTAGACGGTGGAAATGCAAACACAAATACATGTGCATCTGCTGTCTGTGCTGCGGTTCTGGATGGTGGCGATGCGATGGCGGCATATTGCCAGGTCTATGATGGGGGTGGATCTGATGATCTTGACGGCGGAAACGCAGAATCAAATGTCTGTTCTGTATAATAATGTCGGCACCGTGCCTAACTTCGCCGATTAAGTTCCAGTTGCGCAGAGATACCTCTGCGAACTGGTCTTCCATAAATCCGGTGTTGTTTGCTGGAGAACCGGGTGTTGAGACAAATACTGGACAAATCAAAATAGGTGATGGAATTCACACGTGGGATCAGCTTCCTTATGTCGGTACGGGGGGTGGTGGCGCAGGAACCCAGGGACCTACCGGAACCCAAGGACCCACCGGTACACAGGGTAACCAGGGACCCGCAGGGACCCAACAATCTACAATACCTGTCTCTATGTTGGCCTACGTGACAACCGACTCGCAGAGCCTTCCCGTTGGAACGGATACTCTTGTCCGGTTTGACACGGTGGATACCGTGAACACTGTCGGAACTACTGGAATGGTTCTTTCTGTGGTGAACTATATATTTACAAATTCAACCGCCGATTCCATTCCTCTTTTGATTGACTGGTACATTGATTTCACATCCTACACGGGAGCGACCGTGGTCTACACCTATGCAGGTCTCTACATCAATTCGATCACGGCACCCACGTATCGCCAGGGAGAGATGTATTCGCAGTTTTCAATTGGAAGCGCTGCGTTCGTTGCATCGACATCTATCATCAACGTTCCTGCGGGTGCGTCGATTGGCATCTATGTGAATAGCTCTGCGACGGCGAGCGTACTCGGTGGAAATTCGAGAATCACAATGACACCTCTTACTGGTTTTGCTGGACAAACTGGCCCGGTTGGAATGACTGGTGCGCAGGGTAACCAGGGAGTTCGCGGACCTTTAGGATTTTTAGGTGCCCAGGGTAATCAGGGACCGACTGGAACCCAGGGACCCACTGGTACCCAGGGCACTCAGGGAACTCAGGGACCCACCGGTACTCAGGGTACGCAGGGACCCACTGGAACCCAGGGAACGCAGGGAACTCAGGGACCCACGGGAACCCAGGGAACCCAAGGAACTCAGGGACCTACGGGAACCCAAGGTACACAGGGGCCTCAGGGGGCTACGGGCCACCAAGGAACCCAAGGAACTCAGGGACCGACTGGAACCCAGGGAACGCAGGGAACTCAGGGACCCACCGGTACTCAGGGAACACAAGGAACCCAGGGTACTCAGGGACCCACCGGTACTCAGGGTACTCAGGGCACGCAGGGACCCACGGGAACCCAGGGCACGCAGGGACCCACGGGAACCCAGGGCACTCAGGGAACTCAGGGACCTACCGGCACCCAAGGTACGCAAGGAACCCAAGGACCCACCGGTACTCAGGGAACGCAGGGACCTACGGGAACCCAGGGCACTCAGGGAACCCAGGGACCTACGGGAACCCAGGGCACTCAGGGAACCCAGGGACCCACTGGTACCCAGGGCACTCAGGGAACTCAGGGACCCACCGGTACTCAGGGCACTCAGGGTACGCAGGGACCCACTGGAACCCAGGGAACCCAGGGAACCCAAGGACCCACTGGAACCCAGGGAACCCAAGGAACTCAGGGACCTACGGGAACCCAAGGTACACAGGGGCCTCAGGGACCGACTGGAACCCAGGGAACGCAGGGAACTCAGGGACCGACTGGAACCCAGGGAACGCAGGGAACTCAGGGACCCACGGGAACCCAGGGAACACAAGGAACTCAGGGACCGACTGGAACCCAGGGCACTCAGGGAACTCAGGGACCCACCGGTACTCAGGGAACCCAGGGAACCCAAGGACCGACTGGAACCCAGGGAACCCAGGGAACTCAGGGACCCACCGGTACTCAGGGCACTCAGGGAACCCAAGGACCCACTGGAACCCAAGGAACCCAAGGACCCACTGGAACCCAAGGAACCCAAGGAACTCAGGGACCCACCGGTACTCAGGGAACGCAGGGACCTACGGGAACCCAGGGCACTCAGGGAACCCAGGGACCTGGGAACCC